>Ga0207864_1000589_pt1 | contig 47926 bp, 61 predicted proteins | sample HigsolmetaAR202D_FD_184834 | JGI IMG/M metagenome (GOLD analysis project Ga0207864, IMG submission 184834) | Ionic liquid and high solid enriched microbial communities from the Joint BioEnergy Institute, USA - AR20-2-D (SPAdes) (version 2) ...
GGACCGGATCGTGCCCGTGCCAGCCTTTCAGCGCGGCAGGCAAAGGAGCGGGGTTTGCTGACGAGCGGCACCTATGGCCGCACTTCCACTGGCTTATCGCGCAGTGCCGTCCTCCAGTCGTTTTTGGAGAGCAGGTTGCGAGCAAAGACGGCCTCGCTTGGTGGGACGTTGTATCTGCTGACCTGGAGGGAACGGGCTACACCAGCGGGGCAGTCGATACCTGCGCTGCGGGCTTCGGCGCACCGCATATCCGACAAAGATTGTACTGGGTGGCCTACGCCGACGACGCGAGATTGGAAGGACGGCAGCGAGCAGAAAAACGTTCCCCTGAACGCGCTGCTTGGGCGGGTGGCATGGCTGACCGGCTGGACAACGCCGCAGCCCGCCCGACTAACGGCTTCTGGCGAGATGCTGACTGGCTCTTCTGCCGGGATGGAAAGTGGCGGCCAGTTGAACCCGGCACATTCCCGCTGGCTCATGGGGCTGCCGCCCGCGTGGGACGATTGCGCGGTTACGGCAATGCGATCGTTGCCCCGCAAGCCCAAGCGTTCGTCGAAGCAGTGATCGAATTTTTCGGGTTGACACCTGTATATACATGCGATTAATGTTGCGATAACAGCAACAAACTCATTGGGCGCGCACCAAGCGCAACCGCCACCAGCGCGCCCCGCGTCAAACGAAAGGATACGACAATGCATGTCCAAGACCCCAACGGCCGGTTATTCGCCGTAGACGCACGGGACGATATCGCGCAGCGCGTCACAAACGAGTACGACGCCGCAGACAACCGCCGCTTCTTCCTTGTTCGCGCTAGCAACGCAGCGCAGGCCATTGCCTTTGCTCGCGAACTCAACGCCGCAATGGGTTGGCACGATTACACCAATCCGCACAAACGAATACCTTTTTGACGAAAACGGAAGCATCGTCTGACTCTCTCGTAGGAAAACACGAAAGGAAACCGGAAATGACCGCCACTATTGAATCTCTTCTGGCCGACATCCGCGCCATTAGGGCCGAGGTCCACGCACACAACGTCAAGCTCCACGAGGATATGATCTCGCGGCTTACCCGTCGCGCTGCTTGGCTCCGCACCCAAGGCCACATCGAACAGGCCGAGTTGTTCGACGCAAAAGCCGCCGAATACCGCAGCAAGCTCGAAACGTACAAAGAAGAGCGGGGCCTCTAGGCCTCGCCGCCAGCGCGCACTTCGCGCCAAACGACAGCAACAAACTCATTGGAGAGCAACATGTTCCGCCACACCACCAAGAAGGGTTACACCGCCGGGATCAATAAGGATGGTACGAGGGCAACGATCTATTTTGATGATGGCTGGGACGAAATGATTGATCGCACGATCCCGACCAAGGATGAATCCGAGGCCCGCAAAATCCTTACAGAACTAGGCTTCGAGGAATATGACCCGAACGCCAACCTTAAGTCAAAGGGCATGGTTTTCATCAACGGCATGTATCGCATGCCAGAGGCGGCGCACTAAGCGCAGCCTTATCAACGGAGGGAATCATGATCCAGGATACATGCGCGCTTCTGGCAATCGTTTCGTTTATCGTCGCTGTGGTGATTTTCGCAATGGGGATCAACGGATGATGTGGGAGGAGATGACCGATAACGAGCGTTTCGAGGCAGTCAGCATTTGCATCGAACGCGGCTTTTCCAGTTCGCGAATCGCTCGGACTTTCGGAACGACGCGCGGCACAATCGTCGGGTTCTGCCGGCGGCGGAATATCAGCCTGGCGAAAATGCGCGTCAAAAAACTGATGGAGTACTCGACCGACTACCCGGCACCAGACGTGGAGCCGGTTCCATACATAGAGGCGCTAAATCGCGGCCTGTGCAAATGGCCGTTGTGGGAAACGTTTGAAAGCCCATACGTCTCGCTGTGCTGCGGAGGAAATCGCGTGCATGGCCGACCGTATTGCGAATACCACGAGACGATTCACGAGGGCACTGGCACGCCGAGCGAGAGGGAAGCAGTTAAGGTTTTGGAGGAGGAAGCAGCAGAATGACGCCATTCGCATCAATTGGAATTTATGCAAACAGTAACAGCACAATCTACAAAGGCCCGCGCAAGGAGCGCCCGCTCGATCTGACGCAAGCCCGCAAGGCGGCGATGCGGCATTGGGCAAAAGAGGAGAGCAATAACGAAAGACTTGTCCGAGTCGTACTGGCGCGCGAAGTCAACGGAATGTTGGAAGTCTCGGAGAAAACCCCAGGTGAAAGACACTGGCTGCATTACGACGTTGTAATCCAACTAATCGCAGACGATCCTCGCCTTATGGCGATCCTTGCAGAACTCGGCATCGATCAGAACGCATCGCCGCCGCCGCTGCCGGACGTTCTTGTGATCAACGGACACACATATCGTCGCGACATCTGAAATGACCGACCGCCTTCTAACCCTGAAAGACGTGATTGCTATCACTAAGATGGGTAAGACGCACATCTACGAGCGCATCAAAGCAAACGACTTCCCGAAACCATACCCGCTTGGACCGCGCATGGTCAGGTGGCGAGAGAGTGAAATTCAGAACTGGATCGCAAACTTGCCCCGTCAGGAATGACGGGGCTGTTTTAGTAATTCCTCGATCGGCATTTGATCGACCATCAGCATATCAGCCCATATCTGTAGCAGTTCCCGCCGCCGATCCAGATACTCAGCGCGATTGTATGCCGCCTCGACTTCATCTTCCTCTTGATGCGCCAGGATCCGCTCGATCACGCGATCATCAGAGCGGAATCGCTCATTCATGATCGTTGAGAACGTCGCCCGCCAGCCATGAGGCACTTGCCGGCGATAGTATCCAGCGCGATTGAGCATGTACCCCATCGCATTCTCGCTCATGGGATAGGCCGGATTCCGATAATTCGGGAACACGTACTTGCCGCGACCGGATAGCATTCGTGCGGCCTCGATCGTCTCACGCGCCTGCCTCGACAGCGGCACCAGATGATCATACGCAGGATCATCCTTGTGATGCTTGCGCAGCTTCATCCTCTCAGCCGGGATCTCCCATAGCTCGACACCCGGAGGCAGTTCCAACCACGGCGCAGCCATGATCACGCCCGGACGCACCGCCGTCAGAGCCAGCAGGCGAATTGCTAACTTGGTCAGCGGATGCCCCGGAGTCCGATCCACATCGCGGAGCACCTGACGCGCATGATCAAGATCTGTCACTGCTGGAAACCGCCCCTTGCGAACCGGCTGCATGGCCTCGACAAGCGGCCCGGCGGGGTTCGATTCTGCACGCATGGTCGCGACAGCATAGGTAAAGACCGATCCGATACGCTGCCGGATTCGCCTGGCAGTTTCACGAGCGCCGCGATTTTCGATCCGCCGCAGGACATCGAGGACATCGAGCGACGTTAGCTGCCGGATCGGCACCGAGCCGATATACGGAAACACATCACGTTCGAGCGAGCGCAGCACGTCGCCAGCGTGAACATCATCCCACTTCGGAACGTTCATAGCGTGCCATTCGCGCGCAATCCGCTCGAATGTTTCCTCAGCCTGGCGCTGGACCTCGAAGCGATTCAGGCGCTTTGCCGTGGAAGGATCAATGCCCTCACGGAGCAATTCCTTAGCCCGGTCGCGAGCGCGGCGAGCGTCAGCCAGCGACACATCAGGATAAGGCCCGATCGCCAGAAGCCGCTCCTTGCCTGCCCACCTGTACCGATACCGCCAGAGCCGCCCACCTGCCGGAGTCACCAGCAGGAACAGCCCACCACCATCTGTGAGCTTGTACGGTCTATCGGCTGGCTTGGCCCTCCTGATCGCCGTATCCGTCAGCATGATACCCCCATGGTCTGCGATATACCCCCAACCGTACCCCCGCATTGACCGGATTGACGCGGCGCAACGCGAACGGTCGCGGACAGATATCGCGTCAGAAACAACCGATTTTCAATGATTTACGGAAGGCTTCGGACGATCGCGGAAACAACCATGGCGGAGACGGGGACCGTCGAACAGAAGCCATAAAGCATTGAGCCGCCTCGGGATTTTCCGAGACGGCCCAAGCCCATACCCTCAGATGTACCCCCAGCTTACGCCGCCGCCTCGCGCTCGTATGCCGCAGACCGTTCGCGATTCACGCGCGACCGCCAGATCAGATACCCGGCACCAGCAAGCAGAACGAGCAGCACAACGATCGTTACCCAGTTCACATCAGTGATCAGCCCGACACCGCCGATGCCTCCAGCCGCGCCAGCGCCGCCAGTCTGTGACGATGCGCGTTCCTTTGCCTCGATGGCCTCGATTGCCAGGCGCTCGCGGACTTCCTCAGTTTTTGCCTTCCCCTTGGCAAGAGCCATCGCGACAGCCTTCGCCTCGACATCCGCGATCCGCCGCGTCCAGCCTTTTCCGAACACCGAGAACGTCGATAGGCCCTGCACGAATGCGAGCCGGCGAGCGCACAGTTTCTTGACGACCTGGACCGGATCAGCGGCCTTCACCGCCGCGAGTGTCTGCGGCCCGATGACGCCATCCTGAGCCACGCCGAGCACCGCCTGGAGGTACTTTTTCGAGCGGGCCGGACCGGAGTTAACGCCAAAGTCAAACACCGCCAGGTCCACACCATAGGGCAGATCCTCGCCCTTCACCGCCACCCAGTAATCCGCACGATAGATATATTCGACCTCAGCGTCGGTGATTTTTCTCAGATCCGCCTTCGTCGCACTCGGCTTGTGCTGCTGGTATCGCGCGAGCGTGATTCCTTTCATCGTCGCGCCGCCAGGATCTTTCGGATGATCCGACCAGCCACCTTCGTGCGATAGCGTGACAGCCAGGCACGGCTTGAAATTCCCCTTTGCCATGACGCTTTCCCCTATTCGGATTAAGTCATGGCAACCTTGTCATGCGATGGTTGCCGTCAGCTAATACCCTGCTGGCGGTTCTCCGACTGCCTATCCCGTGACGGCAGCCAGGCCCTGATCGCCCGCGCAGAGCGGCATCGGTCGCCAGTCAGGGCTTGCGGTCATTGGCCGATGTAATCAGGGCAAATCGGGATGGAGGCCGGCCAAGCGCCGGCCTCACCAGTTTTCCATTCCGTCCGGCAGAGGCTCACGGCTCGACTGCGGATTGACCGTCTCATCGAGGCGGTCGCGCAGCCACTGCACCATCATCGGACCAGTCAGGCCGGAAGGCACAGCACCGGCCCTGTAGTACACGCGCCGCGTCTTGTCGCGCCATTTGATCACGGAGTCGTATTTCACGTACCCGCACTCGGTCAGCATGCTTGACAGCGTTGATGTATTCACCGAGCGCCCGCCGATCTCTCTCATCTTCTCGCGCAGGCAATCCGTCGCGATAACATCAGGCCCTATGCCTTCGCCACCGAGCGCCATCGCTTCGCGCATGTCTGAATCAAGCGGTGCACGAGCAAGCTCGATCATCTGACGCTTGGCCTCGGTCATTGCCGGCGGGTTGAAACGGTCAAACCCGGTGAGATCCACATTCATCAGCCATCCACGGATCACGCATGGGTGATTGTCGATCGCCTCGTAGAGCCGAATGAAATGATCGCTCCCAAGATCGGCAAGTAGTTCCTCGCGCGTCTGATATCGCGTATGCCATACCGGCCACCGGCGATCGTCCTCATCGAGCGCCAGCGCGTCGCGGTAGTTCGTGAAGGCGATGTAATTCGTGACGTTCAGGATTTCCTTGCCCTTGAGGCCCTTTGGGTAGATCCTCGTCTGCCTATTGGTAATGAACGGCTTGAGCCTGTTCATAACCGTTGTGCGTTTCTCGCCGGGGATGCGGATTTCCTCCAGCACGCGGACACTGACTCCCTCGCCCCAATCGGTGTAATCCGACATGATCTCCTCGACACTGGCGATGCCGACATGAGCGCGACCCATCGCGGCCTTGAGGATGTCACCCATAACGGTTTTACCCGCGCCTTGAGGCCCTACGATCACAGGTGCCCAATTGATCTTTGTGCCGGGATGCCGAACGTTGTGCGCCATCCACTGAATGATTGTCTGCCCGCCGTCAGGAATGAGGTTTAGAATGTGATCCTGACACGTGCGCCATGCCCAATGTTCCTGCCAATTCTGATCTATCTCCGGCACAGTCTCAGGCCGGTAGGAATTGACATACTGAACGCCCTCGAAGCTGAATATCTGGAAGTCAGCCGCGTCGGGACGGTACATGTAGTTAGACGCGATGACCCCATTCATCCTCGACAACAACACCTTCGACGCCGGGAACCGTTTTGCCTGCGGCCCCTTGTTCGGATCGACCACCTCGACCGCCGGCGTAATTCGCTCCATCGCCAGGTCAAAGGCTGTTTTCGACATTTTATCGCCCGTTTTCAGATTGTAGAAAATCCCGTCATACGTCAGGAACGCCCACTCCAGCAGAGGATGATCGCACCACGGTTTGCGCTCAAAATCCTCATCCGTCATCGACGCCGGAATGTAATCCGGATAATTCGGATCGTGCGCGGTTTCTGACTGAGCAGGTTCCACGACCGTTTTTTTTTCATGCGTCACCGGAGGAGACCATGGGCGCGCCAAGGCCCGCATGAACGCATCAATCTGATCCTTGGACCATCCGCCATCGATTGCGTCAGCGCAATCAAATCCATCAGGCAAAGGCGCGCCGCCGCGCCAGTCATCAAAGCTATATGTCACGCCGCCCTCGCCAGATCCAGCACCTTCACTGAGCAATCCAGTCCGGTCAGTATCGATGCGACTTCATCCGCCGCCCGCACCCCAGGCTCATCTGCGTCAGGCCAGATCACGACTGACCGACCAGCCAAAGGCGACCAGTCAGTATGCTGGACTCCATTAGTGCCACCGGCCCATGATACGACAGAGCGACGCCCCCACCCGCGAGCCAGCGCGTCGGCGCACTTCTCGCCCTCGACCACAATCACCTGACCATCCCGCAGACGATCGAGCCGATACAGAGGACGCGGCTTCGGAAATGGAAAACGCGCCCAAGTTTCAGTGCCGTCAGGCAGACGGACGCGCATGACCATCGGTGTTTCCTTGCCACCGTCGCGGAAGTCACGGCGCAGGACATAGCCGACCAGCGACCCATCCTGCCGGCGATACGGAAAGACCATCGACGGTCGGAATTGCCCCCACTCAATATCTGTTCCAGCGCGCTTTGGATTGTACAGCCGGATGATTTGCCCTGCCTCGATCTCCTCGTTTGTCTTGACAGGCACGATGCCCGCATACGGATCGCGCGCCTCGATACGAGCCGGACGGACATTCGCCGGGGCACGAGCGCCGCCGAGGATCTTCATCGCCTCCCCCTTGGAGACGCCTTTAATCTTCTCGACAAAATCGATCACGTCGCCCTGCTCACCGCAGCCAAAGCAGTGGAAACGCTGGACGCCATCACGCCCGACATAGATCGTGAAGGACGGAGTATCTTCAGCATGGAAAGGGCACAGACAGATGTATTCGCGCCCGCTCTTCTCAAGCTTTATCCCGAACCGAGATGCTACATCAGGCAGGGACACATTGGCCCTCGCCTCTCCAAAATCCCATGACATAGCGTTGCCTATCGTCTTTGATTTGTGTTGCCAAAATCACAACACAGAATACGCAAGATTGCAAGTACAACCAAATCAGCCGAAAAGGATATCCCGCAGATCATCCTCGCTGCGAGCGATCCCTGCACGCCCCCCGGCAGAGCGAACGGCCTCGATCCATGCGATCTGTTCCTTGGTTGGACGGCCACGGCCAGTTTTAACCTCGACTTGTGCATAGACCGGAACGGTCGCCCCAACCATATCCTCGGTTATCTTGACCGGAACCCATCCTCCGAGATCCGACATCCCTTGAACACCGGCATGGAATGGACGCGCGTTGCGAATCACGAGGTCGCCTTGCCCGAGCCGGAAGACGCCAGGCCCGCGCTCCACATCACCCACCCATGCCATGCCAGTGTTCTGCCGAAACAGCCTCGCGCCCAGTGATGACGCGAGTTTCTGCAATCGGCGCATGAGATCGACTTCGGACATCTCAGAACGGAATCTCGTCGTTAACGCCACCACCCGCATCCGGAGCCTGCTGCTGGACCTGTTCACGATTCGGGTCGAAGCAATTCAGGATGATCGTATCGCGATCAGAAGGCACGCCACCAGGGTTGAACCAACGATTCAGGATGATAAAAACCGATCCATCATCGTTTTTCATGAGAGCGCCGACATTCAAATAGCGCCCCTTTTTCTTGCCGGTATTGCGGTCTTCGTACTCACCAATCTTTGCGACTACATCATGGACTTTTGTTGCTGCCATTTGTTTCTCCTAGCTTCAAACGATACCCCTGGCGATAGCCGACATTTTCGACCGACACGCCAGAACCTTTCAGCCTTGCATTCAACCGCGATAGCCCGACCTTAAATGCCTTGTACATTTTCGTCGGATCAGGCCCGCCATCAGGATCATCAGCATACATAGCATCAAAAATCCTTTCGGTTGATACAGGCATCCCCTTCCCGCGCCATACTGCGCTCAGAATTTTTCGCTCCATCGGCGGCACGTCATAGTAATCAACGATCACCTCGAACGATGGCACACCGATTTCCTTCCCGCAACACGGGCATGGGATGCGTTCAAAGTGAACCGGCGGATTCTTCGGCTTCGGCATCGGGATCTCACGACGCCGTACATCACGATCGATCCGCCGCCTCACACGTCGAGACAAAGCACGACGCGGCGCATGTGGCGTCCCTTCAAACAGGTCAGGTATGTCATGGCCGACATACTTATTCATGCCACCGCTCGTTGCCTTGCTTGCCTGGCCGTCCAGATATGGGCGGCCCATTTCTGCGGATGCTTGTACCCGCGAGCGATTCCGATCTGAACCAGTTCCTCCAGCGTCCTCGCCATCGCCTGCTCTCGCATCCGCTCGCGCTTTATCGCCTCGATATCGACCTCCTCCAAGTCGCCATCAACTTCTTCGAGGACGCGAGGCTTGCCCTGAGCAGTTCTTTTCTCATAGACGTGACCGCACTCCGGACAGACGGAAGCCGGTTCATGCGTCGCGAAGCACACAGGACAGGTTGTAGCGCGCTCGCCAGAGGTTTTTTTCTGCCGCCCATCCAGGCTCCACTCGCGATCCTCATCTGGCAGGCCGAGGCGAGCGAGATTGCCGACAAGATCCAGGAGTATCGCCGGCTCTTTTTTCTTGCGAAGCCCTCGACCTAGCTGCTGGAGGTGTTTTGCTAGAGACCGCGTTGGTGAGTATTGCATCACGGCCTCGATCGTCACGTCGCGCTCGACCTGCGCACTGAGGTCAAAGCCTTCACAAAAAAGCTGGCAATTCACGATTACATCAATTTGTCGGTCAGCAAATCCGAGGAAGGCCGCGCGCCGATCCTCGTGTGGCGTGCTCCCATCGAGCGCCACGGCCATGATTCCATTGGCACGAAATTCTGCTGCAAGCTGCTCAGATCGAGCGATTGACGGCGCGAATGCAATTGTGCGCTTACCGTATGCGTATTTCTTCCAGTGCCGTACAGCGCCGGACAGCACGGCTTTACCGGCCATGATCTCATCAATTTCGGATTGCACGTAATCACCGCCGCGCACATGCACGCCGGTCAGGTCAATCCCCGCAGGCGAGAATGCCCGATACCGCGACAGGTGACCATTCTCGATCAGCCACCGCATTGACGGACCGAGGACCATCGTATCCCACACGTCGCCGAGCGGCTTGCCATCCAGTCGCTCAGGGGTAGCTGTCATCCCGATGATCCGGGTGCCGGTCGATTTATAGTGATTAACCACCGCCGCCCATCCGGCAGCCATCGACAAATGCGCCTCATCGACGAACAGGAAATCCGCTGGGATCCTACCGAGCCGGTTTTTCAGCGTCGGGATCGAGGCAATAAAGATGCGATGATACGGATTGTAATGGTAGCCGGCTGCGATATACGAAAACGGGATGTTGAATTTCTCGAACGTCTTTGCTGTCTGCCGGATCAGATCGACGCGATGCACCGCGAATATCGCGCGCTTGCCCTTTGAGAAAATCGACTGGATCAGTGCGGCAGATATCACAGTCTTGCCGCATCCGGTGGGGCATACGACCAGCGCTGAAGAGTGTGACCGCAAAGCAACGCGCAGCTTGGAGCGCACTTCATCCTGGTCAGGACGCAGCGTGATCACAGCAGCGCCTCCTGTACGGGGGCTGCCGCTTTCGCTGCATCGACGAACATGTCGGGCTGCGCATATGCCTTGCGGATGCGTTCGCAGGCGATCTCGAAATAGCTTGGCTCTCGTTCGATCCCGATGAACCCGCGGCCCGCCTTGACGCAAGCGACGCCGGTGGTGCCGGAACCCATGAACGGATCAAGAACGACCTTTGCGTTGGGTATATGCGTCAGGCACCATTCCATTACCCCCAACGGCTTTTGTGTCGGATGTAACCGTTCCTCGTTACCCTTCCTGATCATCCCATTCCAGCGCCAGTAGATGCGCCGAACAGCCTTTTTAAGATTGGTCCAAGCTAGCTCGCAGTCGGCAAAGTCGTTATCACCATTTTGCTTGTCCCATACAAGCCAGCATGAAGACGGCGGAAGGTTGAAATAATTACCCCCGAAGATAATTTGTTGACGACTAATTACCCGTACCAGATCAACAACGTCTTGCGGGGCCTCTTGGTCCCAGTCGAATTTCCCATAATCGCGCGGCTTAGCCTTATTTCCGCGAGATGCAACTCGCTTATCGTTTTCCCCAATCCCATACGGCGGGTCAGTCACAACAGCATCGACGCGCCCGAGAGTCGGCAATATCTCCCGGCAATCTCCCAAAAGAAGGCGGCAATCGCCAATTATGACTTCCTTTTTAATGCCGTTACTCATCCCCGCTTCACCATCTCCCTAATCTCTCGCTCATACGGAGCAATCAGAAACAGCCTCCGCGCCAGATCAGCCATGTGCCGCGCGTCCTCAGCAGTCAGCAGGACGAACGTTTCGCCGGCAACGGAACCATCGCTCATCACGCAACGTCGTGCGATTTCGTCCACGAATTGCGCCTGCTGCAATATGGACAACGGCTGCCGACTCATCAGCGGACCTCGGGCAAAAAGTCCTCGGGCCGGAGGCCAACATTTAACTCTCTGGCAACCCTAAGAATCCGCTCCTGATCGGCACCGTTAATAAAACCCTTGTCACTGCGGAGCGCCTTGCTAATCTTCGACCGGTCGCAGCCGATAGCACGGGCAAATTCCGACTGTGATAATCCGAATTTAGAGAAAACTTTTTGCCACGGTGTCACTGTCAGTAGATCCGTTATGTCGGTTGTCATCAGGGCGTGTAATTTTCGCAACAATACGTTGCCAAAAATGCAACGTCAAGTCTGCGGACAGGGGCCATGCAACACCAAAATCACTTGTACACATACGGAAGATTGTGCATGTTGCCGATCGTGCAACAACGCACAGGGTGCCATGACAATCGACACAGTCTGGTTTTACCGGAAGCTACAGGAACGCAAGCAGTCGCTGCGTTCCCTAGCGAAGCACATGGACCTGGACCCGTCCGCCGTGTCTAGGATGCTGCACGGTCAACGGAAGATGCAGATGACCGAGGCTCGCGATATTGCATCATTCCTCGCTGTCCCGGTTAGCGAAGTCCTGAAACATGCGGGCTTTTCTTTCGACCTGGACGGACAGCCGACGCGAATCCTGCTCGCTGTGATGATCACCGAGGGCGGAGAGATCGAGCCGCTGAAAGATCCAAGGCCACTCCCGCAGACAGTGATCGACCGCGCACAGGACGCCATATCCCGGCACAACGGCCAGATAATCGCGGCGCAGATTCGTGCGATGGACGGACCATTGCGCCTGCTGGACGATGCTGTTGTGTTGTTCAAGCACACCACTGAGGTGGAGCCGGCAGCGATCGGCGCGCTGTCGATCTGCCGGTCCTATCGTGGCGAGCAGATCATAGCGAGGATCGAGCAAGCCAGAAAGACCGGCGAGGCCCGCGTGATCTGTGTTGACGGTCGCGTTCGCGAACTTGACCTGCAAACAGCGACGCCAGTCCTGGCAATCATCCCGTAAAAATCAAAGGCCCCGGCTTATTAGGCCGGGGCCGAGCGGGGAAGTGCCACCAATCAGCACGAGGTTGATACTGACTGGTTTCCCCCGCCGAGGACGCCGTTGAGAAGCACAGGTTGAACATGACCAAACACCTCAGCGGGGTTGTTGCGATAATGGCATCGTGCGGTTGCCGTGTCAACACCGACCTGAATTTCTGAAATTTAATGTTGACAGAAACGCTACATGCCCGTACTGTTGCCAGTATCGCAACATGGGAGAAGCATGATGTTCGAGGAATTTGAGCGACATCTGGAGTCGCTGTGTGAGCACCATGATCTGGCACACATTACCCTGACGTTTAACCCATTGGCTGAGCGAACCAAGTTCACTGTATATGCCGTTTGGGAGAAAGGTGCTCGGGGTTACATGTCAATCGGCTGCGGCGAAACATTTTCAGCGGCAGCTTCAGAAGCCATTCGCAAATCACACGAAACCCGATCCGCCATATGGGGCAGCGTAAAGAAGGAGATCGTGGCGTGACTCCTGGCATCTATTACGATCTGCCGATCGACCAGTATCATTCTGGTCCAGGCATTTCCAAAACCGGCCTTTGGACGATCTACACGCAATCACCGGCACATTACCGTTTCGGCCAGCGCGAGCCGAACGTCGCGTTCGATTTTGGTGAAGCCTGCCATCTGGCGATTCTCCAGCCCGACGAGTTCGAGCGGAAAGTATTTCGCGGCCCCGAAGATCGACGCGGCAACAAATGGAAAGACGCCGCTGAATTTGCCGCCATCGAGGGGAAGCTGATCCTCACTGCTGGCGATTACGACGCTGTTCTCGCCATCCGCGACGCGATCCATGCCGATGCATGGGTGAATGCCGTCATCACCGGAGGCCAGCCCATTGTGGAGTCATCGGGCTATTGGACAGATCCGCAGACTGGCGAATTGTGCCGCTGCCGACCGGACTTGTATCGCGAGGATATAGGGATCGTCATAGATCTGAAATCTACCAACAGCGCCCACAAGGATGCCTTCGCGCGGTCAGTTGTGAATTACGGTTACCACGCGCAGGAAGCATTCTACACTGACGGCTGGACCATTCTAGGGAAGCCAGTTCAGGGATTTTGTTTCCTGGCGTTCGAGAAGAAACCGCCCTACGCATACGCGATCTACGAGCTTCCCCCGGCAATCGTCGAGGAAGGACGCGCGATCATGCGAACCGCGCTCGACCGCTACGCTGAGTGTGTCCGCACCGGCAAATGGCCGGCATATGGCGATGGCGTCCAAGAGCTTGAATTTTCACGTTGGGCCTATCGCCTGACGGAAGCGCCGGAGATGGAGGACGCGTGATATGACCGAGCCACACACACTGTTCCTTCGCATCGAGGCGAAACGCAAGCAGCACGCTTGCCGGATCATCGAGGAGATCATCAACCCAGCACTGCGTGACTATGGATGCGTCGTGCATTGGCCCGATCTTGGCGAGCCAGAAATTGCCGTCACGTATGACGCGGATGAGCTAAGGAAGATGTTCAAGCGATGACCTTCGAGAAGCAAGCCAATCTGTTTTGGGCAGCGGCGACATTCATAAGGAGATCGATCGGCACCAACAAACACAAGGCAATCCAGGTATTGGAGGGACTGTCCAAAATCGGACAGCCAGAAATTCAAAAGCGATCAATTGAGATTTTGGAGAAATTGACCGATGAGCAACGCACTGTCAGATACGAGTAAGAACCCGGCAATCGTCGTGCGCAATCAGCTTGCGCAGGCATCGACTGAGTTCCAGCGTGCGCTTCCTGGGCACATTCCAGTCGAGAGATTTGTCCGCACGGCTCAAACCGCCGTCGCCATGAACCCGCAGATCGCTAAGGCCGCAGCATCGACGCCAGGCGGTATGCAGTCGCTTCTCGTCGCCTGCACGAAGGCTGCAACGGACGGCCTCATTCTCGACGGTCGCGAGGCGGCGCTTGTCACGTTCCGCCAGAAGGTAAGTGACAATCGGTATGAGGACCGCGTTCAGTACATCCCGATGGTCGCCGGCTTGATGAAGAAGGCCCGCAACTCCGGCGAAATTTCCTCGATCGCCGCTCATGTCGTATACTCCAAGGACAAATTCGCCTACGTCCTCGGAGACGACGAGAGGATCGAGCACGAGCCGAGCCTGGACGGAGATCGCGGCGAACCGATCGCAGTGTATGCCATTGTCCGCCTCAAGGACGGCAGCGTCCAGCGCGAGGTGATGAGCAAGGCGGATGTCATGCGTATCGCCAAGCAGTCGAAGAACGAAAAGCAATACGATCCGACCAGCCCGAATTTTGGCGAATGGTGGCGCAAGACCGTAATACGCAGGATCTCCAAGTACCTGCCATCGTCCAGCGACCGCGACGAGTTCCAGCAGGCCGTCGAGCGCATTGACGAGGACTTCGATTTTGATGCCGAACCCGAACCTACACCTGCTGAACAACCCACCAGGAAGCGCCGTGGAGCCGCTGCGCAAGTCCTGAAAGACGTTGCGCCAGAGCCGATTGAGGACGCGGAGGTGATCGAGCAGGAGCACGATCCGGAAACTGGCGAGGTGATCGAGCAGGAGCAGGACGAAGGGGATGACATCTGATGCCCGATCTGCTGCCAAATTTCGCCAGGGTGGAGATCAGGCTTTCGTCGCAGCGTGACCTTGCCTTTGCCGCAACGCATCTCCGCATACTGGCGGATGAGCTAGACTTTCTATCCGGCGCAAAGGACGCCGACGACGCGCTTGTCCTGGCGCACCACTACATCAGGCGAATTTCTCAGAGACTTAGGACAGGAGCAGAAAATGACCGTTGAAATCGACCTGAGCGAGGAAGAACTTAAGGAGACCGTCGAGGAACTGGACCTTGACAGGATTCTGTACGAGCGCGGCAAGGTGCATGGGGATTATCTTGCTCATGCGTACTATACGCAGCAGATCAAGGACATCCTGCATTCATCGCAAAACTTCGACCGCATGAAATCCCATCAGCGCGAGACCCTGGAGATGATCGCCCACAAGATCGGGCGCATCCTAGCCGGCGATCCAAACCATAGGGATCACTGGGCGGACATCGCGGGATACGCGAAGCTGACGGCTGATAGGCTTTAACAATTGGGAATTATCCCCTTGACACAAGTATGAGGAATGCCCTTGTGGACATTTCGTCCGAAGCGGTGTATAGAATAGCACAAGGCGGCACGGTTTTGGAGACCGCGCCGCATCGCTCTGAAATCCCTTCTGGAAGGGGACCAGGGTTCTGTCAGGCTCTCAACAAGAGCAAGGGAAAGACCGGTTGCAGACTGTCGATCCCGAGACCATACGTAAGCATGGTCCTGACCTCCTTCCCGGCAACTACCCAGTGCCGGGTCTGGCCGCTCCGCAGCGGTAATGGGAATGACGGCACGGATCGAACCCGTCACTCTTTCTGACGATGGGATAATCCCCTAACAATTAGGGCGGCTGGTGCCGCCCTTACTTTTTCATTCTCTCCAACCCGATCACACCGAAGATCGAGACAACGATGATCCAACTCCATTCATTCAGCGGATCAGGCAACGAAGCGATAACCCAGGACTGAGGGAACGCACAGCGAGCGCAGAACAGCATCGAATACACGATCACACTCGCGTACCACAGAGCCAACGGTGCGGCGAACATTACCATCAGCCAGAACCCACCAGACCGCATCCAGTCGGCACGCTGCCGGTAGTACTCGCGGATGATGTCCGCCTTAAGCGCCTCCTGATCCGTCTTTGCCTGTATGGCCTTATCGACCGTGGACAGAGCACGATCCAGAATGCCGCCAGTCAGCCAATTCAGAACAGTCTTGATCACGTCGCCCACCCAAATCTGCGAGCAATCCGCCACCAGGTTACAGTGACCGCACCGACAACGCCGGCAACGATCTCAGACACCATTTCGACCACAGTCGGATCGTTGGAAATGTAATCAGCGATCGGCTGCGGCAGACCTCGACCAGCAAGCCAGCCGGCCAAAACGTACAGGGAGATTCTGATTATCGGAGCCGCGTTCATTTACTTCGCTCCTTCGCCTCCAGTCTTTGAAGTATTTCCCGGACGACACGAATGTCCGCCGAGAGGTTCGATAGCGTTTGCTCGACCGCCCGCATGGCCTCAGCCGATGTGACAGCTTGCTGCTCGACCGAGGACAGCCGGATCTCATGAAGATCGATCTTCCTGACTTCCGCCTCCACGCCGGCCATGCGGTTCTCTAGCGCATCGATTTTCTCAGCGTTGCGCTGATCTGCGTTTTGCAGGTTAGAGTATGCAATGCCGATCAGCACGAATGTCGTGATCAAGCCGATCAGATTCGTGATCGTATTGATATTCCATTCCCATTTGAAACGCGGCGCTTGCATATTCGTATCCTGCATGGCCCGATACCGTACCCGTCCTGACCCAGGACAGTTTTACCCGAAAAAGGTTGCCACATGGAAAGGACAGGAATAACGGGCAGGGGATGCCAGCCAGGACGGTAAGGCCCTCATCGAGCGCGGCGACGATATCGGGAAACGGTTACCACCGCGAACCATCAATCCCTAACCCCAGCTTGCAACAACGGAAGTCACTTCCTACTCGCCGCTTGGAAGCGGAGCCGCGCCGCCATCGATGCGGTGAGCAATGTAGTGAATACGATGTGTTCGGGACACCGAGTAAGAACCCATAACGACGCCAGCATGACCCGCGGCGTTTGGCAATTGTAATGTTGATCTCCCCCTAGAGATAGTCCACGACCCAGGCTCTGACGTTCCGCGCGGCCAAACCCGGAGACTTATTCCAGTTTGCTCTACTCTAAGTCGAATCCAATACTTGGTGTTTGCGGAATACCCAAACTGATCAATATCGCCAGAATTAGCGAACCCCCTGGACTCCGTTAGGATGCGGTTGCCGCTATTGTTTCGGCCTAGGACCGAATATGCATATTGAGTCAAATCCTCATTGCATCTAGCAAGTGGCCCGAAATGTGGTTGCCATGAGCCACCGCTTGGCGTCGTAAGGGTTTCGGCCAGCAGCAAAACCTCCTGCGATGGCGCATCGCTTTCAAATGAAATCAGCCACCGAAGAAGAGCGTAACTCGACCCGGAGCCGGAATATTGCAAGCACTTTCCGGAAACAGCCCCATCATCCGTTATGGACAGTGGATACGATGCGTCCCAATCCCAATCCCTCGGAGACGACCCAACAGGGTGATTGCGAAAATCTGTGGCGCGCACTGTTGACGTCTGGATGGTCAAAAGACCGTCAGCAGATATGACGCCTGGCGGCAAATGTATCCCCGGCAACATTCAACGCACATCCCTAATCAGCGACACAAACACGTCACCGCCCGGCAGAACAAGGTAGCTAAGCAAATCACGCGCGTTCGCGCCCGTCGATAGCTCTGGAGCCTCGCCGTTTGCAAACCTCCATTCGCTTCCGAATGCTAGCGTTCGCGAACCTGCCGCGTCTTGCCAAACCTCTATGATGCCGCATTGGCCGATTTTTACATTCGACGGGTTTCCTAGTGTTCGATTCCCGCCGAGTGTAACGGTGAAGTTGAACCCTGCCGAAAAATCAGGCGTGATCGTAGCCGCATCTGAAAGGTCCACAAATCCGGCTGCACCCCACACACCAGCAGGTTCAAGCGCCTTGTTCGGCTCGCCGGATCGGTAATCCTCACCAGTCGCCTTGCCGTCAAGTCCAAGATCATTTTGCTTGCCGGCCAATTCGCCGGCCAGACCTTGAACCATTTCAGGAGATACGCGCGTAACCATTAATAGTTTCACTCGCTTATCTATCGCCATTCGCGGCCTGTTGAAACTTGCCACCCCTCAAGAGCCGAAAGACGCGCCTCAAGTCCAGCAGCGACGAAAGCCCATAGTTCGTCATGACGAATACCTATCCAGACATTTGGCTCTTCATTTTTCCGATTCCATCCCAGATTTGCTTCATCTCCGACCGTAGGCGCGCTGCTTCACGCCGTTGCCAAGCCGCTTCTAGCGCGAGCGCTTCCTCGTAGCGAATGCCATATCTGTTACCAGCAGGCCGGTGAGGACGGATTATAGTGCGCCCCACTTCGTTCCCATCCGCATCGAATAACGGCTCCGAAATCTCCGCCTGCTCATCCCATTCGTCGTAACAGAGCAAGCCAATTTCAAACGCATCAAGCCCGCGGGCGGCAAATGCATCTCGAATACGTTGCGCAATCAACCCGACATGCCACCGAGCACCATCACCTTTGATGTCTACCGAAGCATTCCACTTGTAGCGGCCCCACTCCACATCCCCCCATGCGTCAAGCCATTCATCGGGGATCGCTTCGATCTGCTGCTTCTCGCGCTCATCTGAGGTGTTGATGGTGCCAGTACCAGCATAGACCTGTGACCAGCGGAAGCCACCAGACCCTAAACTCTGAACATTGTCGGCGCCCGGTGCGACAGTGCCATCAGCGCGCATATCGAGACGGGTTGTAGTACCGGTCCTGAGTTCAAGGCTGTGTTCATTGGTATATGTCGAGATATAAGAGCGGTTATTGGTCCCGTTGACAATTACGCTGCCGTTGATGATTGCATTGCCCGCAGCCGTCACTCGAAATTGTACAGCACCAACATCATCTATGACATCAAAGGTCTGCCCCCCCGCTTTTTGTATTAATACCGCTTGCCCAGGGAGTGCCTTGATTAGTAGGTTAGGATTAATGTCAGCAAGTGGATTAAACTGCCTTTGAAGGTCGCTGACAGACCGAGGTGTAAACATGCGCGTGTCGATAGTGCCGGACCAATGGACGTTTAGCCGAAGGTTGCGCGTTTCACCGCATGGTGCTTCTGCCGTGGAAGCCCCGAGTGCGGCCCGCGGTGAAGCGATGGCCCGTCCAATTTCCCACTTGCCCCCGATGAACTCTGCATCGTAGCAATCATGGATAAAGAAGTTGCAGGAGTCCGAACTCTCGCCAAATGAGCTGTAATCAAACCAGTGCAGCCCTCGCATCGGATAGCCGCTGATTTCTGTACCCTTGGATGGGGCTGGGAAACCAAGGTCTTCTGCCTTTAGCCCGGAATGATGCCAGAGTGCCCACGCCTCACAACCAATTGCTCGACCTGTAGAGAAACCGGTCCCGCGCCTCGGTGAACGGATTTCAGTGGTTCCCGAAACGTCCTTGCTCGTTCCGGTAAAGGTGAGATTGTTACCGGCACGCGTGATGCCGGTGTAAGTGACAATCCCTTGGTTATTCGTATCGAATTGGCCTGATGACGGCCAATAGCTCTCCTCAGACCAGCGGATCGTGAGGCTATTTGCCGTTGACGAGAGGACACGCCACCTGTCGCCCGAACGGATCATCCATCCGACATAACCCTGACTGGAGACATTAATGAACACATTGTTTTCAGAGCGTCCCCATACGTCGAAATCAGGGCATATCTCGGCAACGCCAGCAACGCGCCAGTAACCTCGGATCTGGACTTCCTCGAAACGTGCGCCGTCAATCGAGTTGACCATCAGGCCTATGTCTAGATCATCCCCAAGGGACATATCCCCCGGATCGCTGTAGCCAGAGATGCCGTCGTCGCCAATCCAGGGGACAAGGCGCATCCGGCGCAAACCGCCCTTGTCTTTGTCAAGCTCCTTGTTAGCTGCAAAGACCTGCATGTCGCGGGGAGTTGCTGGCGTCGTGCCGGTCGCGTCCTCGTTCATGAACGATGTCAGCTTGAAGAAGCGGCCCGGTGTATCCGGGTCTTCTCGCCAGCCCCCCGCGTACTTCATGGACGTGATGCCCCGTACCTGATAATCCTTGCTCGATGCGACACCTATTAGATTAGTCCCTTCCCAAGTCTTTGGTTGAGTGGGGAAGGAAGGCATCCATTTGCCGTGTCCAGAGCCCTCAAAATAGACACCAGGAGACCAGCGCAATTTCGTCAGGCAGTAGAACTGCCCAGGCACATACACCGTTCCGCCACCCATAGCTGCCATAAAGGCGTCGGCGTTTGCGAATGCAGCGTCATTGGCCGTGGTGTTAGCCTTATTGAGACCCGTAATGGCTCCGAACATTTCAACGCGGATTTGCTGGCCGCGCTCCAACTCCCACCATGCGCCATCAGCGCTTTGCAGCTTGCCGGGGTGCGACGGCTCAGCAAACACTCGCTTATATCGCGCCCCGCCGCCATCCATCGCATCGTAATACCCGAGAATTTCCACGCCCCACGCCGTAGGCGGAACATGCGCAGCCTTAAAATCGGAAACCGTCTCGAAAACCCATGTCGTCTTGGCAGGCGTCACGGTCTGGTTCGACGGGATAGCAAAAGCCTGCGAGACGTTGCCGCCAATCATCACCTCGATATTGTCAATACCGGCGGCGGGAGGACTGTCGAACGTGATAATCCCGTCAACAACTGAATAGGTGTTCTTCTGTTGATAAACCCCTGTCACGTAAACGTTGGTCATCAATTCATCGATAACGGCAATCCCTGTATCGAACTGCGTTGACACACCGTCGCCAGAAAACCGAACAACAGATGGGGTAACGCTCTGGACATGCTGCTGAGCCTCAGTAGCCCATTGTTCAGACACTTCCGACCACTGCTTAGATTCTGCCGCCGATGCGGCCGCCGAACCAGCCGCCTTATTCACCTCGTCGGCAATTTCCGAAATTTCCTCAGCGATACCCGCGACCGTGTTCACATCGGGCATATTGTTCGCAACATCGACAACATCAGCGATGTTGTTGGCGACCACATCCACCTCATCAGCGCTCGCGGCCACCCTGATAAGATCGCGAACGAGACCGGGGAGCGTCGATGGGTCAGCCTCAACCGGAAGCTTCACCGCTCGATCAAGCTGCTCTTGCAACTGCTGATCGCGCATGACAGCAAGATCGAATGCATCCTCTACCGTCTCGGCATAATACGCGCCCTGGTTCTCAAGATCGATATCCTGAGTAAAGGGGACGTTTCGCAGGATCGTCAGAGTCTCGTTGGAAGTCGGTGCAGTAGTTGTGATAATCTGACCGCCACCAGAATTTCCAACACCCGTAACCGTGTAATCAGAATTGAGCACCAGCGTTCGCTGCGTACCGCTCACTGTATCACGGACGACAACGCTGAGGTGCGTTTCATCGACGACCTTGAAGTCGTAATTGAATGCGGTCGTAACGCCGTTTCCGAAATACGGACCAGATTTGCTAACGTCGCTCGGAACAGTCATGCGCCGAAACTCCTATTGTTTCGGCGCATGATAAATCCAGATGGTTGCCGCGATTTAATTACCGCTTCTGCCGACCAAACAGATATTCGACAGGAGCAACATCCTCGCCCTCAGCCTCGCGCCAGGCCGCATCGATCACGCGGTTAATCTGCGCAGAAGGAAGGCGACCAAGCATGCCTACCAGGTTGACGGCATTCTTCACCGTGGTTTTCCTGATCTCGGCATTGCTCACATCCTTGGCCGTGTTCCGGAACGTATCCGCGAAGATCTTCAAGATCGCGCCATACGTGCCGCCGTCGAAGCCTTCCATCATTCCGGCAAGGTCGCGCACAACCGGAAGGCCACCAGCGACGGTTTTCGCCGTTTCCTTCACGATCTCCGCCGCGATGCTGTCATCATCGTCGTCGCCGCCGCCGCCGAACAGTTCACCCGCCAGCGTCATCACAACAGCCTCGAACGAGAACAGCAGCAGCATATCGAGCGCATAGTTCACCGCTTCGACAGGAGTGATTTGCTGCGCTCGCAACTCACGAGTTCTGGTGATCGCCACATTCAACTTCGCGAAGAAATAGCTGCCAAGAGTTGTCAGAAGCAGGACGAACGGATCCTGCCGGCGTTTCTGCGAAGTCGTACCCCGTTCGATCCCGGCACGATTAATGAACAGGCCGGACCCCTGGGTTCGCTCGACCGTCATGTCGGCATAATGGACGGCCTTGGCATCGTCCCCGCCGAACATTTCGAGTCCCTTTTCATACGCCGCCATCCAAACGGGCATATCGACTGTATAGAACTGCGTGAACGTGATGCCGGCCATTCCGAGCGGAACGATATATTGATCGCGGAAATCACGGATCTTCGAGGCAGACGGAGAGGAGACATTCGCATCGGCCACCATATCCATGATGTCCTTATTGAACGTCCTTTCGCGTTCCCACATGATCCGCGACTTCGCAACCACCTGGTCACGCATAGCGCGCGGATCGCTCCAGAACTTCATCACGTTCCGCATCAGCCGCGCCTTGCCGACAACGACTGCCGACTGAGACAGGCCGAGCGGCTGGAGAAGGATCGTTTTCAGGTTAATCGCCAGCTTCGAGAACGTGAAACCGCTACGAAGCTTCTGGATCGCCTTCGAGTAGAAATCACTCTGCGAAACCTGACCAACCGCAGCATCCTGCACCCACAGCCGTAGCTGCTCATACTGCGATTCCAGTCCCGTATCGATAAACACCTGGCGAACCTCACGATCAGCCAGCAGACGAGTCGCGTTCACGATCGCTTCGCTATGCGTCAGGTCGTGGATCACCTCGACCAGGTGACGCCCGATTACGCTCGTATCAAGTAGCAGCGACATGTCCGTATTCGCCGCGCGCTCTTTCAGGTGCCCGTCTTTCGTATGCGTACCGGAGAAACGGCCACCCATCATCGACGCCAGAATGTCATCATAGGACATATCGGCAGCGATCTCTGAACCGCCGCCAAGGTCACGGGCATACTTGATCGGGAAATACCCGCCGCGCAGTTCGACGCCGCCGATCGTAACCGGCTTAGCATCAACCCAGTTCGGCTCGACACCCTTCTGACGGCGCTCACGCTTGGCAATCGCATCACGGTAGGAACCGATCAGATCCCACACGCCCTGAATGAACCTTGCATCGCGCTCATCGAGCAGATTCTTGACGATCTCGACTTGCGCCTCGGTCAGGTGCTTGCGGGCACGCTGATTTGTCAGACGGGCCAAGTTGCCTTCATTGCCCATGTTCAGGCCCATCATGATCAAGTTCCACTTGGAGAAAGATCCGCCAAGCTCCGGATAATGCCGCTTGACGGCCATCTCCCGCTGCTCATCCACTGAATACAGCGAATAGAGTTCTTCGAGCTTCTTCGCGGCATCAGCGAGCATTTCGCGCTCGGCATATGCTGCCTCGTCCAACGGTGTTTTCAGAATCTCGTAGACCGGCCCGATATCCTTGTCGCCATCAAGCCCGCGCAAGATCGTCGTCGCCGTCTGAAGAGACGCAAGATATTCCTTGGCACCATCCAGCAGACTGATCTTGACGCCTGTGTCCTTCACCCACTGCTTATCCTTGGTGGGTTTATTCTCCATGATCGTGGAGATGATCGTGCCCCTGGCCTCATCGAAATCGCGCTGCCGCTTCTCATCGATCAGCTTGTTCCAGCGGAGAGCGATATGCTCAAGGTTTTTGAGCGAGTCCACGACGCCGCGCAGTTCTTCGACCGTCAGCGTCTTGTACGGACGGCGCTGGCTATCACGCAGGACTCTATCGGGGATAGCCAGTTCGTTTTCACGACCGGCAGCCTTCATCGCCTCGACAAACTCAACCAGCGATGCCCGCCGTTCCTCCTGCCGCGCCGACATGCGCCGGAAATCGTACCGCTCCAAGATCTCATCGATCGCGGCCAGGTAATCGATCTGCGCATCCTCGCGACGGCCAGCGCCGGCAATCTTCTCGCGGTGGCTCGCCTTGTTCAGCTTTCGAACGAAGTTCTCAGCCTTCTCGACTTCCTCGGCAACACGACGCGATTCCATGTAGAGCGCATGGTTGATCAACTGCCGCCGCTTGGCCTGCACGAACCGCTCGGCAATCTCGTTGTAGTTCTCAGTCGAACGGTTCGCCTGGTCGATCTGTCGAGCGACCGCATCCGGCGAGGCTTCCTCCCGAAGAGCCGCCTTCGCCTTCGACTGGATACGCCGGCGAGCCGCATTCATCCAGGTCGAATTTCGGCCAAGCATTTTTGCCAGCCGCTCCGCCTCATCAGCGGCCTTCCGTTCGGCGGCGAGATATCGGTGAGAGGCCATCGCATCGCGAACACGCATTCGCGCCACTGTCTGCCGCGCCATCTCACGCGCCTGCTTGTACGTCAGAGCCAGATCCAGACCGGCGACTTCATTCACCGCCTTCAATTCGGCAGCGATCCATTCGCCGCGCTTTTCCGTATGTACGGCATCGAGCGCCATCACCTCGATCGAGCCATCATTCAGCGGGTCGCCATGCAGTTCACGCATCCGCTTGTCGGTTTCGGCCTCGATCGCTTCGACGCGGCGAGGCGCGGATTCCATCGCCTTGATCATTTCGTCGCCGGACGAGAACCCGAACCAGCCCGCAACGTCATCTGGATCGACACCGCCATCGACCGTGTAAACCGTCTGCTGACCGCGCGGCAGCGTTTTCAGCACACCCTCACCGTACCGCTTGACGAGGATGTCTTTCGACAGGCGGACATCCGGCAGACCTTCCGGTTGCTCATCGCCAAGCCACCGGCGATTGCCCATCCATTCGATCGCGCGATAAACCCTCCACGAGTTCACCTCGCGCTCGACCTGCTCACGGACCTTCGCGCGTTCCTCCTTGTACCAGCGTTCGGTTCGGCGCTTCACCGGAGCCATTATCTCGGCCAGGACTTTTGCCTTTGCCTCGTCCTCGGCCTTCTCACGCAGTTTCAGGAACCGCTGATATTCTTCATCGGTCATGCCAAGCTGTTCAGCCGTGGTGAACACAGGACTGATACCGCCCGTTTTCTGCTGTGCCTTGGCAATTTCCTCATCGGTCGCCAGCATCCGGTCGAACACGCCGCGAATGTCGTCGCTGAGGTTCACGCCCATCACGCGCGACGGATCTCTGCCGACGATCTGCATGATCTTCTCGTAGACGGAAAGCAGCCATGCGCGGAACTTCTCGAACGCACCACGCAGCGCCTCGGACGGGGCCTTGCCCTCCATCAGGTATGCTTCAAATCCACGCGCCCAGTATTCGTTGACACCTACGTCGATTACCTCGTCCTTAACGGTGTCGCCGGTCGTGCCGTTGTTGATGAACGCCTGAACGTCAGCCTCGGACACATCGACGCCGCGCGCCTTCTTCGCCTCGACAACAATGTCCTTTGCATTCTCAAGCCACCAGTTCCTGACGACATCGTACATCTCGCCAATGGGACGATCTGCATAGCCTTGCATAACCTCAAGGTTCGCAAGATCACGCAGGATGATCAGGAAGTCGTGACCGGCTTCATGCAGGAACGTGGATAGATCCGCTTTCTCGAAAAGCTGGATCAGACGCTGTAACCGCTCGCCATCGAAGCGATAGGAAATGGCACCGCGCGCACCACCGCCACGATTTTGTTCGAAATGCGGCGAGCCGTGGTAGGCGGTTTGGTAGAAGGTGCGGCCTTGCGGCTCACGATACATGCTTTCGCTGATTGAGAAGTCCTTATTCCGGCCCTTGTTTTCAACAAAGCCGAAACGTTTATAGAACTTAACCAGCCGGGATCGCGACGTTGTTCCGAACCCATCGTCCGGCAGGCCAGGCGTGAGCGTGACGCGAAGCCCGCGAGCATCGGCAAATTCGACAATTCGGCGCATTGCTTCTGAGCCGGAGCCTTGCCCTTGCCGGTCCCGTTCCACCGCGATCATATTCAGTTTGAGATCGTTCTGCCCCGACAGGAACAAGGATAGCGAACGCAACCCGAGGTCAGCCTTAAGATTTTCCGCGAAAGCGTCAACGTCATCTTGCGTTACAGCCACGCCAGACTGATACAAAATCCGAGGATCATTCGGATCCCACGTACCGCGATTGTGGACGGATTTTATCTGCTCAGGGAACCACGCGACGAATATTTTCCCGCCTTCGCCTCCCTTGTTGTCGTAGCCGTCAGTGAAAATGCCATCATAGCCCGTAACGTCGCGCACCGCGCGCATGGCATCATCCTTGGAGCCATAGACGTTGGCGATCTCCGCAATCTGATCAATGGCCTTTTCACTGCCTTCCGCAATGATGCTTGCAGTCTCACGGACTGCCGCAGCCCTCGACATGGAATAGGTATCGACAAAGTTTGAAACAAACGTATCGCGCCAGTCGATACCGTTCTCCGCGATGTCCTTTTCGATGAGACGTTCCACGATCTTCGCGATTGTGCTTTTCGGGAACGACTTTGCATTAACTGGAAGCGGCTTCTGAATGCTCAGATAAACCTCAGCGAGCGATCCACCATCTTCCGGTCTGTATCCTTCTGCGGTAGCGCGATCAGACGTGAAGTAGAAACCATAACCGGACGCGGAACCACGTTCGCTGATACGGCGAGGATCAAACGCGAAATCCTCTCCAATCATGGCAGGCGTGCCGTGGTACATGACCAGCGGCGCGCCACCCTCGTCTACGACCTTCGAGTCACCGAACCACCGTTTGAACTCTTCGCTATCGGTGTTGATACGGCCATCCTGCCCGTACATCCGCGCATCTTCCATTTCGGCGCGACGGGCTTCCTCGTCCTTTCGGATGGCCTCACGGATCACATCATCAGGATCATCGAGCGACACACCGAGACGGTTCAGGTATTCATCAAACTGATCGTAGAACTCATCTTCCTCGATCGCTCGCTGATCAACCTGATCATCGATGGAATAGCTGGGACGACCGCGTAGCTCCTCATCAATCGCTTCCAGCAGTGCATTCCTAATGTCCGGCACCTGATCGCCGCGTTCGACCGCAGCCTTCCAGGCGACAACATCGGGATGATCCGCCAGATAACCGGCCTCGATCGCGGCCTGCGCAACGTCATCCAAGCCATGGGCGCGGCCCTTCTCATCCACCTTAGGACCGCCACCGAACAGCGAACCAGTATCGTCATAGCTATCGTCGCGGACGATTTTCAGCGTTTTCTTGCCGCGACCGCGCTTGATCTCAGTCTGCCCGCCGAGGATCGAACGAACGTCACCACCCACATCGCGGATGCCACCACGTTCCGCGATGAACTCAAGCAGCGACATTCCGCGCCTAACCGTCAGCGGCGACCGGCGAGCGCGAGCCGCAGCGAGGATTCGCGTCAGTTCATCGACATCATTGAACTTCGCTCCCTCTGGCAGGGCACCGCGAATTTCCGGCAGCGGATACCGACGCATGAACTCCTCGACAGTCATCTTCGCGCGGTCTGCCATCGCCAGATACATGCGGGCATACAACTGTGCCTGCGTCGTGGATACGTCAGTCGCCTGACCAGCCGCACGCAGACGCGAGACGATCGTGTCGTATATCTCCTCCTCGTAAGTCCGGTGCGCCTCCATCTCACGCCGAATCGCTTCGGCCTCCTCCCACGCCTCCTCCATAATATCCTGGACGCGCGCGTTGAACTCAGCCGCCTCGGCTGTACTCATCTGCTCGGGATCGAACTTCAGATTGTCGAGGAACCAGGCATCGTGTTCTGAACCGGCAATCTTCGCCGCATAGGTCGCGGTCGGAATACGCAGATCGCCACCAGCCGCGAGCGCGGCATCCAGATCATCGCGAGTCACGCCATCGAGGTCATCGACCAAGGCCCATGGGTCAGCGCCGAGATCCTGGAAATACTGGACGAACTGTTCAGCGGGCACATAGACGTTTTCAACCGCGCCGCCCTCCGTAGCACGGGCAACAAAATCACGGAATCGCTCAGGCATCCGGTTTCGCAGCGCCGACACCTTCGCTGCATTCGACATGGCCTCGGCAACGGTACGCTGCTCCTCAGCCTCACGCGCCTGCCTGCGCATGATCTGGACGCGACGGCCAGCAATGCCGAGATCGATCGGAGTCGTGGCGATTTCGGCCAGACCTTCGGCCAGAACCTCATTCCAGTCGATCTCCTGACCGGCAGCAACGCGGGCAGCATACTCACCAGCCGCTCCGAGGACCATTTGCGTCGCGCCCTGAGCAAGCGCCTCGACCAGCGGATTCTTCGCGAGCGTTTTTCCGGCAACGCCCATAGACAGCGCATCGAATGCGCCGATCACCAGACCTCGAATGACGCCGCGCTTTGCCGCGTCCTCCATCAGCTTCGGATCGTTCAGCAGCCGCTGAACGTCCTCGGGCTTGGAGAGATCAATTCCGTGCTCATCAAAGAATTCAGCCGGCGAGACATACCGCTCAGTCAGATACGAGCCACCAGCCGCGACACCGGCACCGGCCATCGGATTCCGTGTCAGGACAGTCGTTGCCAGAGCCGCCGCCAACTGCGGAGCACTTCTTCCGGCAGTCTCGATCGCCCAGGCCATGCCGCCCATCGGGTTCCGCGCGAACGCCGTTGCGAAATTCACAACGGCCTCGCCAAACGAAGCCCCTTCCTTCATCGCGTCAGTCTCGAACTGCGATGCAATGTCGGACTTCGGGATAGCCCGCATAGTATTTAGCGTTTCGCCTAGCCGCTTCGCGTATTCCTCGGAAGCAGCCTTGTCGTCAGTCCCAATCAGTTCGGCATACTGCGCATCGATCCAGCGTGCAGCCGCACGAAGGAAATTCGACCCGTCCCACGTCTCAAGACGCTGACCATCAGGCCCGACAAGATCTGTCTGGCTCTCCTCTTTTAGGATGTCGGCAAACGTCAGTTCACGATCGCGAGCGCGTCCCCGCGTCTGCTCCATCATGAACTGATTGTACATCTGCGTAAGCTGCTCGCCAGCGTAGCTCAGACTATTCGCCAGGCCCTGACCAAACGAGATGCCCGCCGCGTCCTTCGGGTACAGACCAAACCGTTCAAACCACGCAAGCCGCTCCAGGTCATCACGGGACAGAGCCGCGTTCTCGGGATTGCGCAGCCAGTCAGCCAGGCGCGGAGCATTCGAGAGGATCGTCTTGTTCCTGGCTTCCTCAATCTTCTGCTGAAAGACTGAACGGTATTCCTGCACCATCGGCAGAGGTGGGACAGGGTTGCCCGTTACCTTGCCGAACTCGTTCGCCAGGTTAAGATCGCCGGCAATCTCGTCGGGCGAGCCTTGCGACGACTGGAGGACGATGTTCGCCGCGTTCGCCCCAGCTTGCTGTTTCCGCAGTTTCCATTCAGTATAATCAGCGATCGTGTTCATACCAGGAGAGTCCCATGAAGAAGCAGAAAAGCGGTTTGGCGTTGGCAGGGCGACAGCTTTTCTATTACCTGTCGCCCATTGTCATCCTTGGAATTATAGCATTTTTCATCGAAGCCCTCAGAGGAATTGGCATCATCGATTGAGCAAAAATTCTGCGTATCGTGCTGCTATTTCCTCACGAGAAGGTTTCCGCCCCAACTCACTTTCAAGATCAGCCTCGATAACCCTGCGGAGATCCGCAGGGATATCTTCGTAATTGACGCGAACCTCAGCCTCAGTGTCATCAGGACGGAACGGAGCCTCGAACAGGAATCCTTCACGCTCGCTGAACCGAGTCCACGGAGTCTTGAGCGGATTCCAGATCGACCGTTCTTGCTTGATAACCGCCGGCAACAGCAGGCGGTTGACGATCTTCTGGATCTCCTCGTAAGGCGGGATGCGACCGTCATTCGCCTTCATCCAGGCCATCAACTCCTGCTGGAGGATCATTTCAAACTGCTGGATTCGTTTCGCAACTTCCTCGCGTTCGTCACCCGTCTTGCCGGTCGTCGTCAGGCCGACAGCCTCAAGCTGGCTGCGCGCAATATTCATGGCTTCTGTGTAGACGGCACCTTCCTCACGCGCCTTACGCTGATCGGTGAGAGCAGTCTGCCGCCACCCATCGACCATGCGCCAATCTTCCTTCGACAGTTCGGCCTTGTACTGCCAGAGATCAACCTGAGAAAACGCGACGGGATCTTCGGCATACATCTGACGAAGTTCGCTCAGAACCTCCTCGTTCGTCACAATCCTACCAGTCTGAGACTTGGTGTAATAATCCCATAGCCCATCCATCTCGGTGCGTCCAAGCTGGACGCGGACATCGACCGGCAACTGATCCGGCGAAATTCCCTGCTCAACAGCCGCGAACGCCTGGGATTTGAGCAGTTCAAGATTCGCCTTTTCCTGCTGCGCGCGAATCTCGTTCGCGGCCTTGATCCGCTGATAGGTCGCCGCGCGAACTTTGGGATCTTCAATGCTGTTCAGGAAAGACACCAGGTCATCACCCGTCGGTCGCGACGACACAGCGCCGACACCAGTGTCATCACCACCAGTCGCCTGGATAGCCTTTCCATCCGCGTTCTGAACGACACCCGGCAACTCGCCTCGCAATCCAGCCTGGACAGCACGACGCTGTGCCTCGGTGTATCGACCGCCTTCCTTCAAGTAATTCCATGTGCGAGCGCGGTCGGTATGCTCATCGAGGTGGATCCCGCCACCGCGCATTTCGAGGCCAACGCCGCCATATCCCTTTGCCAGCCAGTATTGCGCAAGAGGTGCAAGATCGTCACCCGTCACACGCTTTCCATCAGGCCCGATGATATAGACATCGGCAGCGCGGCCATGATCATGTCGCGTCGATCCAACACGCCGCCCTTGCCCCGGTGCCGGCTGCCCGCCAGAATACACCTCGGCCCGATACCCCGGCCCGTAAACCGAAACCACGGCATCAGTCAGTCGCTGCGTCAGCGTCTCGGTAATCGGCTGCTTTCTGACCGCGCCCTGATTGATCAGCTTAACGACATTGCCAGATTGCTTTGCCTGGCTCGTGCGACGTTCCCATTCGGTGTAGTACTGCATGGACTTGGCGTCATCCACGAGCGGCTGCAACTTCTGCTTCAAATCATGTTGGTGCTGAGGAGTCAGTTCGTTCTTGTACTCATCGACATATTTTTCGGCTTTTATCGGATCATCAGCCGCGATCATCAATGCCGAATTGTACCTATGCTGCGATAGGTAATCGCGCTCCATCGCCTCCTGCTGATCGGGAGAAAGGCCCTGCTTACGGCCAAGTTCCCGCAACTCCAGCAACCCGGCAGCGAGATATTTGTTCGCCATTTCCGGGTTATTGATATGCCTCAGAGCCTCAGTGCCGAAATTCTCAGCCGATGCCTTGCTGCCCTCGATTATGTAATTCTTCAATTCGCCGCCAGCGTGCACCGCCGCAGACCGTTCGGAGTCGATCTCCAGCGGCTCGACAGACTGCGCGAATAGCTGCTGCTGACGAGGATTCAGTTCCTTGGCGTATTTCTCGCGCAGCTTCCGGAGACTATCGACAAACGATGATCGCTGATCGAGCGCATTACGCCCTTGCGTGAACATATAACCATTTTGCGGATCGTACATGAGCGCATCGCGCTCGCGCATGTACTGATTCCGCGCCTCGCGAACACGCGCCTCATCCTCCAGGTCACGCACCGCCTCAAGTGCCGCGCCGATCTTCGAGACGCCGGCACCGAGATTCGCAAGGCCACGACCAATCGACGCCCCGAACGCCTCACCCGTCGCAACCGGAGCAAGACGACCCTGCATGTCAGGGATCGCGGAAACGTTTGGCGTATACTCGGGAACCCTCGGCATTACGCAATCGCTCCAATCGTGCTTTTCCTGTACGACTTATAGGCATCACCGACGCCGCCCAGGATCGTCCCGGCAGCATTCAGGAAACCGCCGGTCCTTGCCGCACTCGCTTCCATCCTGTTCATCGTCGCCCCGGCCCGCCTGTTCGCAGCATCGACGCGGTACTGATACGCCTCGCGATACGCATTCGACCGGATCGTCAGTGCATCGAGTTCGCCAAGCACCGCAGTATCGACAATCACATCCATCGGAGAGCCGAATGTCAGATCGACGCCGTTCGCGGCCATGGCGACCTTCTGCTGGCCCAGTATTCGCTGGACCTCCATGCGTTTGCGCTGCTCCTCGTCCTGACCGCGCTCGATCGCATCACGAGCCTGCCGCTCGGCAATGCGGGCATTCATGTCCTGGACCTTGGCATTGTACTCAGCGGCCTTCGCTTGTGCGCTGGCAGCCTGCATCTGCCCAACGCCACTGATCACCGATCCCACGAGGCCGAATATCATCGAAATGTCACACATCCTCGGCCCTCATTTCAAACATCCTGAACGCATGTCCATTCCAGTCAATCGGTTCACCGAATTTCGCGCCCATCCATTCCAGCCATCGGATCGAAACGCGATTATCGGCATGGACGAAATTCCTCAGCACTCTATACCGCGCCAATAGTTGCCGTCTAAAATCACGCGACATTCGCAGGAAAATCCGGCTGTATTTTTCGACAGCATCCGTGCCAAGCAGCCAGACAGCGCCGGAGCCTTCAATAAGATTCAGGTCGGCAACGCCGAACATCACCTCCGGCCTGCCATTGACCAGCGCGGTCCAGGCATAGGCCGATCGACGCAGCGAAAACGCGAGCGCATCAAACGGAGACTTTCCGGACGCAGCAGAGACCTCCAGGCGATCGGCATCGCGCATCCGCCTGGCAATTTCGCGAATATGAATTGCCCTCGCAGGAACAATTTCAATATTTGGTTGACCGCTGCGCATAATTCCCCTATATTGTGGATACTCCTCCCATGTTAGCGCGAATGACCCCGCTGCCTCCTCCTCAGCGGGGTTTTTCGTTATCTGCCAATCGTAATATCCGGCATGATCGCGAGTATCGTCATCGGAAGCGGATCGAACTGTTTCACGATCACGTTCCCGCCATCCGTCCAATCCCAATGCGGCGTGATGTGAATGTCACCCGTGTAGAGCCGGATCGCCTCATTCCAAGCTTCGGTCGCGCGCTGTTTGTATTCGACCAGATTATCCTCGCTCGGACCGATCCAGATCCCGCGCGTCTCCTCGACCCGCAACACGACCTCGCTGACGGACTTCGCGCGCCCCTGAACAGTGCCGAGGCCCTGGACCGCACCAAGATCGAGATCCAGCGTTTTCAGCGTCGCCGTGTATGGCAGGCCCACATGAACCACCGATGCGGCATTCGGCAGCGTGATTGCGCCGCTCTCGACCATCAGGCCACGGACAACATTCCCGTCCGCCAGCGCAACGACTTCCTCGCCCTCCAGGTGATCAAGGCCGCTCAGTGTCGTCACCGGAGTTCCGCGATAGGACAGCCCGGAGTCCACGAAAAACGCATCCTCGACCGACTCCATCACGCGGGTATGAAGTCGCTCAATGTACCGCTTGGACTGCCCGTTGATTTGCCGGCGAACGACGAAATAAACCGCGTCCTCTTTCCCTTCCGCGACCGTGACGACATCCTCGAAAAACGCGCCGGAACTTTCGTGCTGCGTCCAAGCCCACACGTCATGTTCTTTCAGGTAGGTGAGTGACACCAACGAACCATCATCCAGCACGACCCACACAATCGAATACGGAGCCTGCGCATATGCCCAAGAAACGATTTCCCGGTCTTCAAACAGATGCCGCGCCAGGATCGTGAGATCCTTGCCGACATAGGCATCATTTGTGAAGTCATACGAAAAATCGCGGATCACGCCACCGCGCTCCTGAGCGAACAGGACTACGTTGCCGACCATGATCGGCTGAACCTTGGACGCGCCGCGATAGCCCTGGTTGTCGATCTTGATCGCGTTCGGCGCAATCGCATCCGACTGCGAGCCGCCCGAAACAATCCACTCCGCGCCGGAAGTCAGCAGCATCAGGCCCCGCAGCGGGAGCATTGACCTTATTTCGTTGACCTCACGCGCTCTGATCCTGAATGTGACGGCATCGCTCGCCTTGGCCGGAGACGATTCGTTGAAGTTCTCGTAATTCCCCGACTGCGACAGCCAGACCGCCTGAGGCTCGTTTTTCGTGGAAGCGAAGGCCAGGCGCTGCTCCACGAACGTGACGCAGCGAGGATAATTCCCGCTGCCAGAAAATGGATTTCGGCCCTCCTGGGGACCATCAGCGAGATCAGGGGTGATATTCTCGTCAACAAATTCCGTGGTTTCAGACTTCCCGATATATCCATAGACGCCATTGTCCATCTTATAGATGACGTAATAGGCTGCACCAGTCACCGGATCCCAAGTGATCGTGTTCCGGTTGCCCTTATAGGTCATGTCATTCCGCACCGTAGCAGGTGCTGACGGAAGGCTTTCTTCGCCAGTATCCTCCGAAACGGCGGAGACGACATATGAGCATTCGCGACCGAACTCGACAGATGCAACGACGTTGGTCGGCGTTGCTGGTGCCCCAGGCTCAGACGAGCCTGGAATTGAAGAACCATCACCTATAACGTCACCAGACGGAAATTCTATTGTATTCGTGTAAGTCGTGCCAACAAAGCCCGGATTATCTACAGCCCGATATACGTTGTAAGACGCAGCACCAGAGACTGCGTTCCATTTGACTTTCAGATATCGACCGTCATCATTTTTCCATTGGAACCTTACGGTGTTAGAGGACGAGCTAGCTGCGCTCTCAGCACCAGAGGCTGAAACCGAAGAAACTCGGAATGTATAAGAACCAGTATCGCCATTCCTATACTTAAACGACGCGATCGCCTGCACATTCGTCGGCGGCTGGATGGACGGCTGGAACGTCACGGTCGTGAGCGTCCAGTTGTTATCAGCGAGGCGCGCGAGCTTCCTGATCGCATATTCAGGATGCACGATGTACATGACATCAGCCTCCTGAGCGTAGACCAGTTCGTGAACGTGATTCTCGCTGTACGGCGTTGATAGTTCATAAGCCGATCCGCCAGACAGAACCAGGCCGCCATTCTTGTAGACGCGCATGTATTGGTGCCCGAACTCCAACACATACGTCTGCTCGGTGTTGAACTGAAACCTGATCAGCCGAACCTTTCTTGCGCTGTTCTTCACCTCATTGATGAATTGCAGCCCAGGACGGTTAGACGCGCCGCCATGCGGATGAATGAACAGGTTGATCGCTGTTTTCAGGCCGGTCGCATACTTCGCCAGATCAACGCGCGCCCACAGGGCAGGCGACAGTTCGCCGGCAGTAAAGGAAGGCTGATACGCACGCAGTTCCGCCATTACGCCCTCGCCCTCACAAACTCAGATTCCACATCGGAAGAATGCCGATTTTCGTTCGCGTCCATCATCTGCGCCGCCGCAGTCATCTGCTGCGCAACCTGCCAGGCATCAGCGCGAACTTTCGGATCGCGCGTCAAAGGCATAGCCAGGCGAACCGCGAGATGCCACGCGAGCGCATCAACAAACAGTGGAGTGAATTTCGTCGGATCGGTCACCTTCGCCGTGTAATGGATAAACGCCGGAGAGATATCGCAGTAGATCAAACCCGCTTCGAGATGGTACTGTTCGCCCACATATGTTGAGACACCGTTGACCTTCACAACACAACTCTCAACACCGGGATCGCGCAAAACGAAACGCACCTTCAAGCAATCGACCGGCCTGCTGTAGGCATATCCCCACAGCGCAGGCTTATCATTCGACACTTGCGCCATCGACGTAGTTTTAGCCGCGAACCGCCAGGGGTACGATTCCAGCAGCAGATCGCGCGTGTGCTCGTAAAACTGCCGACACGCGCGCGCCTCGGAGCTGGCCTCGTCAATCGAACTGATATTCAGCTTACCAAGATTGGACAGCGCCAGATTGCAGATCGCGACAACGGAGGTCATGTCAAGCCCTATCCCTCATCGACCGGAAACACCGGCTCGACCGGCTGATCGTTATACAGTCGCCGGTCAGGATCAGTGATCACGACGACGCCACGAACCGGCTGCTCGTTGTAAATCGTTACGCCATTGCTGACTTCACTGATTCCGCGCACCCGGAGATTATCAACGAACAGAACTCCCTCATCGACAACACGGACTCCAATCACCGGAAGATAATTGTACATCGTCTCGCCATCGGTGAGGATCTTCACCCCGAGAACTCGCTGTTCGTTGAAAATATCCGCCATGATACTCTCCATGGGTAATCGGGCGGATAGACCGCCCGATCCTTATTCTTCAGTGGGGGGAACCCAATCCGGCTGGATCGCGCCAATTTCCGTCATCGCCTCTTGCACAGTCTGAGGCTCATCAGACTTAGGCTTTCTGCCGCGCCTCGGCTTGGGTTCCGCAACAGCTTCGGCATCAGGCTCAGCGGCCTCATCGTGCCGCCGAACCCACGGGGTTTTCTTGATTTCGTCCTCGGGCATGTCGAACACATCCCCGATTTCGCGAATCATACCACCCCAGTAACCTTTTTCGGAGGCAACAACCTTACTCATGGTTCGACTGATTTCCCATGGTAATGCCAGCCGAGACCTTGCCCGCAGACGGTGTGCCGTCAACATCGTAGTAGAGCCGCATATAGCGCTTGTCGGCGTAGCGCGGCACATACTCAATGTTGAACACATAACCCGCCTCAAGGCTCGCCACCGGAATAGCCGGCGACTCGGCAACCGTGACCGGAGAAGAGAAGTTCTCCGTATCCGACACCTGGACCTGAACCTTGAGCGACGTATTGTCCGCAAAAGCCTCAGTCACCTGAATGCGGATTGGGACGCATCCGCCCTTACCGATATCCCGGAGGATACCGATGGGGCCAAGGTCAATCACGTTCGAGGACGGGCCGTCTGCCGTGACGGCCTGGTTCCACGAAAACAGAGTCTGACGATCGAAAATCATTTCAGCGGTTCCTTTCCGTTACACGGCAATGCCAGGGACATTGGCCTCGTTGTTGAGGATCGCATCGCAGATACGAATCGGGAGGTCCATGTACGTGCGGACAACGCGTCCCTCGACCTGAGCCTGAGACAGGCCAGGAGCGGAGTAATTGTAGCTGCCGCCGCTAGAGACCAGAGCGCGATCGGTAGACTGAGCATGCAGAGCCTCAAGCACCTCACGGTTCATGTAGATAACCGTGCGGCCACCACGAGCGCCGACATCAAACGTCCGATGCAGACGGTAATAAGCCTTCCGCATCAGTGCCCACAGATCGACCGTACCAGCACGAACCGCATTGATGTCAATGTTCGCGATTCGAGCGCAGTAGCGATAATCCTTGACCGACAGACCAACATGCCATTCAAAGGTCGTAACCTTGGCATAGTAGGTGTCGCCGTCGCCATCCTTCACCGGCTCGCGACCGCGATCGATCACCTTGATGCCGGCACGAGTATTCTGCGGATACAGCAGCGAAACCGCATGATCCGCCCAGGTCACGAACCAGATCGAGGTGTTCGTGTTACTCGAACCGCCACCATTGATCACCTGATTGGCGATGTGCGACTTGGCCGGGTTGAACGGATTGGTATTGTACGCACTGAACCGCGCGGCAAGTCCCTTGATCTTCTCCGGCGACGTAGCCGTGTCGTGGTAGAACAGGCCGGTCGCCATCTCAAGATTCAGGGATTCGAGGAACGGAGCCGAGTCCACGAGCCGCTGCTTTGCCGGATCCGGAGCCAGGTCAAGCAGCCGCTCATCGATCTCGGAGCGGGCCTCGATAAAACCGGTGGTCTCATCCACCTGCGCCAGCGTGGACTTGGACGCAGGAACACCCTTGTAGAGCATGCCCCACGTGACAGTCGGGTAGCCCGTGCGGATCGTGTGACGGTGGATGGTCCCGAGGTTGCACTGCGTAGCAATTGCATCCTCAAGAATGTCGTTTCGCTGCCGCAGTAGCTCAATGACAGTACCCTCGGCATTGCCCTTGTACATGTCAATAAGCTGCGGGTAAGTATGTCCGATAGTTGCCATTTCTAACTAACCCTTCGCCTTTGGTGCATCATCCGGGAACAGAATGTGCGCTGGGTCGGCAGGCTTACCCGCGCCGACTGCGCCGCCTGTGGCCGGTTTATCCTCACGGATCATGGCCCCGACCTTTGCCATGAATCTGATAACCTCAGGATGGTTGCCGCCACCAGTCGCATCAAAATATTCGCGCAATTTCGGCGTTCCGAATTTCGCGACCGCGCGACGCGCATTCTCGACCGTGGTATTCCAGTTCTCACCGCCGATTTCGGAATCGGACTTTGCTTCATCCGCCCACTTCGCGACGGTTTTCGAGAAATTCTCCCACCGCTGCTGTTCACGCTGCTGCATGACAGCGATGTACTTGTCAGCGAGCTTCTGCGCCTGGCGGTGCGTCAGGCCCAGTTCCTTGAACTCCGCGCCGATCGCCTGGGACAGTTCCTTATCGACTTCGACGCCATCCGGCATCTTTAGCTCATAATTCCCGTCCTCCGGCACGGTATCCAGCGGGTCTTTCTCGCCCTTGTCCTCGCCCTTGTCCTCGCCTTCGGCCTTATCCTCGCCCTCCGGCTCTGTGGCGTTTTTCTCAACATCCTGGTCAGCGTTTTCCTGTTCCGGTTTCTTATCGTCCGGAAACAGTACATTCTCCGGCGCTGGCGTATCAGCAGCCGACACGTCAGTTGGCTCAGTCTTTACGTTCTCATCCATCGAGGTCATCGTCATTCCCCACGTTCTTCAATTTGGCCGCCCGCTCGAACGCCCTCATATTGGCGTAATCAAGCAGCAGCTTCGGATAAATCTGCGGGTCAATCTCATCCATTTTTGCAATCAGCAGTCGCCCGATCGACATCCGCCCGAGGTGATAGCTGGACACCGAGTGACTTTCGGAAAAAGCCTCGCCATAGACGTTGCAGCGCTCCAGCAGCCAGAACAGCACGCGCTTGCCCGCGTCGGTATTGACCACCGCCGCGAGCGCCCGTTTCAGTTCCTCATTTTCTTTCTCTCGGTTTTTCATACCAGTTCCAGCGGAATTATCTCTCTGTATGTCGCATCGAACGCATACGCAAAAACAGCATCCTCCGGGTCACAAACTTCCCCGTCCTCATCCAGCCACCGAACAATTCGGCATTTTCGCCCGTCCCAAAATTCAACAATCTCTTTCTCAGTGTCTACAGAAACGCCCATCATGCCAAGCCAATCCTGCTAAGCAAATCCGCGCCACCCGGATTATTCTGCGCATCAGCCAGCACCGATGCAGCCTCAGCCGAGGACTTGATTGCAGGAGCCACCTGACCAGCCATCTCCGCAGCCTGCTGCGCCTGAAGCTGCTGCGCCCGAGCCTGCCGCGTTTCGGCAACCTTATCGTCAGGCACGACAATCGACGGATCAACGCCGAGCATTTCGGAGTACACGTCAAGCGTCTGATCGCTATCGAGCTTGTCCAGAACGTCAGGCTTCATCGCCGCAATCTGTCCGGCAAACGCCCAAATGCGCTCGATGCCACCCGTCGCGACGGCCTTCTGAGCCTGCGCAAGCATCGAAATGTATTCGATTTGGAGATCCTGGCCTTCCAATTCCGGAGGCGGAGGCGGCAGGACACCGAGGCGGTTGAGGATCGCAAACGTGCGGTCAATCACCGGCTCAAGCTGACCGCCGTAAATGTTCTCCAGGACCGGACCAAGTTGCAGCAGTTTTTCCTCATTCCGCTGCGACAGTTCCAACTGATTGCGCGGCTGTATGCCCTCAAGGTTCGAGAGCATCAGGAACAGATCCGCGTAGAACGATCGGCTGATACGATCCTGCGTTTCGCGGATGTCCTGCGCGAGTTCCGCCAGCCGGATATTCACCTCCATTGCAGGACGGAATCCCTTGCCGGCTGGATCATCGACGTAGGTGATCGATCCCGGTAGCAGCGACGCCGGATTGTTCTGCATCGAGGTCGGCCCGGTCATGGGCGGACGGACGATCTTGTCTATCGCTTCGAGCTTACGCTTTTGCTCGACCTGGAGCATCTTGATATCACCGAGCGCCACATGCCCCGGAGACACGGCATAATGATCGTCGCTCGATATTTCCCAAGCCGGCGCAATGATCGGGTTTTCCTCGAATCCGCTTTCCTCAAGGAGATCGCCACCGTCGCCATCCTCCTCCCAATAATTCGAGAGGAACGGCATATTCCATTTCGCGTCAACGCCAGGCTTGCGATTTAGACGCGGCTCGACAGCGTGACAGATCACATAGGTCTCGTCGTACTTGCCGTTTTCCCAGTCGCGCCGGACGTGCGTGCTCACGCGGTCCAGGCCGAACCGACTCACGATCCGCTGCACGCTCCACTTGAACTCCCGATACAGCGTCGTCGCTCGTCCCTTTTCGTCCCGAGCAATCCAGAAACGACCGTGCGGAATATGCTGGAGCCTGATAGCAGTCTCATCGTCCTCGACAAGCAGACTGACAGACTGCCCGAACAACCCGAGGTCGCCATAACCACGGTGAAATTCCGGGTACACATTCGACCTTTGGAATACCTCGCGCAAGATCCGCTCGCATTCGGCGAGATAGATCCGGACCGGCGCATATTCGCGCATTTCCGGATCGCCGGAGATTTGCAGACGGAACCACGGACGCGCCGGTGACGTGATGCCAGAATGCATGCCGCTCGCCAATGTGCGCCAGGCGAGCGTGCCCGTGTTATCAATGATCTTGTCGCGACGCAGCGGATGCTCAGGGTCGTGCAGCCGCAGACGCGACGGCTCAACATATTCGGCCAGATCGCACCACAGCTTTTCCCACGGCATCCGCAGGTTTTTCAGTTCCTGCATACGCCGCTTGTGGTACGCAAGCTGCGTTTCGTTTTTCGGTGCGTTGGCCTTCACGGGTTAAGCCCCCAGGAGAGTTTTGGCCTGAGTCGGTGCGCTGGTCGTCACGCCGGAGCCGGACGTAAGGATCGTGCTGCTCGCGGCACGGAGACGATCACGCATCCGAGACGTGACATTACTGCGCACCTGACCGCTATCCGGCAGACGCTGCTGCGCGTACTCGGGAGGCATTACAGGATCAGGCTGATCGACTTTGGGAGCAGAGAACATGCACATGAGCGTCACCACACAATTCGGAAGAATGTCACGAGAGCGATCAGGCAAGCGAGGCCGTAGAGCATCCAGAACACGCGCGGGTCAAATTCGCCGCGCATCAGAAGCGCATCGGACACCATCGCGCCGACAAAGATCATTGCGGTCCAGAAGGCAATGCCATAGGCACCCATCGCGAGATTAAGCAGGAAAAGGCACAGCACGAAAAACCGCCCATTTTCCGCTATGTTTTTCGCAATCTCGATTTTATCCATGCCTCAGGTCTCCGGTTCCATAGAGATGTACCACGAAAAGGTTGCCGCGAATTAGCGGCACCCCGCCTGGGGTATCGATTGTAGCGACCCCCTTTTCGTCTTCATCCAAGACAGCGACAGCGCCCGGCCTGCCCCAATTATCACCCCAGCGGATCATACTCGACTTGCACCCTTGGCGCGATCGGCCTGCCCAAGAGATCGCGCTTTTGCGCCTTAACGAAATACGCAAATGTCAGCGCCAGAGCGTCTGCCACGTCAGGAGAACGACCGAGCCGTTCCTTGATCTTTTCCTTGGATTCGAGTTCGACAATACCCGTGGACGGAATCCGGTACGTTGGCGACACCAGATCGTTTTTGAGATCAAGGATATCAGGAATAGCGCCGCCTGCCTTGATCCAATCCCGCATACGCATCCACATCTCGGTGCGCTTGTTTTTGTACCGAGGATCATCTGGCTTGGCACCGAAGTTCACGCCGATAGCGTTGTGCCCGAGTTCCCGGAGGCGAGCAATCACGCCGGAGCCATAGCCGCCAGTATCATCAATAAAAACCGCGTCTGGCCTGTACTCCTCCACCTCCGAAATCAGACGCCCGACGATTTGCATGGGATCCGCCTTTGACATGATGATGGGCGGCCAGGCAACGAGGCCCTGCCGGCGAATGATCGCCGTCTTATCGTCGCCGGTGTAGGCTACATCGACGCCGATGATTTTCGGCGCGAATTTGTATTCACCATCGCGGTAATGCTTATGGCATGCGTCAGAGACATCATCGATCGAGATCAATACGTTGTCTGCCGAGGCCGTGAAGTCGCACAGAAATTCCTGCCGGTATTGATTAGGCGACATCGAGGACCGGGCATCCGCGAGTTCCTTTTCGTCGATCAGGCCGGTTTCGTCCGCCCGGTACATGCCTGCATACCATTCTGGATCCCGCTGCGCCCGCTCGTACAATTCGTAAAACTGGTTCATCCCCTTTGGCGTGCCGATGAAAAGGCACCAGCCCTTGCGGTCCGCGAGCGCCGGACGGATGATTTCCGGCCAGGTTTCGAGCCGGCAGTCGGCAACCTCATCAATCACGACGCCATCGAAGTAGACGCCGCGCATTGCCTCGCCATTGTCGGAGCCGTAGAGCCGGACGATAGCGCCGTTGGGGTATTCGATCGACAGTTCGGACTCATGAACCTTGACGCCCGGCACCGGGTAGGAAAAGCGCTTGAGGTAATCCCAGGATACTTGCTTCGCCTGCTTTAGGTACGGGGCAACATAGCCGTATCTCGCAGCCTGCTTTTTGGTACGCAGGGCAGCGTCGATCAGGGCATTGACCGCGAGGAAAGTCTTACCGAAGCGCCGGTGGCATACCAGGACGGAGAATCGCTTGAGTCGCTGATGGATCTCAAGCTGGAATCTGTGCGGCCTGTATCCAGTATCGACGTGCTGAAGGCTACTCATCTGGGGCACGCGGCACGCCTGTGTTGACGACGATGGAGATCGTTCCGTCAACATTTGCGTTGACGCTGTTGCGGACCTCAGCCGGCAGGAGCTTGGAGTAGAGCTTGTAGAACTCGGTCGGCTCGGACTGCGCCCACGACACCAGCGCCTCGACACCACCCATGCGCTCGAATGCTTCCTCGAATGCGGCCTTGACCGAGGCCGTGAACTTGTTTGGTGTTCCCTTCTTTCGCCCGCCTGTTTTGAAACCCCGCGCCATCTATAAGCCTCTACTTTAGAAATACTGAACGATCAGCCGTGACTGTTCAATTTTTCTGAACGATAGTGGATCTGTGGAGAATATACCAGCGACATGCGAAAATCTCAACACGGGCATGGAGAGAGGAACGCCAGCCTCTAGGGACTGACGGGCAAAAAAAGAACCCGGCGCTGGGCCGGGCTGAATGTTGCGAGAGCCGCCTGTGCTATGCCACCCCGAAATTTGTACGGAAGAACTTGAACGGTTCTCCGTTGAGCGAGAGCTTTTCAGCGAGGACTTCCTTTGACGCGCCATCGAATTGAGCGCCAGGCTCGTCATTAGCGACGAGACCGTCGTCGTCCAGGTAATAGGCCTCCACGCTATCGACCATGTATTCCAGAGCGACTTCCATGCGGTCGCGGTAATCTACTATTGTCTCGCCAGGGACACGATTGTCAAAATAGTCATCCATAGCGGCTGCAACGTCTTCCTGGTACCGGTCAGACATTGCATCGAGGATTGCTTCTTCCAGTTCATCTTCGTAGCCAGGAAGGCACGCCGCCTCGAATGCCTCCCAGTACAGTCCGTTTGAAACAGATACGTAGTAGTAACACACGCCGTCGATCTCGATACCCATGCGGTCCTCCTATGAGAAAATTGGCGGCCCATCGAGAGCCGCCTCAGGAAATCCGAATTATCTGAACTCGCACCATTCCACGAACTTGGCCTTAGCTTCCTCGCCAAGCCAATGGCCGGTGCCGGGGTTAGCGACCCAAATGTCGCCATCCTCGTCAACCTCGACCTCGGACTGATTGCTCCATTCGGCCACCAGTTCCTCGATCGGCTGATCATCATACTCACGGATCATGCGGATGACCTCATTCAGCGTGCGTGCTTCCATACCCTCCGTTCCGACATCAGCCGTGCCATACTCCTCAACAGCGGCCAGTAGAGCCTCATCCTTGGACTCACCCTCAAAGGTGCCCCAGAAGATCCCGTTAGCGTAGACTGCGTAGATGGTCATGTTGTCCTCCTATGTTGCGATGATGAGCGGCGCTTACTGCGCCGCCTCGATATGGATGATCTCCTGCCCCCAGCAATAGCCGTCAGGATCGAACTCGAAGTCCCCGAGGCGAACGTACTCTTCGATTGCCATAGTGACATGCTCGACTTCGGCAGCGGTAGGAGCTTCCCAAATTTCCTCAGCGCTACGGCTGCTATCTGCGATGGCGTGAATTGCGACGGCGACGGCCATATCGGTTTCACGGCTGTTAGCCCATTCGGCCGCTACGGTCGGGGTGCGGTAATTGCGGTTCATGTTGTCCTCCTGTGTTGCGACGATTGGTTTCTGGCTTGGCGACGCTATTGCGCCGCCTCCTGAATAGCGAGCGCCTCGTCACCAAGTTCGTTGTAAAGGCGATCAAGAAGGTTTAGCCGGTCAGCGTGAATTTGCCTGTCTCGCTCATAGGCGTCCGGGTGACCGATATAGTCCCGGCCATTCGGAGCGACGTCACCTAAAGCAGCGATCAGGGCCAAGACTGCCTCCCGCGCATTCATGCGCGCCTCGATAAGCGCCTCGGCGCTGGTTCCGTTCAGGTTCAGAATGGGCTTCATCATGGCGGTTTCCTCCTTTGCGATTATGAGTGTGACATACAACGTTCGGAGTTACATGTCAACACGTTTGTTGTTATTTTTTCAACGCCCGCAGCGGAGGCTGATCCGGCCCGTTAATAGCGTTACATGATCTGGTCTCGGCCCATGTATTTTATCTTTTGCGTTTTATACCTGCCTCTACCTCATTTTTTTACTTCTCCACCCGTCCTTTTCTCCTACTATTAACGCTTATAACGAAAAAGAATAAGTAATTGAAATATAAAGGAAAATCGGGTTACATGTGGGGTCGCTCAGCATGTAACCTGGTGGCCTTACTTAGAACCTTTGCGGCAAAAGTGTGGCAATGCCGGAATTTTGACAGCAGTATATAACGACGCAAAAAAGTTAATAGTAGGACGGGAGCCTGACGCCGGTCCTACATGTAACCCGGCCAATGTTGCGATATTGACAACGCTGGTTTGGTCGTTCATTGTGCCTTTTGCAACAGTATGGAGGTCATTATGGAGTTTCAAAAGAACGTTCCTCTCCCCAAAAGGCCCTATGTCAGAAAGCATGCCGGAATGACCGCACGGCTCATCCAGGCGCAGCATGGTGACAGCCTATGGTTCGAGGACCGGCAGGCCGCCGAGCGAGTTCGCGCACTCTACCTGAAGGCAAAGAAGCAAGGCCGTGCACATCTGCGGGTGTGTCTTTTCAAGGTTGGCGACGAAGATCCTTGCGGCCCCGGATTCCGAGTTTGGTTCCTGAAGCCGTCGTGGGTCGAAAAGGTGGCGACCGATATTGGCGAAATCCGGAGACTGAAATGAAAGCAGAATACGTGGACCACATGGGATCTGACCTGAGCATCGTGAATGCCGCTCGGGTGAGCTTCGACAAGGTGAGCGCACTGAACGAGGACGGCTCGCTCCGTAACGAGGACGCGAGACTGATCCGGTATCTCGCCAGGCATGGGCATTGGACGCCGTTCGCGCACACGGCGATCACGCTTAGGATGTCTGCTCCGGTGCCGATCCGAACGCAGTGTTTCAAGCACAAAGTCGGTTTTTCGGAGAACGAGGTTTCCAGGAGATACGTCAGCGCGACGCCTGATCTGTATGTGCCGGAGGAATTTCGGACCGCTCCGTCCGGGAATGTAAAGCAGGGCAGCGGCGGGCGTCATAAGCGCAGTGATGACTGGGTGCGGGCATACGAGATATCATGTAAGGCAGCGATCGATCTCTACGACGCCATGATCGCAGACGGAGTTTGCCCGGAGCAGGCTCGCTTTGTCCTGCCCCAGGGCGTCGAGGTCGAGTGGATCTGGACCGGCAATCTGGCGTCATACGCCCGTTTTTACAAACAGCGCACCGATCCCCACGCCCAGCGAGAAATCCGAGACCTGGCGGAAATGGTCGGGCAGATAATCGAGCCGCTATTTCCGGTGTCGTGGCGTGCGCTGGTGGAGCCGACCGAGGAGGACGCAGCATGACCAAGCCTCTACCCATCACCGGCAGCAACATACGCCTGTATCGCAAGGTTCGCGGCTGGACTCAGACGGAACTTGCTCAACGCGCAGGCATGACGCCGGGACAGATAAGCAATTTGGAGCGCGTCATTAGCCATCCATCTGTCTGGACGCTGGCACGGATTGCCGAAGCCATTGGCCCCCTCACCGTCAACGACATGATTGTCACCACGGAGGACGCCAGGCGCGAAGTCTGCGACCGCATCCGCGGAGGCTGCGATGAAGGTTGAGGCACCAGAACGGATTTGGGTATGGCCAGATACCATCGACGATATGGGATCGAGTGTGAACCGCGATGAGATCATCGGGTATGTCGAGTATGTCCGCATCGACAAGCTGGAAGAACTCGCCGCTGCCCTTGCCGAGTGCGACAAGGAGATAGCGGCGCTGCGGGAGGCAGCGCGAGAAGCAGTGAACTGCATCACGCATCATGCGGAGGACAATGAGAACACCCGTTGGGTTTTATCTCTTCTTAACACCGCACTCGCACAAGGAGGCCAGCGATGAACGCTCGTGAGGCACTAAATTCAGCGGTAACCGCGCTAGAGAAGATGGGCTTTGTCATCCTCTCCCGCTCCGAGGTGGACGCGATACGGACAGCACTGGAAGAGGCCAAGGAAAATATCGCGTACTGGGGTTCCTATTCTTCGAAATACTTCCAAGAAAAGCACGTGCTAGAAGCGGACATAGCCAGCGTCGAAGCCGCCATCCGCAAGCTGAAACCGGAGGACGTCAACCGCGATGAATGACCGCCAGCGTGTCGAAGCCGGGATTATCCCGGCGCTGATCTACGGGATTGTAAGGCCGCTAGAGGCAGATCAGCAGACGGACGACGAGCGCAGGAAATGGGAGCAGATTGTCACCGCGTGCCGACGTGCAATGGAAGATCCTGTAGAGGATCTCATCGAGCCGCGCCGGTCTCAGATATTTCGCCGGACAGAGCGCACGTACCGGGCTCTCGCTGATGTGCTGGACGGCACATCCAATGCCCAGGCCGCCATGGCGACGTATTATCTGCTGGAGAGCCTGATACAGGAGGATCGCATTTCGATCTACGAGGACAGCTATTTCGGGCAGGCGATGCTCGTTTTCATGGAGTCGATACAAGGATTGTTCGAGCTCGAGCGCCTCGATGCAGCAGCGCAAAAGAGAGCGAGACAAATCAGAGATACGTTACGCAGAGAGGGATATTTCAGATGACCGTTTTGTCGGCACAAACGATCCGAAAACTGGGGATTTTCGAGCCGTTCCACGAGCGGACAGTAGTGCACGGTATGACATTTGGCCTTGGACCAGCGGGCTATGACGTGCGGATCGCAGAGGATGTTAACCTATCAAATTCCGTGTATGGCCCATTTAGATTCAGCCTTGCGAGCACCGTTGAGCATTTCACGATGCCGGATGACGTAATCGGATACGTCAAAGACAAATCGACGTGGGCGCGTCGGGGTGTACTTGTGCAAAATACCGTGATCGAGCCGGGCTGGAGAGGGTGGCTGACGCTCGAACTGTCGTATGAGGGAGACGGCACCATCCACATTCCTGCCGGATCACCAATCGCGCAGATCGTATTCCATCGCCTCGATCAGCCGACCGAAATCCCCTATTCCGGCAAATATCAGGACCAGGAGGCAGGCCCACAACCGGCGAGGCTGGAATGACTGACGAGATCCGACGACTGGCAGAGAGAGCGGCGCAAGACATGCACCGGCACAATAGCGAGATAGCCTTGCAGGCTGCGATCGAGCTAATGCTGACCGACCACAGCGCGGCGGAAGTTATTGCCGCGCTACGGACCTGGGCTGATTATCTGGAGGAGCGCCGTTGACCGGGATAATCGTGTATGTAATGTTGCCAAAATAGCAACATGTGGAGGTGATGTTTTGGCTGCCTATTACAATGAGTTCGACCCGAACGCCGCTGCTTGGCTGCGCGAATTGATCAAGCAGGGCCTGATCGCTCCGGGCGAGGTGGACGAAAGGAGCATCGAGGATGTATCGCCAGATGAGCTTGCTGGATTTACTCAGTGTCATTTCTTCGCCGGGATCGGTGTCTGGAGCTACGCGCTCCGACAGGCCGGATGGCCCGACGACCGGCCAGTCTGGACCGGATCGTGCCCGTGCCAGCCTTTCAGCGCGGCAGGCAAAGGAGCGGGGT
>Ga0207864_1000593_pt1 | contig 47789 bp, 63 predicted proteins | sample HigsolmetaAR202D_FD_184834 | JGI IMG/M metagenome (GOLD analysis project Ga0207864, IMG submission 184834) | Ionic liquid and high solid enriched microbial communities from the Joint BioEnergy Institute, USA - AR20-2-D (SPAdes) (version 2) ...
GCGAGAACAGCAGATCAAAGACTGCACCGACCGGGACCGCCTCGATCTGTGGCTCCGGCGCGCCCTGGACGCCACCCACATCGACGACCTCTTCGACGACACCACCGAGCCTCAGTCCAGTTCGTAGAACCTTCATGCAGTGGTGGTCAGCGACACACCACCGGCCATGCTCTTGGAAGACCGTGTCCGTCTACGTCCCCAAGCACAGCCCCTGGGCACAGAACCTCTACCGCGAGGGCGAGACCGCTGGATTCGCAAAGGGCGAGGCTGCAGGACTCGCCAAAGGAGAGGCGGCCTCGGTGCTCATGATTCTCCGCCACCGCGGCATCGACGTACCACCTGAGCGAGAACAGCAGATCAAAGACTGCACCGACCGGGACCGCCTCGATCTGTGGCTCCGGCGCGCCCTGGACGCCACCCACATCGACGACCTCTTCGACGACACCACCGAGCCTCAGTCCAGTTCGTAGGGCCTCTTATGTCGGTGGTCGGCGGCACGCCGTCAGGCCGTGCTGCCGGAAACACGGCTAGCCCACGCGGGCGGCGGCGATGCCGCGGCGGGTGAGGCCGAGGCGGGTGTAGACGCGGATCGCGGCGTGGTTGTCGGCGTCGACCATGAGGGCCACCCGGCCGTGCGCGGCGAGCAGGGCGGTGGCGATGTGGCGGCACACCGCCTCGGCGTACCGGCGGCCCCGGTGGGCGGGCGCGGTGGCCACCCCGGCGATGAGGCCCACGGTCGGGGACGACCAGGCGTCGGCGGCGCAGGCGACGAGCTCGCCGTCCCGCCACGCCCCGGCCCAGCGGCGCACGCCGGGCAGGCCCGGCTGGGCCCACGAGGTGGGCGAGGCCACCTCGAGCAGGTTCGCGACCTTGGGGTCCTCGCCCGGGTCGAGCCAGCGGACGGCCACGCCGTCGGCCGCGGCGGCCGTGCCGTACGGGCCGGGCGGGGTGAGGCGGTCGGTGTCCATCCAGTCGAAGACGACATAGGACTCGAGTTCCGGCAGCCGGGCGGTGAGCTCGCGGACGAGGGGCTCGTCGCCGACCACGCGGAAGGTGGGGCCGCATTCGGCGAGGGCGTGCCGGACCAGGCCGGCGGCCGGACCGGGGTCGCCGACGACGATGATGCGGTCACGGCGGAACAGGTCGGGGGCGGCCACGGCGACGGCGTTCCCCGCGGCCCACGCGCGTACGCCCGGCTTCATGCCCTGGGCGGCCCACATGATCAGCGCGTCGTCGGCGCACGCGGAACGGACCTCGTCGGCCGACTTCAGCTCACGCATCGGTCTCCGGCAAAGGCGTCACACCATACGAGGGTACGTCCGCGTATCGGCGCCTCCGCGCGGCGGTCGTCCGGTGATCGCGCGTCCCGGCGTTCGCCCAGGTGAGGACGGGTGTGCCGGGCCGCGGGGCCGGGCGGCCTCCCGGCGCCCGAACCCGCCGCGATCACATGTGGCCGCCGGTGTTACCCTCTGCGTCGAATGACCCATTGGCGGTGAACGTGGGAAACATGCTCGACGCCCTCTTCACGGATCCCCCGCGCGACCTGACGCCTCCGGCCGAGACGCCCGCGGTCGCGTTCCGCAGCGGCGGCGAGGAGCTCGCCGGGGTGCTGCACATCCCGGCGGGGCCGGGCCCGCACCCGATCGTGGTGATCCTCCACGGCTTCCCCGGCTACGAGCGCAACTTCGACATCGCGCAGGCGCTGCGCCGGGCCGGGTACGCCACGCTGGTGTTCCACTACCGCGGCTCGTGGGGCATGGGCGGCTCCTACTCGTGGGCGAAGGTGCTCGCCGACGCCGCCACGGTCGTCGCCGCCGTCCGCGACCCCGGCTTCGCGTCGCGGCACCGGCTCGACCCCGGGCGGGTCGCGGTCGCCGGGCACAGCCTCGGCGGCTTCACCGCCCTGCACACCGCGGCCGCCGATCCCGCGGTCGCCGCCGTCGTCTCCATCGCCCCGTTCGACTTCGGCGCGATGGGCGTGGCCTGCCGTACCGACGCCGAGCAGCGGGGCTGGTGCCTGCGGATGTTCGAGGAGTGCATGCTGCCGCTGCGCGGCACCTCCCCGCAGGCCCTGCTCACCGAGATGGAGACCGCCGGGGAGGCGTGGCGGCTCGCCGACCTCGCGCCGCGGCTCGCCGACCGGCCCGTGCTGCTGGTCGGGGCGGGCCGGGACACCGTCTCCCCCGAGCCGTTCCACGTCCGCCCGGTCGTCGAGGCGTACCGGCGGCACCCGGTCGAGCGGCTCGAGCACCACGTGCTGCCCACCGACCACGCGTTCTCCGACCACCGCATCGCGCTCATCCGCCTGGTCGCCGACTTCCTCCACCGCCACTTCGCCAAGCCGTGACCGCCGGGCGGGCCCGCCGTACGGCGGGCCGTCAGCGGCGTCCCTCCGGCGGCGCGGCGTCGAGGATCCACAGGCTGAGCGGGCTCTCGCCGGAGTCGTCCGCGGCGAGCTCGGACTCGAGCAGCGTGCCCACGGCGACGATCACGCCGCTCCGGGTGTCCCGCCAGGCGCAGGCCACGGCCGAGCCGTACCGGTAGGACGGGTACGGCACGGCGAGGATGTCCAGCCGCGCCCGCCGGATCGACCCGCGCGCTCCGTACGGCATCGCCGTCAGCGCCTCGATCAGCCGCCGCTTGGCCACCCCGAACACGTCGGTGACGCCGTAGACGCCGTACCCCTGGCCGCTGTCGGCCTGGTAGACGTACAGCAGCGGCTCGCCGGGATGCGCGGGGTGGACGCCGCCGCTCATGCCCGGGCGCGCCGGAGTCCGTGCGCCCGCGCCTCGGCCTGGCGCATGAGCGCGCGCAGGCCCGCGATCGTCGGGGCCTCGACCCCGGCCAGGCCGGGCAGCGGCCAGGCCGGCACCGCGTAGAAGCGCCGCGCCCACACCCGGTAGACGATCACCCAGTCCGGCTCGACCAGGTCGAGCCCGGCCGCGGCCGCCTGTTCCCGCACGTCCCACCGGATCGGCGTCCAGGCCACGCGCGGCACCCCTCGCCGGTGCCGCCCGCGGCCCGGTCCGCCGCGTCGTGTCTCCGTCCCCGCGCCGCCGATGCGGCGGCGGATCAGCGCGCCAGTGATCGCGATCGCGACGACCAAGCCGACGATGAGCGGCCAATGGTCGGAGATATTCGCACTTATCGCATATCCCAAACCAGGCATACCAGAAGAAATTCGGACGATATCGAGATCACTCATGAAGTCGCTCCAGATGGCCCACCATTGCCCGCGGTTTGCCGTCCGGAAACGAATCATGGGACCGTTCATGAGGAACGCGTGTACTTTTGATGCAGGAGAGCTCACATCCCGCTACCGTCAGAATCAGGGAGTGTGGGAATGCCACGTAAACCCGAGCCGGTGAACCCCTGCGAGTCCCCGTGGCATCTGCTCGGCGCCGAACTCCGGTATTGGCGCGACCAGGTCCGCGGCCTCACCCTACGACAGGCGGGCAAACTGGCATTCTGCGACGACGCCGACCTGTCCAAATGGGAGCGGGGACTGGCCCGCCCGCAGGCCGACACGGTACGCCGCCTGGACGAGGTCTACGGCGCGAACGGACGGCTGATCGCGCTCCACGCCTTTGTTGCCGAACTGGAGCGGCTACGTATTCTGGTAAGAAAAACGCAATCAAATGGGGTGGACGCCACGGAACGCCGACAACTATTACAGTTCGCCGCGGTGAGCGCCGGATTCGGCGCGCTCAATCCGGCGGCCGAGCCCATTCGCCAGCTCCTCCACATGGACCTGCCCGACGATCGCACGGTGGAAGACTGGCAACTCGCCTGTACCGATCATTTGAAGGCCCTCCACACCCGGCCGCCCGACAAGGTGAGTACCGACCTGTGCTCCGACCTCATCGAGCTGCAGCGGCAACTCCGCATCACCTCGAACGCCACCGAGGTCATCGAGCTGCGCCGGGTCGTGGCCGCGCTTTCCTACCTCCAGGCCATCGTGTTGTCCCGTTTGGGCGAGCACGTCGCGGCGCTGCGCTGGTGGCAGACAGCACGAACGGCCGCGGACGCCACAGGTGACCTCCATCTCCGGCTCGGCATCCGCGCCAGCACGGCGGGCCACATGCTGGGACATGGACAGCGCAATGCGGCGGCCGTGCTCCGGCTCGCCGACCAAGCCCGGGAGCTGGCCGGTGACGCGCACTCCATGGGAACCGCGTTCATCCAGTGCACGCGCGCCAAGGCGCTCGCCACGCTCGGCCGACACAAGGAGGCCCGAGCGGCACTGCGCGAATGCCGGAACGTGATGGAAGCGGCCCCGCCGGCCGCGGACATCATGCCGGAGGTCTGGTACATGCGCGGAGGCCAGCTGGAGTACTCCGAACTGTGGGTCAGCGCGGAGGCGGGTGACGAGAAGGCCACACTTGAGGCGCGCGATCGCGTCCTGTCGTTGGCCGAGGATTACGAGTACCGCATCATCGCGCACTTGCATCTCGCGATGTGCACTGTGAAGGCCGGTGGGATGGTCGAGGGTGTCCGGTACGCCACGGACACGATCGGCAGCGTACCCCCAGAATTCCGGACAAATTACATCGATAAGTTCGGCGGCCAACTTCTCCAGATCATCCCGGAGGAACAGCGCCAGCACCCCGCCGTCAACGACCTTCGGCACCTGTTGATCACGAAACCTCACGTCAGCATCTGACCGGGCGGGGAAACCGACTCGTGGAGCGCAGGGAGTTCTTGGCCGCGGCCGCGTCCGCGCCCTTCGTCGCGCCCCGTGGCTCGGACTACCGAGATCGCGAACATCTGAAAGCCCTGTCCGTCTCTCTTGAGCGCGGCAGGAACGCACTCGGTGGAACTCCGCTGGTCTCGAGCTCCCTTGCCCACGCCGTATCGGCACTTTCGGCGATCGACGGAAACAAGGACAGGGCGACGTTCGCCGCGGCCGCGGAGTTGATGTCGCAGATCGCCCTCGTTCTGTACGACGCCGGAAGACTGCCACAGGCCAGACAGATCGCGGCATTCGAGCTTGAATTCGCGCTATGCGCCGGCGACCCGGACCGCCAGGCCCACGCGTACGACAACCTGAGCCGCCTGAGTCTTTACTCAGGTGATCATGCGCGCGGGATCCGGTACACCCGGCAAGGTCTTCGCATCCCCGACCTTTCCCCAGAACGGCGGGCCTCGCTGTACATGCGGCTCGGGCGCTGCCTTGCCCGCACCCCAGGCGGGGAGTCCGCCGCGCGCGCCGCGCTCGGCACCGCTCTGGAAACCCACGGTCTCTCGCCACTTGACCAGGCCACGATCGCTGGAGACGTCGGCGTCGGCATGATCTACCTGCGCGAACACGCCGAAGCCCAGACGCTGCTCGGCACGGCGATCGATCGGATCGGCCAAGCGTCACCGCTGTTCCACGCGCAGTACCTCGGCCGCCGGATTCAGGCCGCCCTTCGGGCCGGGGACCTCTCGCTCGCGAGCGAGTACATGGACCGCCTATCGCGAGCGCTACCCCTCGTCACGTCCGGACGCGTGGACAGGCGCGTGGCCCGGATCCTCGACGCGACCGCAGTCATGAACGATCCGGAGCTGCGCGCCGCCCGAGATCGGCTGCTGGATGTGGCGGCGACCAGGAGAGGCAAGACATGACCTTGAAAGCCTCGTTGGTGTGGACACCGAGTCAGACCATAGCCAGGCACGAGGGCTCACCGCCCTCCGTCCGGACAAGGGGGTCACCACGGAACGACGACAACTGCTACTGCTCACGGCCGTAAGCGCCGGACTCGGCGCGTTCGACCAGACGGGAGGCCCAGAGCGCTGGGTGCTGCGCCTGGGGCTTCCCGAAGGCCGCACGGTCGAGGACTGGCACCTTGCCTGTAACGAGCACCTGAAAGCGATCCACACTCTCCCGCCCGCCAGGGCAAGCGCCGACCTGAACGCCGATCTTGCCACTCTGCGGCGGCAGCTCCACAGCAGCTCGAACGCCACCGAGATCACCGAACTGCGCCGGGTCATGGCCGTACTCTCCTCACTACAAGCCAATGTGCTGTCCCGGCTCGGCGAGCATGTCGCGGCGCTGCGCTGGTGGCACACCGCCCGTGCTGCCGCGGACGCCACGGGAGATCTCCATCTGCAGCTCGGGATCCGCGCCACGTCAGGGGGCCATGCTCTGGGGCACGGGCAGCGCGATCCGGCGACGGTTCTCCGTCTCGCCGATGAGGCTCTGGAGTCGGCGGGCGACGCGCACTCCACGGGCCGGGCGTTCTTGCTGTGCACACGCGCCAAGGCGCTCGCCACCCTGGGCAGGCACGGCGAAGCTCAAGCCACGCTTCAGGAGTGCCGGGACGTGATGGAGTCGGAGCCACCGGCCGCGAGCATCATGCCGACGGTCTGGCGTATGCAGGGCGGTCAGCTGGAGTACTCCGAAGTGTGGGTCAACGCCGAAGCGGGCGACGAAGAAGCGACCGCCGAGGCCTGCGAACGCGTGCTGTCGGTCGTTCAGGACTACCAGTACCGCGTCATGTCAAACCTGCAACTCGCCTTATGCACGGTGAGAAGCGGCGGATTCCTGGAGGGGGTGCGGCACGCCGCCACCACGATCGGCGACCTTCCCGCGCAGTACCGGACGAACCAGGTCGACCAAATCGGGCGGAGACTCCTGCAGGCCGTACCCGCCGGAGAACGTCACCGCCCGGCGGTCGTTGAACTGCGCGATCTGCTCGCCACAGGGCCGCGACATGTCGGCGTCTGACGTCGGGTCCACAACGCGTCAGACAATCCGGCCTTCGCGACGCCCGCGAACGGCGGCACGGCATGGCGGAGGCCGTGCCCCGATGGCCGAGGTCAGGACACCGCCTGATCGTCCTTGACCGCCTCCGCCGGGCTCGGTGCGGAGGCCGGGGCCGCGGGGCGGCGGCGCAGCAGGAGGGCGGCGGCGACGCAGAGGACGGTGCCGAGGTAGTACGGCAGGGCGAGGTGGACGTCGAAGGCGGCGCCGGCGGCCACGGGGCTGATGGCGCGGGCCGCGGCGGAGGAGGACTGGCCGACGCCGAAGGCGCCGCCGAGGGCCGCGCCGGCCGCCTCGGCGATGAGCGCGGAGGTGGCCGTGGTCATCAGGCCCTGCCCGGCGGCCAGTACGGCGAGGCCGACATAGTTGAGCCACGTCACGCCCAGCGGGAGGGTGAGCAGGCCGACGGCCATGAGCAGGGTGCCGCCGACGGCGACGCGGCGGTCGCCGTACCGGGCGGAGAGCTTGCCCACGAGGCCGCCCTGCACCGCGGCCATCACCAGGCCGACGCCGGTGAAGACGACACCGAGCCCGGCCGGGCCGAGGTCGTACAGGCGCTCGCCGAGCAGCGCGTACGTGGCCTCCATGCCGGTGAACGCGAACGTCCCGGCGAAGATCGCGACGAGGACGGGCCGCATGGACGACACGCGCAGCGCGGTGACGAGCACGGCGGGCGAGGCGTTGCGGGGAGCGCGCCCGCCGTCCTGCTCCGCCGTACGGGCCGGGGCCTGCCGGGGCAGCAGCAGGAGCCCGGCGAGGAAGTTGGCGAGGGCGATGCCGCCCGCGACGAAGCTCACCCCGGCGAACCCGAGACCGGACAGCGCCGCGCCGATGGCGGGCCCGAACACGAAGCCCATGCCGATCGAGGCGCCGACCATGCCGAGCGCCTTGGTGCGTTCCCGCGGCTCGGTGAGGTCCACGACGTACGCCTGGCCGACCGGGATCGCGCCGCCGCACAGCCCGGCCACCAGCCGGGCGGCGAACAGCGTGAGCAGGGAGTTCGCGAGGCCGGTGAGCGCGAGGGAGACCGCCGACCCGAGGAGGGCGGCGAGCAGCACCGGCCGCCGCCCGAACCGGTCGGACAGCAGCCCCAGCACCGGCCCGGCGACGAACTGCGCCGCCGCGTACGCGGTGAGCACGCCGCCCACCCACAGCCCGGAGCCGCCGAGCTGCTCGGCGTGGAACGGCAGCAGCGGCAGGATGATGCCGAACCCCAGCATGTCGACGAAGACGGCCAGGTAGATCACGGGCAGCGCTCTTCGCCGCATGATGGTTCGCCTTCTTCCGTGTGCCGCCGGTGGTGAAGCGGGCGCCATCATATCGGCAGCGCACCACCGCTCCCGCAGGCGGATGGGCGAAACCGCCGAGGTCATGAGGGCCTCGCCGCCGCCGGCGCGGCGCCGGTCGGTGCCCTGACGTACGCCGGGCCGCGGGTGCCGTACGGCCGGTCGCGCCTCGGCCGTACGGCACGGCGCGGTACGGGGGGCCGAGGGCCGTGGCGACGGCCGTCCCCTGGCCCGTGCCCTCGGCGCGCCCGGCCGTACGGCTACGCCTTGGCCTGCTCCCGCAGGGCCGCGACCGCGGCCTCGGCCACGCCGGTCGCGGAGGCCGGGTTCTGGCCGGTGACCAGGCGGCCGTCGACGACGACGTTCGCCTCGAAGTTCGGGGCCGGGACGTGGACGGCGCCGCGCTCGGTGAGCTTGTCGGCGAGCAGGAACGGCACCACCTCGGTGAGGCCGACCGCCGACTCCTCGTCGTTGGTGAACGCGGCCACCCGCTTGCCCGCGACCAGGTGGCTGCCGTCGCTCAGCGTGAGGTCGACGAGGCCGGCCGGGCCGTGGCAGACCGCGGCGACCACGCCGCCCTGCTCGTACACCTGGCGGCCGATCGCGGCGAGCTCGGCGTTCCCCGGGAAGTCCCACATGACGCCGTGCCCGCCCGCGTAGAGCACGATGCCGTACCGGGAGGCGTCGACCTCGCTCGGCTTCGGCGTGTTCTTCAGCTTGGCCGACATCTCCGGGTCCTCGAGGAACCTCTGCTGCACCGGGTCGGACGGGTCGTGCCCGTCCATCGGCGGCTCGCCGCCCTTCACCGACACCAGGTCGACCGTCAGCCCGGCCTCGACGAACACCCTCCACGGGTGGGCGACCTCCGGCAGGTAGAAGCCGGTGCTCCGCCCGGTGTCACCCAGCTCGCCGTGGCTGGTGAGCACGATCAGCGCGCGGTCACGCGAGGCGGCGTTGGACATGTTCACTCCCCTCCAATCCGACGGACCGGGACGAACGGGACCCGGCCCGTGGGGAGGATGACCCACCGGGGGTATCACCGTCCAACAACCATCGCTTGCACCGGTCATTACGAACGTGATAGGTCGGGCGATGTGCCGGACGCCCGCCACCTGCCCCATCCGCCGTTCCACGGCTCGGTGGACGACATCGACCTGACGCTGCTGCGCACCTTCCTCGCCGCGCACCGCGCCGGCTCGATGACCAAGGCCGCGGCCGAGCTGGGTCTGTCCCAGCCCGGGGTGACCGCCCAGATCCGGCGGCTGGAGCGGCGGCTCGGCGTCACCCTGTTCCACCGGGCCGGGCGGGGCCTGACCCCCACCGCCGCGGGCGACGAACTCGCCCTCCGGGTCGGCCCGCACCTCGACGCGCTGGCCGCCGCGCTCAACGAGGTGGTGACCACGGCCGACTCGCCGTTCACCCGCACCGTGCTGCTCGGCGGGCCGCCCGAGCTCACCGCGGTCCGGGTGCTGCCGTCGCTCGGCGAGCTGTATTCGCGCGGCCTGCGGGTACGGGTCACCACCGGCCTCGCCGACGACCTGCTGGCCGAGCTGGCGGGCGGCGGCCTCGACCTGGTCGTCTCCACGATCCGGCCCCGCGGCCGGGCGATCACCGGGGTGCCGATCGCCGACGAGGAGTTCGTGCTCGTCGCCTCCCCGCAGCTCGCCGCGGGCCTCGACCGCGACCGGCTCGCCGCCGACCCGGCCGGCGTGCTGGCGGGCCTGCCGCTCGTCGCCTACAGCGAGGAGCTGCCGATCGTGCGCCGCTACTGGCGGCACGTGTTCGGCCGCCCCGTGCCGCGCGTACCGCCCGCGGTCGTCGTCGCCGACCTGCGCGCCGTCGCCGCCGCCTGCGCCGCCGGGGCCGGCTACACCGCGCTCCCCCGCTACCTGATCACCGACCTCCTGGCCGCCGGGCGGCTCGTCCTCCTCCACGAGCCCGAGGACCCGCCGATCAACACCTTCTACCTCGCCTGGCGCTCCTCCGCCGTCCCCCACCCGGCCGTCGACGCGGTCCGCGCCCACCTGAAGGCGAGCGCCGCCCACTGGTGACCGCAGGGCGGCGTCCGGCCGGCCGTTCAGCGGCGGCGCAGCACGAACACGCCCCAGCCCAGGTAGCGCCTGCCGTACTCGATGTGGCTGCGGCGGCAGCGCGCGAGGAACTCGCGTACCCGCTCGATGTCCGGATCGTCGGGGTTGACGCGGATCCAGTCGCTCAGCGTCCACCACTGGCTCGCCACGTACCGGTCCCAGTCGTCGGGATCGGCGAGGACCATCTCCAGCACCTCGAGGCCGCACGCCTCGAACCGGTCGAACGTCCCGGCGAGCGACAGGTGGGCGCCCGGCGCGAGGCCGAGCGCCTCGGCCGCGCCGGGAGGAGGCTCGTCCACCCAGTACGGCTCGCCGACGAGCAGGATGCCGTCCTGCTTGAGCGGCGGGAGCATGAGCGCGATCGTGCCCCGCACATCGCCCCCGATCCAGGTGGCCCCGAGGCAGGACACGACGTCGAACGCCTCCGGCTCGGCCCGGTGGTCCGCGGCGTCGCCGAGCTCGAACCTGACCCGATCGGTGACCCCGAGCTCCTCCGCCCGGCGGCGGGCCGCGTCCAGGAAGACCCGGCTGATGTCGATCCCGACCCCCTCGATCCCGTGGTCGGCGGCCCACCGGCAGAGCATCTCGCCCTTCCCGCAGCCGAGGTCGAGCAGCCGCATGCCGGGCCGCAGCCGGGCGATCCGGCCCAGGAGGTCGAGCTTCGCGTCGGTGAGCGGGTTGAGGATGCGGTGACCGCCCTCGGCGATCTCATGGAATCTGAGCGACATGCAGGGATGCTGCCTGTTTCTCCCGCCCGTTCTCCACCCGATTTCGGATCGCCCGCTGCAGGCCGCCGTCGTGCCGTGCCCGGCCGGTGCGCCCGGCGGCGCCGCCACGGCCGTGCCGTACCGGGTCGTCTTCAGGGCTTCCAGCACAGCAGGGGATCGGGATGCTCGGAGAAGCCGAGCTCCCGGTACAGCGCCTCGGCCTCGCGGGAGGCGGTGAGGTCGACCCGGGCCACCTCGCGCTCGCGGAACCAGTCGAGCAGGCCGAGCATGATCTCCCGCGCGTGCCCGCGCCGCCGGTACGCCGGGTCGGTGACCATGCCGAAGACGTGACCGATCCGCCCGTTGGCGAGGTGAGGACCGGGCAGCCACTGTTCGATCACGCCGACGCCGCACGCGGCCAGCCCGGTGTCGCCGTCCACGACGAGGATCCGGCAGTCCGGATCGGCCAGCTTGTGCTCGAGCACCCGCGCCAGGGCCTCCCGCCAGTCGTCACCGGCGTTCGGGGGCTTGAAGAAGTCGCCGCCGAGGTCGTCGAAGAGCAGCGACCGGAGGCGGACGAGCTCCGGAATGTCGTGCACTGTCGCCGTTCGCGCCATGGCGTCCAGCCTGATCGGTGATCCCGTGCGGCTCAACCTCCGGGCGGGCGCGCGGGGAACGCCGCCGCGGAACCCGGCGGCCGCGCCGCCCGCGGGGCGGCGTACCGGAAGCAGAAGGGCCACCTCCCGGAGTTCGGAGGTGGCCCTCGACCTGTGGAGCTAAGGGGATTTGAACCCCTGACCCCCTCGATGCGAAAGAAAGGCAGGTAGCTCTTTGGGGCGTTTCTGCCCAGGTAGAGCGGTGGTTGGAGAGCGTTTCTGGTTGGTCGAGCAAGACGGCGTTGCTGTACTCCGCTGCTGTACCAGCTGTCGTCCTTCGCAGGATTGGTGAGGACACCAGCTTGAGTGCACAGGTAGATGTGAACCTGCGAAAGATCGCCGGGTACCACCCCATAGCCCCGGTGCTGCGAAGCCAGCAAGCGCGTGACACGAGCGGGCGTATCACCTATTAAATCCGGGTGGCGTCCTCGAAGTAATGCGCAAGCGATTTGACTAGCTCGCCGCAGCACGCTTTTGCCCAGGTGTCCAGCAGACCCTTCCCATCTGCCCTGATCTTCCCGTCTGCCGTCGGCCCGCCCCGCCAGGGGCAGCGGGCCGGCGACGGAGTGTCAAGCTCGGCATCGCATGTCCCTTGGCCGGTGACCTTCCGCGTGGGCTGTTGTCCTCCGGTGCTGCCGAGCTTGACACGCAGGAGCCGGTCTGCTGGGCTTGCCCGGGCCGATGGCAGGCGGGACGATCAGGGCTTCCACCTCAGCCCTCACGGTCATCCACCACAAGATCGCGATCTTCCCGGAGCCGGAGGCCCCCGCCGGAGGCAAAAAACAGACCTTCCCCGCACCCACCCGGCCCCGTTCCCGATCCTCCCTTCCTTTTCTCCTTGCTTTGTGTCTCTGGGCGTCGTTCGCCTGGTCATGCCGTGCGCTGGGCTCAAGGACAGGGCATTGCGCCATGCTGTGGTTCACCCGCGTGGAAACAGGCCTGGTCGTCGCGGGTGGGTCTGCTGCCGTGCTCGTGGCCACGCCGCTTGCGGCGTGGGCCGCGCCGCCGCCGGCGGGACCGGCCCCGGGCCGCAGCCCGCCGGCGAGCGGGCGCGAGCCCGGCACCTGGCTGTGTGGGTGTGCTCTCGATCGGGGAGAGCAAGGCCGCCGGGTCCGCAGGCTGCGTGTGTGAGTGTGCTGGTTGGGTCCGCAGCGGTGGTGTCACGGGCAAAGGTGCTTGGTGCCTTGGGTGTTGTGGCCGGTTGGCGTTCGGCGGTGCCGCGGCTTGTCGCGGGCGCCCGTGTGGCGGGTGCGACGGTGCTTGGTCTAAGGCTGTTTGGTTCCTGCTGCCTGGTGTTCCCCCGCCGCTTGCGGCGGGCTTGACGACGTATGGAAATTCGTAACGCGCTGTTAGACGAGGTGCGTGCCGTCGTGCTCTCTGATGGCGGGCGTGCCGTCGTGCAATGCGTCCAGTACGCGGACTGCGAAGGCCTCCGTGACCATCTCTGACACCTCATCGGGCGTGGCCCAATGGAAGTCCCGGACCTCGTCGTTCAGCGTGAGGCTTCCGCCCGTCGCCTTGCATCTGAAGACCAGAGCGATGATGCCTCGAGCCATGTTCTTGTAGACACCGGTGAGGGCGACCGGTTCCACGGTGAGACCCGTCTCCTCGAGAACCTCGCGACGCAGGCCCTCAGTGATCCCTTCTGAGATCTCCAACACACCACCGGGTGCCTGCCACTGGCCGTTGTCGGCGCGTTGGGTCAGCAGCACGCGGCCACGGTCATCGACGATGACCCCCGCGACGCTCACAGAGTGTCGAGCATCTGCCCTCATCGTTGGTGTCCCTTCTGCGGATAGGCTGAACAGTAGTAGACGTCTGGACGAGTCAAGGAGTACGGCATGGCGGGCCCTGAGATTCTTGCCCGGCAGATTGACCAGGCAAGTGATCGTGCGGTGTTCCGTCAGATCGCTGACCACCTGCGTGAGGCCATCCTGAACGGCCGTTTGCGCGCGGGTGACAAGCTGCCCTCTGAGGCACAGCTCATGGAGCACTACAACGTGGCCCGCATGACCGTGCGCCAGGCCATTCAGGAGCTCAAGGCGGAAGGGCACGTCGAGTCGCAGCACGGCCGTGGTGTGTTCGTGCGCTCCCGTCCGCCGGTCAAGCGGTTGGCCTCGGATCGCTTCGCTCGACGTCACCGCAAAGAGGGCAAGGCGGCTTTCTTGGCCGAATCGGAGGCCGTGGGCGCGAGAGCAGACGTCGACATGATCCGGGTGAGCGAGGTGCCGGCGCCCGCCGATGTCGCCGAACGTCTCAAGATTCAGACGGGTGAGATCGTCGTTTCCCGGAGTCGGCGCTACCTGCTCGATGGTCGGCCGGTGGAGCTTGCCACGTCGTACATCCCCGTGGACTTGGCGCGCGGTACCCGGATCATGGATGACAACCCCGGGCCCGGCGGGATCTACGAGAGACTCGAAGAGCAGGGGCATCAGCTGGAACGCTTCGTGGAAGACGTGTACACGCGAATGCCCACGCGTGAAGAGGCCCGGTTGTTGTCCCTCGGTGATGGCACTCCAGTTTTCCGGCTGATCCGTACAGCCTATGACGTCGAAGGTCGCGCCGTGGAGGTTTGTGACACGATCATGCGCGGCGACGCCTATCAGCTCTCCTACGAACTTCCCGCGCACTAAGGCTTGACGCATGCCGCTCAGCTCCTCTATACATGTTACAACTCCTCTAGACGAGTAGCCGTCTAGCTGATCGATGCGAAGGAGGGCGTCATGCGCAACATCCCGGTGGACATCTCGTCGCTGTCGTTCACCGTCGCCGGTGAGCCGGAGCCGAAGATCATCGATCGGGCGACCGGTGAGATCAAGAAGGACGCCGAGGGGCGGGAGCTGTACACGATCCCGCTGCTGCCTCAGCCGAACGACGACCGGCGCAACCCGGTCATCATGGTCACCTTCCCGTCGGTCGACTTCCCGAGAATCCCCCAGGGCATTCAGGTGCGCCCGGTCGGGCTGTCGGCCTTCTTCTGGCAGATGAACGGGCGCGCGGGCCTCGGGTTCCGCGCCGAGGCGATCCGCCCGGTCGAGGCGGCGAGGGCCTGATGAGCATCGTGGGCCGCGTCTACCTGGAGAAGGGCCGTCCCGTGCGCGTCCTGATCGGGTGGGGTCGGGGTGGTGGCCCGCGCAACGTGCTCGTCGAGCGCGAGGACGGCTCGAAGGTGGTGCGCCCGTTCCGCGGGCTGCGTCGCCTACCGGCTCCCTCTGTCTCGTCGATGGAGCCGCTGTTTTGAACCAGCAGGCTTGGTCCCGGAGCGGTCATAGCTTGGCCGGCTCGGACCGCTCCGGGGTCTCCCAGCCGAATCCAGGAAAGGCATAGGAGGTCTCCAGTATGACCGACCTTTGGGTCTGGGGCCTACTGGCACCGGCATCCGTAGCTGTCGGGCTGTGGGTCTGGCAGCGGATGCATCCGGTGTCGTTCTGGTACCTGGTCGGGTTCCCGCTGCGGATGCTGATGATCTACGGCACCTGGCGCTCGGTCGCCTCCGGCTGCGGGCTGTCGCGCCGTAAGCGCCGCTGGCGTTGGACCTTCCCCGGCCTGGGGGGATGAGCCGATGGCAGCGCGTCACGTGGTCACCCTTGACCAGCGCCGCAAGCTCCGGCGCGTCGATGTCGAGCGCGCTCCCCGCATCGGGCTGATCCGCCCCACCCGCCAGGGATTCCAAGTCTCGATCCGCCTGCACAAAGGGCAGACTCCCGAGGACTACGTCCGGGTGCTGGACAAGCTCGCCCACGCCTGGCGGGTCCACTCGGTACGGCTGGCCTCGTGGGAACCGGGCCGCATCGTCCTGGTCGCGACGCTCACCGATCCGCTGGCCAAGGTGCCCTTCCCCGCCGCACCCGATGGGCTGCTGCGGGTCCGGGTCGGCCTTCTGGACACCGGTGAGCCGTTCGTCATCGACTTCCGCACCGTGCCGCACTGGATGATCGTCGGCGCGACCCAAAGCGGGAAGTCCAACCTGATCAACGCTCTGTTCGTCGGGCTGGCACCCCAGCCGGTGGCGCTGGTCGGCTTCGACCTCAAGGGCGGCGTGGAGCTGGCACCGTATGAGCGCCGGCTGAGCGCACTGGCCACCGAGCGAGCCGAGTGCATCGCCCTGCTGGCCGACCTGATCGGCGTCATCAAAGACCGCATGGCCTTGTGCCGCACCTACCGGGTGCGCAACATCTGGCAGCCCGGCCTGCCGGATGCCGAGCGCCCGATCCCGATCGTGCTGCTGGTCGACGAGGTCGCCGAGCTGTTCCTGATGGCCGACAAGAAAAAGGAACAGGAGGAGGTCTCGGCCCTGGCAACCCGGCTGCTTCGGGTGGCCCAGATCGGCCGGGCTTTCGGGATCTACCTGGTGGTCTGCGGTCAGCGTATCGGCTCCGACCTCGGCTCGGGCGTGACCGCGCTCCGCGCCCAGCTCACCGGCAGGATCTGCCACAAGGTCAACGACGAGGAAACCGCCAAGATGGCCCTCGGCGACATGGACCCTGCCGCGCTGGCAGCCGCCCGGAAGATCCCGGCCTCCATGCCCGGCACCTCGGTGGTCATCGGCGCCGATGGCCGCTGGCGGCGCATGCGCTCGGCCTACGTGTCCGAGAACGAGGCCGACGCCGCCGCCGACACCTGGACACACCTGGCACCCTCCTGGGAAGACCTCACCGGACGCGCCTCGGCTGACCCGGTGGATGCCAGCGATGTGACCCCCGAGGAACTGGCCGAGTTCTCGGCTTCGACCTCCGCCTGATTCCTGATCTCCCCGGCTCGGGCATGGCGTGAGCCCTGATCACGCCAGGTCCCTGCCTGATCCATGCCCTCGTCGCCTCACACGGAGGCGCACTCCATGCGCCGCATGGACCTTGCCCAAATGCGCGTGCTCGAAAAGCCCTGCCGCCGGTGCGGCCACCAGAAGGCCGTCCACACCGGAGGCGCGAAAAAGGACGGCTGGGCGATCTACGACCCGACCTGGGCCAACGCCTCCGGCTGGTGCCAGACGCCCGGCTGCACCTGCTCTCGTCGTACCTCATAGCTCGAAGGAGACCCCTGATGCGCCGCGTCAAAGCCGCCTTGGCCGACAACGGGCCGGTGGTGATCCTCGCGGTGATCGCCGCTGTTGGCAGCTTCGACCACATCAGCCACCTGGCCGCTCGGTACGGCCAAACCGGCTGGCGCTCCTGGGCGGTGGCGGTGTGCATCGACCTGATGTGCGTGATGGCCGCCCGCGAACGCCAGCGGGACAAGCGGCTCGGGCGCCGCCCGCGCGGGCCGGTCTCGTGGCCCACGCTGGTGCTCGCCGGCGGCATCACGCTCACCCTGGCGGCCAACCTCGCCCAAGCCCACCCAAGCCCGTGGGGCTGGATCGTGGCCGGAACCCCCGCCGGGGCGTTCCTGATCGCGGTCTCCATGCTCGAGCGCCGCGCTGCCCACGCACACCAGGTCGCCTCACCGGTGGATCAGGCGCGTGGGGTCGCCGTGGTCGACACCGTGCACCGCGATGTGATGCCCGACCTGCAACCCCGCGGTTCGGCCGGTGCGGTGACCTCCGGTGCCCTCGGCCACGGTACGGCCGGACCTCTGGTCGAGGCGGCACCGTCCGGGCGACCAGTCGACAGCCGGGAAGCCCTCGCTGCCGCACCTGACGGTGATATGGAGCCCCAGGTCTCTGAGGCCCTGCTCGAGGACGCCCGCTACATCGCCCAGGAACACGCCCGGCTGCACGGCGAACCGATCAGCCCGGAACAGCTCGGCAAGCGCCTGCGCCTGCCGCCTGCGACCGCACGTCACCTGCTGGCCCGCATCACCACAACCGCCTGACCGGCCTTTGGACACGCCCCGGACCGGGCGTGTCTGGCCCTCCGCAACCTCGCGTTGCTCAACCGCTCCCGAAAGGACTCTGCTCATGTTCACCACTGACAGCACCGTCCGTGCCGAATTCATCGCCGGCCTGCGCCGCCTGGCCGACTTCCTGGCCACCCATCCCAAGGTGCCCGTGCCGAGCGACGGCACCGAGATCAGCATCCACGTCCATGACCGGGCCACCGTCGACCGGATCGCCGCCCTGATCGACCGCCCCGCCAGCGACGGCCTCGACTACCAGACCACCCGTGACTTCGGCCCGATCACCTACCGCGCGGCCGTCCCAGCCCCACCCGCCTACGACTGGGACATCCTGCTCAGCCCGTACGGCCAGGTCACCGCCTGATGCGCCGCTGGGCGATGCGACTGGTGCTGCTGTTCGCCGCCTTCTACATCGTCACCCGCCCGGCCCAAGCCGCCGACACCGCCTCGGCGCTGCTGGTGCTGCTCCACCAGGTCGTCCGACGCCGTCTCGGCCCTGATCACCCAACTCAAGCCCTAGGAGGTCCTCATGGCCCGCATCCCAGCTCGAACCCCTCCTCCCGACGGTGGCTCGCTGTGCGCTGACTGCTCCGGAGTCGGCCGCGTCCGTGTCGCCGAGGTCAGGCGCCGACTGTTCATCTTCTGGCGCACCGTCACCTACGTCGACTCCTGCTGGACCTGCAACGGCACCGGTCGTGTCCCGCGATGGAAGGCCCGCCGGTGAGCCTCAACCCTGCCGACCTGCCCGACAGCGCGCTCTACCCGTGCGCCACCTGCGCCGGAACCGGCCGTGACACATCCGGCGAGGACTGCCGCGACTGCAACGGCACCGGCCTGGACACCCACCTCGACCACTGACCGCAACCGCTACCAGCGAAGGGAGAACCACCGATGCGCAAGGACCACGTGATCACGATCGAGTTCGACCAGGGGCGTCCCGGCACCTGGCCCAACGGCGAACCCGCCTCGGTCCGCGAGGCCTACGACGCCCAGCTGGCCCAGCAGGACACCGAAAACAAGAACAGCTGAGCCGACGCCCTTCGTCACAGTCCGACGCCCCCACGGGACGGCCAGAGCTTGGCGGCAACCGCCGTCCCGCGGGGCGTCTCCCCCTTCACGTGTCAGCGAAGGAGCCACAAGTATGCCTTGCTTGCTGCCTCCTGCCCAACCTCTAGCCGTGGGCGGCCTCGGCTGCCTCGACACTGACAAGCACCTCGTTGTTATCGGCCAACTGGGGCGCGCAGCATGACCGCTGCCGCTACTCTTGCCGAGCTTGCCGAGTCGGCCGTTCGTGACCTGGCCCGGTACTCGGTCGCCGACCTGGTTCGCTGGATCGATCAGGCCACGCGCCTTCGCGGCTGCGCCGAACCGGTACGGCTGACCGGCGAGTCGCTCACTGTCGACACCCGCACCGGCGAGGTCCTGCACGCCTACACCACCGCAAGCGAGCCGCATGGGCATCTGCTGGTGCGCTGCGGCAACCGCCGCGCCTCCCGCTGCCCCTCCTGCGCCGAGGTCTACCGGGCCGATACCTACCACCTGCTCAAAGCCGGGCTGCTCGGCGGCAGCAAAGGCGTGCCCGAAACCGTCCGTACTCATCCGCGGGTGCTGGCCACGTTCACCGCTCCGAGCTTCGGCCCGGTCCACCGTGGCCCGGACAAGACCGGCCGTTCGCCGGTGTGTCACCCGCGTCGCCGTGGTCCTGCCTGCTTTGAGCGGCATGCCGCCGGTGATCCGCGCATCGGTCAGCCCCTCGACCCTGACACCTACGACTACGTCGGGCATGTGCTGTGGAACGCCAACGCCGGCGACCTGTGGCGGCGTTTCACGATCTACCTGCGTCGTCACCTGGCTGCCGCCGCCGGGCTGACACAGGCCGAATTCGCCCGGCAGGTCAAGGTCTCCTATGCCAAGGTCGCCGAATACCAGGCTCGCGGAGTGGTCCACTTCCACGCTGTGATCCGCCTGGATGGGCGCGGTGAGGGTGATGCGATCGTCCCTCCCCCGTCCTGGGCCACCGTCGATCTGCTCACCCGTGCGATCACCACTGCCGCAGCCGCCGTGCATCTCGAGGCACCCGACCTCGGCCAGCCCACGCGACGCCTTTGCTGGGGCGAACAGCTCGACATCCGCCCTATCGATACCGGCGACCTGGACGACGGCGAGCTGACCGAGACCAAGGTCGCCGGCTACATCGCCAAGTACGCCGTCAAGGCCGCCGAAGCCGCCGGGACCGTGGATCGGCGTCTCAACCGGGCCGACCTTCGCCGACTTGGCGAGCTGGGCGTCACCGAGCATGCCGCCCGGCTGATCCGCACCGCCTGGGAGCTGGGCAACCCTGCCGCCTATCCCGAGTTGGCGAATCTGCGGCTACGGCAGTGGGCGCACATGCTTGGCTTTCGCGGCCACTTCTCGACCAAAAGCCGCGCCTACTCGACCACGCTCGGCGCGCTGCGTCAGGCCCGAGTCGACTACTGCCGCACCCTGCGCGCCCAGGGCTCCCACGATCCCGAAACCACCCTGGTGCTCGCTCACTGGCGTTTCGCCGGCCAGGGCTTCACCCCTGGCGAGTCCGCGCTTGCCGCTCTGATCGGAAGGAATGCGCCCCGTGACCCCTGACATGCTCACCGTTCCCGAAGTGATGGCTGCGCTCAAGGTCAGCCGGTGGACCGTCTACAAGCTCATACGCTCGGGTGAGCTGGTCTCGGTGCTCGTCAGCGAGCGGTGTCGCCGTATCCCTCGGTCCGCCTTGGACGCGTACGTGGCCCGGCTGTGTGAGGAGGCCGCCTGATGGGTCGGCGTGCCAACGGCGAGGGTTCGATCTTCCCGTACCGGAACGGTTGGGCCGGGTACGTCTGGGTGACCACGCCGGAAGGCAAGAAGACCCGCAAATGGGTCTACGGCCAGTCGCGTGAGGAAGCTCACAGTAAGTGGATCAAGCTGCATGCCCAGGCGACCCGTGGGCCGATCGCGAGCAAGGTGCCCACGCTCGGCGCCTACCTGGACTACTGGGTTCGGGACGTCGTCGAGCCGAACCTCGCGCCGTCGACGGTGGCGAACTACGAGATGTTCGCCCGGCTGTACATCAAGCCCGATCTCGGCCGCAAACGGCTCGATCGGCTTTCCGTGCGTGACGTGCAGAGCTGGTGCACCCGGCTGCGCAAGACCTGCCAGTGCTGCGCCCAGGGCAAGGACGCCCGCCGGCATGAAAGTGATCGCAAGTGCTGCGCGGTGGGCTCCTGCTGTCGGCAGCTCCCCTCCGACCGGACCGTCCGGGACGCTTGGGCCGTGCTGCGGGCCGCGCTGAACAACGCGGTCCGCGAAGAGCTGATCGCCAGGAACGTTGCGGCTCTGATACGGGTACCCAAGCCTCGCCGAAGGAAGATCAAGCCTTGGACGGTCGACGAAGCCCGGCGATTCCTGGAGTCCGCCCGTACCCGCCGTGATCCGCTCTATGCCGCGTACGTGCTCATCCTCGTTCTCGGTCTCCGGCGCGGCGAGGTCCTCGGACTCCGGTGGGAGGACGTCGACCTGGACAACGCCGAAATCAGCATCGGATGGCAGCTTCAGCGGGTCCGTGGACGGCTGTACCACCGGGAGACCAAGACCGAGTCCTCAGACGCCGTGCTGCCGCTCGTAGAGCCGTGCGTGGCCGCTCTACGGGACCGGCGGGCAGAGCAGAACGCGGCCCGTCTGAGGGCCGGCCGCGACTGGGTTGAGACCGGCCTGGTCTTCACGACCGTGACCGGTCGGCCGGTGGAGCCGCGGAACTTCAACCGGAGCTTCGCCGCCGCGATCAGGCATGCCCAGGTGCCGCGCATCCCCTTGCACGCCACCCGCAAGACGTGCGCCTCCCTGCTCGTCGCGCTCGACGTCCACCCGAGGATCGTGATGCAGATCCTTCGCCACAGCCAGATCGGCGTCACGATGAACGTCTACAGCGAGGTGTACTCCGAGGAGACGCTCGAGGCGCTCAGGAAGCTGGGCAGGCGGCTGGCGTAGCCGTTGCTGTACTTGCTGCTGTACAGACACCCAGAGGGCCACTTCCGAAGATCGGAAGTGGCCCCTGACCTGGGTGGAGCTAAGGGGATTTGAACCCCTGACCCCCTCGATGCGAACGAGGTGCGCTACCGGACTGCGCTATAGCCCCAAGGACGCGACCAGAGTAGCAAACTTTCGGGGGTGCTCGCGCCAGGGATTCAGTCCCCGACGGCGCGGCGCGGCGGATCCGCGTACTGGTCGAAGAGCTCGGCATGCCGCGGGCCCTGGAATTCGAGCACGTCGGCGGTGGTCTGCCGGGCGGCGAGGGCCTCGCGGCGGCGCCGGGCGCGCTCGGCGCGGAGGCGGGCGGCCTGGGCCCGCCGTTCCGCGTCGATGCGGGCGGCGACGCGGAGCATGACGAGGTAGCCGAGGAGGAGGACGACGGACGGGATCACGCCCCACCAGGAGACCACGCCGGTGGCGGCGGTCACGGTGGAGGCGAGGACGAGGAGGACGGACCAGAACAGGCGCCGGCGGCGGCGCGCGATGATGCGGGCGCGGCGGCGCTGGGCGGCGCGGCGGCGGGCGGCTCGGGAGGACATGGGCGGCGTGCTCGAGGTGTTGTCGCCGGGTTCGGGGGAGAGTGCGGCCTGGGATGCTGCGGTGTCGGACCGGGCGCCGGAGCTCAGGTCGGCACCGGAGCCGGCGTCGGTCTGGTCCCCGGTCCGGGCGGTGACGGACTCGGAGGCGCCGCCGTCCGGGTACGCCGCGGACCCGGCGGAGGACCGGGACGCGGAGCCGAGGACGTCGTCGACGAGGGTGTCGCCGCCGCTTTCGTCACGGATCTCCTCAGAGGTCTCGTCGCGGGACTGATGATTGATATCGTCGCGGGTGGAGCCGCCGGTGTCACCCGCGGAGCCGTCGGCGGTGTCCTCGGCGAAGACGGGCACGAGCTCACCCTCGTCCGTGCGGTCCCGGCGCAGCCACATCGGGACCAGGACGCACAGCCACATCAGGACGATGGCGAGATAAAGGAATACGCTACCCATGGCACCGCCTCCGGGCAGCGTGAACACATCCTGGGTCTTTTGCCGTCACCGATGTGCTCACGTCACGCACCGTAAGACTGTGTGTCATTGATTGACGAGCATTCGGTGCGGTGTGTCGCGAGATCGGCAAGGCCGTTAACGCACTGGTCATTCAGGAGCCGTCGCGAGCAGCCGCCTCCCGGGTACGCCGCCACTGCGCCAAAAGGCCGTTCGGGACGTCCTCCAGCGTCAGCGCGTAGCAGATGTGGTCTCGCCAGGCGCCGTTGATGTGCAGCTGACGTCGGCGTAGGCCCTCCTCCCGGAAACCGAGCTTCTCCACCACCCTACGGCTGGCGTGGTTTTCCGGACGGATATTGGCCTCCAGACGATGTAGACCCGTGGTAAAGAAACAGTGGTCAACGGCCATGGCGAGCGCGGTCGGAATGATGCCGCGTCCGGCGAGCGCCTTGTCGATCCAGTAACCGACCTGGGCGGACCGGGCGGCTCCCCACGTGATACCGCCGATCGTGAGCTGTCCGGCGAAACGCCCCTCGTAGGTCACCACCCAGGGCATGGCGAGGCCCTGCCGCGCCTCCCGGCGCAGCGTGCCCACCATGGCGATGTACGGCCCCAGGCCGGTGCGGTAGAGCGGCGTCTCCGGATTCGTGGGCTCCCATGGGCGCAGCCACTCGATGTTGCGCAGCCGCGTCTCACGCCAGACCCGTACGTCACGGAGCCGGATGGGCCGTAGGCCGACCGGCCCCTCCGTCAGGGTCACCGGCCAACCGCGAAGTCGATCCACCTGTCAATCATCCCCCTGCGACCGCCGATCTGCCACGCCGTCCTCCTTTGCCACGGATTCTCCCTATTCGGGACGGCGACGCTCAGCCCGTGGACGCTCAGACCCTGGGATGGTCGCCGCCGTGGATCTGGTCGACCGCGTGCCGCAGGATCGGCCCGAGTACGGCCATGCCGTCCTTGACGCCGCCCGACGAGCCCGGGAGGTTCACGATCAGGGTGCGGCCCGCCACGCCGGCGAGGCCGCGCGAGAGGATCGAGGTGGGGACCTTCTCCCGGTTGACCTGGCGGATCGCCTCGGCGATGCCGGGGATCTCCCGGTCGAGCACGCGCCGGGTCATCTCGGGGGTGAGATCGGTGGGGGTGAGCCCGGTGCCGCCGGTGGTGACGATCACGTCGTAGCCGTCGCGCACGCCGTCGCACAGCGCGGCCTCGACCGGCTCGCCGTCGGGGATGACGAGCGGGCCGTCCACCTGCTCGCAGCCCGCGTCCTTGAGCAGTGAGACGAGCAGCGGGCCGGATTTGTCCGGATAGATGCCTTTGGATGCCCGGTTGGAGACGGTGATCGCGAGCGCCCTCACGAGGACGCCTCCGGGCCCTCGGCGGCGGCGTCCCGGGTCCACACGCCGGTCTTGCCGCCGGTCTTCTCCTCCACCCGCACGTCGGTGATGACGGCCGCCGGGTCCACCGCCTTGACCATGTCGATGAGCGCGAGCGCGGCCACGCTGACCGCGGTGAGGGCCTCCATCTCCACGCCGGTGCGGTCGGCGGTCTTCACCCGGGCGGAGATCTCCACGCCCGAGTCGACCACCGTCAGGTCGACCTTGACGCCGTGCAGCGCGATCGGGTGGCACAGCGGGATGAGGTCCGGGGTGCGCTTGGCGCCCTGGATGCCGGCGATGCGGGCCACGCCGAGCGCGTCGCCCTTGGGCACCTCGCCGGAGCGCAGCAGCGCCACCGCCTCCGGTGACAGCAGCACGCGGCCGGTGGCGCGAGCCGTGCGCACGGTGACGTCCTTCGCGGACACGTCGACCATGCGGGCCGCACCGGTCTCGTCGATATGGGTCAGCCCACGCATATCGCCCTCCTGACCGGCCGCCGCCGGCAGTCGCTCAGCCGTACGAATACCCCAGATCGTACGTCGGGCGCGGTCTCAGAGGGGAATGACCCGGACCGTGGCGCCCTTGGGCACCTCGGTGACGTCCTCGGGCACGACGATGAGCGCGTTCGCCGAGGCGAGCGCGCCGAGCTGGTGCGAGCCCTGGCCGCGCACCGGGGACACCACGTCGCCGTCGAGCACGCCGCGCAGGAACGACCGCTTGCCCTTGGGCGAGCGCAGCGGCGCGTCCACGGTCGCGGGCACGGTCCTCGGCGGGCCCGCGGGCAGGCCGCGCATCTTGTCCAGCGCCGGGCGGACGAACAGCACGAACGATACGAACGCCGACACCGGGTTGCCCGGCAGGCAGAAGATCGGCACCCGGTCCTCGCCGACCACGCCGAACCCCTGCGGCATGCCGGGCTGCATCGCGACCTTGTCGAACCGCACCGTGCCGAGCGGGGCGAGCGCCTCCTTCACCGGCTCGTACGCGCCCATCGACACCCCGCCGCTGGTGATCACCACGTCGGCCCGCACCAGCTGGGCCTCGAGCCGGTCGAGGAACACGGCCGGGTCGTCGGTCACCGCCTCGGCGCGGTACGCCTCGGCCCCGGCCTGCCGTACCGCGCCGCAGAGGGTGTAGCTGTTCGACTCGTAGATCTTGCCGGGGGTGAGCGGCTCGCCCGGCGGCACGAGTTCCGCGCCGGTCGACATCACGACCACGCGCGGGCGCGGCAGCACCCGCGCCCGGCGCCGCCCCACCCCGGCGAGGATGCCGAGCTGGGCCGGGCCGATCAGCGTCCCGGCCGGGAGCACGACCTGGCCGGGCCGGACGTCCTCTCCGGCCCGGCGGATCGCGTTGCCCGGCTCGGGCGCGCGGCGGATCGCCACGCGCACCGTGCCGCCGTCCGTCCACTCCACGGGCACGACCGCGTCGGCGCCACCGGGGACCGGGGCGCCGGTCATGATGCGTGCGGCCATGCCGCGGCCCACCGCGTACGTGCGTCCGTCCCCGGCCGCCACGTCGTCCATCACCGGCAGCACGACCGGGCGCGTCTCGGACGCGCCGGCCACGTCCTCGGCCCGCACCGCGTAGCCGTCCATCGCGGAGTTGTCGAACGGCGGCAGCGGCAGCGGCGAGGTGACGTTCTCGGCGAGCACGGTGCCGAGCGCCTGGTCGAGATCGAGCTCGAGCGGGGTGACCGCCCGCACGGTGGCGAGGATCTCCTCCAGGTGCCGGTCGACGGGCTTCAGCGTGACGCCGTCACCGTGGCGTCGGGGATCATGCACGTTGCCTATTGTGGCCTACCGGACCCGCTCCTCCACGAAGCGGCGCAGCCACGGCAGGAACTCGGGCGCGAGATCCTCGCGCTCCGCGGCGAACTGCACCACGGTGCGCAGGTACTCGGCCTTGTTGCCGGTGTCGTAGCGACGCCCGCGGAACAGCACGCCGTGGACGGGGCCGCCCTCGTCACGGTCCCGTCCCGCGAGCGTGAGCAGGGCGTCGGTGAGCTGGATCTCGCCACCGCGGCCGGGCTTGGTCTCCTCCAGCACCTCGAAGATCGCCGGGTCGAGCACGTAGCGGCCGATCACCGCCCAGTTCGACGGGGCGTCCTCCGGGGCGGGCTTCTCCACCAGGTTGGTGACCCGCACCACGTCCTCCTCCTCGGTGGGGGCGATCGCGGCGCAGCCGTACAGCGAGACCTGGTCCCTCGGTACCTCCATCAGCGCCACCACGCTGCCGCCGTACCGCCTGCGCACCTCGATCATGCGCTTGAGCAGCGGGTCGCGCGGGTCGATCAGGTCGTCACCGAGCAGACAGGCGAAAGGGTGGTCGCCCACGTGCTGCTTGGCGCACAGCACCGCGTGGCCGAGGCCCTTCGGCTCGCCCTGCCGTACGTAGTGCACGGTGGCGAGGTCGGCCGTCTCCAGCACCTGTGACAGCCGTACCTCGTCCCCCTTTGCGGCGAGCGCCTCCTCCAGCTCGTACGCTCGGTCGAAATGGTCCTCGATGGAACGCTTGTTCCGGCCCGTGACCAGCAGCACGTCGAGGAGTCCGGCGTCCACCGCCTCCTCGACCACATACTGAATGGCCGGCTTGTCGACGATGGGCAGCATCTCTTTCGGCGTTGCCTTGGTGGCGGGGAGGAATCGTGTTCCGAGACCCGCCGCGGGGATGACGGCTTTCGTCACAGTGTCGAAGTCAGCCATGCATTGACTTTAATGGAGGGGCTTATGGAGAAGCGGGAGTGGCGTCGCCGAATCCTGGAGAGGCGGGCCACGGTGAAGGACCCGCAGGGCGCCGCGGCCGCGATCAGAGAGTCGCTTCTCGACCAGCCGTGGGTGCAGATGGCGGGGCTGGTCGCGTGTTATTGGTCCTTCGGCACCGAGCCCTCCACCCACGGCCTCGTTTACGCGTTGTGGAAGCACGGCGCGACCGTGATGCTGCCGGTTTTGCGCCCTGACAACGATCTTGACTGGGCGGTTTACGACGGCCCGGACTCCCTCGCCCCGGGGAGAAACGGCCTGCTCGAGCCGGTCGACACCCGCCGCGGCGTGGACGCGATCCGCACCGCCGCGCTCGTCATCGTGCCCGCCCTCGCGGTCGACCGGACCACCGGGGTACGGCTCGGCCGGGGCGGCGGCTCGTACGACCGGGCGCTCGCCCGGGTGGGCCCGAACGTGCCCACGGTGGCCCTGCTGCACGAGGGCGAGCTGGTCGACGGCGTGCCCGCCGAGCCCCACGACCAGCCCGTCCGGTACGCCGCACTCCCCTCGGGAATCGTGAGGGTCGGGCGGGTCGAGGCGGCGACGTAACGGAAATTACGTGGCTCACATGCATGGATACGGCCGGTGAGACCGGGCGGGGAGGGGGCGCCGGATGCATCTCGACGTCTGGTTGCTCCTCGGCGCGGGCGTGGTCATCGCGGCGATCGTCTCGGTCCGGATCGCGCACGGCACCGGGCTGCCGAGCCTGCTCATCTACCTGGGCCTCGGGCTGCTGCTCGGCGAGGACGGGTTCGGCCTCGTGTTCGACGACGCCGAGCTGGCCCGGGAGATCGGCCTGGTCGCGCTCGCGGTCATCCTCGCCGAGGGCGGGCTGACCACGAACTGGCGGCAGGTACGGCCGGCCGTACCGGTGGCGATCGTGCTCGCCACGGCCGGGGTCGGGGTGAGCGTGGTCGTGCTCGCCGTGTGCACGGCGGGGCCGCTCGGCCTGGACTGGCGGTCGGCGCTGCTGCTCGGCGCGGTGCTCGCCTCGACCGACGCGGCCGCGGTGTTCTCGGTGCTGCGCCGGCTGCCGCTGCCGCCCCGGCTCGCCGGGGTGCTGGAAGCGGAGTCCGGCTTCAACGACGCCCCCGCGGTGATCCTCGTGGCCGCGCTGAGCACCGGGGGCGCGGCGGCGACGCGGGCCGGGATCCTCGTGCTCGACGTGCTGCTGGAGCTCGCGATCGGCGGGGCGATCGGGCTCGGGGTGGGCTTCCTCGCCGCGTTCGCGCTGCGCCGGGTCGCGCTGCCCGCGTCCGGTCTGTACCCGCTCGCGGTGTTCGCGGTCGCGCTCGGCGCCTACAGCGGGGCGGTGCTCGCGCACGGCAGCGGGTTCCTCGGCGTCTACCTCGCCGCGGTGGTGCTCGGCAACGCGGGCCTGCCGCACCGGGCCGCGACCCGCGGGTTCGCCGAGGGGGCGGCGTGGCTCGCCCAGATCGGGCTGTTCGTCATGCTGGGGCTGCTCGCCCGGCCGGACGAGCTGCCCGCCGCGCTCGTCCCCGGGCTGGTGGCCGGGTTCGCGCTGATCCTGGTGGCGCGGCCGGCCTCGGTGGTGGCCTCGGCGCTGCTCGCCCGGGTCGCCCGGATCGGCGCCATCCCGTGGCGGGAGCAGGCGTTCCTGTCGTGGGCCGGGCTGCGCGGCGCGGTGCCGATCGTGCTCGCCACCATCCCGTGGGCGGCCGGGGTGCCCGGAGCGAAGACGATCTTCAACGAGGTCTTCGTCATCGTGATCGTCTTCACCCTGGTCCAGGGGCCCACGCTGCCGCTCGCCGCCCGGCTGCTCAAGGTCACCGATCCCGGCGAGGCCCACGACCTCGACGTGGAGGCCGCGCCGCTGGAGGAGCTCAAGTCCGAGCTGCTCCAGGTCACCGTGCCGCCCGGCTCCCGGCTCGACGGCGTGGAGATCTTCGAGCTGCGGCTGCCCAGCGACGCCGCGGTCACCATGATCGTGCGCCGGGGCCGCGCCTTCGTGCCCGAGCCGAGCACCCGGCTGCTCACCGGGGACCAGCTTCTCGTGGTCACCACGGCCGCGTGCCGGGAGGCCGTGGAGCGCCGCCTGCGGGCCGTGAGCCGCAGCGGCAAGCTTGCCGGGTGGTACGGCGAGCGGGGGGACTGAGGCTGCCGCCTGCGGCCTTACCGTGGCCTGCGTCACGCCTTGGCAGGCGCCAGGGCGGCTGTGCCGTACGGGGGGACGGGCGGTGTGGTAAGGGGCGGACGGTGTTGGTTGGTGTTCCGGTGGTGCGGCGTGGCGGCGCGAAGGCGCTGGTCAAGCGGGCTAGACCGGTCCTGAGTGGCATTTATGCTAGTCCGAGCCGTACCATTAGCAGTCGCACCGTCAGAGTGCCAGTCGGTGTGAGCCATTGAGGAGGAGTGCGTGCCCACCTACCAGTACGCCTGTACCGCCTGCTCCGAGCAGCTCGAGGTCGTCCAGAAGTTCACCGACGACCCGCTGACCGAGTGCCCGAGCTGCAAGGGACGGCTGCGCAAGGTCTTCTCGCCGGTCGGCATCGTCTTCAAGGGCTCCGGCTTCTACCGCACGGACAACCGCTCGTCGAACGGCTCGTCCTCGTCGTCCTCGTCGTCGAGCTCGAACGGGAGCAAGAGCAGCTCGAGCTCCTCTTCGTCCGACAGCAGCAGCAAGTCCGACAGCACGAGCAGCACCACGTCGACCTCGGCCGCCTGAGCCGGCCGCATCCCGCTGAGCGCGGCCACTCCTCCGCCCGCAAGCGGATACAGGCGTCGCCCGGGCGTCGCCGCTCGGCACTCCGCACCCGGCCCGGTTTGCCCGGCCCCACAGGGCCCAAGCCGGGCCTGCGGCCACAGCCCGGACGATTTCCACATCGTCCCCAGGCCTTCCGCCGCCGTTCCCGCCACCGCACCGACCCGGGACTTCGCCGTCGGCCCGTCGCAGGCCGGTCTCCCCGGCACGTGCGAGGTGGCCAACCACCGGACGTCCACCACGTCCGGCGGCCACGACCTGACCCCGGTGCGGTGCCGCACCCGGTGGCCGTACGGCGTGGGCCACGCCGGTCGGCCACACCATCGGCGCAGCCCCACGGCATCCGGCCATAACGGCGCACCGAGGGACGACCTACCGCCGGGTGGTGGATTCTCACCTTTCCCCGACGCAACGGCGCGTCCGGGCCGGGTCGCCGAATCGCGTACGGCCCGCGAAAGCTTCACGCATCCCTTTTACGCATTGCGGAGAAAAACGCCATCGCGCAAAAAAGTTGACGGTCTCCGCCCAAGCCCTTTCCCCATACCGTCGTCGGCGCCATGCCACGGCAGAAGAAACCGACGGAAACGGGCCTCCGACCTCGGCGACCCGGCTCGTGCGCCTTCGCCATGCCTAATCCCCCCTGCTTACGCGGTGTCGGTTGCATTTGGCTCGCTGTACGGTCGCCCTGATTTCGTCAAGCGTCCGGTAAACCCGACCGGAAACAGCAGGCCACCGGCCGTCGGACCGACGGAGTCACTCACGGCACGCCCTGCCGACGAGCCCTGCCCCGGATCTTTGTCCACAGGTGTGCGGCCCTCCATCCACAGGCCGTGCCCACCCGTGCAGAGTTATCCACAGGACCACCCCACCCGGATCCGCACGAGCCACCCCATTCGTTAGTGTCGGCGCCATGGTCACTCGCGCGGACATCGCCGTCATCGGAGGCTCCGGCTTCTACTCCCTGCTCGACGAGGCCGAGGAGCTCCAGGTCGAAACCCCCTACGGTCCCCCCAGCGACGTCATCACCGTGGGCCGCATCGGCTCCCGTACCGTGGCCTTCCTCCCCCGCCACGGCAGGGGCCACCGCTATCCCCCGCACCGCATCCCCTACCGGGCGAACCTGTGGGCCCTGCGCTCCCTCGGCGTGCGCCAGGTCCTCGCCCCCAGCGCCGTGGGCTCCCTCCGCCAGGAGTACGGCCCCGGCGCCCTCGTCATCCCCGACCAGCTGGTCGACCGCACCTCCGGCCGCCCCCAGACCTACTACGACGAGGGCGGCGCCGTACACGTCACCTTCGCCGACCCCTACTGCCCGGCCGGCCGCGCCGCCGCGGTCTCCGTCGCCCGCGCCGAGGGCTGGCCCACCGTGGACGGCGGCACCCTCGTCGTGGTCGAGGGCCCCCGCTTCTCCACCCGCGCCGAGTCCCAGTGGTTCGCGAGCAACGGCTGGACCATCGTCGGCATGACCGGCCACCCCGAGGCGGTGCTCGCCCGCGAGCTCGCCCTCTGCTACACCTCCCTCTCCCTCGTGACCGACCACGACGCAGGCGTGGAGGTGGGCGAGGGCGTTAGCCAGGAGGAGGTCTTCGCCTTCTTCGCCGCCAACATCGAACGCATGCGCTCCCTGGTGGCGAAGGTCGTCGAGGCCCTCCCCGAGGAACGCACCTGCCCCTGCGGCCACGCCCTCGACGGCATCAAACTCCCCTTCGAGCTCCCCTAGCCCCCGGACACCATCTATCCGGCCAACCCGCCGAACCCGCGGATGCCCCGCCACGCCCCTCGGCGGACGGCACCGGTCACCACCCGAGCCGACGGCCCGCCACCTCGGCGCGCCCATCCCCGCCCCACTCTGGCGCGACGAGACCGACCCTGCCCCTGCCGCCTCGCCCCCACGGCCGGCGCGGCGGCAGGGCGGCAGCGGCACCAACCCGACCCCGGCCGCGCCATGCCCAGCCCGGGTCGTGCCCACGACCAGATTCGCGACCGAACCCGTGCAGCCGTACGAACCCCAGATCGATGCCGACGCCCCGACCCCCACCTCAGGAGTCACCAACGACCATGCACACCTTGCGCCGTCTCCTCGCCCGGCGACGTCGCCCGATCGCCGCCCTGCTCACCGCCACCGCGATGGCCTGCGCCCTCATCTCGATCCGCCCCGCCCCGGGCGTGGAGATCCTCGTGGCGGCCCGCGACCTCTCAGGCGGCCCGCTCACCGCCGCGGACGTCACCACCGCACGCTTCCCACCCGACGTGCTCCCCGCGGGCGCCCTCCGCCCCGGCGCCCACGTGGCCGGCCGCATCCTCGCCTCCCCCATGCGCGCGGGCGAGCCGTTGACCGACGCCCGCCTCCTCGGCCCCGGCCTGCTCGCCGGCTACGGCACCCACCTGCTCGCCACCCCGGTCCGCATCGCCGACGCCGACGCCGCCAAGCTCCTCTCCCCCGGCGACACGATCGACGTCCTCAGCGCCCCAACCGACCTGACCGACCGCCCCACCGCCGCTCTCCCCGTGGCCCAGAACGTCCGCGTCATCACCACCCCGACCGGCGACAGCGGCACCGGAGCCCTCGTCGTCCTCGCCACCACCCCGGCCCAGGCCGCCAACCTGGCCCTCGCCCAATCAACCGGCCGTCTCTCCGTGGCGATCCGCCCCCGCCGGTGACCGGTACATCCGAGCCCCTTCACCCCAAGCCGCTCGGCCGGAAACCGGGCGGAGACGCATAACCCTCACCCGAGCACGCGAACGTGCAGCGCACCGGAGGAGGAAGAGGAGAAGAATGGAGAAGAGCGGAGAAGCAGAAGCCCGACCTCAGAGCTTCGCGCCAAGCTCGGGGTCGTACTCCCAGTGCCAGGGCTCGAACGGACTCCGGTACGCCCAGTCGGGGTGGATGAACCCGAACTTCTTGCCGTTGGCCTCCATCCAGTTGAACTGCGGCGACCGGAAAACCTCCACACCCCCACACAAATCGACCGCGAGCCCGAACCCGTGGTTGCTCTTCCCGGGGATCGCCGCGAGCCCGGGCCGCTGGTAGTAGACGGCCTGCTGCGCCCCGAGGCTGCGGTAGCTGGAGGTGACGCACAGCGGCCTGCCGAACCGCTTGCGGTACGCCTCGTTCATCGCGGCGAACGCGATCGCCGCGTCCGCCCGCAGCTGGTGCCCCTTGGTGTTCGGCAGCGGGCAGAGGTAGGCCTGCGGCAGCAGACCGTTGGGGTACTGGGCGGCGGTCGGCACCAGCGAGGGATTGCACCCCGTCGTCCTGGCCTGCTTGTTGAGCCGTACGCCGGCCTTCTGCAGCGCCGCGGTGAGGTTCTTCACCAGCTTCTGCGACCGCTTCCGCAGCGTGTCGATCTCGGCGTTGAGCTGCGCCTCCTGCAGCAGGTTCGCCGCCCGCAGCTCCTGCGCCTCGGCCGCGAGCCGCTCCCGCTCTTGGAACGCTTTCCCGCTCTCTTCGAGTACCTGGTTCCTCGCCGCGACGAGGTGCGTGGCGTCGCTCATCGCCCGCAGGCTCGCCTGCTCGTTACCCGACATGAAGGTGGACAGGCCGCCGATCGTCGGCACCTGGTAGAGCGACTGCACCAGCTCGGCCAACGGCTCCCGCATCTTGGCGAGCTCCCGGTTCGCCTCCTGGAGCTGGTTGAGCTTGGCCGCGAGCTTCTTCTGCGACTCCTCCAGCGCCTTCTGCCGATTCACCAGCGCCTTCGTGGCCGCCTCGATGTCCGCGGTGGCCTTCTGCGCCTGCCGCCGAAGCTCGAGCAGCGTGGTCGGCTCCTTGTCCGCCCCCTGCCGCTCGGCCCCCGCCTCGCTTGTGGCCCCGATCGCGACCTGGGCCTCGGCCTCCGCCGAGGAGGCCTCCCCAACGAGCGAAGTCACCACCATGACGACCGCGATCAGCCCCGCTGACCGAGGAGATGCCACGTCCGACTCCTCCGTTTGCCAACTCGCGATCCGAACCGCAAGGCACGTTACTACAGGGAAACGAGCCCCCGACGGGAACTCTCCACGACCGGTATGTACCGAGAAGGATGATTTCGTGAGTCTCAGTCGCAGCAGTACGCGACGACCTCACACGCCGCCAGGGCCATACCGGTCAGCCCCCGGCGCCGTCACATCCGGCCACACCACGCCACGCAGTCCACACCGCAAGACGGCCGGCGCCCTGCCCACCAGCGCCACCGGCCGCCTAAGAGTGAAACACACCCACGCCCCAAAGGTGAGCAGTTTTACGGGAATGCCCGTTATTCGGCCTCCGTGGCAAGGATCCGCAGCCGCAACAGCGGAGCCGCCCCTTCCTGCTCTTTCACCCGCTCACCGGCCTCCGCAGTCCTCTCCCCGACCTGGGAGACCTTGCCACCGCCCTGCGCGGGCTCATCACCGGCCTGCACGCCCTTCCCGCGGGCCTCCACGGGCTTGCCACCGACCTGCGCGCGTTGCGCGCGCTTCCCGCCGGCCTCGGCGCTCCTCTCGCCGACCTCCACGCGCCCACGCTCCCCCGGCGGACACTCCTCCGCCTTCTTCCTCTCCCGCTTCCCCTCCCGCACCTTGCCGCCGCGCTCCACCTCCCGTCCGCGCTGCATCACCGCCAAAGCCGGCGTCCGCTCACCCCGCAGCCGCGAGGGCCCGCGCTCCCGCTCGCCCTGCTCCGACCGCGACTCCACCCCCGACCTCGCCGGCGCCCTCCGCGACCCGGCCGCCTCCGGCCCCCGCCGCTCCCCGGCCTTCGACACCTTCACCACCGCCCTGCCGTACACCACCTCCGGCATGGCAAACGACGGCTGCCTCCGCGGCGCAGCCCCAACCACCCCAGCATCGGCCCGAGCCGCCCCCGCCTGCCGCTCCTGCACCCCAACCCCGGCGAGGGACACGACCATCAGCGCACCCCCCACCACAGCCGGGACCAACATCGCCACCACAAGCACCCAGGGCCGCCCCACCCCACTCGGCAGACACCCCGCCCGCTCCGGAGCCCGCCCTTCCGTCCCTCGCATCCCTTCGCTCATGCCAGGTGACGGTAATCAGCCCCCACCCCACCGAACCCACCGCTTACCAGACCTTTGCCACCCACCACACCCCCGATGACCACCCCCTTCCCCGACCCACGTCTCCATGAGGCACACCAAGCCCGCACAGTTCGGTAGGCTTACACCATCAAGCCTCCGTAGCTCAGGGGATAGAGCACCGCTCTCCTAAAGCGGGTGCCGCAGGTTCGAATCCTGCCGGGGGCACCGAGTTGACCTCGCTATCCGCCACTTGATCTGGGAGTTCACCGGAAGGGTAGCGCTACCTGTGCGCAGCCACAGGCAGTCGAGAGCAGCCTTGGGGCGTTGTTCGCGGAATATGCACGGGATGATCTTGAACGCCGGCCGAGCTAGATCATCGATGTAGAGGGAGACCTCAGGTTCATCCTGAGGTCTCCACGGGGGACCCGCGATCATTCGTCCATCAAGGGGTCCTCATCCTCAAGGTCGGCGATGATGATCAAGCTCCCCGTCCGCTCCTGCCATCGAACGATGGTCGACTTCCTCCAGAAGTTGCGAGCAGGCTTCTTGATGTCAGGTTTCGGAAACGGACACTCCCGAGGAAGGCCCTGCGAGAGGTAGCTATAGATCCGGTTGCAGGCTTTTTTGATCCTATCCTTCTTGTCCTTTGGACTCTCCGATCCGACGACGCCTAAGGGCGGACTGATGAGATCAGCGACTTCACGCGTACCCAGCCACTCATCACCGGGCGGAAGCTCCGGAAGATAGTACTTGTTCTTCACCAGATCACCCGAGTGTCATTCGGATTGAGTGCGAGGAGCGCCAGGCAGAGGGCCAGAGCGACGAGCATCGAGGTGACGACCACAGGACCGTGGATGAGCGCGATAACAATGACGACCACGATCAGCAGATTACGGAGTGAGAGGCGAGGGATAACTACGCATGCAGGCCAAGCAGGCATGATGCCCACCTTTCTTACGAGGAATTAGCTTGAGCCCAGCTTGGCTAAGGACGACGTTCCGCGCCACTCCGGTAACAACTACTTCAGGAAAGAAATTCTATCGTTACATATCGCTACTCGTGTTGAAGTACAGCAGCGATCTGCTCATTAGCCCGAGCTCGCTGACCTTCCAGGCACTTCGCATAGACACGTAGGAGCACCTCAACACCGTGCCCGGCACGCTGGGCGACCTCGGTGGGCGGGACACCCGCATTGAGCCACAACGACACCGCCGCGTGTCGTAGGTCGTACGGACGAGCCGCCAACGGCGAGGCCACCTGCTCGACGGTGAAGGCCAGGCGTCGAGCCTCCTGCCAGACGGCGGAGTACGCCGAGGACGAATAGGGACGGCCCTTGCTCGTACGAAAGAGCCGACCGTCCTTGGCCGTGCCGTACGCCGCGATGTGGCCTCGGAGGATCGCGACGAGGACGGGAGGAATGGGGATCTCACGGGTGTCACCCTTGGCCCGGTGCTTGAGACTGCGCTCGTCGTGGGTCTCCCCGGAATTCGTCCACCGCTTGTTCGCCTGAGGCCGGGCCTGTTCAAGGACGATCAGACCCCAGCCCTCTGCGGGTAGCTCACAGTTCTGCCGACGCAGGCCCGAAGCCTCCTCGGGGCGAAGAGCCGCGTAGTACATGCAGGCGAACATGGCCATCATCCGGGGGCCGCGCGTCCGACCTACTTGCGCCACTGCGTCGAGGAGCGCCCGCGCCTGGGCCGGGTTGACCACCGTACGTGGGTCAACGGTCCCGGCGGCTTTCGGAGGCTTCCACTTCACCGCGTGCAGCGGGTTCGCCGGCAGCTTCTTGAGCTCTACCCCGGACTCCAGCAAGTGATGAAGCACGGCCCTTTTCCGGCGCACCGTATTGGCAGCCGCCGGCTCACCGTTGAAACGGAGGGCAATTGCGTCGAGCGCGGAGCGAATCACGGCCGGTTCCATCAGATCGGCCAGGGGTAAGGACGCCGCCTCCAGCCAGCCGAGCGCTGACTTGAGCTCGGGTCGCAGTTCCCCGCGTCGTTTTTCAGGCAGGAAGGCGTACTCGCGCAGCACCGCGCGAAGGTCCTCGTCATCCGGTCTGCCGGGGAGATCCTTGACGAGGGCGGGGACGAGGGACAGCAGGGCGTACGTCATCGTCTCGCGAGTACGGGCGGCTGAGTGGACCCAGCGAGCAGCCATGTACGACCGGGCGAACTCGAAAAACGTCGGCCCGGCATCGGATGGCTTGGCCATCGACTCGGGAAGCCCTGTCGCCACGTCGAAGGCCTCCCCCCGCTTGGCCGCCTGCCTCAGATCGGACATGAAGTTCTCGGCGAGTGCCTTGGTGCGGAAGGTTTTGCTCTTCTCCTTGGGACCAACCTTCCACCGGGCCACGTACGACGGCCTCTTGCTTGAGGCGTTGCGGCGGATCTCCCAGAACCTCACGTCGTAGGAGGTGTTCACGCCGCCTCCCGCAGAGACTCAAGCCAACTCGCCAGGTCGCTCCACCAAACGCGAAGTTCGCCGTTCGGGAGCTTGATGCACTTGGGCGCGTGCCCCAGTTCGCGCCAGCGGTAGAAGGTCCGTCGGGAGACGCCGCCCAGCTCAGCCAGCACCTCAGGCACGGTCAGAAGCCGGTCACCGCGCATCAGGCCTCACCCCCTGAGCGTCGGCGACGAGGGTGAAAGGGAGTTCTTGTGATCGCTGCGGCCACGAGAGCATCGCCAGGCGAGAGGCCCTTTCCGGCGTACTCCCAGTGCGAGATCACCAAGATGGTGTCGTCGTTGAAGAGCGGAAGCCGTCCGGTGCTGATGTCCTGCTCGCGGGCGTGGTCGGTGCGCGCGGCGCGGAGGGCGCTCAGGGTGGTGGAGTAGCGGCGGGACTTGGTGGAGAAGTGGCCGCGGAAGCCGAGCATGTGGGCCCAGTGCGCGAGCCGGAGGTTGGCCAGTTCGTCGAGGGCGCCCAGGCGCAGGCATTCGGCGATGAGCCGCCGGGCGTGGTCGCGGATGGGCAGGGCGGCCAGGTCCTCGACGGGGCTGATGCGCCGGTCGAGGGTGCCGACGGTTTCGGCGGCCTTGGTGGCGTACTTGGCGATGTAGCCGGCGACGGCCTGGTCGGTCAGGTCGCCGTCCATGTTGATGGGCCGGATGTCGAGCTGGCTACCCCAGCGCAGGACCCGCGGGGGCTCGTCGGCGGCCTGGGGCAGGGGCATGCTGATCACGTGGGCGGCGTGCCGTACGGCGTGCGTGAGCATGTCGGTGGTCGCCCAGGGCGGTGGTAGCGAGGCGGGCCCGTCGGGGCCGTCGAGGCGGATGACGGCGTGCAGGTGGACGACGCCGCGCCGCTGGTATTCGGCGACCTTGGCGAAGGAGACGGCGAGCTGGGCGGCCAGGTCGCGCAGGGTCAGGCCGCCGAGTTTGGCCAGGTGGCGGCGCAGGGCCATGGTGAAGCGGCGCCACAGTTCGGGGGCGACGGCGTTGAACAGCACCGATCCGGCGTAGTCGTAGCAGTCGGGGCACAGCGGTTCGCCCAGGCAGGAGTCGTCGGCGCGGTGCCGGGCGGTGCAGGACATGACGCGCCCGTGCGGGCAGACCTGGGCGTCGCGGCGGGCGTGGCAGGGCAGGACCTTGCCGCCGTGCTCGCGGCGGGTGTGCACGGGCCCGAAGGAGGGGGCGGTGAGGGTGACGAACAGGCACGGGTGGGCGGTGACGGTGTCGGGGACGCCTTTGCCGCCGGTCAGGCCCGCGCGGATGAGGTGGTAGGTGTCGGCGCGGTAGGTCTCGGCGCAGGCGGGGCAGCGGGAGGCCCGCCGGGTCTTGCACGGCAGGCGGAGCACGCCGCCGGGTTCGGTGGCGGTGCTGTAGGTGTGCAGGACCTTGCGGGTGGCGCGGTCGATGTGGAGTACCCGGCCGCGCAGGTGGATGGGCTGTCGGCATCCGGCGAGGCGGTGGATCTGTGCGGCCCAGCGTTTGTAGCCGGGGCTGTTGAGCCGGGTGATCACTCCGGTGATGGCGTGCGCGTTGGCGGTGGTTCGCGGCAAGATGAAGGGTCTCCTCTCACTCGATGGGTGAAGGGGATGGCCCCCGACGTGGCGGACGTCTTGGCGGATGTGTGGCCACGCCGGGGGCGCCGGGCTTTTACGGCCCGTGGTTGTCGATTCCGGTTCCGTCGCAGTCGGCGCAGGTGTCGCCGAGGCTGGTCACGCCGGTTCCCGCGCAGGTGCAGCAGCGGAACCTGATAATGGGTGCCTCGATGGCCGTGTCCGGAGGTTCAGGCGGTGTGGTCATCGCCACCGGATGGGCCGTTCGGGTCGACGGTGTCGGGGGTCACGCAGTCGGCGTAGGTGTTGAAGGCGTCGTATCGGGCGCGGGCCTCTGCGCTGATGGCGACGGCCTCATAGCGGACCGGGCCGAAGGCGATCCCCGTGACGTAGTGGCCGTGCCTGATGTGGCTGAGGTCGACCGGGGAGCCGAGGTAGGCCGCGATCTTGTCGACGCCGTCGCGCTTGTCGGCGTCGGTCTCCCCGTCCGGGAAGTAGTGCAGGACGGGATGGGTCTGAGGGGTCGGGATGTCGGGGTTGGCCTCCAGGAAGTCGGCCATGTCGCGCAGTCCGGCGATCAAGGCGGTACGAGGGTCGTTGTCGGTCATGTGCCTATCTCCTTTCGTCAGGCGGTTTCGGTAGCGGTTTGGAGTTGTCGAAGCAGGTCGGTGGCGAGCTGGTTGGACACCCCCAGCCGGGCGCGTAAGGTGTCGCGGCTGATCGCCTTGCCGGTCTTGGCGGTGTGCTCGTCGGCGACTTTGCGGGCGAAGTCGACCAGTGCGGGCGACAGGCCGGGCGTCTCGTTCCGCCCGTCGTGTGTCTCGTCGAGGCCATCAGTGGCCGTGGGCGAAGGCGGGACCGGTTCCGGGACGGGTGTCGCGGCAGGTGCGGGCGTCGGAACGTCGGCCGAGGCAGGGCGGGGAGCGGCCGCGCGGCGTTCCAGCATCGAGACCGCCACCAGGAACGCGACGGCAGGGGTGGCGGCGGTCAGCCAGCCCCAGACCGAGGGCTGAGCCTGGTGGAGGTTGGCGGCGAGCGACAGGACGATTCCGCCGGTCAGGACGACGGTCGGCCAGGAGATCGGTCCGGTGCGCGGACGGCCGATCTTCTTGTCGCGCTGGCGTTCGCGGGCGGCCATGACGCAGGTCAGGTCGACGCATACCGCCACGGCCCAGGCCATCCATCCGGTCTGGCCGGCCTCGATGGCGGTCTGCCGGATGTGGGTGAACGAGCCGGCCCCGGCGATCAGCGCCAGGATCACCACTGGCCCGGAGTCGAGCAGCCGGAGGGCGAGGCGTCGCATCGCGGTTCTCCCAGGTGTTCATAGGTTGATCGGTTCGTTCAGCTCGATCTCGGGCAGGTCGCCGGATCGGGCGTGGGCGGTGATCTCGGCCCAGGACGGCGTCAGGTGGGCGTAGGAGTGGGCGGCCTGTTCCGCGGCGCGCTCGGTGACGAGGCAGGACCGGGCCCGGTACCACTGGCCGTCCTGGGCGGCGACGATGGCGACCCCGGGTGTCTCGGCCGGGATGGCACGGGCCGAGACCAGCGCTGCCGGGTCGAGGTCGCCGAGGGCCATGGTCGCCGTCTCCGGGTCGTTGACCCGATGGCAGATCCGCCCCGAGCACTGGGCGCGCAGCGCGGTGACGCCGGGCCCGAGGTCGGAGCCGATTCGCTGGCCGGAGCAGAACAGGTGGATTCCGAACGCCCGGCCGAGCTGCGCGACCCGCAGCAGCGCGGTCGAGATCTTGGCGATCTGCTCTTTCTCCGACTTGTCGGCCATCAGGTACAGCTCGGCCAGCTCATCGATGAGCGCCACCACCGGCACCGGCCGCAGCGCCGCCGGGAGCTGCCAGATGTTGCGTGCCCCCGCCGTACGGCACAGCCCCATCCGGTCGATCATGACCGCGACCAGGTCTTCCAGCAGGGTGAGGCTTTCGGGGCGGGTGGTGGCCAGCGCCGACAGCCGGGGAGCGTAAGGGGTGAACTCCACCCCGCCTTTGAGGTCGAAGCCGACCAGGGCCACCGGTTGCGGGGCCAGGCCGACGATCAGGGCGTTGGCCAGGTTGGACTTGCCCGACTGGGTGGCCCCGGCGTTCATCCAGTGCGGCACCGTCCGGAAGTCGATGACCCACGGCCCGCCGGTCTCCAGGCGGCCGACCGTGACCTTGAGCAGTTCGGTCGAGGGCGGCACCTGGTCGACGCGGACCAGCGGGTCACGGAGGGTCGCGGCCAGGGTGACCCGTCCGGGCTTGCCGGAGGAGACCCGTACCGCATGCACGCCCCACGAGTGCGCCAGGCGCTCGGCGACCTCGGCGTAGTCGGCCGGGATCTGCCCTTCGAGCAGGTGGACGGTGACGCGCCAGCCGTACCGGGTGGGCAGGGGCATCCGCATGAACGGTTTGGTGTCGACGGCGACCCGCTGGAATCGCCGCCGGACCTTGACCAGCCCAGTGGAGGCGACGGCGTTCGGGACGAGGGTGAACCACCAGCGGTGCCGTTTCTTGGTCAGCCCGCACCCGAGTGCGACCTTGCGCCAGGTGGCCCGGACGGTGATCGCGGTCAGCGGGAAGCCGACCAGCAGCCAGAACGACCGGGGGTGCCAGCGCCGCCAGGCCCAGACGGCACCCGCCACCGCGGCCAGGAGTACGAGCGTGTGAAGGAACTCAGCCAAGGTCACCCCCGGTGGCCCCGGCGGTCGCGGTGGCGGGAACGAGGGAGGCGGCCCGGTAGCTGATGCCCCAGCGGCTTGCACCGCCCTGGGGCATCTCCCAGACGTAGCCGACCAGGTCGAGAGGGGTGACCTCCTGTCCGGCGGAGATCAACGGCTCGCCCGCGATGCTCAGGCGCATCAGCTCGATACGGCCGGCCTGGTCCTCGACGGTGAGGGTGACCTCGTACATGGGCTGGCCGTTCTTGTCGGTCTTGACCTCGCCGGTGTCGCGGTTGGCCAGCCGAGGCCGGGGCGCCTTGACGCAGGTGAAGGTGAGCTTGCTGGTGTCGACCGGGATCGGGATGTTGCGCATGGGTGGACCTCCTGTTCGTCCTCCGAGTTAGACAACATAGTTGACTTAGTCGCCTAAGTTGTCAATGACATCGTGGTTGGCCTGGTCGGCTATCTGTGCTGAGATGGGAGGCGGACGAGGAAGAGGGAGAATGATCAAGAAGACCGGGCGGCCCGGCTATCTGCAGATTGCCGACGATCTGCGCGAGCAGATCCGTAGCGGATCACTCGCGCCCGGGAGTCCGCTGCCGTCGACCGTCCGCTTGGCCGAGCAGTACGACGCCTCGGTGAGCGTGGTGAAGATGGCCGTCGGGATCCTGCGGAACGAAGGCCTGGTGATCGGTCAGCAGGGCAAGGGCGTCTTCGTCCGCGAGAACATCGGCGCCGAGCAGGCCCCGGAAGGCGACCTTCGAAGTGAGCTCGCCGAGCTGCGAACCGTCGTCCACGATCTCGCCGAGCGCCTGGCACGGGTCGAGGCGGCTATCGGCGAGTCCGGCAAACGTCGATCTCCTCGTAAGTAGCCGCGTCCTTCTGGACGTGGCAGCCGGTCACCCACCGCGCGAACGCGGGCAGCAGTCCCGGAGGCACCTCAGGCAGGTGCTTCGTACGGTCCTCGCAGCGCATCCCAATCAGGACCGCCGCGTAGCCGACCAGCAGAACCGCGCCGAGCAGTGCGGCGAGGATCAGCGGAAGCGCGGTCATGACCAGCTCACCCCCATCTCGGCGATGTTGCGGGGACGGCCGGCGGGGCGCCGGGTGTGGCCGCGTCGCTTGTTCGCCTTGCGCCGCTGAGCCTGACGCCGCAGCCACCGACGCCAGGCGCTGCACTTGTGGCAGCGCTTCTGGCCGCGCTCCAGCCGTGCGCCGCACTCGCACGACGGCCGGTCGTCCAGCGGGGGCACCTTGTCCATCACGTCGCTTTCTCCTCTCGTCGGATCTGTGTTCGTTCCGGTACTGAGAGTGCGACGAGGAGGTAGGACGAGATCAGCACATGACTGGACCTGTTCAGGACGTCCCGGCTAGGGTTTGCGCGTCCCCGGACGTCCTCGAGCGGGCAGGTTGAGATTGGCCAACGAGAGACTGCGCGCCTTACTGCTCGAACGTGGAGCGACCTTGGCGGATCTGGCCGCCGCCGTTGAAGTGGATCCCAAGACGGTCGAGCGCTGGATCACGCAGGGACGCACACCCTACCGCCGGCACCGGTTCGCGGTCGCGGCGTTCCTCGGAGTCGACGAGGCGTACATCTGGCCGAACGCGCTGAGCCGTGAGCAGGTCGCCTCAGCCTCCCAGAACGAGATCATCACCGTGTATCCGCACCGCTGGGCCGTACCGCGGGACACCTGGGGACGCCTGTTCGGTGAGGCGGAGCGGGAGATCGGCGTGCTGGTCTACTCGGGGCTGTTCCTCGCCGAGGATGCGGGCATGGTCCGGCTGTTCAAGGACAAGGCCGAAGCCGGGGTGCGGGTGCGCATCCTGCTCGGCGACCCAGACTCGCCCGAGGTCGCGCAGCGCGGCGCGGACGAGGGCATCGACGACGCCATGGCCGCCCGGATCAGGAACGCGCTGGTGCTGTACCGGCCGATCCGGGGTCTTGAGGCGGTGGAGATCCGGCTTCACCGGACGATCGTGTACAACTCGATCTACCGGGCCGATGATCAGTACCTGGTGAACACCCACGTGTACGGCACACCCGCCGCCGAGGCCCCGGTGCTGCATCTGCGTAAGGTCGCCGGAGGCGACATGGTGGCCACCTACGCCAACTGTTTCGAACGCGTCTGGGCCGATGCCCAGCCGGTCGACTGATCTCCGGTTAGGGTGATGATCGTGGCGCGGAGGATCGACTACTACGACGACCCGGACGCACCGGCCCCCAACAGCCTGGTGCCCTCGGTCAACGTCGTGGTCACCAACGACGCGGGTGAAGTGCTGCTGATCCGCCGCAGCGACAACGACAACTGGGCCGTCCCCGGCGGCGCCATCGACCTGGGCGAATCCCTCCCCCAAGCCGCCGTACGCGAGACCCGGGAGGAAACCGGCATCGAGTGCGAGATCACCGGCCTGGTCGGCATCTACACCGACCCCCGCCACGTGATCTACTACACCTCCAACGGCGAGGCCCGCCAGGAGTTCTCCATCGTGCTCACCGCCCGCGCCACCGGCGGGCAGCCGACCACCAGCGACGAATCCCGCGAGGTCCGCTGGGTCCCCCGCGACAAGCTCACCACCTACCCGATGGACCGGTCGATGCGCATGCGCATCGAGCACTTCCTAGCCGATACCGGCCGCCCGTACATCGGCTAGCCGCCCTGTAATCGACTCCACCGCCGCGGTGATGCACGGGGTGGCCTTGGCGATCGACCGGCTCACCAGATGCTCGGGACCGTAGCGGGAGTGGATCTCGGCCAGCCGGTCGTTCACGTGCAGGTGCGTGCCGTCCGGGCCGGTGGTCATGTCGCAGTAGGTGAGTGCCTGCCGAAGCTCGGCCGCCTCTTGCGGGAACTCGGCCTGAAGGACGTCCAGCAGGCCACGCTGCTCAGCCTCGAACACCGCGCAGGAGTGGTGCGCCACCAGCCGGCACAACCGCCCGTCCGCTTTGGCGACATCGCGCAGGTACCGCGCGCCGTCCAATGGGTGAAACCCGGTGTCGACCAGATCAGGCGCGTACCCGATGTCATGCAGCCACGCCGCCGCCTCCACCAGCTCGGCATCGGCACCCAGGATCGGCGCCAGCTCCACCGCGCGGGCCGCGACGCCTTGAGAGTGCGCCCACCGCCGAGGCAACGACCGCTCAAGGAGGTTTCGGGCTAGATCACGGGCCCAGGCTGCTTGTCCCATGCTGTTCACAATAGGCATAGCGCCCAAGCCGATATCCAGCCCGCCCCCGCAGATGCCCCGGCACGTCCCCAAGCCGCGGTCAGCCACCAGGACTGGCAGTAGAGCGGACGAATCGACCTTTGCCTCGTATCACCACGATCAGACCTTCGGCCACCAGCAGGGAAAGTGCCTGGCGCACCGTGTTCCGCGACGCCCCATACCGGCGGGCGAGCACCAGCTCACCCGGCAACCGCCCACCTGCCGCCAGCTCCCCCCGCGTGATCTGCTCGCGCAGGTCCGCGGCGATCGACACGTATGCCACCTCGCGTTCCAGGTTGAAGCCGGGCGCGTCGCGCCCCAGCACGATCCGCCCCTTGGTGGCGATGGTGGCGATCAGACGTTCGTTCTCCAGCAGAGCCAGCGCCCGGCGCAGCGTGTTCCGCGCCACGCGGAACTCCGCGCTCAACACCGCCTCCGAGGGCAGATACGACCCGGCCCGATACAGCCCTTCGGAGATGCGCTGCCGTAGCCGCTCGGCGATCTGTGGATAGACCTGCCCACCGGTTACCCACTTCGGATTCACCGCGCCGTCTCCCGGGTTCTCCGGCGACCCGGTGGCCGCTGCGCTGGAATCGCGCGCCGACCGTAGAACCGGGCCTCAGCCGCAGCCTGCGCGGCCAACTGACCCGCGAGATCCTCCAAACTGTCGGCGCCCAGGACATTGCAGATGCCCCGGGCCTCGACGTCGGGTGACCAGAAGGCACGCCGGTAGGCGACCCAACCGCCGTACCAGTCGCAAATCTCCCACGCATGGCCGTACTCGCTGCGCAAAAGGACAAGCGCCGAGTCGCTCATGGCCAGACGCTCCACGCCGCCGGCACCCCGATCTCGCCAGTCGCCTTCCGGACCTTCGCCGCATATTCGCGACTTGTGTGCGTTCTCATCAGCCCGTCACCACATCCGGCAGGCCCAGCTTCCGGCCCTCAGGCCGGGTTCCCGGCGCGGCAGGCATAGGTTCGTCATCGGCGGCCTCATCGCTCGTGCCGACGGGCGAGGTGGGTGCCGAAGGAATAGGGGTGTGACCCGGCGCTGCGGGCGCAACGACAGGAACAATCGGGCGTGACGACAGGAACCACCAGGTAATCGCCGTGGTCAACGCCACCCCGAGGACGACCAGCAAAACGCTCTTCATGGGCATTCCTTGCGTCAATCGGCGGAACGGGGCGGTAAGGCTCACCGCAGGAGGGATGACAGGCCCGGCCGGTCTCCATCGAGGACCCGCGAGGTGGCCGGGCAGGTCGCAAGTGGCAGCGGCTTCGGACTCTGTTGCGGGACTACTGCCGCCGGTCAGAGAACGCGCCGAGGGGAGGGTGATGACGTGTCTCGCCGTGCTCGGTGGAGCCAGCAGGGTGGCGGGCACCTACCACCGGCCGGATCTGCCTCTCGGCGCTCGACGGTGGCCGGTCGTATCGGCCGTGCAGCTCCCGATGCCGTGTGGCGACGCGACGGGCGACCGATGACACCCCGGACCATGGGCACCGGCTGTAGATGCGCCGTCCTGTCGCCGGGTTGATCCGGCCGGTCCACCACACGTAGTTCCAGCAGCCGCCAGGGCCGGGCTCCACCCACACCAGCAGATCGGGCCCGACCGACAGGACCGCCACCCCGAAGGCCATGCCATGGCCGACATACACCTCGGCAGCGATGCCGTACCGCGCCAGCTCGTCACGTAGCCGGTTGGCGACCTCAAGCGCCGGGTTGCGTCGACTGACGACCTCGCCGAGGCCGACTGGGCCGTAACAGTTCTGTCCTTGGGGAGCGAAGCCGCCAGGGGAGCCGGTCACCCGCATCTGCTTGTGTTCCAGTCATGGGCCTCGGCCACCAGGTACGCCAGCGCCTGCGCCGGATCGATAACCGGAAACAGCAGCGGCGAGGCGATCCGCGCCGGGTGAACCAGGTACGCGAAGCCGTCGGCATCGGGCACCACCGTGATCCTCGCCCTGACCCGTCCGTCGGCTCCGCGCATCTCGAGCTCGGGCGGCCGATGCTGGGGAAGGCCGATCTCGGGGAAGCGCAGAACAAGGCCGACCGTCCTGACCAGCAGGGCGGATATACCAGGTCCCTCCAAGGCACGCCGCAGCACTTCCAGCAGCCCCGTGCACACATCCGCGGTCTGCTCTGGGATGACCTCGGGCACATTGATCACCGCTGGCCCCTTCCTGTTGACGTCGGTTCGTGTTCCGGCACGTCGTGGCCGGTACCGAACGAGCCTGGTCGAGCCGGGGGAACTTCTGCACCGCACTTAGGGACGTCTAGGGACGTCTTGAGCTAGCATCGAGATGCCCCTCAGGGAAGGTGCCAGCGTGAACCTCAACCTCCGCCAAGCACTCGCCGCGGCCCGCCTCCACCCAAGCGATGTCGCCGCCCGCCTTGCCGTCGACCCCAAGACCGTCGACCGCTGGCTTGCCGGCCGCACCCCCTATCCCCGCCACCGCCTCGCCCTCGCCGACCTGCTAGGCGTCGACGAAGCCGACCTGTGGCCCGACGTGACCTCACCGGCCGTCCCCCGAGGCACACGCGATGAGTTCAAAGCGCTGTACCCCCAACGCTGGGCCGTCCCCCAAGAGCTCTGGCGCCGCCACTTCCGCAAGGCAGAACACGAGATCGGCATACTCATCTACAGCGGCCTGTTCCTCGCCGAGGACACCGCCATCACCCACACCCTGCGCCAAAAGGCCGCTCAAGGCGTGACCGTACGCATCCTGCTAGGCGATCCTGACAGCCCAAATCTGGCCGAACGCGGCCGCGATGAGGGAATCGGCGCAGACGTCATGGCCGCCCGCACCCGCAACGCCATCGCCCTCTACCGACCCCTGCACGCCGTGGAGAACATCGAGATCCGGCTCCATCGGACCGTGCTGTACAACTCCATCTACCGCGCAGACGACAAACTACTGATCAACCTGCACACCTACGGCACCCCAGCCGCCAACTCTCCCGTCCTCCACCTCCGCAAGACCGCTGACACCGGCCTCGCCGCCATCTACCTGGGCAGCTACGAACGCATCTGGGCCACCGCCACACCACTCACCTAAACCACAGACCGTACATACTCAGGCCGAAAACGATCGCTCTGCCTGGTTGGCCTCCACACGGCTGGGGCGATCGACGACCCGGAGCCTACGGCCCCGGCTCAACGAGAACCCAGCAGCGCCCCTCACTAACAGCTCATGTAGCCCAACGACCAAGTCCACCGCCGCCTGCTCGATCGTCCGCGCCCTCAGTGACGGCACCCGCTTCACTGCTCCCGATGAGAACTTTCTCTACGCCTTCAAGGGCGAGCCGCCTACGGCGGCCCGCCTTCGCGCGCCGGTCGGCCAGCTGGCCGGGCATGCGGCTTTTCGGCCGGTCCCGGCCCGCGCCGCCCGCGCGCTCCGACCACTGAGAGCGATCGCTCCTGGCTTCGAAATCCTGGAGGCAAACCAGAAAGCCAGAACTAGATTCCCGAGCCAAGCCTTACGTCGAGCGACGACTACACAACATCGTCGGTCCTCTCTGGCATCATCAAGGCCAGCCTGTAACCGCGATCTAGGAGACAGATTGTCTAGGCACACAGTGGGTTTCGTCTATGTCCTTAGCAACGAAGCGATCAAACTCGCGGAGGACCGTGCGAGGCAGATCTTCGATACTAGCGCCCCACTCCCGTTCGATGTCGAGTTCCGTGCGCTAACATCCCACCCGCGCGAGGTCGAAAAACACGCGCATAAAATGCTGAAA
>Ga0207864_1000611_pt1 | contig 47162 bp, 43 predicted proteins | sample HigsolmetaAR202D_FD_184834 | JGI IMG/M metagenome (GOLD analysis project Ga0207864, IMG submission 184834) | Ionic liquid and high solid enriched microbial communities from the Joint BioEnergy Institute, USA - AR20-2-D (SPAdes) (version 2) ...
CCACGGCCTGGCGGGTGGTCTCGGCCACCACCTGCACCGGCCGGGTGAGCGCGCGCCGGCGCGCGGGTTCGTCCAGCGCGGTCCATTCCAGACGGTTCCACGGCCGCCCGCCCGCCTGCACCCGCAGGCTCATGACAGCGTCCTCTCCACGGCCAGCACCATCAGCCCGCGCGCGCCGGCGCGCTCCAGTTCCTCCAGGCGCTGCCAGGACACCGCCGCGCTTTCGCACATGGTCTGCAGCGCCACCTCGCCGTTCTCCGCCGGCAGCTCGATGAGCGGGCCGGCATCGCGCAGCAGCCGCTGCAGTGCCGGCAGCGATTCGCGCGGGGCGTTGAACATCAGCAGCTTGCGGTCCTTGAGCTGGAGCACGCCGTCCATCCGCCGCAGCAGCATCTGCGCCAGCCCGGCGCGGGCATCGTCGAAGCCCTGTGCCGGCCCGGCCAGCACCGCCTCGCTCTCCAGCAGCGTCTCCACCGGCTTGAGCTGGTTGGCGCGCAGGGTCGCGCCGCTGGAGACCAGGTCGCAGATCAGGTCGGCGGTGCCCAGGCGCGGGGCGATCTCGACCGAACCGGACAGCTCCACCACCTGCGCCTGGATGCCCTGCCGCTCCAGCCAGGCGGCCAGGATCGCCGGGTAGCTGGTGGCGATGCGCAGGCCCTGCAGCTGCCGGGGCCCCTGCCAGTCCCAGTCCTCGGGCACGGCCAGCATCAGCCGGCACTGGCCGAAGCCGAGGCCGCGCAGCTCGCGGTAGGCGGGGGCCAGGCCGATACGCGCGCGCCCGGCCGCCTGCTCGTCCAGCTCGTTGCGGCCGACGATGCCCAGATCGCACACGCCGTCGGCGATCAGGCCGGGGATGTCGTCGTCGCGGACCAGCAGCAGGTCCACCGGCAGGGATTCGCCGTAGCAGAACAGCCTGTCGCGGCTCTCGCGCCAGCTCAGGCCGCAGGCGGCCAGCAGCGAACGCGCGGGCTCGGCCAGGCGGCCGCTCTTCTGGATGGCGATCCGCAACCGGTCGCGGGAAGCCGATCCGAGGGGGGGAGTCATCGTGTGTTTCTCGCGCTGGGACGGGCGCACCGGCCGATGGCCAGCGCATAACCGCCGGCGCCGCGCTCCAGCGTGCGCGCGACCCGGCCGATGGTGGTGACGCTGACCCCGGTCAGCTCGTAGATCTCGCGATACGGCACGCCCCGCAGCAGCAGCGGCACCACCGCCCAGCGGTCGACCATGGCCTCCAGCTCGGCCGGAGTGCACAGGTCGCGCAGGAACGCCACCACCTCGCCGGCGTCCTGCAGGCTGGCGATGGCCTCGGCCAAGGCCTGCAGGGATTCGTCGGAGGGGCGCGCGGCGGCGGGAATGGGACGGGGCTTCATGCGCGTACCAATGTATTAACGCGTTAATACATTACGCCGCGACGCAGCATGGGTCAATCCCCGATGCCGCGCCGGGCGCCGGGCATTCGGGATCGCCCGGCCGGACGCACGCGGCGGCACGTCCGGTCCATGCACAGGACCGGGCGTGGATGGCCCGATACTGCAACGCCCCTTGCTGCCGCACGGAGATGCCCCCCTGCCCCATCCCGCCGTCCGGGCCGGCGCGCCCCCAGGTCCGCCACCGGCGCGCCGTTGTCCATCGTCGCGGCCGGAAGTGGTATGCAAGCCTTCTCCGCGCCCGGCGCCGGCCCGCCTGCGCGACACGCCCAGGAGGATGGCATGACGCTCCCGCATCCCGAACCGGACTTCCACGCATGCAACGCCTGATCCTCGCCCTGCCCGGCAACGAACCCTTCGCCGACCGGCTGGCCGCCGCCTGCGGCGGCGCCCGCGGCCGCATCCAGACCCGCCGCTTTCCCGACGGCGAGAGCTACGTGCGCCTGCTCGACGAGGTCGCCGGGCGCACGGTGGACCTGGTGTGCACCCTGGCGCACCCGGACGGCCAACTGGCCATGCTGCTGTTCGCCGCCGACTGCGCGCGCGAGCTCGGCGCCGCGCAGGTCAACCTGGTCGCGCCGTACCTGGCCTACATGCGCCAGGACGCGCGCTTCCACCCCGGCGAGGCGGTCAGCTCGCGGACCTTCGCGCGGGTGCTGTCGGCGCACTTCGACGCCCTGGTGACCGTGGATCCGCACCTGCACCGCCATCCGGCGCTGGACGCCGTGTACACCATTCCCGCCACCGCCCTGCACGCGGCGCCACTGCTGGCCGACTGGATCGCGGGCAACGTCGCGCGGCCGCTCATCGTCGGTCCGGACGAGGAAAGCGGACAGTGGGCCGGGGCGGTCGCCGCCCGGATCGGCGCGCCCTGCGTGGTGCTGCGCAAGACCCGCCACGGCGACCGCGAGGTGGACATCGCGCCGGCCGACCTGGGCCGCTACCGCGGCCACACCCCGGTGCTGGTGGACGACATCGCCTCCTCCGGGCACACCCTGCTGGCCGCCGGCCGCCTGCTGCGGGAGCAGGGCCTGGAGCGGCCCGAATGCGTCGTGGTCCACGCCCTGGCCGACGCGGACGCCCACGCGGCGCTGTGCCGGGTCTTCACCCGCTTCACCTCCACCGATTCGGTGCCGCACCCGAGCAACCGCATCGGGCTGGCGCCGCTGGTCGCACGGGCGCTGGCCGGCGCCGGGCACGGCCCGGCGACGGAGTGAGGCCGCCGCCTTCGGACATGGCCCGGAGGCCACCGTTCCGCCGCCAGCCGGAGTTGCCCGCCTTGAGCCACGCGACCACGCCGCAAGCCCCCGTCCTGCGCGCCACGCGCCTGCGCCTGCACGCCCAGCACCAGGCGGTGGCGGTGATGCGCACCGACTGCCACGTCTGCCGTGCCGAAGGCCTGGCCCCGCGCAGCCAGGTGCTGGTCAGCGCCAACGGCCGCGAGGTCTACGCCCTGCTGTACCAGACCGACGATCCGCGCGCGCCGCTGGACCAGGTGGCGCTGTCCGAGGCGGCCTGGGAGGCGCTGGGCATCGAGGAAGGCGCGCCGGTGCGGGTGCGCCACGCGCCCCTGCCCGCCTCGCTGGGCCACGTGCGCCGGCGCCTGCGCGGGCAGCGCCTGGACGCCGCGGACTTCACCGCCATCGTTGGCGACGCCGTCCGCGGCCGCTACACCGACGTGCAGCTGGCGGCGTTCCTGGCCGCCACCGCGACCCTGCCGCTGGACGTGCAGGAGATCATCCACCTGACCCGGGCGATGGTGGAGGCGGGCCGGAGGCTGTCCTGGCCCGGCCGCCCGGTGGTGGACAAGCACTGCGTCGGCGGCCTGCCCGGCAACCGCACCACCCCGATCGTGGTGGCCATCGCCGCGGCCAACGGCCTGGTGATGCCCAAGACCTCCTCGCGCGCGATCACCTCGCCGGCCGGCACCGCCGACACCATGGCCACACTCACCCCGGTGGCGCTGGACGCGGACACCCTGCACCGCGTGGTCGAGCGCCACGGCGGCTGCCTGGCCTGGGGCGGGGCCATGCGGCTGTCGCCGGCCGACGATCTGTTCGTGCGCATCGGGCGCGAGCTGGACATCGACACCGAGGGCCAGATGATCGCCTCGATCCTGTCGAAGAAGATCGCCGCCGGCGCCACCCACGTGGTGATCGACATCCCGGTGGGGCCGACCGCCAAGGTGCGCAACCACGACGAGGCCGCGCACCTGGCCGCATGCATGGAACAGGTCGCCGACCACTTCGGGCTGCACCTGCGCTGCCTGTTCACCGACGGCAGCCAGCCGGTCGGGCGCGGCATCGGCCCGGCGCTGGAGGCGCGCGACGTGCTGGCGGTACTGCAGGGCGCGGCCGACGCCCCCGCCGACCTGCGCGAGCGCGCCACCCTGGTGGCCGGCGCGGTGCTGGAGATCGGCGGCGCCGCCGGGCCCGGCCAGGGCCAGGCCCTGGCCCTGCACACCCTCGAGGACGGTCGCGCCTGGGCGCGTTTCCAGGCCATCTGCCTGGCCCAGGGCGGGCTGTTCACCCCGCCCCGCGCCACGTACGTGGAGACCCTGGCGGCGCCCATCCCCGGCACGGTCACCGCGATCGACAACCGCAGGCTGTCGCGGCTGGCCAAGCTGGCCGGTGCGCCGCAGAGCCCGGCGGCCGGCGTGCGTCTGCAGGTGCGGCTGGGCGATGCGGTGCGCGCCGGGCAGCCGCTGCTGCAGCTGCATGCGCAGAGCCCGGGCGAGCTGGCCTACGCGCTGGACTACTTCCACAGCGCCGGGCCGATCATCACCGTCGCCGGCTGAGGCGCCGGCAACGGCCTCAGGCGTCGAGGGCCTGGCGCACCACCTGCAGCAGTTCGCCGGAGGCGACCAGGCGCACCATCGCTGCGACCTCGCCGTCCAGCGCGCGGTCGCGCTCCAGGAAGGGCACCACCTGGCGGATGTGCGCGTGCGCGGCGGCCACCGCGGCGCCGGGATGGAAGGCCTCGGCCTGGGCCAGCTGCCGGCGCAGGGCCTCGACCTCGTCCATGAACTGCGCATGGAACGGGCTGTCCGGCGCCGGCGCGCCCTGCACCTTGGCCGCCAGGCCGGCGGCGTCGGCGCGGCGGGCCAGGGCGCGGGCGGCGTTGATCATGTCGCGGCGCAGGTCCAGTGCCTGGGCCGCGGTGTACAGCTCCAGGGCCAGCACCTTGCCCAGGTCCTCGACCATGGCCAGCACGTGGCGCGCCTCGTTGGCGCCCATGGACACGTGGTCCTCGGCGTTGGCGCTGGTCGGCACCGAGTACACCGAGGCCGGGTGCGCGCGGCTGGCCAGGTCGTTGACAATGGCCGCGGCGGTGTACTGCACGATCATGTGGCCGGACTCGGTGGCATCCTCGTTGCCGATCAGGAAGGCCGGCAGACCGTCGTTGGTGGCCGGGTCCACCAGCTTGTTGAGGCGGCGCTCGCTGATCGAGGCCAGCACCGGGATCGCCGCCTTGACTGCGCTCATCGCCAGGGCCAGCGGCATGCCGTGGAAGTGGCCGGCCGAGATCACCTGCTCCTCGACCTGGGCCGCGCCCTGCCTGTCGGGGAAGACCAGCGGGTTGTCGGTGACGGCGTTGAGCTCGATCTCCAGCACGCGGCGGGCGTGGGCCACCGCGTCGCGCACCGCGCCGTGCACCTGCGGGATGCACCGCAGCGAGTAGCTGTCCTGCGGCTGGTGCTTCTTGCCGCCGCGGAACGGCAGGAAGCGCTGGTAGAAGCGCTCGCGGCCATGACGCTGGTCGGCCGGCACCCAATCCCAGCCGATGTCGAAGTGCAGCCGGCGGGCCTCGTCGGTGTCCCAGCTGCCCGGCAGCCAGGGGCGGAAGCGCGGCACCAGGTGGTAGGGAATGTCGGCCAGGGTCGAGCCGGCCAGCAGGCGGCGCAGGTTGGCCGCCACCCGGACCTGGCCCGGGTGCGGGCGCAGCGCGTGCACCTCCTCGGCGAAGGCGCCCAGGCGGCCGGCGAAGGCGTCGATGGTCATGGCCGCGGCCAGGTCGGCCGTGTCCAGCATCAGCTCCAGGCGGTGCAGCGCCAGCACGCCCATGGCCAGCATCTGCGCGGTGCCGTTGTTCAGCGCCAGGCCTTCCTTGTAGGACAGGGTGACCGGCTCCAGGCCGGCACGGCGCAGCGCCTCGGCGCCGGGCAGGCGCTGCCCCTGGAAGAAGGCTTCGCCGCCGCCGAGCAGGACGATGGCCAGGTGCGAGAGCGGGGCCAGGTCGCCGGAGGCGCCCACCGAGCCCAGCTGCGGCACCACCGGCACGATGCCGGCGTTGAGCATGGCCGCCATCGCCTGCAGGGTCTGCACGCGGATGCCCGAGTGGCCCTTGAGCAGGGTGTTGAGGCGGATGCAGAGCATGGCCCGCACCACTTCCGGGGACATCGGCTCGCCCACGCACACGGCGTGGGTGACGATCAGGTTGCGCTGCAGCTCCTCGTGCAGGGAACGGCCGGACGGCGCCGCGCCCGGCAGTTCGTCGCGCAGCGGGTGCGCGCCCAGCAGCTTGTCCGCGTTGCTGCCGAAGCCGGTGGACACGCCGTAGATCGGCTCCTCGCGCCGCACCTGCTCGGCCAGGAAATCGGCGGCGCGGGCCACGTCACGCAACGCGTCCGGGTCCAGCTCCACCGGTGCGCCGTAGGCGACCGCGACCAGGCGGTCGCGGGTCAGCGAATGCCCGTCCAGGCGAATGGGCTTCATGGGCTCCCCCTCCTCATGTCGCGGGCGCGCTCAGCGCCCGGCCAGCGCCCGTGCCTGTTCCAGCTCCACGCGCAGCGTGTCGGCCAGCTCGTCGCGCGGCACCTCGAACTGCTGCTCGCGCAGCAGGTCCTTGACCGCGACCACGCCGCGCGCCAGCTCGTCCTCGCCGGCCAGGACCACGAAGCGGATCCCGGCACGCGCGGCGTACTGGAACTGCCTGCCCAGCTTGCGCGCCTCCATCTGCACCTCGGCGTTGATGCCGCCTGCGCGCAGGCGCCGGGCGATGTCCAGCGCGTCGGCCAGCTGCGCCTCGTCCATCAGCGCCACCATGGCCTGCACGCTGCTCTCGGCGATGCCCTCGATCAGGCCGGCCTCGCGCAGCTGCCAGAACAGCCGGGTCAGGCCGATGGAGATGCCCACGCCGGGCAGCTTCGACTTGGTGTAGTGGCTGGCCAGGTCCTCGTAGCGGCCGCCGGAGCAGATCGAGCCGATCTCCGGGTGGTCCACCAGCTGGGTCTCGTAGACGGTGCCGGTGTAGTAGTCCAGGCCACGGGCGATGGAGAAGTTCAGGCAGTAGGCCGACTCGGGCACGCCCATGGCGCGCACCAGCTCCAGCACCTGGCGCAGCTCCTCCGCGCCCTCGCGCAGCGCCTGGCCGCCGGCCCCGCCGGCCTCGGCCAGCACCTGGTCGATCTTCGCCAGGGCGTCGGCGTGCGAACCGGAGCGCACCTCGACGAAGGCCAGGATCCGCGCCACTGCCTCGGCCGGCAGGTTGAAGTCCGGGCCGGTGAGGGTCTGGCGCACGTACTCGGCGCCGCGCTTGTCCAGCTTGTCCACCTCGCGCAGGACCAGCGCCTGCTGCTGCGGATCGGCCACGCCCAGCGACTCGAAGAACCCGCGCATCAGCTTGCGGTTGTTCAGCTGCACACGGAAGGCGCCGATGCCCAGCTCGGCGAACACCGCGTGGATCACCGCCACCACCTCGGCGTCGTAGCGGATGGACAGGGTGTCCTTGCCGATGACGTCGATGTCGCACTGGTAGAACTCGCGGAAGCGGCCGCGCTGGGCGCGCTCGCCGCGGTACACGCGCTGCATCTGGTAGCGGCGGAACGGGAAGCTCAGCTCGTGCTCGTGCTCGGCCACGTAGCGGGCCAGCGGCACGGTCAGGTCGAAGCGCAGGGCCAGCTCCGGCAGCCCGGCGGAGGCACCGGAGGCGGCGTTGGCCAGCGCGCCGGTGGACTGGACGAAATAGACCTGCCGTTCGGTCTCACCGCCCGACTTGGTCAGCAGCACCTCGGACAGCTCGAAGACGGGGGTTTCCACCGGCAGGAAGCCGAAGCGCTCGTAGTTGCGCCGGATGACGTCGAGCATGCGCTGGAAGGCGATCTGCTCGCGCGGCAGCAGTTCCAGGACGCCAGGTGGGGTACGGGGCCTGATCAACGAAAGACTCCTGCGGGGGAACGCATGGACGGGACGCGGAATTCTACCGCCTCCCGCCCCCCGTCACGGCACGCGGCGCAGCCAACCGGTATGATGTAGGGGTCCTGTCCCGTGTGCCCGCCATGGCCTGGCCTCCGTTCGACAACCCCTGCCTGACCCCTCCCCCCCAGGAGACGGGTCTGCTGGACCCCTGCGCGCATTGCGAGGTGCGGCACCTGGCCGTGTGCTCGGCGCTGGACCAGGAGGAGGCGCATGCCCTGTACGCGGCCGCCAGCAGCCAACTGCTCGGCCCGGGCGTGGTCCTGGCCCGCCAGGGCGACCCGCGCAAGCACGTCTACACCGTGGTGCGCGGCGCGCTGCGCCTGGTGCGCCTGACCGCCGACGGCCGCCGCCAGGTCGCCGGCTTCGCCCTGCCCGGCGACTTCGTGGGCCTGAGCGGGTCGCCGACCTACCAGCACGACATCGAGACCTTGGGCGAGACCCAGCTGTGCAGCTTCGGCGTGGAGGCCATGCGCCGCCTGGCCGAGCGCTATCCGGCCCTGCAGGCCAAGCTGCTGGAGCGGGCCTGCATCGAGCTGGACTCGGCGCGCGAGCAGATGATGTCGCTGGCGCGCATGAACCCCACCGAACGCCTGGCCGACTTCCTGCTGAAGCTGGCCGCGCGCGAGGCCCGTGCCGGCAACCCTGGGCCGATGGTGGCCCTGCCGATGCCGCGCGCGGACATCGCCGACCACCTGGGCCTGACCGTGGAGACGGTCAGCCGCTGCCTGACCAGCCTGCGCAACCGCGGCCTGATCGCCATGCCGGAAACCTACCGGGTGGAGATCCTCGACTTCGCCGGCCTGGAAGCGCTCAACGGCGGCTGAGCCCGGCGGCCCGGCACCGCCTTTCCCCCACCCCGTCCGCCCGCTCCCGCGGCGCGCATCCGCGCGCCCGCGCCGCCGGACGCGTTCTGCATGCCCCGGAAACGCAGAAAGCAGGCCGAAGCCTGCTCCCTGGTGAATCCGGTGCTGGCGGGGCCGGTCAGCCGGCCACGCCCTCGCCTTCCTCGACGGCCTTGATCGACAGGCGGATGCGGCCCTGCTTGTCGACTTCCAGCACCTTGACCTTGACCACGTCGCCTTCCTTGAGCTTGTCGGAGACCTTCTCCACGCGCTCGCTGGAGATCTGCGAGACGTGCACCAGGCCGTCCTTGCCCGGCAGGATGGTCACGAAGGCGCCGAAGTCCATGATCTTGACGACCTTGCCCTCGTAGATCCGGCCCGGTTCGACGTCCGAGGTGATCTGCTCGATGCGCGCCTTGGCGGCCTGGGCCGCGGCGGCGTTGACCGAGGCGATGACCACGGTGCCGTCGTCCTGGATGTCGATCTGGGTGCCGGTTTCCTTGGTGATGCTCTGGATGGTCGCGCCGCCCTTGCCGATCACCTCGCGGATCTTGTCCGGGTGGATCTTGATGGTCAGCAGGCGCGGGGCGTACTCGGACAGCTCGGCACGCGGGGCGCTGATGGCCTTGGCCATCTCGCCGAGGATGTGCAGGCGGCCGGCCTTGGCCTGCTCCAGCGCCTTGCGCATGATCTCCTCGGTGATGCCCTCGATCTTGATGTCCATCTGCAGGGCGGACACGCCGTCGGCGGTACCGGCGACCTTGAAGTCCATGTCGCCCAGGTGGTCCTCGTCGCCGAGGATGTCGGACAGCACCACGAACTGGTCGCCTTCCTTGACCAGGCCCATGGCGATGCCGGCCACCGGCGCCTTCACCGGCACGCCGGCATCCATCAGCGCCAGCGAGCTGCCGCAGACCGAGGCCATGGACGAGGAACCGTTGGACTCGGTGATCTCCGAGACCACGCGCACGGTGTACGGGAACTCCTCGATGGTCGGCATCACCGCCATCACGCCGCGCTTGGCCAGGCGGCCGTGGCCGATCTCGCGGCGCTTGGGTGCGCCGAAGCGGCCGCACTCGCCCACCGAGTACGGCGGGAAGTTGTAGTGGAACAGGAAGTTCTCGCGGTACTCGCCGGTGACCGCGTCGATGATCTGGCCGTCGCGCGCGGTGCCCAGGGTGGTGACCACGATGGCCTGGGTCTCGCCGCGGGTGAACATGGCCGAGCCGTGGGTGCGCGGCAGCACGCCGGTCTTCACGGTGATCGGGCGGACGGCGTCCAGGGCGCGGCCGTCGATTCGGACCTTGGTGGTCAGCACGGCGTCGCGCATGGTGCGATATTCGAGCTCGCCGAACTCCTTGTTCAGCTCGGCCGGGTCCCAACCCTCGGCGGCGATGCGGCCGGCCAGCTGCTCGGTGACGTCCTTCTTGATCTCGGCGATGGCATCGCGGCGCTGCAGCTTGTCGCGGATCTGGAAGGCCTCGGCCAGGCGGTTGCCCACGGCCTCCTTCAGCGCGGCGATCAGGGCCTCGTTCTTCGGCGGCGGCACCCAGTCGCTGGGCTTGACGCCGGCCTCGACGGTCAGCTCGTTGATCGCGTTGATGACCTTCTGCATCTCGCGGTGGCCGAACATCACCGCGCCGAGCATCACTTCCTCGCTCAGCAGCTGGGCCTCGGACTCCACCATCAGCACGGCGTTGGAGGTGCCGGCCACCACCAGCTCGAGCTTGGATTCCTTCAGCTCGCTGGTGGTCGGGTTGAGCAGGTACTGGCCGTCCTTGTAGCCGACCTTGGCGGCGCCGATCGGGCCCTTGAACGGGGTGCCGGCCAGGGTCAGGGCGGCGGAGGCGCCGATCATGGCCGGGATGTCGCCGTCGATCTCCGGATCGAGCGACATCACCGTGGCGATGATCTGGACCTCGTTCTTGTAGTCCTCCGGGAACAGCGGCCGGATCGGGCGGTCGATCAGGCGGGAAATCAGCGTTTCCTTCTCGGTCGGGCGGCCCTCGCGCTTGAAGAAACCGCCGGGGATGCGGCCGCCGGCGTAGAACTTCTCCTGGTAGTCCACGGTGAGCGGGAAGAAGTCCTGGCCCTCGCGCGCGGTCTTGGCGGCCACGCAGGTGACCAGCAGTACGGTGTCGTCCATCTTGACGATCACCGCGCCGCTGGCCTGGCGGGCGACCTCGCCCGTTTCCAGCGTTACGGTGTGCTTGCCGTACTGGAAGGTTTTGGTGATTTTTGCCACGTTGGTTCCTTAGGATGCTGCTGCTGGCTTGTTGACCGGATGCGGCCCCTGCCGCATTCGGGTGGCCGGGGTTCCGGCCAGTGGCAGATGTTGCGCCCCGGACACGCCCCCGTGGATGCGCGGGTCGCGGGGTCGGGCGCTGCCGCCGCCCGAAATGCAAACCGCGGCGCATTTCTGCGCCGCGGCGGGGTCTTGCATCAACGACGCAGGCCGAGCTTCTCGATCAGGCCCTTGTAGCGCTCGCTGTCCTTGCGCTTCAGGTAGTCCAGCAGGCTGCGGCGGCGGTTGACCAGCTGCAGCAGACCGCGGCGGCTGTGGTGGTCCTTCTTGTGGACCTTGAAGTGCTCGGTCAGCTGCTCGATGCGCGCGGTCAGCAGGGCGATCTGGACCTCCGGCGAACCGGTGTCGTTGGCGCTGCGCTGGTTTTCCTGGATGATCTTCTGGGTATCGATGGACATGTGCGTTCTCTCGTCGCGAGGCCGGCAGGAACGCATCGATGCGCACCGCCCGACCCGCCGTGGTGGATGCCCGCCCGTGGGCGGAAGGTGATGCCTTGGGAAAAAGGCGCGGGAATTGTACCTGCCGGGGGCGGCCCCAACAAGGCAAACCCGGCGGCCGGACAGACGGCGCTCAGGCCGCGCCCGCCCCGCCGGTCCTGAACAGCCGCTGCGGCGCCAGCCGCCCGCCGGCCTCGACCCGGCCCAGGCCCAGTGGCACCCCGCCGGGGCCGAACACCGCGGCCGGATCGGCCGGCGGCCACGGGCCGCGCAGGCGCTGGCCCTGGGCGAAGCGCGTGGCCTCGGCCGCGCCCAGCTCCACCCGGGGGAAGCCGCGCAGGCCCTCGGCCAGCGGCAGCAGCCGGGCCTCCAGCGCGGCCTCGTCGCCTTCCAGCGCCTGCAGCTCCTCCAGCGTATGCATGCGCGGCTGCCTGAACGGGTCCACCCACAGCCGGCGCAGGCTGGCGATGTGGGCGCCGCAGCCCAGGGCCTCGCCCAGATCGCGGGCCAGGCTGCGGATGTAGGTGCCCGAGCCGCAGGCCACGCGCAGGCGCAGGAAGGCCGGTTGCAGCTCCAGCAGCTCGATGGCGTGGATCACCACCTCGCGCACCGGCGCCTCGATGGCCTCGCCGCGGCGCGCGCGCGCGTACAGCGGCTCGCCGCCCTGCTTGAGCGCCGAGTACACCGGGGCGCGCTGCCGCTGCAGACCGGTGAAGCCGGCCAGCACCGCCTCCACGGCGGCGCGGTCCAGTGGCGGCACCGGGCGCCGGCGCAGCACCTGCCCGTCGGCGTCGTCGGTGTCGGTGGTCGCGCCCAGGGCGATGCCGGCCTCGTAGGCCTTGTCCGAGCCCAGCAGCAGGCCAGCGATCTTGGTCGCTTCGCCGAAGCAGACCGGCAGCAGGCCGGTGGCCAGCGGGTCCAGGCTGCCGGTGTGGCCGCCCTTCTCCGCCCGGTACAGGCGACGCACCGCCTGCAGGGCGGCGTTGGAACTCATGCCCGCCGGCTTGTCCAGCAGCAGGATGCCGTCCAGCGGGCGGTAGCGGGTCTTGGCTCGGGTCATGGGTCGGGAGTGGGCGCGGCCCGGCCGACGGCGGCCGGGCGCGGCATGGGCCACGCACCCGCCGGCGCCGGCGGGCCGGCGCGGTCAGTCGTCCGAGCCGGACGGGCGGGTGCCGCGCAGCAGCGCCTCGATGCGCTCGCCGCGGTCCACCGAGTCGTCGTAGTGGAAGTGCAGCTCCGGCACGTGGCGCATGCGGATCCGCCGGCCCAGCTCCATGCGCAGCTCGCGCGCCATCCCGCGCAGCGCGGCCACCGCCTCGGCCGAACGGTCGGGCAGCAGCGCGGTCACGAAGACCTTGGCGTGGGCCAGGTCACGGGTCACTTCCACGTCGGACACGCTGACCGACGGCAGGCCATGCTCACGCACGGCCTCGTGGACCAGCACGCCCAGCTCCCGGCGGAGCTGGGCGGAAACGCGATCGGTGCGGTGGAACGACCTGGCTGGCATGGCTTACAGCGTCCGCTGGACCTCGATGCGCTCGTAGCACTCGATCTGGTCGCCCGGCTTGACGTCGTTGTACTCCTTGACGCCGATGCCGCACTCCATGCCCGAGCGGACCTCGTCCACGTTCTCCTTGAACCGGCGCAGCGACTCCAGCTCGCCCTCGAAGATGACCGTGTTGTCGCGCAGCACGCGGATCGGCTTGCTGCGCTTGACCACGCCCTCGACGACCATGCAGCCGGCCACGGCGCCGAACTTGGAGCTGCGGAACACCTCGCGCACCTCGGCGATGCCGATGATCTCCTCGCGGATCTCCTTGCCCAGCAGGCCGGAGGCCACCTGCTTCACCTGGTCGATCACGTCGTAGATGATCGAGAAGTAGCGCAGGTCCACGCCGTTGGCCTCGATGATCCTGCGCGCCGAGGCGTCGGCACGGACGTTGAAGCCGATGATCGTGGCCTTGGTGGTGACCGCGACGTTGGCGTCGGACTCGGTGATGCCGCCCACGCCGGAGCTGATCACGTTGATCCGGATCAGGTCGTTGGACAGCGCGGTCAGCGACTGCTTCAGCGCCTCCACCGAGCCCTGGACGTCGGCCTTGACGACCAGGTTGAGGACCTGCTGGCCCTCGCCCTGGCCCATCTGGGCCATGATGTCCTCCATGCGGTTGCCGGCCTGCTTGACCAGGCGCGACTCGCGGCGCTTGGCCTCGCGCTGCTGCGCCACGTCCTTGGCCAGGCGCTCGTCCTTGACCACGACGAAGTCGTCGCCGGCATCGGGCACGCCGGACAGGCCCAGCACCTGGACCGGGATCGAGGGGCCGGCGCTCTCCGGCTGGCCGCCGGTCTCGTCGAACAGGGCGCGGACGCGGCCGTACTGCACGCCGCAGACCATGTAGTCGCCCTTGCGCAGGCGGCCCTCCTGCACCAGCACCGTGGCCACCGGACCGCGGCCCTTGTCCAGCGAGGACTCGATGACGGTGCCGCGGGCGCGGCCCTCGGCCACGGCCTTCAGCTCCAGCAGCTCGGCCTGCAGGATGATGGCGTCCAGCAGGTCGTCGATGCCCTGGCCGGTCTTGGCGGAGATGGCCACCATCTGGGTGTCGCCGCCGAACTCCTCGGCCACGACCTCCTCGGCCAGCAGCTCGTTCTTCACGCGCAGCGGGTCGGCGTCGGACTTGTCGATCTTGTTGATGGCCACGATGATCGGCACGCCGGCAGCCTTGGCGTGCTGGATGGCCTCCTTGGTCTGCGGCATGACGCCGTCGTCCGCGGCCACGACCAGCACCACGATGTCGGTCAGCTTGGCGCCGCGCGCGCGCATCGAGGTGAAGGCGGCGTGGCCCGGGGTGTCCAGGAAGCTGATCACGCCCTTGGGCGTCTCGACGTGGTAGGCGCCGATGTGCTGGGTGATGCCGCCGGCCTCGGCCGAGGCGACCTTGGTGCGGCGGATGTAGTCCAGCAGCGAGGTCTTGCCGTGGTCCACGTGGCCCATGATGGTGACCACCGGCGGACGGGGCACCGGCTCGCCCTGCACCTGCTCCAGGCTGGCCAGCAGCTCGCTCTCGGCGTCGTCGGTCTCGGCGCGCACGGCCTTGTGGCCCAGCTCCTCGGTGACCAGGACCGCGGTGTCGTGGTCGATGGTCTGGTTGATGGTGGCCATGACGCCCATCTTGAACAGCGCCTTGACCACGTCGCTGCCCTTCATGGCCAGCTTCTGCGCCAGGTCGGCCACGGTGATCGAGTCGCCGATGGCGACCTCGCGCACGACCGGCGCGGTCGGGCGCTCGAAACCGCCCACGCCGGACCCGCGCGACTCCTGGCGGCGCGGCTTGGGCCTGCCGCCCGGGCGGGTGCTGGAACGGCGCGCGCGCTCGGCCGCCGACAGATGCAGCTGGCCGGCGAAGCGGCTGGTGGTGTCGTCGTCGTCCAGGCCGGCGACCATGACGTTGGAGCCGCGCTTGGGCTTGGAACCGCGGCCGTCGTCGCGCTCGGGCGCGGCGCGGTGCGGCGGCGCCGGGCGCGGCGCCGGGCGCGCGGCCTGGGCGGGCTTCTCCTGCCCGTCCGCCGGGGCGGCGGCAGCGGCCTTGGCGCGCTCCTCCTCCTCGGCCTTGCGGCGGGCCTCCTCCTCGGCCCTGCGGCGGGCTTCCTCTTCCTCGCGGCGCTTGCGCTCGGCCTCCTCGGCGCGCTGGCGGTCCAGCTCGGCCAGGCGCTGCTGCTCGGCGAGGTTGCGCTGGCGCGACTCCTCGAGCTTGCGCAGGGCCTCCAGGCGCTCGGCCTCCAGCGGGTCGATCGCGTCGCCGGGCCTGGAGGCCGCGACCGCGTCGGGCTTCACGTAGGTCCGCTTCTGCCGCACCTCGACGGCCACCGTGGTCTTGCTGCGACCACCGCCGACGGTCAGTTCCTGCACCTTGCGCCGGGCCAGCGTGATCTTCTTGGGCACGGCCACCTCCTCGGCCGAGGAGTCCTTGCCATGCATGCGGCGCAGGAAGCCGAGCAGCTTGATCTTCTCGGCACTGGTCACGACCTGGTCGGGGCCGCTGAAGGGCATGCCGGCCTCGGCCAGCTGCTCCAGCAGCTTCTCGACCGGGGTGTTGACCAGCTCGGCGAGCTTGCGAATGGTGGTTTGCTGCGACATTCGGATCCTATGCTCTGTTTGGCGCCTCCCCGCCAACAGCAAGGGAGTCGCGGATTCTAAGCCCTGAGCGGGTCAGGGCGGCGTTCATCGCCGGCTCATGCGCCGCGCTCCAGACGGGCGATCTCCTCGGCACGCGCGGCCAGGATCAGGGCGCCGGCGCGCTCCTCGTCCAGCCCCTCGATGCCAAGCTCGACCAGCTCGTCGACGGCCAGGTCCGACAGGTCCTCGGCCGTGCGCACGCCCTTGGCGGCCAGGGCGTAGGCGGTGGCCTCGTCCATGCCCTCCAGGGCCAGCAGGTCCTCGGCCGGGGCGTTCTCGTCCAGCTGCTCCTCGGCGGCCAGGGCCTCGTTCAGCAGGGCGTCGCGGGCGCGGGCGCGCAGCTCCTCGACGATGTCCTCGTCGAAGCCCTCGATGGCCAGCAGCTCGCCCACCGGCACGTAGGCGATCTCCTCGACGGTGCTGAAGCCCTCGCTGACCAGGATGGCGGCGATCTCCTCGTCCACCTCCAGCTTGTCCATGAACAGCTGGCGGGCGGCGGCCTGCTCGGCCTCGCTCTTGGCCTGGACCTGCTCGGCGGTCATCACGTTGAGCTGCCAGCCGGTCAGGCGGCTGGCCAGGCGCACGTTCTGGCCGCCCTTGCCGATGGCCTGGGCCAGGCGGTCCTCGGCCACGGCCAGGTCCATCGAGTGCTTCTCCTCGTCCACGATGATGGACTGCACCTCGGCCGGCGCCATCGCGTTGATGACGAAGCTGGCCGGGTTCTCGTCCCACAGCACGATGTCCACGCGCTCGCCGTTGAGCTCGTTGGACACGGCCTGCACGCGCGAGCCGCGCATGCCGATGCACGCGCCGATCGGGTCGGTGCGGTTGTCGTGGGCGACCACGGCGATCTTGGCGCGGTCGCCCGGGTCGCGGGCGCAGGCCTTGATCTCGACCAGGCCCTGGCCGACCTCCGGCACCTCGAGCTTGAACAGCTCGATCATGAACTCCGGCGCGGTGCGGCTGATGAACAGCTGCGGGCCGCGGGGCTCGCTGCGCACGTCGTACAGGTAGCCGCGCACGCGGTCGCCGGCACGCAGCACGTCGCGCGGGATGGACTTGTCCTTGGGGATGAAGCCCTCGGCGTTGCCGCCCAGGTCCACGTAGACGTTGCCGCGCTCCACGCGCTTGACCACGCCGGTGACCAGCTCGCCGACCCGGTGCTTCCACGCGTCCACCACCTGCTGGCGCTCGGCCTCGCGCACGCGCTGGACGATCACCTGCTTGGCGGCCTGGGCGGCGATGCGGCCGAACTCGGGGTTCTCGATCTGCTCCTCGATGTAGTCGCCGACCTCGACGCCCTCGACCTCCTCGATGGCGTCCATCAGGCGGATCTGGCGGTCCGGGGACTCCATCACCGCGTCGTCGGCCACCACCTCCCAGCGGCGGAAGGTCTCGTAGCTGCCGTCCTTGCGGTTGATGGACACGCGGGTCAGCACGTCCTGGTCGACGTAGCGCTTCTTGGCCGCCGAGGCCAGCGCGGCCTCCAGCGCCTCGAAGATGACCTCGCGCGGGACGCCCTTCTCGTTGGCGACCGCGTCCACAACCAGCAGAAGTTCCTTGCTCATCTGTGTTAACTCCGCGTGCGGCACCCCGGCCGCCGGCTTGTTGGAGGGTTTACTTGCCAGTCCTGCCCCTGCCGGGAGCAGCGCCCCGCCCCTTCTGGGACGGGTTCCTGCCCGGCGCCAGGCCCAGCGCGGCCCAGTCGGGTACCAGGCGCGCCCGGTCGATGTTGTCGGCCGCCACCGGGAACTCGTTGCCGTCCAGCTCGAACACCACGGTCTGCCCCTCGACGCGCAGGATACGACCCTGCAGGCGCCGGCGTCCCTCCTGGGGCAGTTTCAGGCCGACCTTGGCCTCCTGGCCCTGGAAGCGTGCGAAGTGCTCCAGCGTGAACAGGGGGCGGTCCAGGCCCGGCGAGGACACCTCGAGGGTGTAGTTGCCCGGGATCGGATCGGCCACGTCCAGCTGGGCCGAGACCTCGCGGCTGACCGTCTCGCAATCGTCGATGGTCACCGTGCGCGGCTCCCCCTCCCCGCCTTCGCCGCCTGCCGGCACGTCGATGTACAGGCGCAGCGTGGCGTTGCCCGGGGCCGGCAGGTACTCGATGCCGAGCAGGTCCAGCCCCAGCGACTCGACGGTCGGACGCAGGAGTTCGGCGATTTCGCTGGTCTTCTCGCTCATGGCGGCTAGGGCTGCTGTTGGAACGTGGGCGGGACGGGTGGGCGTTTCGGCCGCCCCGGAAACGGCAAGGGGCCCTTCCGGGCCCCTTGTCCGATATTGCTGGAATCGGTGTGGCGACGGGAACATGCGTCGCCACAAGCCCGAGCCGGCGGTCCGGAATTCCTGCGACACCTGGAACACGGAACCACGAAGCTTGGTAGCGGGGGCAGGATTTGAACCTGCGACCTTCGGGTTATGAGCCCGACGAGCTGCCAGACTGCTCCACCCCGCAGCAGAGATTGAGATTATGGGGGATTCCGGGACGCTTTGCAAGCCTTTCCGGCGGCTTCCGTACCGCCCCGTCCCCGCCTTCCGGAAACACGGGACCCGGCACGAGGCCGGGCCCGTGCGGCGGCCGGAAATGCTAGCGGCGCTCACATGAACGCGCGCTGGCACCAGACCATCAGCGGGTTCCAGGCCAGGCCCAGGGCCAGCAGGCCCAGGGAGTTGACGCCCAGCACCACGCCCAGCACCCGGTCGTTGCTGGCCGCCAGCGGCGCCCCGACCGGCTCGTCGAAGTACATGACCTTGATCACGCGCAGGTAGTAGAACGCGCCGATCACCGCACAGACCACGCCCAGCAGGGCCAGCCAGAGCATGCCGCCCTGCACCGCCGCGCCCAGCACGGCCACCTTGGTCCAGAAGCCCAGCAGCGGCGGCACGCCGGCCAGCGAGGCCATGACCAGCAGCACCAGGCCGGCCATCCACGGGTTGCGCGCGTTCAGGCCCTTGAAGTCGTCGATGTTCTCGGCCTCGAAGCCCTGCCGCGACAGGGCGATGATCGCGCCGAAGGCCGCGGCCGACATCAGCGCGTAGGCGATGGCGTAGAACAGCGCCGCCGCGTAGCCGCGCTCGTCGCCGCCGGCCAGGCCCATCAGCAGGAAGCCGATATGCGAGACGGTCGAGTAGGCCAGCATGCGCTTGATGTTGGACTGGGCCACGGCCATCAGGTTGCCGACCACCAGCGACACCGCCGAGAGCACGGCCAGCAGCCAGCGCCACTCCTCGGCCATCGGGCCGGCGCCGATCTCCAGCAGGCGCCAGGCCATGCCGAAGGCGGCCAGCTTGGGCGCGGTGCTGACGAACAGCGCGACCGGGGCGCTGGCACCCTGGTACACGTCCGGCAGCCACATGTGGAACGGGGCCGCGCCGAGCTTGAAGGCCACGCCGGCGACCATGAACACCACGCCGGTCAGCAGCAGCACGCGCTCGTCGGACTGGGCCATGGCCGCGTTGATGGCGCCCAGCTGCAGCGTGCCGGTGGCGCCGTAGACCAGCGACATGCCGTACAGCAGCAGGCCGGAGGCGAGCGAGCCCAGGACGATGTACTTCATCGCCGCCTCGGTGGCCTTGCCGTTGTCGCGGTCCACCGCCACCAGGGCGTAGGAGCACAGCGCAAGCAGCTCCAGGCCCAGGTACACGGTTACCAGGCTGCCGGCCGAAACCAGCATCATCATGCCGGAGGTGGCGAACAGCACCAGCACCGGCACCTCGCCCTTGTACAGGTTGCGCTCGCGCAGGTAGCTCCAGCCGTAGACCAGGGTCAGGCCGCTCATCGCCACGATGGCGATCTTCATCACGTCCGCGGCGGTGTCGCGCACGAACATGCCGTTGAAGACCTCGCCCTGGCCACCGCTGCCGGCGGCGAGCATGGCCAGCACGACCGCGAGCACCAGCACGGAAAGGAAGTGGGTCCAGACCTTGTGGCGGACCCCGATGAACAGGTCGGCCATCAACAGCGCGAAGGCGCCGCCGATCATCACCAGTTCTGGCAGCAGCGGCAGCAGCTCGGCTGCGGACGGCATGGCGTGGGACGTGATCATCTTCGGGGAATCCTTACAGCTTGCTGGTGGCGATCTGGGTCGCCAGGTGCGCGATCGACGGTTCCATCAGGTCGGTGAGCGGCTTGGGCCACACGCCGAGCAGCAGCACGCCGGCGGCGAACGCGCCCAGCACCAGCGCCTCGCGGCCGTTGATGTCCTTCAGCCCGGCCACGTGTGCGTTGCCGACCTCGCCGAAGTACACGCGGCGGTACAGCCACAGGGTGTAGGCCGCGCCGATCACCAGGGTGGTGGCCGCCAGGAAGGCGATGACCGGGTGCTTCTGGAAGCTGGCGAGGATCACCATGAACTCGCCGACGAAGCCGCTGGTGCCCGGCAGGCCCGCGTTGGCCATGTAGAACAGCATGGAGAACGCGGCGAACCAGGGCATGACGTTGGCCACGCCGCCGTAGTCGGCAATCTGGCGCGAGTGCATGCGGTCGTAGAGCACGCCGATGCAGGAGAACATGGCGCCGGAGACGAAGCCGTGCGAGATCATCTGCATCATCGCGCCCTGCAGGCCCAGGCGCGCGGCGTCCACCGAGCCGAAGTCGCGCACCAGGGTGAAGGCGATGAAGGTGCCCAGGGTGACGAAGCCCATGTGCGCCACGGACGAGTACGCCACCAGCTTCTTCATGTCGTCCTGGACCAGGGCGACCAGGCCGACGTAGATCACCGCGATCAGCGACAGGGCGATGATCAGCCAGGCCCACTCGTGGCTGGCGTCCGGGGTGACCGGCAGGTTGAAGCGCAGGAAGCCGTAGCCGCCGATCTTCAGGGCGATGGCCGCCAGGATCACCGAGCCGGCGGTCGGCGCCTCCACGTGGGCGTCCGGCAGCCAGGTGTGCACCGGGAACATCGGCACCTTCACCGCGAAGGCGATGGCGAAGGCGAAGAACAGCCAAGTCTGCTCCCTGGCGGTCAGCGGCAGCGCGTACAGGTCGGCCAGCTGGAAACTGCCGCCCTTCAGGTACAGGTAGACCAGCGCCACCAGCATCAGCACCGAGCCGAGGAAGGTGTAAAGGAAGAACTTCATCGCCGCGTAGATGCGGCGGGGGCCACCCCAGACGCCGATGATCAGGAACATCGGGATCAGCATGGCCTCGAAGAACACGTAGAACAGGATGGCGTCCGTGGCGGCGAAGATGCCCACGGTCACACCCTCCAGCAGCAGGAACGCGGCCACGTACTGCGACACGCGCTTCTGCACCGAAGTCCACGCGCCGATCAGCGTCAACGGTGTGACGATGGTGGTCAGCAGGATCAGCGCGACGGCGATGCCGTCGACGCCGAGGTTGTAGTGGATGTCGTACGCGGGGATCCAGGCGTGCTGCTCGACGAACTGCAGCCCCGGGTTCGCGTAGTCGAAGCCGGTCAGCAGGCCGAGGCTGGCGACCAGGGTCGCCAGGGCCACGGCCAGCGCGGTCCAGCGCGCGGCGGAGGCACGGTTGCCCAGTGCCAGCACCAGTGCGCCACCGACGATCGGCAGCCAGATCAGGACACTCAACAGGTGGTTCGCCACGTCGTGTTCTTCCGTGCAGTTCAGTTCATCGCCAGAAACGCATGAGCACGGCCAGCAGAGCGATCAGGCCGACGATCATGGCGAAGGCGTAGTGGTACAGGTAACCGGATTGGGTGCGGCGCAGCAGGGCCGCCGACAGGTCGACCACGCGCGCGGCGCCGTTGACGACACCGTCGATGATGTTGCTGTCGATCCAGCGCGACACCCGGCCCAGGCGCAGGCCGCCGCCCGCGAAGCCCTTGATCCACAGGTGGTCGAAGCCGTACTTCTCCTCCAGCACGCGCACCAGCGGCGCGAACGCGCGACGGGCACGGCCGGCCAGGTCCGGCTTCCACAGGTACATCAGCGCCGCCAGCAGCAGTCCGGCCACGGTGAGCCAGAACGCCGGCATCATCATGCCGTGCAGGGCGTAGGCCACCGGCCCGTGCCACATCTCGCGGCCCAGTGCGGCCACGGTGTCGCGCGCCGGGTCGAGGAAGTCGATGGCGCCGGTGAAGAACGACACCTCCTGCCCCGGAACCAGCGCCTCGCCGTGGTGGCCGCGCCAGTCGGTGCCGAACAGCATCGGACCGATGGTGAAGAAGCCGATCAGGATCGAGGGGATGGCCAGCAGGATCAGCGGAATGGTCACCACCTTCGGCGACTCGTGCGGCTCGTGCGCGCCGTGGCCGTGGTCGTCGTGGCCATGCGCATCCGCGCCGTGGGCGTCGTGGCCGTGGCCACGCTCCGCGTGGACGTTGCGGAAGCGCTCCTCGCCGTGGAAGGTCAGGAACAGCAGGCGGAAGCTGTAGAAGCTGGTCACGATCACGCCGCCCAGCACCGCCCAGTAGGCATAGGTGGCGATCCAGCCGCCGTGGTGCTGCGCGTGGTGCGCCGCGGCCTCGATGATCGTGTCCTTGGAGTAGAAGCCGGAGAAGAACGGCGTGCCCACCAGCGCCAGCGTGCCGATCACGCTGGTCCAGTACGTGACCGGCATGTATTTGCGCAGGCCGCCCATCTTGCGCATGTCCTGCTCGTGGTGCATGCCGATGATGACCGAGCCGGCGGCCAGGAACAGCAGCGCCTTGAAGAAGGCGTGGGTCATCAGGTGGAACACCGCCGCCGAGTAGGCCGACACGCCCAGCGCCACGGTCATGTAGCCCAGCTGCGACAGGGTCGAGTACGCGACCACGCGCTTGATGTCGTACTGGACGATGCCGATCAGGCCGGTGAAGAACGCGGTGGTGGCGCCCACGAACAGGACCATGGCCAGCGCGGTCTCGGACAGCTCGAACAGCGGCGACATGCGGGCGACCATGAAGATGCCCGCGGTCACCATCGTCGCGGCATGGATCAGCGCCGAGATCGGGGTCGGGCCCTCCATCGAGTCGGGCAGCCACACGTGCAGCGGCACCTGCGCCGACTTGCCCATCGCACCGATGAACAGGCACACGCAGATGATGGTCGCCACCTGCCAGCTGTGGCCCTCGAAGATCTGCACCTGGGCGCCTTCCAGCAGCGGCGCGTTTGCGAACACGGTGGCGTAGTCCAGGGTGCCGAACCACAGCAGCACGCCGGCGATGCCCAGCAGGAAGCCGAAGTCGCCAACGCGGTTGACGATGAACGCCTTCATGTTGGCGAACACCGCGCTCGGCCGCTTGAACCAGAAGCCGATCAGCAGGTACGAGACCAGGCCCACCGCCTCCCAGCCGAAGAACAGCTGGAGGAAGTTGTTGCTCATGACCAGCATGAGCATCGAGAAGGTGAACAGCGAGATGTAGCTGAAGAAGCGCTGGTAGCCCGGGTCGTCGGCCATGTAGCCGATGGTGTAGATGTGCACCAGCAGCGAGACGAAGGTGACGACCACCATCATCATCGCGGTCAGGCGGTCGACCATGAAGCCGACGTGCGCGGCGTACTCGCCCACCTGGAAGAAGGTGTACACGTTCTGGTTGAACGGCGAGGCGCCGCCGAACACCAGCTGGTACAGCACCCAGCACGAAAGCGCGCAACTGACCGCCACGCCGAGGATGGTCGCGCTCTGCGCGCCCCTGCGGCCGACCTGGCGCCCGAACAACCCGGCGATGATGCTGCCCAGGAGCGGGGCCAGCACGATCAGCAGCAGGTGGGTTTTGGAGATGATCATGGTGTGCCGTCTGTTTCCGTTCGTGCCTGTCGATGCCGGCCCGGACCCGCGTCCGCCGCCGTGCATGGCGCAACTTCCAAACTCGCGCCGGCCGGTTCCCCGGCCGGCGGCGGCGTTCCGTCCCCGGAGCACCGCCTGATGCCTATTCCCCGCCTTCCCTGGCGGCACCGCGGACCCCTCGCGGGGCCCTGCCCGGCCTTCCCTCGCCGGGCGCCGGCCGGGCCGGGCGCCCTGCCCGGCCCCGTCAGCCCTTCAGCGCATCCACCTCGCCGACGTTGATCGTGCCGCGGGTGCGGAACAGCGCGACCAGGATCGCCAGGCCGATGGCCGCCTCGGCGGCCGCCACCGTCAGGATGAAGAACACGAAGATCTGGCCGGCCGCGTCACCCAGCTCGCGCGAGAACGCGATGAAGTTGATGTTGACCGCCAGCAGCATCAGCTCGATCGACATCAGCAGGACGATCACGTTCTTGCGGTTGAGGAAGATGCCGGCCAGGGCGATGCAGAACAGCACCGCGCCCAGCGCCAGCATGTGTCCGAGGCTGATCATGCGTTGCCCTCCTGGGACGGGGCCTCGGCCTGGGCCGGGGCGGGCTTCTCCGCCGGCATCGACACCAGCCGCAGGCGGTCCTGGGCCCGCACGCGCGACTGCTCGGCCGGGTTCTGGGTCTTCACGCCGGTGCGCCGGCGCAGGGTCAGGGTCACCGCCGCGATCACCGCCACGGTCAGGATCACCGCGGCGAACTCGAACGGCAGGATGAAGCGGGTGAACAGCTCGCCGGCCAGCCACTTGGTGTTGGAGGCGTCGGCGGCCGCCTGGGCGGCGTTGTCCGGGAACGGCGCCGCGGCGCGGGCGCGCACGCCGATCAGGGCCAGCAGCTGCACCAGCATGGCCACCGCGACCACCAGGCCCACCGGCAGGTAGCGCACCCAGCCCTCGCGGACCGCGGCCACGTCGATGTCCAGCATCATGACCACGAACAGGAACAGCACCATCACCGCGCCGACGTACACCAGGATCAGGGCCACGCCGAGAAACTCGGCGCCGACCAGCAGCCAGGTGCAGGCCACCGAGAAGAACGTCAGGATCAGGCACAGCACCGCGTAGACCGGGTTGCGCACGCTGATCACCGCGCCGGCGGAAACCACCGCGACGGAGGCGAATGCGTAGAAGCAGATCTTGATCCAGTCCATCTCGACCTCAGCGGTAGGCGGCGTCGGCCGCGCGGCGTTCGGCGATCTCCGCCTCGAGGCGGTCGCCGAGGGCGAGCAGCTGCGGCTTGGTGATGATGTTCTCGCCGCGCTTCTCGAAGTGGTACTCCATGATGTGCGTCTCCACGATCGAATCGACCGGGCAGCTTTCCTCGCAGAAGCCGCAGAAGATGCACTTGAACAGGTCGATGTCGTAGCGCGTGGTGCGGCGGGTGCCGTCCGCGCGCGGCGCCGACTCGATGGTGATCGCCAGCGCGGGGCACACGGCCTCGCACAGCTTGCACGCGATGCAGCGCTCCTCGCCGTTCGGGTAGCGGCGCAGCGCGTGCAGGCCGCGGAAGCGCGGCGACTGCGGGAACTTCTCCATCGGGTACATCAGCGTGTACTTCGGACGGAAGAGGTACCTGAGGGTGAGCCACAGGCCCTGGACCAGCTCCAGCAGCAGCAGGCTCTTGAAGTAGTGGACGACTTTGTTCATGGAATCAGGCGCCCTTCTCGAACACGCCGTAGAACACCATCAGCGAGGTGACCGCGATCCAGGCAATGGTCAGCGGGATGAACACCTTCCAGCCCAGGCGCATGATCTGGTCGTAGCGGTAGCGCGGGAAGCTGGCACGGAACCAGATGTAGGCGCTGGCGAAGAAGAACACCTTCACGAACAGCCAGGGCCACCCGCCCTTCCAGATCCAGTCCACCCACGGCGACACGTCCGCGGTGATCCAGCCCTGGAGCGGGCTCAGCCAGCCACCCAGGAAGAAGATCGAGATCAGGAAGCTGACCAGGATCATGTTGGCGTACTCGGCCAGGAAGAACAGCGCGAACGCCGAGCCCGAGTACTCCACCATGTGGCCGGCCACGATCTCCGACTCGCCCTCCACCACGTCGAACGGGGCGCGGTTGGTCTCGGCCACGCCGGAGACCCAGTACACCACGAACAGCGGCAGCAGCGGCAGCCAGAACCACTCGAAGAAGCCGGCGTCGCCCGCCTGCGCCATGACAATGTCGGTCAGGTTCAGGCTGCCGGCGGCGATCAGCACGCCGACCAGGGCGAAGCCCATGGCGATCTCGTAGCTGACCACCTGCGCGGCCGAGCGCATCGCGCCCAGGAAGGCGTACTTCGAGTTCGAGGCCCAGCCGGCGATGATGATGCCGTACACGCCCATCGAGGTCATCGCCAGCAGGTACAGCAGGCCGGCGTTGGCGTTGGACAGCACCAGCTGGTAGTCGAACGGCACCACCGCCCAGGCCGCGAAGGCCGGCGCCAGCACGATCAGCGGCGCCAGCACGTACATGGCCTTGTGCGCGTTGGCCGGCTGGATGACTTCCTTGAACAGCAGTTTGAAGACGTCGGCGAACGCCTGGAAGATGCCCATGCCGACGTACATCGGCCCGTGGCGCACGTGCATCCAGCCGATCAGCTTGCGCTCCCAGACCACGTAGAACGCCACGGCGATGATCACCGGCATGGCGATGGTCAGGATCTTCAGCACGATCCACAGCGCCGGGCCCAGCTCGCCCAGCCCGTAGAACCACTCGCGCAGCGGTCCGACCGCGTTGATCAGCAGCTCATTCATGCCTTGACTACCTCGACACGGCCGGCCCCCAGCGGCGCGGTGGCGCCGTGCCCGCCCTCGATCCATGCCACGCCCGCGGCCACGCGCGCGTCCACCGCCACAGGCAGGGTCGCGGTGCCGTTGGCCGCCTTCACCCTGGCCACCTGGCCGCCCGCCACGCCGGCGGCCTCGGCATCGGCCGGGTTGAGCACGACGCGTGGGGCGGTGTTGAGCGGGTGCGCCTGCAGTGCGGCGGCGCGGCGCACCACCGCGTCGGTGCGGTAGATGGCCGGCACCAGCGCCAGCTCCAGACCGCCCTGCCCGGCCTCGCCGGCACGGCCGGGCGTCGGCGCCACCGCGGCGGCGCCGGCCAGGGACGCGCGGGCGCCGGCCAGGTCGGTGAAGTCGAAGCCTTCCAGGCCCAGCTCGCCCCCCAGGGCACGCAGCACGCGCCAGCCCTCGCGGGCCTGGCCCGGCAGCTTGCCGCCGGCTCGGGTGCCCTGGTCCATGCCGGCCAGGTTGGTCAGCGTGGCCTCGATCTCCGGCAGCAGGCCGATCGGCAGGATCACGTCGGCCACCTCGCGGGTGGACTCGCAGGCGAAGTGGCTGAAGGCCACCACCCTGGCGCCCTTGAGCGCCCTGAGCGCGGCGCCGGTGTCGGCGAAGTCCAGGCCCGGCTCGATGCCGTACAGCACGTACGCGCCGCGCGGCTCGGCCAGCATGGCGGCGGCGTCGCGACCGGCCGGCAGCACGCCGGCGCGGGCCAGGCCCACGGCGTTGGCGCCCTGCGGGATGCGGCACAGCGCCGCGCCGGTGGCGGCGGCGAACTCGCGCGCGGCGGCGCGGATGGCCGCGGCCTGCGGATGGTTCTCGGCGATCGCGCCGACGATCAGCACCGGACGGGTGGCACCGCGCACGGCCTCGCGCAGCGCGGCGTCGCCCAGCGCCTCGGCGAAGCGCGACGGAGGCACGATCTGCTTGCCGGCCAGGGCAAAGGTGAACTCGAAGTCCACCGGGTTGATCGCGTGGATGCGCGCGTTGCGCTTGACCTGGGCCTTGCGCAGACGGGCATGCAGCAGCGGCAGCTCGTGGCGGATGTTGGTGCCCAGCAGCACCACCACGTCGGCCTGCTCGATGTCCGCCGGGGCGGCGGCGAACGGCTCGGCCACGGCCGCGTCGGAGAAGTCGCGGTTGAAGATGCGGTGGTCGAGGTTACCGGTGCCCAAGCCCCTGGCCAGGCGCGCCAGCAGGCCGCCCTCCTCGTTCGAGGTGGCCGGGTGCACCAGCACGCCCAGGTCGTCGCCCCTGTGCTCGCGCAGGATCGCGGCGGCGGCGGCCAGCGCCTCGTTCCACGGCGCCTCGCGCCACTGGCCGTCGGCGCCCTTGACCATCGGCACGGTGGCGCGGTCGGCGGCGTACAGGCCCTGGTGCGAGTAGCGGTCGCGGTCGGACAGCCAGCACTCGTTGACCGCCTCGTTCTCGCGCGGCACCACGCGCAGCACCTCGCCACGGCGGCTGTGCAGGAACAGGTTGGAGCCCAGCGCGTCGTGGTAGCCCAGCGACTCGTGCGCGATCAGCTCCCACGGGCGGGCGCGGAACTGGAACACCTTGTTGGTCAGCGCACCCACCGGGCAGACGTCGATGACGTTGCCGGACAGCTCGGTGGTCAGCGGCTTGCCGTCGTAGGTGCCGATCTGCAGGTTCTCGCCGCGGTACATGCCGCCCAGCTCATAGGTGCCGGCGATCTCCGCGGTGAAGCGGATGCAGCGCGTGCACTGGATGCACCGCGTCATCTCGGTGGCCACCAGCGGGCCGAGATCCTCGTCGGGCACCACGCGCTTGCGCTCGGCGAAGCGGCTGACCGAGCGGCCGTAGCCCAGCGACAGGTCCTGCAGCTCGCACTCGCCGCCCTGGTCGCAGATCGGGCAGTCCAGCGGGTGGTTGATCAGCAGGAACTCCATGACGTTGCGCTGGGAGCGCAGCGCCTTGTCGGAGCGGGTGTAAACCTTCATGCCGTCCATCACCGGCGTGGCGCACGCCGGGGCCGGCTTCGGCATCTTCTCCACCTCGACCAGGCACATGCGGCAGTTGGCCGCCACCGCCAGCTTGCTGTGGTAGCAGAAGCGCGGGATCGGGATGCCGGCCCTGTCCGCGACCTGGATGATCATCGAACCCTTGGGCGCGGCCAGCTCCACGCCGTCGATGAAGACGGTGACGTGGTCGGGCGGCAGGTTGGGATTGACGGGCTGCGCGCTCATGCGGCCACCTTGCCTCCGTTGACCGTGCCGGCGCGCTGGTCGTCGACCAGGAAGCGGCGGTTCACGATCGCGTACTCGAACTCATGCCAGAAATGGCGCAGGAAGCCCTGCACCGGCCACGCCGCGGCTTCGCCGAAGGCGCAGATGGTGTGGCCCTCGATCTGCCCGGCCGCGGTGCGCAGCATGTGCAGGTCGTCGAGCGTGGCCTCCAGGTTGGCGATGCGGGTCAGCATGCGGTACATCCAGCCGGTGCCCTCGCGGCACGGCGTGCACTGGCCGCAGCTTTCCTTGTAGTAGAAGCGGGCGATGCGCTGGCAGGCGCGGACCATGCAGGTGGTCTCGTCCATGACGATGACCGCGCCCGAGCCGAGGCCGGAACCGGCCTTCTGGATCGAGTCGTAGTCCATGGTCAGGCCCATCATGACCTCGCCCGGCAGCACCGGCATCGAGGATCCACCCGGGATCACCGCCTTGAGCTTGCGGCCACCGCGCACGCCGCCGGCCATCTCCAGCAGCTCGGCGAACGGGGTGCCCAGGCGGATCTCGTAGTTGCCCGGCCGGTTCACGTGGCCGGACACCGAGAAGATCTTGCAGCCGCCGGCGTTCGGCTTGCCGAGGTTGAGGAACCACTCGGGGCCGTTGCGGATGATCGCCGGCACCGAGGCATAGGTCTCGGTGTTGTTGATCGTGGTCGGCTTGCCGTACAGGCCGAAGTTGGCCGGGAACGGCGGCTTGAAGCGCGGCTGGCCCTTCTTGCCCTCCAGCGACTCCATCAGCGCGGTTTCCTCGCCGCAGATGTAGGCGCCGGCGCCCAGCACGTTGTAGATGTCGATGTCCACGCCGGAGCCGAGGATGTTCTTGCCCAGCCAGCCGTGGGCGTAGGCCTCGGCGCGGGCCTCCTCGATGTGCTCGAACGGCTCGTGGTGGAACTCGCCGCGCAGGTAGTTGTAACCCACCGTCGAACCGGTGGCATAGCAGGCGATCGCCATGCCCTCCAGCACCGCATGCGGGTTGTAGCGCAGGATGTCGCGGTCCTTGCAGGTGCCCGGTTCGGACTCGTCCGAGTTGCAGAGGATGTACTTCTGCATGTCGCCCTTGGGCATGAAGCTCCACTTCAGGCCCGTGGGGAAGCCCGCGCCGCCGCGGCCGCGCAGGCCGGACTGCTTGACCATCTCGATCACGTCGGCCGGCGGGATCTTCTCGGTCAGGATCTTGCGCAGCGCCTGGTAGCCGCCGACCTTCAGGTAGTTCTCGTACGACCAGGGCTTGTCGAAGTGCAGCGTCGTGTAGACCGCCTGGTGCTCCTTCGGCGCCGGGCCGACCGGGCCGTAGCCCTCTGAGTGCGGATGATGTGCCATGCCGTGCTTACTCCAGCGCGTCCAGCAGCTCGTCGACCTTCTCGGGCGTGAGCTTCTCGTGGTAATGGCCGTTGATCACGACCACCGGCGCGCCGCAGCACGCGGCCACGCACTCCTCCTCGCGCTTCAGGTAGATGCGCCCGTCGGCGGTGGACTCGCCCAGCTTGCAGCCCAGCTTCCTCTCGGCGTGGGCCACCAGCTCCTCGGCACCGTTGAGCCAGCAGCTGATGTTGGTGCAGAAGGCGACGTTGTTGCGCCCCACCGGCTGGGTCTCGAACATCGAGTAGAAGGTGGCGACCTCGTAGGCCCACACCGGCGGGATGTCGAGGTACCTGGCCACCGCGGCGATCAGCTCGTCGGTCAGCCAGCCGCCGTTCTGCTCCTGGGCCGCGTGCAGGCCCTGCAGCACCGCCGACCGCTTGCGGTCCGGCGGGAACTTGGTCAGCCAGTGGTCGATGTGCGCGCGCGTCTTGTCGCTCAGGACGACCATCGGGTCGACGTTGCGCGCGTTCTCGAAGTTACCGGTGGCCTTCATCGATCCACCTCACCAAACACAAGGTCATAAGTACCGATCATCGCGACCACGTCGGCCAGCATGTGCCCGCGCACGATCTCGTCCATCGAGGACAGGTGCGCGAAGCCGGGGGCGCGCAGGTGCACGCGGAAGGGCTTGTTGGCGCCGTCGGACACCAGGTAGCAGCCGAACTCGCCCTTGGGCGCCTCGACCGCGGCGTAGGTCTCGCCGGCCGGCACGCAGTAGCCCTCGGAGAACAGCTTGAAGTGGTGGATCAGCGCCTCCATGTCGTCCTTCATCTCCTCGCGGCGGGGAGGGGCGACCTTGAAGTTCTTCACCATGACCGGGCCGGGGTTGGCCTTCAGCCACTTCACGCACTGCTCGATGATGCGGTTGGACTGGCGCATCTCGGCCACGCGCACCAGGTAGCGGTCGTAGCAGTCGCCGTTGGTGCCGACCGGGATGTCGAAGTCGACCTCGGCGTACTTGGCGTACGGCTGTTTCTTGCGCAGGTCCCAGGCGATGCCCGAGCCGCGCAGCATGGCGCCGGTCATGCCCCACTTCAGGGCCTGCTCCGGGGTGACCACGCCGATGCCGACGGTGCGCTGCTTCCAGATGCGGTTGTCGGTCAGCAGCGTCTCGTATTCGTCCACGCGCTTGGGGAACTCGCGGGTGAAGTGCTCGAGGTAGTCGAGCAGCGAGCCCTCGCGCGCCTCGTTCAGGCGCTTGAGCTCCTTGCCCTTGCGCCACGGCGACTCCCTGTACTTCGGCATGCGGTCCGGCAGGTCGCGATAGACGCCGCCGGGGCGGTAGTAGGCCGCGTGCATGCGCGCGCCGGACACCGCCTCGTAGACGTCCATCAGCTCCTCGCGCTCGCGGAACGCGTACAGGAACACCGCCATCGCGCCCAGGTCCAGGGCATTGGAGCCGACCCACATCAGGTGGTTCAGGATGCGGGTGATCTCGTCGAACATCGTGCGGATGTACTGCGCACGCTCCGGCGCCTCGATCCCCAGCAGGTTCTCGATCGCGCGCACGTAGGCGTGCTCGTTGCACATCATCGACACGTAGTCCAGCCGGTCCATGTAGCCGATGGACTGGTTGAACGGCTTGGACTCGGCCAGCTTCTCCGTGCCCCGGTGCAGCAGGCCCACGTGCGGGTCGGCGCGGACGACGGTCTCGCCGTCCATCTCCAGGATCAGGCGCAGCACGCCGTGCGCGGACGGGTGCTGCGGGCCGAAGTTCATGGTGAAGTTGCGGATCTCCTGCCGCGGGGTCGCCTGCGCGCCCGCGGCCTGCGGAGCCTGTTCGTGGTGCATGGTGACGCTCACTTGGCGGCCTCCCGTTGCTCGGCCTCGCCCCTGGCGGTCTCGTAGCGGGCGTCGTCGCGGATGACGCGCGGCACGCCCACGCGCGGCTCGACCGAGGTCACCGGCTCGTACACCACGCGCTGGCGCTCCTCGTCGTAGCGCACCTCGACGTTGCCGATCAGCGGGAAGTCCTTGCGGAACGGATGACCGACGAAGCCGTAGTCGGTCAGGATCCGGCGCAGGTCCGGATGGCCCTCGAAGACGATGCCGTACAGGTCGAACGCCTCGCGCTCGAACCAGTTGGCGCCCGGCCAGATGCCGGTCAGCGACGGCACCACCGGCAGCTCGTCGTTGGGCGCGAAGCAGCGCAGCCGCAGGCGGCGGTTGTTGGCGTAGGACAGCAGGTGCACGACCACCGCGAAGCGGCGCTCGGGCGCGGCGATCTCGGCGACCTGGGCGCCGGCCTGGCGGGCCGGGCGCTCGCCCCAGCGGAAGCGGCCGACGTTGCGGCCCTCCACGCCGCGGCTGAAGCCGCCGGAGGAGACGTCATGGGTGTCCCACTCGGCGCTGCCGTAGCCGAGGTAGTCCACGCCGCAGAGGTCGGTCAGCTGCTCGAAGGCGAACTCGTCGCGCAGCGCGCGGCAGGTGTCCAGCCACTGGCCGGACGGCACCACGAGCGTGACCTCCCCGCGGGGCTCGGCCACGGTGACCTCGGCGCCCGGGAAACGGTCGCGCAGTCGTTGGGCGAAGGAAGCAGCAGGCTCGGCCATGGGGCTTGGCGGCTCCGGAAATGGGGGTCAGCGGGCGATGGTGTTGGGCTTCTTGGCCACGGTCTGCGTGCGCCAGATCTTCTTCTGCAGCTGCAGGATGCCGTAGACCAGCGCCTCGGCCGTGGGCGGGCAGCCCGGCACGTAGATGTCGACCGGCACGATCCGGTCGCAACCGCGCACCACCGAGTAGGAATAGTGGTAGTAGCCGCCGCCGTTGGCGCAGCTGCCCATGGAGATCACCCACTTGGGATCGGGCATCTGGTCGTAGACCTTGCGCAGCGCCGGGGCCATCTTGTTGACCAGGGTGCCGGCCACGATCATCACGTCGGACTGGCGCGGCGACGGGCGGAAGATCACGCCGTAGCGGTCCAGGTCCAGGCGGGCGGCGCCGGCGTGCATCATCTCCACCGCGCAGCAGGCCAGGCCGAAGGTCATCGGCCACATCGAGCCGGTGCGCGCCCAGTTGACCAGCGCGTCCACGCTGGTGGTCACGTAACCCTTCTCCAGGAGCGGGTTTTCGCCTTCCGGCCGCAGGATGTCGTCCACCCGCCCTTCCGGGATCGGGTTGTTCATCAGCCGGTCCAGCGTCTGGATCACTCCCATTCGAGCGCTCCCTTCTTCCACACGTAAACGAAGCCCAGGAACAGCATGCCGACGAACAGGGCCATGGTGACCAGCGCGCGCGGCCCCAGCTCCTGGAACACGAGGGTCCACGGCACGATGAAGATGATTTCCAGGTCGAAGACGATGAACTGGATGGCGATCAGGTAGTAGCGCACGTCGAACTTCATGCGCGCGTCCTCGAACGCCTCGAAGCCGCATTCGTACGGCGACAGCTTCTCCGCGTCCGGGCGCCGCGGGCCGAGCACGCGGCCGACGATGATCAGCGCGACGCCGATCCCGGTGGCCACGATCAGGAACAACAGGGTCGGCAGGTATTGGGCCAGCACGTGTGGTTCTCTCTTGCCTCTGCCCGGCGTGCCGGGCCTGGGTTCGCGTGCGCGGAGGACTTCCGCCCACGCCCTTTGTACTTCATGCCGCGGAGGGGCCGCGTGCATGCGCCGCGCCCGCATGAATACGGGCCTTGGCGCCGTATCCGCTGCGATTGTGCACGGCCGCGGAATTGTAGCCGTTCGCACGCACGCGAGTAAACGCTATCACGTCCCGCCGCGGCCGCCGGAAACCTTCAACACAACCATGAAAAAAGGCCCGCCGGAGCGGGCCTCGGGTCCGTTTGCGGCTTCCACCGGGCGGCGCCGGAACCCCTGCGCCACCCGCGCTGTGTTTGGTGCCCAAGAGGGGACTCGAACCCCTACGACTCTCGTCGCTACCACCTCAAGGTAGTGCGTCTACCAATTCCGCCACCTGGGCATGGAACCTGCCGGTTTCGGCCGGCGCCGTATTGTACCGCCTTACTGCGCCGGAGGAGGAGCCTCCCCCTCCTGCTGCGGGGCGGGAACCGCCGCCTCGCCCTGCGCCTGGGCCGGCTGCGCGGCCGGCACCTCGGACGGGGCGGCGACAGCCGGCGGCGGCACCGCCAGCTCGCCCGGCGCGGCGGCCGGCACCGCGGGGACCGCCGCCTCGCCCATCACGCCCAGGTCCGGGCCGGCGGCCGGGCGGGCATTGTGGGTGGCGTACCAGGCCATGAACATGCTGATGCCGAAGAACACCACGGCCAGCCACTTGGTGGTCTTGGACAGGAAGTTGGACGCGCCGCGCGCGCCGAACACCGTGCCCGAGGCACCGGCGCCGAAGCCCGAGCCGGCGGCCGCGCCGGCGCCGCGCTGCAGCAGGATCAGCGCGATCATGGCCACCGCCACCAGCACGTACACCACGTTGAGGATCACCATCAGCATCGTCTTGTCTCGACTTACCGGCCCGCCGCCACGCCGCGGGCAATGTCCAGGAAATCGGCAGCCACCAGCGAGGCGCCGCCGATCAGCCCGCCGTCCACGTCCGGCTGCGCGCACAGGGCCGCGCAGTTGTCGGGCTTGACGCTGCCGCCGTACAGGATGGGCAGCGAATCGGCGATTGTAGCATCGTGCGCGGCGATCTGGCCACGGATGAAGGCATGGACCGCCTGGGCCTGCTCCGGGGTGGCGGTGCGGCCGGTGCCGATGGCCCAGACCGGCTCGTAGGCCACCACCGCGCCGGCGAAGCCGGCCACGCCCACCAGATCCAGCACCGGCTGCAGCTGGGCGGCGATCACCGCCTCGGTGCGACCGGCCTCGCGCTCCTCCAGACGCTCGCCCAGGCACAGCACCGGGGTGAGGCCGGCGGCCAGCGCCGCCTGGAACTTGCGGGCCACCAGCTCGCTGCCTTCGCCGTGGTAGGCGCGCCGCTCCGAATGGCCGACCAGGACGTAACGGGCGCCCACGTCCGCCAGCATGGCCGCGGCGACCTCGCCGGTGTAGGCGCCCTTGTCGTGGCAGCTCACGTCCTGCGCACCGAAGGCCACGGCACTGCCGGAGAACTCCCGGACCAGCCCCTCAATGTACGGGAACGGCGGCAGGACCACCAGCTCCACACCCTCCACCGGGGCGGCGGCGGCCACCTGGCCGACCAGCTGGCGGGCGAATTCGCGGGTGCCGTGCAGCTTCCAGTTGCCGGCGACGATCTTGCGGCGCATGCGTGTTCTTTCCCCTGGGAAACGTGGCGCGGAAGGATACCCGCGGCGCGGCCGTCCTGCGCGCTGACAGCGCAGGACAGCCGCCCGGCGCCGCCTACTTCAGCTTGATCTCGCGCAGGCGCTGCTCGAGGAACTCCTGCGCGGTAATCGGCTCCGGATAGCGGTCCGGGTTGTCCGGGGTCACGCAGGACGGCAGCGTCTTGATCAGGAAATCCGGGTTCGGGTGCAGGAAGAACGGCACCGAGTAGCGCGGCTTGCGCGCCTCCTCCCCCGGCGGGTTGACCACGCGGTGGATGGTGGACGGGTACACGTGGTTGGTCAGGCGCTCGAGCATGTCGCCGATGTTGACCACGATGGTGTCGCCCTCGGAGGTGAAGGGTACCCACTCGCCCTTCTTCGACAGCACCTCCAGGCCGGCGGCGCTGGCGCCGACCAGCAGGGTGATGAAGTTGATGTCGCCGTGCGCGCCGGCGCGGACGTTGGGGATGTCCGGCTGGGTGATCGGCGGGTAGTGGATCGGGCGCAGGATCGAGTTGCCGAAGTTGGTCTTGTCGGCGAAGAAGTCCTCCGGCAGGCCGATGTGCAGCGCCAGCGCGGCCAGCACGCGCGAGCCCAGGTTGTCCAGGGCGTTGTACAGCGCCAGGCCGTACTCCTTGAACTCCGGCACTTCCTCCGGCCACACGTTCGGCGGCATCACCGGGCGGTACCTGGAGTCGTCCGGGATCTCGCGGCCGATGTGCCAGAACTCCTTCAGGTCGTAGTGCTGGCTGCCCTTGGCGGTCTCCACGCCGAAGGGGGTGTAGCCGCGCGCGCCGCCGCCGCCGGGGATGTGGTACTTCATCTTCACCTCCTCGGGGAGGGCGAAGAACTTCTGGAAGGCGGCGTAGGCGTTGTCGACCAGCTCCTGCGGGATGCCGTGGTTGCAGATGCCGGCGAAACCCCATTCGCGGTAGGCCGCGCCCAGCTCGGCGACGAAGGCGTCGCGGTCGCTGTCGTAGCGGGTGATGTCGAGGGTGGGAATGCGGGAACTCATGGGAATGCTCCAGTGGGGAACCGGCGCCGGCACCGCGGCGGCCGGGAGAAAACGCGCCGCCGCGGCACTCAGCCCGCGGCGGCCGAGCGCACGGCCTCGGCCAGGCGCTCCAGGGTGGCCTGCATCAGCGCCTGGTCGTCGGCCTCGACCGTGACCCGCACCACCGGCTCGGTGCCGGACGGGCGCAGGAAGGCGCGGCCCCTGCCCTGCACCGCGGCCTGGGCGGCCTGCAGGGCCCGGCGCACGCCGTCCGACTCGACCACGGCCCTGGCCGGGACGCCGTCCAGGCGCACGTTGACGGTCTTCTGCGGCACCGTGGCCAGCCCGTCCAGGGCCTGGCGCAGGCTGCGCCCGGACCGGCGCAGCACATCCAGCACCTGCAGGGCGCTGATGATGCCGTCGCCGGTGGTGGCGCGGTCCAGGCACAGCAGGTGGCCGGAGGCCTCGCCGCCAAGCACGCCGCCGCCCTCGACCAGGGCCTGGTGGACGTGGCGGTCACCGACCTTGGCCCGCTGGAAGGCGATGCCGGCCTCGGCCAGGGCGCGCTCCAGCCCGTAGTTGGTCATCACCGTGCCGACCACCGGGCCGTGCAGGCGGCCGCTGGCCTGCCAGTCGCGGGCCAGCACGTACAGCAGGCCGTCGCCGTCCACCACCTGGCCGCGGTCGTCGGCCATCAGTACGCGGTCGCCGTCGCCGTCGAAGGCGATGCCCAGGTCCGCGCCGGCCTGGCGCACGTGCGCGGCCAGGTTCTCCACGTGCATGGAGCCGACGCCGTCGTTGATGTTCAGCCCGTCGGGGGCGTTGCCGATGGCCACCACGTGCGCGCCCAGCTCGCGGAACAGCAGCGGAGCGATGTGGTAGGTGGCGCCGTGCGCGCAGTCCACCACCAGCTTCATCCCGCGCAGGTCGAAGCCGCGCGGCACCGAGGCCTTGCAGAACTCGATGTAGCGGCCGACCGCGTCGCGCGCGCGGGTGGCCTTGCCCAGGTTCTCGGACTCGACGGTGGCGAACGGCTCGTCCAGCGCGGCCTCGATCGCCAGCTCGGTGGCGTCGTCCAGCTTCTCGCCCTCGGCCGAGAAGAACTTGATGCCGTTGTCGTGGTGCGGGTTGTGCGAGGCGCTGATGACGATGCCGGCGTCCGCGCCCAGGGTGCGGGTCAGGAACGCCACCGCCGGGGTCGGCATCGGCCCCAGCAGCTGCACGTCCACGCCGGCGGCCACCAGGCCCGCCTCCAGCGCGGCCTCGAACATGTAGCCGGAGATGCGGGTGTCCTTGCCGATCACCACCGAGCGGCGGCCACTGCGGCCGCGTGCCAGGACCCGGCCCAGGGCGTTGCCCAGGCGCAGCACGAAGTCGGCCGAGACCGGCCCCTGCCCGACCCGGCCGCGGATGCCGTCGGTGCCGAAGTAGCGCCGTGTCCCGCTCATGCGGCTTCCTGCGGACGCGGCTGGCGGGTCAGCAGGGCCAACAGCGTGGCCAGGCGGTCGCGCAGCTCGCGGCGGTCGCAGATCTGGTCGATGGCCCCGTGCTCGAGCAGGAACTCCGAGCGCTGGAAGCCCTCGGGCAGCTTCTCGCGCACGGTCTGCTCGATCACGCGGGGGCCGGCGAAGCCGATCTGCGCCCCCGGCTCGGCGATGTTGATGTCGCCGAGCATGGCCAGGCTGGCCGAGACGCCGCCGGTGGTCGGGTGGGTCAGCACCGAGATGTAGGGGATGCCGGCCGCGCGCAGGCGGCCCAGTGCCGCCGAGGTCTTGGCCATCTGCATCAGCGAGAACAGGCTCTCCTGCATGCGCGCGCCGCCGCTGGCCGAGAAGTTGACGAACGGGGCGCGCAGCTCCAGCGCCCGCTCCGCGGCCAGGGCGAACTTCTCGCCCACCACCGAGCCCATCGAGCCGCCCATGTAGGCGAAGTCGAAGGCGCTGGCCACCAGCGGCCGGCCCTTGAGCTGCCCCTCCATCGCCACCAGGGCATCGAACTCGCCGGTGGCCTTCTGGGTGGCCTTGATGCGGTCCGCGTAGCGCTTCTGGTCGCGGAACTTCAGCACGTCGGTCGGCGCCAGGTTCGGCGCGATCTCCCGGGTCGAGCCGGGGTCGAACAGGGCGGCCAGCCGCGCGCGGGCGCGGATCGGCCGGTGGAAGGCGCACTTCGGGCAGACTTCCAGGTTCTCCTCCAGCTCCGGGCGGTACAGCACCGCGCCGCAGCGGTCGCACTTCTCCCACAGGCCCTCGGGGATGCTGCGCTTGCGCCCACCGGCGGCCTCGGTGCGGATGCCGGAGGGCATCAGTTTGCTGAGCCAGCTCATTGGCGGATGTCGTTTTCCGTATGGCGGCCGTCACCGGCCGGTAAAGGGTGACAGTCTAGCCCAGCGGACCCCGGCCCGGCCTGGCCGGAAGCAGCCGTACCAGTGCGTATGGTAACCTGACCGGTCCCCCGCCCCACCCCGCACCATCCCGATGAAGCCGTCCACCCTGCGCCTTGGCATGAACCTGTGGCCGCCGTTCCTGTTCTCCGGCGTGCACGTGGCGGAGATCGCCCCGGATTGGCGCTACGCGCGCGTCGAGCTGCGCCTGCGCCCGTGGAACCGCAACTACGTGGGCACCCACTTCGGCGGCAACCTGTTCGCCATGACCGACCCGTTCTGGATGCTGCTGCTCATGCACTGCCTGGGCCGGGATTACTACGTCTGGGACCGGGAGGGGCGGATCGAGTTCCTGTGCCCGGGACGCAGCCACGTGTCCACCGAGTTCCGCATCGGCGACGCGGTGCTGGCGCAGATCCGCCAGGCCACCGCCGGCGGCGACAAGTACCTGCACTGGTTCGAGAACGACGTGGTGGACGCCGAAGGCCAGGTGGTGGCCCGGGTGCACAAGCAGGTCTACGTGCGGCGCAAGCCCGACCGCCGCCCTCGGGGCGCGGCCGGCTGAAGCCGGCTGGCCGGCAGCGGCACCGTCCAGCTGTCGGCCGCCTCCGGGCTCCGCTGCCAGTAGCGGGCGGTGCCGAGTGTGCCGGCCCGTGGATCCAGGCGCAGCGGGCGCGCCGGGCTGCGCATGGCTGCCGGCAGGCGCTCGAGGAGGACCGGTTCCACCGTCCCCTGCCCCCGCAACCAGAGCAGCGCGGCCACGGCGCGCAGCTGGGCGGCGGCGTCCTGCAGGCGCCGGGCGTATCCGGCATGGGCCGGCACGGCCACGTCCGCCGCCCGGCAGCCGACCAGGTTGGCCAGGCAGCGCAGCGGTCGGCGCGGCGGCGGCGGCGGGCCGTCCAGCGGCAGGTCCCGGGCCAGCCTGGCGCGCGCCTGCGCGCCGCAGTACCAGGCAAAGCGCGGGGCGATCCGGGCGGCGGTCAGCCCGGGGTCGAACAGCAGGCGCCCGGCCCATCCCGCCGGCCCGCTCCCCACCCCGCCGTGCTCGGCCGTGGCCGCGCGCAGGGTGCCGAGCACCATCCGTCCCTCGGCCAGCATCGCCCGGCACACGCCCTCCTCCAGCGCCAGCGGCAGGGCCACGGCGCGCGCGCAGGCCGCCGGCAGCGGATGGTCGGCCGGCAGTTCGGCCAGCATCTGCGCCAGCAGGGTGGCGTTGCCCTCCACCAGCGTGCCGCCCATGACACTGCCGGCCAGGGAGTCGCCCCCCTCAAGCAGCCGCCGCCCCAGTGCCAGGTCGGCGCAGGCGTCGGCCAGGGCCAGGTCCACCTGGCCGGCGGCGAAGCGCCATGCGGTGCGGGTGGCCAGCCGGGCCAGGCCCTGGAAGCCGGGCAACGGCAGGTCCAGGCGCGGCGGGAACGGGTTGCGGAAGTGGTCGTAGCCGCGCAGGGCCTCGGCCCGCCGGAGCAGGCCGGTGTTGCGTTCCAGCAGGTCCGCGTAGGCGGCGGGGCGGGCGCGCACCCGCTCCAGGCAGTCCGCCGCCTGCGGCGCGCACCAGGGCGGATCGCCCTCGCGCGCGTCCTCCAGCAGCGGCCACTCGTCAAGGGCGCTGCGCCAGCGCGGCATCCCGGAGGCATCCGCACCGGCCGCGGCGTAGCGGCGCAGGTCCTCGGCCAGCAGCGGCACCTGGCGCGATTCGGGCACGTCGTGGCGGCCGGTGTAGAGGGCGGCGAAACCGTCGCGTCCCTGCGGCGGCGGCACGGGGGCCTCCAGCAGGGCCAGCGCCCGGCGCTCCTCCGGCGCCGGCCCCAGCGCCCGCGCCAGTGCGTACAGCCCGGCGGCGGCCAGCACCAGCAGCGCCAGCCCGCCGGCCAGCCGCTCGAGGCGACGCCCCATTCCGACCTCCCTTGGCCTTCCCGCGGGCCGGCAAGCTAGCAAGGCGGAAGGCTACAATCCAGCCCATGTCGCCCGCCCCCGCCGCGCCGCAGCGCGCCTCGCTGCAACGCCTGTTCCTCACCGGCCTGCTGACCCTGCTGCCGATCTGGCTGACCTGGGTCGTGATCAAGTTCGTGTTCGTGCTGCTGTCCGGGATCAGCAGCCCGTGGGTGGTGCCGGTGTCGCAGCGCATCGCCGGTTCGTTCCCGGACGCGCTGGGCTGGATCAACGCCCTGTGGGTGCAGAACACCATCGCCATGCTCGCCACCCTGCTGGTGATCCTGGGCGTGGGCGTGCTGGCGCGCCGGGTGATCGGCCAGCGCCTGCTGCACTGGCTGGAGGCGCTGATCGCGCGGGTGCCGCTGGCCAACGTGATCTACACCAGCGCGCGCAAGCTGCTGGACATCCTGCAGACCAAGCCCGGCAGCACCCAGCGCGTGGTCCTGATCGACTTCCCGCACCGGGACATGAAGTCCATCGGCCTGGTCACCCGGGTGCTGCGCGAGGAAGGCACCGGCCGCGAGCTGGCGGCGGTGTACGTGCCCACCACGCCCAACCCGACCTCGGGCTACCTGGAGGTGGTGCCGGTGGAGCAGCTCACGCCCACCGACTGGACCGTGGACCAGGCCATGGCCTTCATCATCTCCGGCGGCGCGGTGGCGCCGGACAGCATGCCCTTCACCCGGGCGGGTGAGCGCCGGTGAGCGCGCCGGCCCCGCGCACGCTGGACGACCGCGCGGTCAGGCTGTTCATCGCCCTGGCCGCGTTCTTCTGCGTCAACGCGGCGCTGGCCGAGTTCATCGGGGTCAAGATCTTCGCCCTGGAGGACACCCTCGGCCTGGCACCGCTGGAGTGGAACCTGTTCGGCCAGAGCGGCTCGCTGAGCTTCACCGCCGGCACCCTGCTGTGGCCGATCGTGTTCGTCATGACCGACACGATCAACGAGTTCTTCGGCCGCCGCGGCGTGCGCTTCATCTCCTGGCTGGCCGCCGGCCTGATCGGCTACGGCTTCCTGTTCGCCTTCGCCGCCATCGAGCTGGCGCCGGCCGGCTGGTGGCGCGAGGCCGCGCAGGCGCAGGGTGTGCCCGACTACCAGGCCGCGTTCGCCGCGGTGTTCGGCCAGGGCCTGTGGACCATCGCCGGCTCGCTGACCGCGTTCCTGGTCGGGCAGCTGATCGACGTGTCGGTGTTCCACCGCATCCGCCGCGCCACCGGCGAGCGCCACGTATGGCTGCGCGCCACCGGCTCGACCGCGGTCTCACAGCTGGTGGACAGCTTCGTGGTGATCTGGATCGCCTTCGTGCTCGGCCCGCAGAAGTGGCCCACCTCGCTGTTCCTGGCGGTGAGCACGCTCAACTACGCGTACAAGATGGCCTGCGCGGTCGCGCTGATCCCGCTGCTGTACCTGATGCGGCGCGGCATCCAGGCCTACCTCGGCCCGGAGCGGGCGCGCCAGCTGCGCGAGCAGGCCGCCGCGGCCTGACCCCATCTTCCGGCACATCGCCGCGGCCGCCGCGCCGGGCTAAGTTGCCGGCAACGACGGCCCGGAGGCTGCCGATGCTGCGACTGCTGCCCCTGCTGATGCTCGCCGGCGCGCCCGCGCCGGACACCGCCATGGAACGGCTGGAAGCGCTCATGCGCGATTACCGGGGCCAGGTGCCTGGCGCCTCGGTGCTGGTGCTGCGCGACGGCCAGCCGCTGGTGCGGCGCGGCTGGGGCCTGGCCGACCTGGAGGCCGGCATCCCGGCCGGCCCGCACACCAACTACCGGCTGGCCTCGGTGACGAAGCAGTTCACCGCCGCCGCGGTGCTGCTGCTGGCCGAGGACGGCCGCCTGTCCCTGGACGATCCGGTCAGGCGCTGGCTGCCCTCGCTGCCGCCGGCCGCCGACGCGGTGACCCTGCGCCACCTGCTCAGCCACACCTCCGGCCTGGTGGACTACGAGGACGTGATGCCGGAGGGCCAGGACCGGCAGGTGCACGACGCCGACGTGCTGCGCCTGCTCGAAGGCCAGGACCGCACCTGCTTCCCGCCCGGCACCGCCTACCGCTACAGCAACAGCGGCTACGCCCTGCTGGCGCTGGTGGTCGAACGCGCCTCCGGGCTGGACTTCGCCACCTTCCTGCACCGGCGCATCTTCCGGCCGCTGGGCATGGCCGGCACCGTCGCCCACCGCGAGGGCGTGGACGTGGTCGCGCACCGCGCCTGGGGCTACAGCCTGGTGGACGGGGCCTGGGTGCGCACCGACCAGAGCCCGACCAGCGCGGTGCTGGGCGACGGCGGCATCTACTCCAACCTCGACGACCTGGCGCGCTGGGACGCGGCGCTGTACGACGACCGCCTGCTGCGCCCGGAGTCGCTGGCGCTGATGTTCTCCCCGGCCACCGCCACGGACGAGCCGGACGTGCCGCACTACGGCTTCGGCTGGCGCCTGAACGGCGATAGCGTCTGGCACAGCGGCGAGACCATCGGCTTCCGCAACGTGATCGTGCGCTGGCCGCGGCAGCGGCTGACCGTGGTCGTGCTGACCAACCGCAACGACCCGGAGCCCTACCCGCTGGCGCTGGCCATCGGCCGCCTGTTCGGCGCGCCCTGACCCTGGGAATTTCCGGACCATCGGCCGCGCCTTCCGCCGATGGTGCCGCCGACACGTACGCCCCACCCTTTCCCGGCTTCCAAGGAGGATGACGGATGCTCCAGATCCGTTCGCTGTCCAAGACCTACGCCAACGGCGTGCAGGCGCTCAAGGACGTTTCGCTCGACATCCCGCGCGGCATGTTCGGCCTGCTCGGCCCCAACGGCGCCGGCAAGTCCACGCTGATGCGGACCATCGCCACGCTGCAGGATCCCGATTCCGGCAGCATCACCCTCGACGGCCTGGACGTGCTGGCCCACAAGGAGCAGGCGCGCAAGCGCCTGGGCTACCTGCCGCAGGACTTCGGTGTCTACCCGAAGGAGCGTGCGGTCGGTCAATGTCGCGCCGGCGGTCCGCGATGTGGTCCTCGACGGCCTCCTGGAGTAGCCGCCGCTCCTCGGCGGCGTAGCGCAGCAGGCCCTCGCCCTCGGCCTGCCTGCCCTCGGCGAGCTCCTGCCGGCCCCAGCGCTCGGCGTGGTCGGCATGGCCGCGCCAGCCCTCGAGCGTCTGCGCCCCGAGGCACTCGGAGGCCGTGCGCGATGAGCGCCTGAGCGCCTCGAGCTTCGCGGCCAGCTCCTCCCGACTCCACTGCCGGGCCTGCTGCTGGGCCTGCTGCTGGGCCGACGGCAGGGGCGACGAGCAGCAGCCCCAGCAGCAGGCCACGCATGGGGCACCTCACGGCCGCTGCGCGACCTGCTCCGCCGCCTGCATGACGGCGGCCGGGTGCAGGCCGTCCAGCGCGGCCTGCACCTGACCGGCGAGATGCGAGAGGTAGCCGGCCAGCAGGGCCAGCAGCGCGAGCGCGAGCGCCGGACGAATCAGCACCGAGAGCATGGCATCCCCTTTTTGCGAGGATAGGCTAGGATATTGTCAGATATTGCGAATGTCAATGCGTGGAGGCGGCGCTCAGCCGCCCCCGAGGTCTACCCGCAGCGTCTGCCGGCGCCGCTCCAGTTCGTCGAGGGCGAAGTGGATGAGGCCCACCATCGCGCCGTTGATGCCGCCGCCGTCCTGGAGCGCCTCGATGCGGTCGCGCAGCGCCTGCGGCAGGTTGAGCGCAATTTGCTTTTCGGCGTGGCATGCCTGCCGATCCATCCGCCCGCGCACCCGGATGGCGGGGCCGCCCGGCTCGACCAGGTACCCGACGCCGCTCTCGATCCGGCCGTCTACGTGTGGTTTGTTGGTCTGCTGCTGCTCGCGCATCGTCAGCCCCTCCACTGCGTCCGCTGTTGCTGCGCGGCGCGGGCCGCGCTACCCGCCGGCGGCTCGACACCGACGACGCGCACCCGCGCGCCGTCGGCCTCGATGGCCACCGCGCGATAGCCCGCATCGCGGCACTCGAGCATGCCGTCCATGACCGCGCCCTCGACCAGTCGCACCAGCTCGCGGATGCCGTAGTTCGGGTTTTTTTCGTGTCTCAATATCGTCTGGATCAGCAGCGCCGTATCCACCCGCACCAGCTCCACGCCGGCCTCCGCCGCGAACGCGAACAGGAACTTGCCGACCACCTGCGCGAGCGCGTTTCGATCCAGGGCGCGGAAGCAGAACACCTCGTCGATTCGGGCGAGCTGCTCGGGCGCGAACACCGAGCGGAGCGTGTCCCTGATCGCGCCGCGCAGCGCGTCGGGGTCGGTGATCTGCTCCGCGAGCTTGGCCAGCGCGGCGTGCTCGGCGTTCGAGGTCATCACGATGACGAACCCCGACGCGTCGGCCACCGTGCCGGTCGCGGCCTCGGTGATGCGGGCCTCGTCGAGCAGGCCCATCAGCACCTTGTAGACGTCCGGGTGCGCCTTCTCGATCTCGTCGAGCAGGATCACGCCATTGCCGAGGCGGATGATCTCCCGCACGAACGCCGAGCCCTGGTCCGCGCCGATGTAGCCCGGCGGCGGGCCGACGAGGCGCGTGACGGTCTCCGCCCCGGTCATCTCCGAGCAGTCGAGCCGCACCATCCGGCCCTCGAAGGCGTGCTTCGCTAGCGCTTTGGCCAGTTCGGTCTTGCCGGCGCCGGTCGCGCCGACGAACAGGAACACGCCGAGCGGCTTTCGCGGCCGGCGCAGCCGCACGCGCCGCGCCAGCGTGCGGGCGACGGCGTCGACGACGGCATCCTGTCCGATCACCTCCTGGCGCAGCTGCTGCGCGAGCTGCTCCGGGGCGATCTCAGGCAGCGCCGCCGCCGGCGCCGAGCCAGCGCCTTCGGCCGCGAAGGCGGCGAAGGCCTGCGGATCGTCGAGTACGCGGAAGATGTCGGGCATGGGGTCACGCTCCAGCAGGCGGGTGAGGTGGTAGAGCATCGCGGCGGCCACCGCGAGCCCCACGAGCGCGTGGAGGGAGTATTCGAGCTGGCCGGCCGCAACGGGCGGTAGGCTGCCGAGGCCATACAGCAGCGCATACCCGAGCAGCAGGCACCACGCCGCGACCAGCGCGAGCCGGCCTCGGTGATGGCGCAGGCCCCTGAGCCAGCGCCACCATCGGTGGCGGGGCTGCCGCAGCCTCGCGACGACGAGCCCGGCCGGCAGGCCGAGCACCAGCCCCGGCACGCTGAGGACCAGCAGCAGCAGCATGGCCGCCGCCGCGCCGCACCACAGCAGGACCCTGACGGCGAGCCGCTCATACATCGTCGGGGTCCTCCGCGGCGGGCGGCTGATACAGCGCCGCGACCTCGGGCGTGCCGCCCGCCGCCCGCAGCGCGAGCTCCGCGCGGCCGTCGCCCTCGCGATCACCGCGCAGCAGGCACCGCAGCTGCACGCGGTGATACCCGGCAGCGAGCGCCACCTGCCCGACGCCGACCTGCGGCGCTGTCTCGTGCCGCTTGTCGACCTCGGCCTCGGGCGCGTCGGCGCTCGGCAGGCCGACCGCGCAGCCGAGGACTCCTCGGCCCTGGGCCTGGAGCAGGAGCGCATAGGTGCCCGCCTGGGCGACGCGCACGTAGCCGGCGCGCGCGACGCGGACCTCGGTCCGAGCGTTCGGCCAGCCCTGGCCGGCGAAGGCCGCCCGGCTGCCGCCCGAAGTGATCACCGCCAGCGCAGGCACTGCATCGTCGCGGCGCGTGGACACCTCGATCCAGGTCTGCACGCGGTCGTATGCGTTGCCGTCGCGGTCGAGCGCGAGCGTCTCGACCGCGCCCGGCTGCATCGGCGCATCAAGCGGGTAGGCCGGTGGCCGCAGCGCCGGGACGGCGGGTGCTGCCGGTGCTGCCGGCATGACCGCCGGCGCAGTCGGTGCCAGCGCCGCCGGCGGGGCCGCCGGGGCCGGGGCCACCGGGGCAGGTGCCGGGCTGGCCTGGCCGGCCGCGGTGGCCAGTGGATTCGGTGCGGCGGCCGGCGGCACAGCCACCGGGGCCGGCGGCTGGCGGTGGATCAGGCCGATCATGACCGCCACCGCCAGCAGGCCGACCACGCCACCGCCCACCGCCACCCTGCCGAATGCTGCCCGTCGCTCGCCATCTGGTGCCCTCCACGCTCAGGCTCTCACAGCACAGCATAGCATATCGTAGCGAACCCGCACGGCCCCGCCGCTGCGTCCTGCTGACCCTAGGACTGTCGGCCCCCCGCTGCCTCGCCCCGGCGGGGCCGCCGCCCGCGCCGCGCGGGCGGGCCGACGGGGAAGGGAGGCCGAGGCCCGCAGGGCCGAGCGCAGGCGGCCCCGTCCGGCTCGCACGCTAGCAGTCGCCAGCGGCTGACCGACTCATCACCGCTTGCGGTAATGGAGACGCCCCGCAAATCTGCGCCACAAATAGCGCGATTTATCCACCGCGCTGCCCACCGCCAAGGCCGAGATGCCCACATGGCGGGGGGCTGGCGAGGGCCACAGATGCGCTGTTCGGCCTCGAGGTCGCCCTCGAGGCCGTCGCCGAGGCCTCGGGCGGGCGAGTCGAGATCGAGGGACTGAGCCTGCGCTAGGCCGGGCCAGGTCGTCGGCCGAGGCCGGCCAGCGCCTCCAGGACGTGGGCGGGCATGGCCCGCCGCTCGCCGCCTGCCTGGGCGGGCGCGGCGGCGGCCGGGCCACCCGCCGGGCGACGGGCAGCCGGCGCCACCGGCCGGGCGGCGCCGTGGCGCCGGTCCAGCTCGGCGCGGTCCCGGGCCAGCAGCCAGCCGAGGCCGAGCATCTCGGCCAGGCGATGCCAGTTGAGCCGGCGGACGCCGGCCTCCGCGCGGAACTCACCGTCGCCGATGGCCACGGCCACCTCGTCGCAGCGGACGAGCCCGGCGTGGGTCAGCACGCGCAGCGCCCGCTCGGTGGTGGCGATGGCCGCCCGATCCTGGGCGCCGAGCGCGTACTGCGCCAGGTCGCGCACGGTGTAGCGGTGCCACGGGCCGCCGCCCACGCGCGGCTGGCCGAGGAGGCCCGAGCGGATGTCCGAGGCGCGGATCATCGCCATCAGGACGGCCACCACGCTTTCGGCCCCGTCCCTGCCCGACTGGGTGCCGCTGGCCTCGAAGATGACCGCACTGGTGGGCCTGGTGCTGGCCATGTTCGTGGCCGGCGCCCTGTTCACCGTGCTCTGGCAGCTGGGCCATGGCTTCAC
>Ga0207864_1000614_pt1 | contig 47050 bp, 31 predicted proteins | sample HigsolmetaAR202D_FD_184834 | JGI IMG/M metagenome (GOLD analysis project Ga0207864, IMG submission 184834) | Ionic liquid and high solid enriched microbial communities from the Joint BioEnergy Institute, USA - AR20-2-D (SPAdes) (version 2) ...
TAGGTATACGGACCGCTGGCGATGAGTTCGTCGGGGCGGAAGCTGGTCAGTTCGGCCTGTAGAGCGGCATAGTCTTCGGCGGTGGCGTTCTCGTTGGCGATCAGTTCAAGCGCCCGGTCAACCAGATCGCCGTAGCTTGGCGTATAGACAATCGGTTCCTTCAGGATCAGCCGCTCGGCAAGCAGCGACGGCTCGGTGGTGAACACGAAGCGCACCGTGCGGTCGTCCACTTTTTCGACGTCCGAAATGTAGGCGAAGTGCGCCCAGTTCATAACGCGACCGAAGGCGTAGGTGTTGACCACGTCGTCGGCGGTAATCGGTTCGCCGTTGCTCCATGTTGCGCCCTCGACCAGAGTGATTTCATAGGCGCTGTTGTCTTCGGTGAAGCCCCAGCTTTCGGCCAGCAACGGCACATATTCGCCGGTAGCCCACATGAACAGGGCCGGCGGAAGCTGAACGATGTTGCGATAGAGCGCAAGGTTCAGATTGGTGTTGACGCCGCCGGTTGTGACGAAGGAATTGAAATTGTGCTCAGGTGGCAGTACGTAGGGCCACGTGCCGAGGAGCGTGCCCTCCGGGGCCTCGAGAGCCGTGTCCTGAGCAGCCACCGGCAGCATACCAAGAACCAGGGCTAGCGCCAGAACGGCGATCAAAAGGCGTTTCATATGTCCTCCAATGAAATAGTCGTAATTCGGCGCAATTTTTGCTACAGGCCCGCCCGGCGTTCACGGCTGTCACGAGCGTCTTCAGATGCGGCGCGCTGGCAGGACTTGCGCGAAGCATAGCTCAAAGCCTTGCAAATTCCAAGCGGCCCGGTAACAACGAGGAAATGACAATTCTCACGATTTTGTGCCCGATGAATATTCAAGCTGATGTCATGAATTCATACGGCCTGAGATTCGCTAAAGCCTATTGATACCAATGCGTTTGACCGGGGCTTCTCCCGGTGGTAATCGTGGTTGTGCAGGCGGTTTCGTTTATCGTCTGGCTGTTGTTATGGGTGGCTGCGATTCTGCCACTCATTCTGTTGTGATTTGATTGTTGTTCGTCGAAAGCAAGCCACAAATCGCGCGGCGTTGCGTGGCTCATACCGGAGGTTAAAAACGTGGAAGCGCTGGTGCTTGAACGGGCGGGCGAGTTGAATTTGCGCGACATCGCGCTCGATGAACCGCTTGGCCCGCATGATGTTCGTATCGCTTTGCGAACGGTGGGCGTGTGCGGTAGCGATGTGCACTATTACCTGCATGGCAGGATCGGCAGTTTCGTCGTGCGCGAGCCGATGATTCTGGGACATGAGGCTTCTGGCGAAGTGGTCGAAGTCGGTTCGGAAGTGACGCGGTTGCGGGTCGGCGACCGTGTGTGTATGGAGCCGGGTATTCCCGATCCAAACAGCCGGGCGACACGGCTTGGCATCTATAACCTCGATCCGGCGGTGCGCTTCTGGGCAACGCCGCCCGTTCACGGTGTCCTGCGCCCGACGGTCGTGCATCCTGAGGCGTTTACCTTCAAGCTGCCGGACAACGTCAGCTATGCCGAGGGCGCGATGGTCGAGCCGGTGGCCGTAGGTATGCATGCTGCCAACAAGGCGCAGATTAAGCCGGGGGATGTGGCGGTCGTTCTGGGGGCAGGTACGATTGGCATCGTTACGGCGCTATCGGCGCTCGCCGGAGGGTGTAGTCAGGTCATCATCACAGACGTACAGCAACCCAAGCTGGATCTCGCCGCCTCGCTGGGGCCGATCACGCCGGTCAATGTGACGCGAGATGATCTTGTTCAGGTCGTGATGGATCTGACCGATGGCTGGGGAGCCGATATTGTCTTTGAGGCGAGTGGTAACGAGCGCGCGGCGGCGTCTGTGTTTGCGCCGTTATGTCCCGGCGGGCGCGTCGTTTTCATCGGCCTTCCGGGCGGGCCGATTGCCTACGACGTGCAGGAAGCCATGGTTCGCGAGGCGCGGGTCGAGCATGTTTTCCGCTATGCCCATGTCTTTCCGCGTGTGCTTGCGTTGATGGGCAGCGGCAAACTCGACGTCAAGCCACTGATTACGGATACCTTCAGTTTCCGCGAAAGCGTGAAGGCATTTGAGTATGCCGCCAACATGCCGCCAACGTCGGTAAAAGTTCAGATCGACGTAACCGCAAGCTAATTGCCCCTTTCCCTGCCCAGAGCGTCCGGCCCTGAAGCCGGGCGCTCTGGCACACCTCACCAGCCGTTATGATTCAGGGTCGCCGGCCATAACCGGCACAACTTGAATCCGTGTGCCTCTGGTACACTCGATGGCATTGCGACTTTCACTGAAGTGAATCGAGTGCGTTATGAAGATCACTAGTCTTGAACTGTTCACCGTGCCGCCGCGCTGGCTGTTTCTCAAAATTTCGACCGATGATGGGCTGGCCGGGTGGGGCGAACCGGTCGTTGAAGGCCATGCCGCGACGGTTGCGGCTGCCGTTCGCGAGATGGAACCTTATCTCATCGGCCAGAACCCGGAACACATTCAGGATATCTGGCAAACGCTGTACCGGGCGCGTTTTTATCGTGGCGGACCGGTGATGATGAGCGCCATCGCCGGCGTTGATCAGGCATTGTGGGATATTAAGGGCAAGCGTCACGGTGTGCCGGTTTACAGCCTGCTTGGTGGGCCAGTTCGCAACCGGATGCGCGTCTATTCGTGGATCGGCGGCGACCGTCCCGCAGATGTTGCCGAAGCGGCGCTTGAGCGTAAAAACGCCGGTTTCACCGCTGTCAAAATGAACGCCACCGAGGAGCTTCATTATGTCGACAGCCACGCTCATGTCGATATGGTGCTGCGCCGCGTTCAGGCCGTGCGCGAGGCGGCAGGGGAGGCCTTTGGCATTGCGGTGGACTTTCACGGGCGGGTTCATAAGCCGATGGCTAAAGTGCTGGCGCGAGAGCTTGAACCATATCACCTGCTGTTTATTGAAGAGCCGGTTTTGCCGGAGAACAATGAAGCGCTGCGCGATATCGCCAGTGCGACTTCGACGCCTATCGCGACTGGCGAGCGCATGTATTCGCGCTGGGATTTCAAGTCGCTGCTCGAAGCAGGCTATGCCGACATCCTGCAGCCCGATCTTTCCCACGCAGGCGGCATCACCGAAGTGTTTAAGATTGCGGCCATGGCCGAAGCCTACGATGTGGCCATTGCGCCACATTGCCCGCTTGGCCCGATAGCGCTGGCGGCGTGTCTGCAACTCGATGCTGTCGCGCATAATGCCTTCATTCAGGAACAAAGTCTGGGCATTCACTACAATGTCGGCAACGACTTGCTCGATTATCTGGTCGATCCTACTGTCTTCGCTTATGACGATGGCTATGTGCGCCTGCCCGATGGGCCGGGCCTTGGCATTGAGGTGAATGAGGATGTCGTGCGCGAAGCGGCGGAACGGGGGCACGCCTGGCGCAACCCGGTCTGGCGTCTGGACGACGGCGCAATCGCGGAGTGGTGAAGCGCGCGGCGAGGTGGGGCGGGCGTTGTTACGAGCCTTTGCCTTAAGACGCCTGACTTTGACTTGAGAACCGTGCGCGAGTACCATCGTATGAGAACGGTTTCAAAATCGCGCAGGAGTGTGGTGTGGCGAGGCGACCGACGATTATCGACGTGGCGCGGCTGGCAGGTGTCTCCAAGGCGACTGCGGCGCGTGTGTTGGGCGGTAACGAGCAGCTTGTTCGCCCCGAGACGCGCCAGCGCGTGCGGGAGGCCGCGGCGCAACTCGGCTACGAGCGTAATGCGATTGCCGGGAGTTTGCGTACCGACCGCACACAGATGGTGGCGTTGTCCATCCCTGATATCACCAATCCCTTCTGGCCCGGTGTGGCGCGCGGCGTTCAGGACGGGCTTGAACTCCAGAAGTATGCTACGGTCACCGTCAACACCGATTGGAACGCCGAACGCGAGCAGGAGTATCTGCGTCTCGTGCGCCGCAACCGCTTCGACGGTCTCATCATCAATCCGGCGGCTGTATCGAACGCCGAACTGAAAAGCCTGCGTATTCCGGTTGTTATCCTCGGCATGGGGATGTCCTTTCCCGACTTCGACGCGGTCGGCAGCGCCACCGAGCAGGGCGTTGAGCAAAGCCTGACGTACCTGTACGAACTTGGCCATCGCCGCATCGGGCTGTTGGCGGGGCATCCCCGACGCAACAAAATTTACAGCCGTTATCACAGTTATGTCGCTTTCCATGCGCGCAAGCACTTGCCGCTGCTGGACGAACTGGTCGTGCAGACCGAATTCACGGAGCAGGCGGGTTATGATGCAATGATGAAATTACTCGACCTCGACCAGCCTCCGACTGCCGTGTTCGCCGCGAACGATCTGCTGGCGATTGGCGGGCTGCGTGCGGCACAGGAGCGCGGCTACAACGTCCCATGCGACCTCTCGATCATGGGCATGGACGATATTTACGCTGCGTCGATCACCTCCCCACCGCTGACAACGGTTTCAAAGCCCAAGTATGAAATTGGCCGTGTCGCCGCCGACCTGCTGTTGAAGCGTCTTGCAGGAGAGCAGGGCCCGCCCCAGAAGGTCGCGCTGCCGTGCGAGCTGATCGTTCGCGGCACGACTGCGCCGCCTCGCGCCTGATCCCGTCAATTTTTAATGAAATAGTTGCGCCGCACAGAAAAGGCGTTATAGTAGAAATGAGAACGTTCTCATTGATGTGCGGCGGCCTGTATCTCAGGATTGAAAATGACCAATGCTTCCCCCATAGACGTGCAGGATCGCGGCGGACTCGCTGATCGTGCTACCGGCTGCCTTTTGGGTCTGGCTGTTGGCGATGCAATGGGTGATCTGGGGCGCATGGATTACTACCGCCAGCGCTATGGCATCGTGACGCAGATGTATGAGGGCGGGAAGAGCACCGACGATACCGAGTTCGCGATCCTCACGGCCCAGACTCTGATCGACTGGCGCGGCGAGCTGACCTTTGAGCGGCTGGCCGAGTCGTGGCGTAAATACATTCTGGGGCAGGGCGGCATGGGCGACCGGGGCGGCAAGCCATTGTACGGCGCTGTCGCCAACCTCGAGCGTGGTCTTGAACCACCGCAGACGGGTCTCGACAACGTGCAGAACGACGATGATGGGGCGGCCATGCGGATTGCTCCGGTTGGCATCCTGTGCGCCGGCAATCCTGCGCTTGCCGCCGAAATCGCAGGGATCGAGGCGCAGATCAGCCATGCCAGAGATGGCGTCTGGGCTGCTCAGGCTGTGGCCGCCAGCGTTGCGGTCGCTTTAGATGGCGCTTCTGTCGATGACGTTGTCGCAACCGGCCTCAACTACATTCCACAGGATAGCTGGCTGGGCCGGGCGATGAAGCGCGCGCTCGACATCTGTCGCGAGCACGGCGCGATTGAAGACGCCTGGCATCACCTGCATGTCGATTTGTGGACGCCGGTCCATTCGATGGCTGCCGAGGCCGTGCCACAGGCTTATGCCATCTATCTGCTGACCGGCGGCGACTTCCGCAAGGGCATGTTCTGGGCCTGTAACTTCGGGCGCGACGCTGACACGATCAGCGCGCTGGTTGGCGCGCTCAGCGGCGCGATGCACGGAACCGGCGTCATTCCGCCCGACTGGATCGAAAAAGTGCGCCGTCCGGCAGGAGTGTGCCTGAAATTCGCCGCCCAGCGCGATATTCCGGCGCTGGCCCAACAACTGGTCGAGATCGCTTACGCGCGCGCCTGACGCTGCTGCGCGGGCGATATCAACAAATCTGTATAGAAGCAGGTTTTCGAGTCAAGGAGTTTTCAATGAGAATTTATGGTCGTATGGCAGCGCTGGCGCTTTTGAGCGTCGCGTTGCTCACAGTCACCTCGCTCGGTGTCCTGGCGCAAGAGCCGGTGACAATCGAATGGTGGACGGTTGCGTCCGAGGAGTTCGACGAGGAAGTTCAGCGGGCATTGGTTGAGAAGTTCAATTCGGAACACACCGACGTTCAGGTCAATATGACGCTGCTGCCCTCGTCGGGTTATGACGAACGTATGCAGACGACTCTGGGCGCAGGGCAGGGCGCGCCGGATGTGGCGCTGTTCTGGATCACCAACTGGTATCCGCAGGCGCTCGACCTGACCGAGTTGATCGAGAACGACCCGGACATCGACCCCGACATGTACCTGCCGGGTTTCTGGAACACCCGCGTCGTCTGGGAAGATAAGATCATCGGCCTGCCGCTTGGCGTCGGCGCGAACTTCGTCATGTACAACAAGGATATGTTCGACGCCGCCGGTGTCGAGTATCCGGACCCGGACTGGACGCCGGAGGACTATAATCGCCTTGTCGCAGAACTGGCGAACGCAGAACAGCGCGTGTGGGGCGGTGACCGCCCGCGTGGGCCGTACCGCGCCATCTGGTACAACATGGGCGCGCGTCTTTACGCCGATGACAGCAGCACAACCGAAGGTTATCTGAACAGCCCTGAATCGGTTGCGGCATACCAGTGGCTGTGGGATCTGGTGAATACCAACGGCACGCCGACGCCCGCCGATCTGGAAGTGCTCGGCACTGAAGGCACGGGGCCGGTGGATCTGTTCCTTGCCGACCGGCTGGCGATGGCGACGCTCAATCAGGGCCACATGCTCAATGCCATGGCGGAGGGCAAGAACTTCGGCATTGTGCCAGAGCCTCACATTCCCGGCAACACGCGCCATGTCAACGCCTGGTCGCTCACCGCTTCGATCTGGGCAGGCACCGAGCATCCGGAAGCCGCGTGGAAATGGCTGAAGTACTGGGCCGGCCCCGAAGGCCAGCGGTTCCTGATGGAAAACGGTAACCTGATCCCGTCGATTCCGTCGGTGCTGGAGGAGTGGGAAGGCGCGGAGACGGAGTACGGTCAGGCTTTCCTCGACGTGCTCGAACTGGAGCAGGTCGCAGCCTGGGACAACGAGCATCCGTGCAAGGCCACCGTCCTGCGTGCCGTGGAGGATATCTGGGATCTGATCAACCTGAACCAGATCGCGCGCGAAGACATTCCGGCGACGCTCGATGGTCTGGTTCCGGCTGCCGACGCCGCGCTGCAGGAATGCGTTGGCCGGCTTGGTGGCTGACGGTTTCCGCTGAAACATAGGCAACTTCGCAGACAAGGGCGGGGCGCTGCTTGCGGCGCTCCGCCTGCCAGCCCAACGCCGCTCGAAAGACTGCTTCATCCTCGTTGGCGATATTCATGCGGTAGCCTCTCGTGCGTGCCGTGATTTGTGGAGAAATGTAGCGTTATGGCAACAGCGACCTGGCGAACCGCGAAGCCGCAGGCCAGGCGGGAAGCAATCGAAGGCTATATCAGCCTTCTGCCGTGGATGATCGGCTTTGTGGGCTTCACGGCCATTCCTCTGGCCGCATCGGTTTATCTCGGCTTCACGCAGTGGAACATTATCGAGCCGCCGCAATGGATCGGACTGGATAACTACGTGCGGATGTTCACGCGCGATCCGTTGTTCTGGCAGGCGCTGAAGGTCACGCTGGGTTTTGTCGCGCTGTCGCTGCCGCTCAAACTGGTTTTTGGGCTGGGGCTGGCGCTGCTGCTCAACCTTAAAATTCCGGGCATGAACTTCTTCCGCACCGTGTTTTACATCCCGGCGGTGATTTCCGGCGTCGCCGTGTCGCTGATGTGGATGTGGTTGCTGCAGCCCGACACCGGCGTGGTCAACACCATGCTTTACTTCCTCGGCATTCAGGGACCGAACTGGTTCTGGGATCCCAACTGGGCGCTGCCATCGGTGGCGATGATGAGCGTCTGGAAGGTGGGGGGAAGCGCGGTAATTTATCTGGCAGGGCTTCAGAATATTCCCGCCCATCTTTACGAGGCCGCGCAGATCGATGGCGCGGGGCGCTGGGCGCGCTTCTGGCGCATCACCCTGCCGCTGCTCACGCCGACGCTGTTCTTCCAGTTGATCATCGAGATGATCGACTCGTTCAAGGTCTTCACGGAAGCGTTTGTCATTACGCAGGGTGGGCCGCTGAAGGCCACCTATTTTTATCTGTTGTACTTCTATGAAGAAGCGTTCCAGAACTTCAACATGGGCTATGCCTCGGCGCTGGCGCTGGTGCTGACGATCATCATTCTGTTGGCGACCGTGTTCGTCAATTACACGTCAAAGCGGTGGGTGTTCTATGAGTCAGAGTAAAGACCTCGGTCCGCTGATCGCAGCCGAAGCGGGCGGCAGCCGCAACCGCGCGATCACGAGCGCCATCAATGGGGTTACCGCGCGCAGGTGGCTCGGCTATGGCGCGGTCTATGTCGTGCTGACCGCGATTGCGATTGTGTTCATGATCCCGCTGCTGTGGATGTTTGCCACATCGCTGAAATCGCGGAGCGAAATTTTCGCCTGGCCGCCTTCGTGGATACCTGAGCAACCGCTCTGGTCGAATTACGCGATGGCGTTCGAGAAATACCCGTTGGCGCGCTTCATGATGAACACCAGCGTGCTGGTTATTTTCAACATCATCGGCGAGCTGCTGGCCGTGCCGTTGATCGCCTATGGCTTCGCCCGGCTCAATTTTCCTTTTAAGCGCGTGCTGTTTATCCTGATGCTCAGCACGATGATGATTCCGGGGCAGATCAAGCTGATTCCGCTCTATTCCATCTACAGCCGGCTGGGTCTGGTCAACACGTACGTGCCGCTCGTTCTGCCCGCTTTCTTTGGCAATCCGTTCTTCATTTTCCTGATGGTGCAGTACATACGGACGATCCCGCGCGATCTGGATGAGGCGGCGCGCATCGATGGGGCGGGGACGTGGACGATCCTGTACCGGATTATCCTGCCGCTGTGCAAGCCGGTGCTGGCGGTCATGATCGTATTCACCTTCCTGTGGGTTTGGAATGACTTCCTGCAACCGCTGATCTATCTAAACGACTTCTATTCGTATCCTATTTCGGTTGGTCTGGCGTTTTTCCGGGGACGTTATAGCGTCGAATGGAATTTGTTTATGGCGGCGACGCTGGTTTCGATCCTGCCGGTGCTGGTGCTTTACTTCTTTGCCCAGCGCCACTTGATCGGCGGCATCGCCTCACTGGGGCTTAAGGGATAACCTCATTCCCTGACTCCTCTCCCAAATCTGCCGGTTTTCGAGAGGGGCATATCGATCATTCGGGCGTTATTACACCCGTTCGAGAGCTTTCTCCCAAACACGGTGTTCGTTTTGGGTGGGGCCGGGGGATGAGGTTCGATTTCAGTGCGGTCTTCAAAGGAACGATTGGGTTATGACGAAGGGCAGACTGCCGGCAGACTATGACGTTCGCGTCTATGCCGGGTGGCTTGGCAAGTGCATCGGTGTGCGCTTCGGCGCGCCACTGGAAAGCTGGACTTACGAGGAAATCCGCAACAATCTGGGCGAACTGGAATGGTACGCCTATGGGGAACAGGGCAAGGTCTTTAAGCCGGATGATGACACGGCGACGCCGATGGTCTACATTCGCGCGCTGGAAGATTACGGCCTCCACCCGACTGCCGAACAGTTAGGCGATACGCTGCTCAATTATCTGGGCGACCAGCATGGCACGTTCTGGTGGGGCGGGTATGGCGTATCGACCGAGCATACAGCCTATGTTAATCTCGCCAGCGGCATTCCCGCGCCGCGTTCCGGTTCGATCGACCTGAACGGGATCATCGTCGCGGAGCAGATTGGCGGGCAAATCTTCAGCGATATCTGGGGCCTGATCACGCCGAACAACCCGGCGTTGGCGGCAGACATGGCCGAGCGCGCATCGAGCGTCACGCACGATGGCAACGGCATCTATGGCGGGCGTTTCATCGCGTCGCTGGTCAGCGCGGCCTTTAGCGAGCGCGACCCGCTCAAGCTGATCGAAACCGGCCTCGAACAAATCCCGTCGGATAGCGAATACGCCCGTGTCGTTCGGGCCATGATCGACTTTCACCGCAGTTGCCCCGATGACTGGCGCGCGGCTTATGGCTATTTGAAGGAAAACTTCGGTTACGACCGCTATCCCGGCGTCGTTCATATCATCCCGAACGCGGGCGTCGTCGCGCTGGGCTTGCTCTATGGCGCGGGCGATTTTTCACGCGCGATCCGCATCACCAACATGTGCGGTTGGGATACCGACTGCAATGTCGGCAATGTCGGCGCGATTATGGGCGTCGCTGTCGGCGTTGAGGGCATTGACACGCGCTGGCGCGAACCGATCAACGACCTGCTGATCGCCGCCAGCGTGATCGGCACGCGCAATATCCTGACCATTCCTCAGTGTGTCGATCTGTTCTGCCGTCTGGGACGGCAGCTTGCGGGTGAGAGCGAGATTGAGGCGCGGCCTCGCTATCACTTCCGCTATCCCGGTTCGGTCAATAACTTCCATGTCGAGGGTGAACGGGCCATTCCCACCCATCGTCACCAGACGGAAATCGCCGGAGAGCCTGCGCTACAGGTCAGCATCCGCAAGCTGAACAAAAAGGGCGAGGCGCGTATCTACACGCGTACTTACTATCGTCCCTCAGAACTCAGCGGCAATTCGTACGCGGCGATGTTCACGCCGCTGGTCGCGCCGGGGCAGACGCTGCGCGCTCGCGTTTACCTGCCGGAAGATGCGCCGGACTCGGCACGCGCCGCGCTCTATGTCTACGACGACAACGCTGGCGAGTATCATCAGGCGGAAGGCCAGCCGCTGACGCCGGGGCAGTGGCATGAATTAACTTACCAGATTCCGCCGCTGACCGACGCCATTCTATCGCAGGCGGGTATCCTGCTGCGCGTGCTCGATCCGTTGTGGCAGGCCGGCTCCATCGGGCTGGCGTGGCTGGACTGGGACGGGCAACCGAACTACCGTACGACCTTCGCCAAAGACCGGCCTGAAACGACCGCCATCAGTGGATGGACGCGCCTGCGTGGCTACTGGCGGCTGGAGAACGGCGCGTATCATGGCAGCGGCAACGGTGATTGCGAAACCTACAGCGGCGACATCCGCTGGGGAGACTATCGTCTGTCGGCTGAGTTGATCCCCATACTGGGCGACCATCATCGCGTGAACGTGCGCGTGCAAGGTGCGTTGCGCTCGTATGCCTTCGGCCTCGCGCCTGATGGCAAGGTCGCGCTGTACAGGAAAGATCGCGTCTACGCCGAAGTCGCGTCGGCGCCGTTTGCATGGCGGCATGGCGTAACCTATCGCCTGACTGTTGAGGCGCGCGGTGACGAACTGGCTGCGACGGTCGAAGGAGCGGGCGAACGCGCCGAACTCCGCTGGCGAGACGCCGGTTCGCCCTATCTGACCGGACAAATCGGATTGTCTACCGGGCATGGCGGTCATACACGTTATCTGAACGTCGAAGTCAGTCCCGCCTAGAAGGGCAATCATGGCGCGCTTGCATGAGTTTCAGGGGAAGCAAATTCTGGCACAGGCCGGGATCGCCGTGCCACGCGGCGGCGCTGCCAGCGACGTAAACACGGCGCGGCAGCTCGCCGAATCGCTTGGCGTCCCGGCGGTTGTCAAGGCACAGGCATGGGTGACGTCGCGTGCGGCGAAAAAGCTGATTCACTTTGTCGAAACGCCCGACGACGCGGCGCAGGCGGCAAACGCGCTTCTCGGCCAGCCTGTCGGCAATTTCAACGTCGATACCGTGCTGGTGGAAGAGCGCCTGCCGGTTGAGCGCGAATTTTATCTCGGCTTGATCGTTGATGACCGCGAGCGGCGTCCTGTCGTCATTCTGAGCAGCGTCGGCGGCAGCGGCATTGAGGAAATCGCCCGCGAGCATCCCGACCGTGTGGCCAGCCTTCCGGTCGATATTCGCAAGGGCTTGCAGGACTTTGAAGCGCGCGATCTGGCGCGGCGGCTGGGCATTCAGGGCAAGCTGCTGCTCGCGCTCAGCAATCTGATGGTGAAGTTCTATGACGTGGCGCGCAGCTACGACGCCCGTTCCGCCGAAATCAATCCGCTGGCGTTGACAACCGACGGCAAGCTCGTCGCGCTGGACTGCCGCATCACGGTGGACGACTACGCCGTGTTTCGCCATCCCGACCTCGGTATTGAAATCGCCCGCGAGATGGATCGCCCGCCGACCGAGCTTGAGCGCATTGCCTGGAACGTCGAAAAGAACGACTATCGGGGGACGTTCTATTTCCTCCAGCTTGAATCCGAATTCCGGCCTGAAGACCGCGTTGTCGGCTTTCATGGCAGCGGCGGCGGGGGCAGCATGATGAACATGGACGCGCTGCTGGCGCGTGGTTTCAAAATCGCCAACTTTGTCGATACCAGCGGCAACCCGCCTGCCAGCAAAGTCTATCGCGCTGCGCGTATCATCCTCAGCCAACCGCGCGTTGACGCCTACTACATGGGCGGCAGCGGTGTCGCCAGTCAGGAGCAGTTCCATTCGGCGCGCGGGCTTGTCAAAGCGTTTATGGACGCGCAGTTGAACGTGCCCGCCGTGATCCGCGTTGGCGGTAACGGCGAAGAGCAAGCAATTGAAATTCTTGAGCGCGCGAATGGCGCATTCCCCGGCCCGGTCGAAGCCTATGGGCGCGACGACTCGCCGGAGTTTTGCGTCGAGCGGCTCGTCAAGCTGGTGGAGAACTACACTCCTGCGGAAACCGTCACGCCCCGCGAAGCGCCGCCGATGGCGGAACCGTACACCTTTGAAACCATCTCAGGCGGCACGGTGGCCTATGACCACGCGCTGTGCGCCCATTGCGAAACCAAAGCCTGTATCAAAGCGTGTGTCCCGCAAATCCTGTCGCTCGATGGCGAGGTTCCGGTGCTCAACATCACGCGCGAGGAAGCCAAACGCGGCGGCTGTATCGAATGTCTCGCCTGCGAAGTCGAATGCTATTTTCAGGGCAACAAGGGCGGCTATATCACGCTGTCGGTTCCGGGCCTCGATGAGTAAAAGCGCATGGCAATTCTGATTGACGCAAGCAAACGGGTGCTGGTTCAAGGCATCACCGGGCGCGAAGGCGCGGCCCGGACACGACTGATGAAGGAATACGGCACGAATGTCCTCGCCGGCGTGACGCCGGGGCGGGGCGGCCAGCAGGTCGAAGGCGTGCCGGTGTTCGATACTGTGGCCGAGGCGACCGAGGCGCTGGGCGTTTTCGATGTCAGCGTTCTTTTCATCCCCGCGCCGCTGGTGAAGAGCGCGGCGTTCGAGGCGCTGGCGGCGGGCGTGAAGCTCCTGGTCATCGTTCCCGACCGCGTACCGCTCTACGACGTGCTCGAAATTGTGGCCGAGGCCGAAGCGCGTGGCGCGGCGTTTGTCGGCCCGAATACGCTCGGTTTGCTCAGTCCCGGTAAGGGCGTGCTGGGGATGATGGGCGGGCGCGCCGCCAGCGCGCGCGAGTGGTTCTTCCCCGGCCCGGTCGGTGTCACCAGCCGCAGCGGTGGCATCACCACCAGCATTGCCTATTATCTGGCGCGTTCGGGGCTCGGCCTGTCCACCATCGTGCATGTCGGCGGCGACTCCATTGTCGGCCTGCCACATGCCGAGGTGTTGAAGCGTTTCGAGGCCGATCCGGAGACCGAATGTGTGGTTCTGTTCGGTGAAATCGGCACGTCGCAGGAAGAAACGGCTGCCGAGTTGATTGCTTCGGGCGGCTTTACGAAGCCGCTGGTGGCCTACATCGGCGGCAAAGCGGCCAAACGCGGAACCCGTTTCAGCCATGCCGGGGCAATTATCGAAGGCGACCGTGGAACCTACGAGGGCAAGGTTTCATTGCTGCGCGAAGTCGGCGCGCATGTCGTCGACTCGTTTGCCGACATTCCCGCTGTGACCGCGCGTGTGCTTAACCGCAAAACCATCTCGCTGCCCGCGCAGCCGAACGGGCAGACGACTTCAGGAGGACAACCCGCCATGACAACAACCGATGCCAGTAGCGCGCCCGAACCGTCATTGCGCTGGCACACGGCAGTCAGCCGGATCAGGCCCAACGAAATTCGACTGCGCGGTTATCGCATTGATGAATTGATGGGCAACGTCACGTTCAGTCAGGCGATCTTCCTCGCGCTGACGGGCGATCTTCCCTCGCCGGAAGTTGGCCGCTTGCTCGACGCGATCTTTGTTTCGTCCATCGACCACGGCGTCACGCCGCCGTCGGCGCTGGCGGCGAGGACGGCGGCCAGCACAGGCGCGCCTTACAACGCGGCTATCGCGGCAGGGCTGTTGAGCATCAACCAGTATCATGGCGGCGCGATTGAAAACAGCATGCGCATGATCCAGCACGGGCTGGAACTCGCATCGGCCAATAGCGGCGATTTCGCCGCAGCGGCGGCTGCGCTTGTCGCGGAATACCGGCAGGCCAAACGCCGCTTGCCCGGTTTTGGTCACCGCCTCCACACTGCCGACCCGCGCACCCGCCGGTTGCTCGAACTGGCTGAGGAGGTTGGGATTGCCGGGCATGGCGTGGCGATGATCCGCGCGATTGAAGCCGCCTGGGCCGAACAGGGCAGCAAGCCGCTGCCTGTCAACGTCGATGGCGCGATTGCCGCGCTGCTGGTAGACCTCAGGCTGCCGCCCGAACTGGCAAACACCTTCTTCATGATGGCCCGCGTGCCGGGGCTGGTTGCCCAGATTCATGAGGAAAAGACGCGGGAACGACCGATGCGGATCATTCACCCAACCGAGCATGACTATGATGGCCCGGAAGACCGCGATTTGACGCAGGTGTAGGAGGTGGCGATGGGATTACGTGTGCTGTGGTTGCTTCTCTTGCTCGTGATCGTCTCACCGCTGGCCGCACAGGATGATGAGGCAGGCATGCTGGTCAAGGGTAGCTTTGAGTCGGAGACGCTTGGGCGCGACTACGAATATTTCGTCTACCTGCCCGCGGGCTACGAAGCATCGGAGCTGCGCTATCCGGTCGTCTACATGCTGCACGGCCGCGGCGACGATATGTACGCGTGGTGGAATGTGAAGGACTTGCTCGACACGCTCATTGCGTCTGAGGAGTTGCCGCCGCTGATCGCGGTCATGCCGGATGTGCCTTCCAGCGACCGGGCGAGCTACTACATCGATTCGGAGTATACAGGCGCGGATTTTCCCTCGGAGAAGGTCGAGACGGCCTTTTTCTCCGACCTGATTCCTCATATCGACGCCAGCTATCGCACGATAGCAACGCGAGCGGGCAGGGTCATCGCGGGTTATTCGATGGGCGGCTATGGCGCGATTCGCTACGCGCTGGCGCACCCGGATGTGTTTCAGTCGGCCATTGTGCTTAGCCCGGCCGTCTATACGCCCCAGCCGCCGCTGGATTCGAGCGCCCGCCTGTTCGGCGCGTTCGGCGTCGGCGACACGCTTTTCGACGAGGCCCGCTACGAAAGCCTGAATTACCCGGCACTCATTGAGAGCTTCAAAGCGGCTGAACTGCCGTTGTACCTGTTCCTCGCTGTGGGCGACGACGAATGGAAGCATCCCGATTCTGCCGACCAGTTGCACGACCTCGATATGGAAACGCATCTGCTTTACAACCGCATTCGCCGCGTGCCGCGAGTCGTGCCGGAACTGCGTGTCTACGACGGCGGGCATGACTGGGAACTGTGGCGGCGCGGCTTCGAGGAGGGCATACGCTTCGCCAGCCGGTTCATCGCCGCGCCGCAGGGAGGCGACGCCGTACAGGACTGACCGGCGTGCGAATGCGGTGATCAAAGCCGCCTGCTGTGGCGGGCGCGCCGCTTTACTCAGCGGACGGCGTCGCGGAGGTAGGCGTTGACTCCGAGATGCCCAGTTGTTCCAGCCGCCGCGCCCAGTTTTCCGTTAGTTGCGCCTGATGCTGGCGCTGTTCGTCGGTCCACCAGAGTTTGATATAGGCCAGTATGGCGCGGATTTCCTCTTCCGAGAGACCGGGGGAGAAACTGGCCATCGGAAACTGATCGAGCGGATTCTGAATCCCTTCCTGCACCACGCGGATCAGCAGTTGGTCGGGATGCTGCCATATGTGCCCGCTGGAATTGAGGGCGGGAACCGTGTGCATGCCTAGCGCCAGCGTGTTTTCGATGGTGCTCTCTAACTGGCCTTCGCCTTCATAGCCGTGGCAGTGCGCGCATATCAGCGTGTAGAGCTCCTCGCCCTGCGCCAGTACCGGATCGGTGAAGGTCGTTGTTGGCACGTCTTCGGGCGCGACCAGCGTGATATCGAATTGCGGAGTTGGTTGCGCGATCTGGCCACAGGCTGCCAGCGTTAGCGTGAATAACAGGAGAATCGCCATCAGTTTCCGCACCATGCTGCTCCTCCGGGATCCGGCATCGCCGGCGCATTCAAAAAAGCCGATTATAGCGGCTGGAACACACGGGCTGGCCGGCTCGTGTCATGCCACGTTTCCTCGTCTGGCCGTGCACAACGTCCTGAAAGCGCGGCTGCGCTTGAGTGGCTTCAGCGCGTTGGGTACACTCGTGGCGCTTTTCCCACCAGAATAGAGAGAGTCTTTCGATGAAGATCGCGGTCATTGGCGGCGGCTCGTCGTACACACCTGAACTGATTAACGGCTTTTTGGCCCGGCGGGAAACGCTGCCGGTTTCTGAGTTATGGCTGATGGACGTTCTGCCTGAACGTCTGGAAATAGTCGGCGGCTTTGCGCGGCGCATGGTCGAAGCGGCGGGCAGCCCGTTCACCGTTCATCTGACCGGTGATCAGCGCGAAGCCGTGCGTGGCGCGAGTTACGTGCTGACGCAGCTTCGCGTCGGTTGGATGGCAGCGCGGCGCGAAGACGAATATCTGGGCAAGCGCCATGGTCTACTGGGGCAGGAGACGACCGGCGTTGGCGGTATGGCCAAGGCGCTGCGAACTATTCCGGTGATCCTGCGCGTTGCTAACGATATTCGCGAACTTGCGCCGGGCGCGTTACTCGTCAATTTCACCAATCCGGCCGGTCTGATCACCGAAGCGTTGCAGCGTTATGCGCCTGAAGTGACGTCGATAGGCCTGTGCAACGTGCCGATCACGACCAGCATGAACATTCTGAAGCGGCTGGGGCTGGACGAGTCGGAAGCGCCGCGTGCGCGGCTGGACACGCTGGGCCTGAACCACCTAACCTGGCATCGCGGCTTCACGCTCGACGGTGAAGACCTGTGGCCGCAGGTGTTGAAGGATTACATCGAGCGCCAGCGCGCTGCCGAGAAGCCGGAATTCGACCCGCGCACGATCGAAGCGCTCGGCATGATTCCGAACGGTTATGTGGGCTACTATTACTACACCGAGGCCAAGATCGCCCAGCAGGATCAGTGGCCGCCGTCGCGCGCCGAGCGGGTGATGGAGATCGAAGAAGCCTTGCTGGCGCAGTATGCCGAACCTGATCGCGTGACGCCGCCGGAAGGTCTGATGCAGCGCGGCGGCGCGTACTACTCAACGTTGGCGACGCAGGTTCTGGAGGCGCACCATAACGACACGGGCGAAATCCATGTCGTCAACACGCGGCACAACGGGGCGGTCTCCGGTTGGCCTGCCGATTGGGTGCTGGAAATGCCCTGCCGTATCGACGCTCAGGGGGTGCACCCGTTGCCGGCTGAACCGCTGCCGCCTGCTCCCTTCGGGTTGCTTGCCGCCGTCAAGGCTTACGAATTGCTGACGGTTGAGGCGGCGGTGCATGGCGACCGTAACGCCGCCTATCAGGCGCTACTGGTCCATCCACTTGGCCCATCTGCCGATCAGGTGGAGGCCGTGTTGAACGACATGCTGGAGACCAACCGGCGCTATCTGCCCCAGTTTTTCCCGGATGAGGCGTAGCAGGCGGTATGAGCGCGTATTTTCTTGGCGTGGATGTCGGCGGCACGAAGAGCCATGCGCTGGTGGCGAATGCCGCTGGAGATGTCCTCGGCTTCGGCGAATCGGGGCCGGGAAACCACGAGTCGGTCGGGTATGACGGCCTGTTCAAGGTGCTTTCGGAGGCGACGTCAGAGGCTTTCGCGCAGGCCGGCATCACTGCGCAGGACGTCAGCGGAGCGGGTTTCGGCCTCTCCGGCTGCGACTGGCCGAAAGATGTCGCGCCGCTGCGCCGGGTGGTAGATGGCCTGCATCTGGGCGGGCCGTTTGTCGTCACCAATGACGCGACCATCGCGCTGGTCGCCGGGGCGGAAGCGGGCTGGGGCGTGGCGATTATCGCCGGGACGGGCTGCAACTGTCGCGGTCGGGACGCGCAGGGCCGTGAAGGCCGCGTGACCGGCGAAGGCGGCCTGTTCGGTGAGTATGGCGGCGCGAGTGAACTGGTCGTTCGCGCTATTCAGGCGGTTGGCATGGCCTATACCCACCGTGGTCCGGCCACACGCCTGACACAGCTTTTCATGGATTACTATCAGGCGAGCGATCTCGAGGATCTGCTGGAAGGGCTGGCGCGGCGTCGTTACCGGCCAAATCCTGCTGCCGCGCCGCTGGTCTTCAAAGTGGCTGAAGAAGGCGACCCGGTCGCGCGGGAAGCGATTGCCTGGGCAGGACGCCAGCTTGGCAGTCTGGCGGAGGGCGTCATCCGTCAGCTTCAACTCGAAAACGAGACGTTCGAGGTGGTGCTGGCCGGAAGCCTTTTCAAAGGCGGGCCGATGCTCATCGAGCCGCTTCGGGAGGTTGTGCAGGCGATTGCGCCCGGCGCGCGGTTGGTACGCCTGAATGCTCCGCCGGTGGTGGGCGCGGTTCTTCTGGGCATGGAGCAGGCGGGCGTGAAATGGTCGTCGGAAGTACGCCAGCACCTGATCGACGGCGCGCGCGAAGCCCTGGAAATGCGCCGCGCAGCGCGGCAGAGCTAATCGAATACAAGCGCGGGGCTGGCGCGTGACGTTCGTACAACATCTTTTGGCCACGCTGCATGAGGGAGCAGAGTAGGGCTGAAGCTTAGCGTTGCCAAGCCCCAATCAATCTCGCAATAACCATAGATTGCTTTTGACTCACTTACATCACTGGATACGACAATGAAAATTCAGGCTGCGGTTCTGGAAGCGCCCAATCGCGCTTTTCAGGTTGAGACATTGAGGCTGGACGAGCCAAAAGCGGGCGAAGTGCTCGTCCGTATCGTCGCTTCCGGCGTCTGCCACAGCGACTATCACCTCGTTACCGGGGCGACACGCCACCCGATGCCGGTCGTTTGCGGCCATGAGGGCGCGGGTGTTGTCGAGGCGGTCGGGCCGGGCGTTTCCCGCGTGAGCGTTGGCGATCACGTTACGCTGAGCTGGACGCCGGACTGCGGCCACTGCTTCTACTGCCAACGTGGCATGCCGAATCTGTGCGAAACCTTCACCGATCCCATCTGGGCGGGGACGATGCTCGACGGCACAACGCGGCTCTACCGGGATGGCGATCCGGTCTATCACTACTGCGGGCTGGCGACCTTCGCGGAATATGTCGTCGTGCCGGAACAAAGCTGCGTGCCGGTGCGTAAGGACGTGCCGCTCGAAGTCGCTGCGCTGGTTGGCTGCGCCGTGGCGACCGGCGTTGGCGCTGTGTTGTTCACGGCGAATGTGCGACCGGGCGCTAGTGTGGTTGTCATCGGTTGTGGTGGCGTCGGGCTGAACATTGTTCAGGGCGCGGCGCTGGCCGGGGCGCAGACGATCATCGCCGTGGACGTGAACGAGACAAAACTGGCGCTGGCCCGGCAGTTCGGCGCGACCAATACGCTGCTTTCCGACGACAAGACCGTGGCGGCTGTTCGCGCGCTGACGGGCGGGCGCGGCGCGGACTATGCCTTCGAGGCGGTGGGCATTCCCGCGTTGCAGGAAATGGCGCTTCAGGCCGTGCGTCCGGGCGGCACGGCGGTGCTTGCTGGATTGTCGCAAATGGGCAGCGGGACCAACCTTCCCGGCGCGGTCATCACCCGGCAGGAAAAAACGGTCAAAGGCAGCTATTACGGCAGCGTCAATCCCAGCCGGGATTTTCCGATGCTGCTCGATCTCTATATGGCCGGGAAATTGAAGCTGGACGAACTGATTTCGCGCGAGTACCGGCTGGAACAGGTTAACGAGGCGTTCGAGACGATGCTTTCGGGCGAAATTGCCCGCGGCATCATCCGTTTTTCGTGACGTTTTACATTCGCCCGCGCATCCTTGGGTCGAGCACGTCGCGCAGCCCATCGCCCAGCAGGTTGAAGCCGAGCACGCCGAGCATGATGGCAATGCCGGGATAGAGCATCAGCCACGGCGCAAGCTCCGCTAACCCGCGCGATTCGCTCAGCATCACCCCCCACGAGGCGCGCGGCGGCTGTGTGCCGAGGCCGAGGAAACTCAGCCCCGCTTCAGTCAGCAGCGCCCACGACAGTGCCAGACTGACCTGCACAATCAGCGGCGCGAGCGTGTTGGGCAGCACGTGACGGAGGAGGATACGCGACTCCGGCAGGCCAAGGCAGCGCGTGGCCGTGATGAATTCCATCTCTTTGACGCTTAACACCGGCCCCCGCGCGACACGGGCGAAAATCGGCGTGTAGACGACCGCGATGGCCAGCACCGTACTGTTGATGCCGGGGCCGAGGACGGTCACGACCAGCAGCGCCAGCAGCAGGGCGGGCAGGGCGAAAAAGATGTCCATCACGCGCATGATGATATTGTCGAGCGTGCCGCCGATATAACCGGCAATCGTGCCGATGGTCGTCCCGGCGAGCGTCGCCAGCCCGACCGACAGTAGCGCGACTTGCAGCGAGTTGGCCGCGCCTTCCATCAGGCGGCTGGCGAGATCGCGCCCGAACATATCGGTTCCCAGAATGTAGGTTTCGCTCGGCCCCTTGAGGCGGTCGCGCGGGTGTTGCTCCAGCGATGGATAGGGCGTGGCCCCCAGTGCTCCGAGCAGGCCGGTGATCAAAAACGCGGCGACGAGAACCAGACCCACCGCGCCGCTTCTGTTCCTGAGCAGGCGGCGCAGCAGGCTCTCTTCCTTCGGTCGCTCAAGCGCGAGTTCAGGCTTTGCGATCATAGGTAATTCTTGGGTCAACTGCCGTATAGAGCAGGTCAACCGCCAGATTGATGGCGACGAAGTTAAAGGCGATGAAAAGCGCAATGCCCTGCACCAGCGCGTAATCGCGCTGGGAAATGGCGTTAAAGACCAGCCGGCCCAGCCCTGGCAGCGCGAAGATTTCCTCGACGATCACCGTACCGCCGAGCAGATAGCCCATCTCGACGCCGGCAATCGTGATGACCGGAATGAGCGCGTTACGCAGCGCGTGGCGGCGGTTGATGACGGCGTCGCGCAGGCCCTTGCTGCGGGCAGTGCGGATGTAATCCTGTCCCAGCACTTCCAGCATGGCCGAGCGTGTGGTTCGCATGACGGACGCTGCGAACGAGAAGCCGAGCGTGATCGCCGGAAAGATCATCTGCCCCAGATTTTGCGCCGGGTCGGTCGTCAGACTGACGAAATTACCCGAATTGGGCAGAATGCGGAAATAGACCGACAGCACGTAGATGATGAGCGTGCCGAGCAGAAAGTTCGGCATCGCCAGCCCGACGAGCGCGAACAACCGCCCGATCAGGTCGATCAACGAATTGTGGCGCACCGCCGACAGGATGCCAAGCGGCAGGCCGACGGCCAGCGCAATGACCATCGCCATGACGGCAAGCTGCAACGTGACCGGGAAACGCTGCAGGATGACCTGAAGCACGGGCGCGCCGTGGCGCACCGACAGGCCGAGGTCGCCCTGAAGCGCGTTACCAAGCCAGACGAAATATTGCTCGATCACCGGCTTATCGAGGCCGAAATAGGCTTCCAGCGCCCGGCGTTGTGCCTCGGTCAGCATCCCGGCTTCCGTCCCGAGCATGGCGATGATCGCATCGCCCGGCACGAACCGGATCATCAGAAAGATCAGGATGGACACGCCGAGCAGGATAGGTATGAAGGCGACGATGCGTTGCGCGAGGTAGCGGGCCATGCAGTGGCTTTTCTCTCACAGACGAGGCAGACCTGAACCTCATCCCCCACGCTTGTGGTCTCGCTGCTGCCTTCTCCAAAACACGAAAAGTGCGTGTTTTAGAGAGGGGGAGCCAGACAGATCACGTTGATGTCGTCGGTTCCCCCTCTCCAAATCCTGTCGTTTGGATTTGGAGAGAGGGCTAGGGGGTGAGGTTCCCTTACTTCAGCTAACAATCACAGGCATTGCCGGGTTATAGGGCTGCAGCCTCTAACACCTAACGCTCCAGCCGAACCTGCGCCAGCGTGTAAAGCGAGTCGCTCGGATTCGGGATGAAGCCGGTCACGTAGGGCTGCTGCGCCGTGTATTCGGGGCTGACATACAGCCACACCCACGGGGCCATCTCCACGAGATGACGCTGGAACTCGGCAAAGATTTCGAAACGCGCTTCGGGGTCGGTTTCGACACGGCCCCGCGCCATCAATTCATCGAGCTTCTCGTCGCTGTAGCCCGCAACCTTATTGAGGTTGCCGTCGCTGGTCCAGTAACGCACGTACATCGTGTACGGGTCGGGCCGACCGCCGTTGAGCGCCACCGCTGCGTCGAAGTCGGCAGCCAGCCAGCGGTCGACGTAGACGCTCAGTTCCAGCGATTCGATTTCAACGTTGATGTTGATATCGGCAAGCTGCGCCTGAATGCTCTGCGCTTCGGCCAGCGCGGTCGGCGGCTCGTCGCTGGCAGCGATCACCTTGAGCGTGAAGCCGTCTTCCATCCCTGCCTGCGCCATCAGCTCGCGCGCCAGATCGAGGTCCTTCTCATAGCAGAAGAATTCTTCCAGCGGCAACTGGTAGGCCGGGATCGTCAGCGGGCCGGTGACTTCGCCTTCACCGAGAGCGGCGGTGTCGACCACTTCCTGACGGTCGATGGCGCAAGAAATCGCCTGCCGGACTTCGAGAATGTTCAGCGGTTCGCGCTGCGCGTTCAACTGTAACACGTGGTAAGCAATCGCCGGGGCGCGGTTCAGAATGATGTTCTCGTCGTCGATCAGCAGCGTGGCGACCAACGGATCGTTGAGCAGCGCAAAGTCGATCGTGCCGGCGCGCAGGGCTGCCAGAATGGACGTTTCATCGGGGATGATGCGGATTTCGATGCCGTCCACGAACGGGCCTTCGCCCCACCAGTTTTCATTGGCGCGCAGGATGGTCTGTTCTTCGGGCGTCCAGCTTTCCAGCACGAACGGCCCCGTGCCGTTGGCCTGAGTGCCAACCGTGCCGTTTTCGATGTCGTCTGCCGACACAATGGCGGCGTTGGTCGTTGCCATCGAACTCAGCAGCGGCACGTCCGGCTCGGACAGGTTGAAGACGACGGTCAGCGGGTCGGGCGTGTCAATCGACTCAATCGACAGGTAGTTGGCCCGCGCCGCCGCGCCGGTCTCTTCGTTCAGAATGCGCTCGAACGACGCGCGCACGTCTTCGGCGTCCATCTCCGAGCCGTCGTGGAAGGTGACGCCTTCACGCAGGTGGAAGGTGAGCGTCATCGCGTCTTCGGAGAACTCCCAGCTTTCAGCCAGCGCGGGTACGACGTTCAGGTCGGCGTCAAGCGTGACCAGCGGCTCGTAGATGAGTTCCAGCAGGCGGAAGGAGGCGAACGCCGTCTGCGTGTGCGGGTCGAGGCCGGTCGCGTCGGCGGCGCGGGCCATGACCAGCACATTGCCGTCCTGCGCGGAGGCCGGGGCGACAACGGTGAGCAATAACAGGAGACACAGTCCGAGCGTAAATCGTATCTTTAGCATCGTAAGCTCCTTTTGCGGCCAAATATAACGCGGCGTAAAGTGAGTGTAACGCGCTGGCGATGGGCTTGCGAGTACCATTTTGGGTGGAACCTCACCCCCTACGCCTGCGGTCTCGCTGTCGCTCCCCGACCTGAAACGCGCTTCGCGTTGGCATCCCAAAGGGACGTTTCAGGTCGGGGACTGTAGTCGACTTCGGTCGGCTGTGCCGACCCGCTGCCGCCTCTCCAAATCGTGTCCGATTTAGAGAGGGGGAACCCGCGACATCAACGTGACCTGTCTGGCTCCCCTTCTCTAAAACACGCGCTTTTCGTGTTTTAGAGAAGGCAGCAGCGAGCCGAGGCACGAGGCTGAAGTCGAGCGGCAGCGAGACCGCAAGCGTGGGCATGAGGTTCACTCGCGGGCGCGCAACACCTTGCGGAAAATCAGTTCGGTTACATCGGGCAGAACGTAGCCGGGAATCGCGCCGATCTGGGTGTAGCCATGACGCTTGTAGAACCGCTGCGCGCCTTCGTTGAAGTCCGAGACGAGCAGGAACAGGTCGGCGCTGATTTCAAGCGCCCGCCGTTCGACTTCGCCCAGCAACGCCGCGCCGACGCCGGAACCCGTCAGACCGGGGCGCACGCCGATCAGGCGCAGATAGGCGCTGCGCCCGAAGCCACCGCGGGGAAGGCAGATGGCAAAACCGCAGGCCGTTTCGCCCGCCATATCCGCTGCCAGCGCAATCGCGCCGGTTTGCAGCGCTTCGCCGAGCGACCGCGCTACCTCATCCATCGTGGCCCCGTAGCGCTGCCACAGTGGTGTTTCTACCACCCAACGGGCGATCGTGGGAATGTCCGCCGCCGTCATGGCGCGCACGGCGACCGGGTTTGAAGCCGGGCTGTCGGGCGGTGACATGGCTAGCCACACCATGTTCGCCGTAGCAGGTCGGCGTAGTTATCGCCGGGCGTGATCTGACCGAGGATCACCGGGCGGCGCGCGCCCGTCAGCGCCGGATAGTTGCCGGGCCGCCCGTGCCACGTTTCGTAGGCCAGCAGCGCGAATACCAGCGCCTCTTTGTTGTCGCTGTCGAGGCCGATGTCCTCGTGCGTCATGACTCGGGCCGGGTGCAGCAGGCCGCGCAGCAGGTCGACGATCATCGGATTGTGGCTGCCGCCGCCGCCGAGGATGACTTCGGCGACCGGCGCAGGCGCGAAATTCTGATAGGCGTCGGCGATGCTCTGCGCGGTCAGCACGGTCAGCGTCGCCAGAATGCTCTCGTCGCTCAGGCCGCGCGCCCGCGCCTGCCGGATCAGGTCTTCGGCCATCGCCGCGCCGAACAACTCGCGCCCGGTCGTCTTGGGCGGCTGGAGACGATAGTAGGGATGCGCCAGCAGTTCGGTCAGCCAGTCCTCATCAATCGTGCCGCGCCGCGCCATCTGCGCGTCCCGATCATAGGCCTGCGCGCCGTTCGTCAGCAGGCTTACGGCGCTGTCGATCAGTGCATTGCCGGGGCCGGTATCGAACGCCAGCGGCTCGCTCTGGCTGTCGGAAAGCGGTGGCAGGAAGGTGACATTGCCCATGCCACCGATGTTCTGAATGGCCCGCCATTCGGTCGGGTGGCGCAGCAGCAGCCAGTCGGCATAGCCGGTCAGCGGCGCGCCCTGTCCCCCGGCGGCGACATCGCGTGGGCGGAAATTGTTGATGGTGGTAATGCCGGTGCGTTCGGCAATCACCGACGCCTCAGTAATCTGGAGCGTCGCGGTGACTTCCCCCTCGCCGCGAACCATGTGCCACACCGTCTGCCCGTGCGAGCCGATCAGGTCAACGCTTTTCGGGTCGATGCCCGCCTCGCGGATGACGGCCAGCGCTGCCTGAGCGAACAACTCGCCCATGTCGAAATTGAGCTGGCAGATATCATCAACCCGGCTGAGTTCGGGAATGCAGGTGTTGAGGATGCGCTGCTGGAAGCCTTCGGGGTAGGGATACATCAGCGCGTGAACAAGCCTGAGGTTGAGCTGCGGCGGCTGCCCGCTGATTTCGCACAGCGCGGCGTCGATGCCATCGGCGGACGTGCCAGACATCAGGCCAACAATGAGCATGGTGGTCGATCATCCTTGCAACAGCGAAACACCCATGCGACTGTAGCGCAAACCGGCAGGTGAGGAAAGTGTGGAACCTCACCCCCTGACCCCCTCTCCAAAACGAAAAACACGTTTTAGAGAGGGGGAATCCGGCGGTGGCGTGATCTGTCTGGCTCCTCTTCGTCTAAATCGCGTTTTTTGCGATTTGGAGAAGGCAGCAGCGGGCCGAGGCACGAGGCCGAAGTCGACTATAGCCCTCGACCTGAAACGTCCCTTTGGGATGCCAACGCGGAGCGCGTTTCAGGTCGGGGCGGCAGCGAGACCGCAACGTGGGGGATGAGGTTCCGATCGCAGTTACAATGTCAGCATCGCCTGTTACGTAATTCTGGAGCGAGTTTTGGTACGAAAATCTGAGCCGAACTTGTGGAGCAAGATCAAGCCGCTGGCACGCGAGAAGCGCCGTGAACCAACGCCCGCCGAGGCTGCGCTTTGGCAGTTGTTGCGTGGACGGTCGCTTGGCGGTTACAAGTTTCGCCGCCAGCACCCTATTGGACGCTGCATTGTTGACTTTTACTGTCCAAAGGCGCGGCTGGTGATCGAGGTTGACGGGGAAATACACCAGCGCACCGTTGAGGAGGATGCCCAACGACAGGCAGAACTTGAAGCGCTCAAGCTCCGCGTGATACGTTTCACGAACGACGAAGTATTGAACCAGCCTGAGTGGGTTTTGTCTGTAATCGAGGCGGCGGTTAGTGGGAACCTCACCCCCTAGCCCCCTCTCCAAAACGAAAAACACGTTTTAGAGAGGGGGAATCCGGCGTCGGCGTGACCTGTCTGGCTCCCCTTCTCTAAATCGCGTCTTTTGCGATTTGGAGAAGGGGTTGGGGGATGAGGTTAAATTCTGGGGCAGGTGGGAACCTCACTCCCTAATCCCTACGCGGTCTCGCTACGCTTCGACTTTGGTCGGCTGCGCCGAACCCGCTTCGTCCAAACCGGATCCGGTTTAGAGAGGAGGAACTCGCAGCGTCGGCGTGACCTGTCTGGCTCCTCTTCGTCTAAATCGCGTTTTTTGCGATTTGGAGAAGGGGTTGGGGGATGAGGTTCACACCGCTTCAACTTCCGGTTCATGCAGGTAGCGGCGCAGGATGAACGCCGAACCCAGACCGACCAGCATGGCGACCGCGCCCGTCAGCAATAAGCTATCTCCGGCGCGGAACAGGGCCGCACCTAGCACCGCGCCCGTCAGGCGGCCAAGCGAATGGGCGGCCATGTTGCTGCTCATCACGACGCCGCGTGCGTGTGGAACGACCTCGGTGAACAGAGGGATTGACGCAACAATGGCGATTTCAAATCCCAGAAACATCAGAAAGACGCCGCCCAGCGCAATCGGAAGGCTGCTGGCTGCTGGCGGCAGCAGGGCATACATGGCGCTGGCCAGCAACGCGCCCGCCAGTGCCATGCGCCGCTTACCGACGCGGTCGGCAATCGCCATGACCGCGCCTTCCCCCATCATTTCCGCCAGCGCGATGACCGTCGTGGCAACGCCCAGAACGGCCAGTTCCAGCCCGAACGTGTCCTGCATCCACGCGCCATAGTTGATGAAGAAAATTTCGTTGGCCATCGAAAGCAGCAGCGAATAGCCGACGATTGCCCGCGCGGCCGGATGCTCGCGGAACACCTGCCACAACGGCTGCGCCGGCCTGCCGGTCGTGGTCGTCGTGCCGGCGCGTTGGTCTGACGGCAGAAATAGCCACACAACAACCGCCGATACGAACGCCAGCGCGGCGAACGCCAGAAACAGCGCGGCGATGCCATACCGGGCGAGCAGAAATCCCGCCAGCGGCGCGACGATAAACAGCGAACCGGCCCAACTCAACTCGGTCGCGCCGATTGCCAGCGCCCGGCGGTGATAGGGAACGCGCTCGCCGACAGCCGCCTGCATCGCCGGGTCGTAAATCATTTTGCTCAGCCCGAAGATGAGCACCACGACCGCAAAGACCGTGAAGCGCGGCATCAGCGCGCCGATGAGGGCGGCGGCGCTCATCAGCAGCAGCGTGCCGATCATGACCGGCTTGCGTCCGTAGCGGTCGGACAGCGGCCCGAAGAGCGGGCTAAACAGGCCGATGCCGGCGTTGAGCGCCATGACGTTCTGCACGCTGGCCAGCGGCACGGCCAGTTCGCGGCTGAGCGCGGGCAGGAACGGGTGGGCGAAGCGCCGGCCCATGTTCAGCACGAGCCGGGCGAACGACAGCGTGACGAGTGTGATGAAAATGTGGTCGCGGGCGCGCGTTCGCCCGTTTCGAAGCGTGGTCAGGGTTTTAACCTACCCTTCAATCAGCAGGGCTTCCGGGTCTTCCACCAGTTCCTTGACGCGAACGAGGAATTGCACCGCTTCGCGCCCGTCGACGATCCGGTGATCGTAGCTAAGGGCCACATACATCATCGGGCGGATGACGACCTCGCCGTTCAGCGCAACCGGGCGCTGCTCGATTTTGTGCAGGCCGAGAATGCCGACCTGCGGCGGGTTGAGGATCGGCGTGCTCAGCAGCGAGCCAAAGACGCCGCCGTTCGTAATGGTGAACGTGCCGCCGCGCAGCGCTTCCAGTGACAGCGTGTTGTCTTCGGCCTGCCGGGCGAAGTCCTTGATCTGCCTCTCGATTTCCGCGAACGACATGCGGTCGGCATCGCGCAGAACCGGCACGACCAGCCCCTCCGACGCGCCGATGGCGACGCCGATGTCGTAATAATGCTTGAGGACGATTTCGTCGCCCTGAATTTCGGCGTTGAGACGCGGGAATGCTTTCAGCGCGCCGATGGCCGCCTTGACGAAGAACGAACTCAGGCCCAGACTGACGCCGTAGCGCTGCTGGAATGATTCCTTGCGCCGCTGACGCAGTTCCATGACGTTGGTCATGTCGATCTCGTTGAAAGTCGTCAGCATGGCGGCGGTGCGCTGCGCCTCGACCAGCCGCTCGGCAATCGTGCGGCGGCGGCGCGACATGCGAATCCGTTCCTCGCGTTTCGCGCCATCGCTCGTGGCGGGCGCTTCGACGCGCGGTGCTGGCGCAGGTGCGGGCGCAGGCGGCGGGGCGGGGGCCGCTGTGGGCTTGGCGGCGGGCGTCTGGGACTGCAAATAGCGCTCGACGTCCTCCTTGGTGATGCGGCCGCCCGGTGTCTTCGGCGAAACGCGCTTCAGATCGATCTGGTGCTCCTCGGCCAGACGGCGGGCCACCGGCGTGACCTTTTCTTCCTGCGGCGATTCATCGGGCGGCGCGACTTCGCTCCGCGCGGCCTCGCGCGCCTCTGCCGGAGCGGCTTGGGCCTGTGCTGCGGGTTGCGTCTCGGTGGCTCCGTCGGCGGCTTCGACGATGCCGAGCACATCGCCGACGCGCACGTCCTCGCCCTCCTTTCGTTCGATCCGCGCGAGTACGCCGTCGCGGTCTGCGCTGACTTCGAGATCGACCTTATCGGTTTCCAGCACCAGTACGGGCTCGCCCGCGCTGACGCGGTCGCCTTCCTGTTTCAGCCAACGGGCGATGGTCGCTTCCAGTACCGATTCTCCAAGATCGGGTACGACAATCTGGCTTGCCATGTCTGTCCTCCAGCGCGGGCGTTAGCGCTCAAATTTCCAGCGGAATGCGTATTCGACAATCATGGCCTGATTGGCCTTGTGCGCGCTCAGCGAGCCTTCCGCGGGCGACGAACTGCGCCGGCGTCCGACGTAATTCACCGGCAGGCGGTTCTCGATCAGGCGCTCCAGTCGCCAGCTCATGTACTCCCACGCGCCCATGTTCTTCGGCTCTTCCTGCGCCCAGACGATTTCATCCAGCGCGGTGTAGCGCCCGATGGCTTCCCGCAGCTCGTCAACCGGGAAGGGATACAACTGCTCGACGCGAACCAGCGCGACTTCCGGGTGCTGTTCGCGGTACTCGCTGGTCGCAAGGTCGTAGTAGAACTTACCGCTGCACAGCACCAGCCGGCGAACCTGATCTGCTTCCACGCCGGCGTCGTCAATCACCGGCTGCCAGCGGCCGTTGGCGAGGTCATCCAGCGACGATGCCACCGCCGGATGGCGCAGCAGGCTCTTGGGCGTCATGACCACCAGCGGCAGCGGGTCGGTGTTCAGCAGTTCGGCCTGCCGCCGCAGCAGGTGGAAGTACTGCGCGGCGGTCGTCGGATTGGCAATGCGCGCGTTCGTCTTGGCCGCCAGTTGCAGGAAGCGTTCCAGCCGCCCGCTGGAGTGATCCGGCCCCGCGCCTTCCCAGCCGTGCGGCAGCAGCAGCACAAGTGACGGCGTTTGCCCCCACTTTTCCCGCGCCGAGAAGATGAATTCGTCGATGATCGACTGCGCGCCGTTGATGAAGTCGCCATATTGCGCTTCCCAGATCACCAGCCGCCCCGGTTCCTGCACGTTGTAGCCGTATTCAAAACCGAGCGTCGCGATTTCGGACAGCGGGCTGTTGCGGATTTCAAAGGCCGCTTTGGCCTGTGGAAGCGCCTGCAGCGGAATGAACTCCTCGCCGGTCTTTGCGTCGTGCAGCACGGCGTGGCGCTGGCTGAACGTGCCGCGCTCCGTGTCCTGCCCCGTCAGGCGGATGGGGATGCCGTCTTCGAGGATCGTCGCAAAGGCCAGTTCTTCGGCGGTCGCCCAGTCGATCGCCGGCGTTTCGCTTTCCAGCGCGTCGCGGCGGGCGCGCAACGTGTTTTCCAGACGGCTGGAGAAGAACGTGAAACCTTTCGGGAATTGCCGCAGCGCGTCGTTGATGGCGCGCAGGCGCTCGGCGGAAACGCCGGTTTCGGCGCGGCGCGCTTCGCCGGGCGGCGGCGGTTCGGGCAACGGCTCGGCCAGTTCCTCGACCCGATCCTCAAGCGAATCGAGGATGGATTGCAGCGTGCGGTTGTAGTGCTCGATCATGGCGTTGGCTTCGTCTTCAGTCACCACGCCATTGGCGATCAGTTCATCGGCCCACAACTTGCGAACCGTCGGGTGCTGGCGAATGCGCTGGTAAAGCAGCGGCTGCGTGAAACCCGGCTCGTCCAGTTCGTTGTGGCCGTAGCGGCGATAGCCGATCAGGTCGATCAGGAAGTCTTTGCCGAACCGGGCCAGATAGGCGTAGGCGATGCGCGCTACCTCGATACACGCGACCGGATCGTCGGCGTTGACGTGGACAATCGGGATTTTGAAGCCTTTGGCGAGGTCGCTGGCGTAGAGCGTGCTGCGACCTTCATTTGGGCCGGTGGTGAAGCCAAGCTGGTTATTGGCGATAACGTGAATGGTTCCGCCGGTCCAGTAACCGGCGAGCTGCGACAGGTTCAGCGTTTCGGCGACGATGCCCTGACCGGGGAATGCCGCGTCGCCGTGAATGAGAATCGGCAGCGTCAGGTCGGGATTGAAGACCGGTTCGCCGCCCCGATTGGCCAGCGTCCCGGCGGCACGGGCCATGCCCTCGACGACCGGGTTGATGAGTTCGAGGTGGCTGGGATTGGGCGGCACGGTCACGCACAGGCTGCGCATATTGTCGGTTTCATAGGCGCGCCGCGTGCCCATATGATACTTGACGTCGCCCTGCGTCCAGCCAATGGCCTGCTGAAGCTCCTGAATCCTGAGCGGGTCCTTGAATTCCGCCAGAATCATCTCATAAGGCTTCTGCATGATGTGGGCGAGGATGTTCAGCCGCCCGCGATGCGCCATGCCCAGAATCAGGTTGCTGACGTCGTTTTCCGCTGCGTTGGCGATCACCTCGTCCAGCAGCGGAACCATCATGTCCAGACCTTCAATCGAAAAGCGGTATTTGGTCGGGAAGCTGCGCTGTAGGAATAACTCGAATGTCTCGACCTGTGTCAGCCGGTCGAGCAGCGCGCGGCAGAATTCATCGTCCAGTTCGGGGCGGTAGTCGCCACTTTCAACTGCGTCGCGCAGCCACTCGCGTTCTTCCGGAATACGCAGATGGTCGAAGTCATAGCCGATCGTCGACGAGTAGATTTCGCGCAGTTGGGCGATGGCCTCGTAGGCGGTATTCGTGCGCGCTGCCACCGGCCCCCCGACGAGACTCGCTGGCAGGTTGTGCAGATCGTCTTCGGTGATGCCGTGGGTTTCCGGCAGAAGCGACGGATCGCCGGGCGGCTCGCTGCCAAGCGGGTCGAGCTGTGCCGCCAGATGGCCGTATTCGCGGATCGACTGCGCCAGATTGACGGCTCCAACGACCTTGGTGATGTCCGGTGTAACGACCTCGCCAGCGCCGTCCGGCCGGGGGGCAGCCGGCGGCGTCCAACTGGCGAACAGCGCCCGCGTGCGTTCGTCAACGGCATTCGGGTCGTTGCGATAGCGCTCGTATAACTCCAGAACATAAGCGGCGTTTGGGCCGTGAAACTCGTGCCACAGATCCATGACGTGTAACCAGTTCCTTTGCCCGTTTGGGTGTATGCCGGACGCGGGGAGGGGAAATGCCATCACGATTTCCCGCCGCTCCGATGCTACAGATTATGGTTTATCTTGCCTGATCTGTCGAATGACTTTATCAAAAGTGACCAACCGGCGATGAGCGAAAAAGTTTGCAACAGGTTAAAATGGCCGGTACGTTGGTGAAGCGCCTGTCAGGCGTTGTTTCCTTGACAGGTCAAAGCCGCTTATAATGTTATAATGTAAGTTGTTATATCGGCGCGGCGTGCGCGGCTCAGGAGGGGTTCATGGATAGATTACATCGGAACATCGTCGTCATGGTGCTGCTGGTGCTGGCTGCGGTGTTTCTTTCTGCCTGCAACCTGGGCGGCGCGCCAGAACCATCGGCGACACCGACGGCCACGCCAACGGTGACGCCGACAACGACCGGCACCGTGATTGCGCCGACGCCTCTGCCACTAACGCAGGTTGCGCCGCCGACTTCGAGGCCGCCAACGTCCATCTTCCCGCCCACATCCGTCGCTCAGGTTCCGACGGCGACATTTGTGCCTGTCACTACGCCGCAGCCGGTGCGGATCGTCATTCTCTCACCGCCGCCGGGAAGTGTCGTGGCGGGGAGCGTGCTGGTCGTCGGTACGGCGATTCACCCGCAATTTCTGCAATACCAGCTTGAATTCGGCCCAGACCCGAACCCGGGCAATCTCTGGTATCCGATCAATGTTTCCTCCGTTCCGGTGACACAGGGTGTCCTCGGTACATGGAGTACGTTCTCGACGCAGGATGGCATCTACCAGTTGCGCCTGCGCGTCGTGCTGCGTGACGGCACGCAGTTGTCGACCGTTGTCGGCAATATTCGCGTGCAGAACCGCGCGCCAACGCCCGTGCCTACGGCGACGCCGAGCATTCCACGCCCGATTGCCGCTTTCTCGATGAGCACGACTTCCGGGCAAGCGCCGTTGAACGTGCGTTTCATCAATCAGTCGGCTGGCAATATCACCGAATTTGTGTGGAACTTCGGCGATGGTACGACCAGCCGTGAAGTCCATCCGATTCATACGTACAATTCGCCGGGCCTGTACACGGTCACGCTGACTGCGATTGGGCCGGGCGGTACTTCAAACGTGTCGAGTCAGGTCAATGTAACCAGCGCCAATCCACCGGTCGCTGCATTCAGCGCCAATCCGACATCGGGGCCAGCGCCGCTGACGGTGCAATTCACCAACCAGTCGGTCGGGCAGGTGAGCAGCTATCTGTGGTATTTCGGCGATGGCACGACCAGTACCGAAATCAACCCGCGTCACACCTTCAGCAACGTCGGTACCTACAACGTGATTCTGCAGGTTGTTGGACCGGGCGGTTCGTCGACCGCGACACGGCAGATCACCGTCGTCAATCCACAGATACCCGCGCCGCGCGCGGCCTTTACGTTGAATCCCGCCAGCGGTCTTGCGCCGCTGACGGTGCAATTCACCAACCAGTCGACCGGCAATATCACGAATTACATCTGGAACTTTGGTGACGGCACGCTGAGTACCGATGTCAATCCGAGCCATCAATACCTGCTGCCGGGAACGTATGTCGTCACGCTGCTGGCGTCCGGCCCCGGCGGCCTCGGCACGGCTCAGGCGACGGTGGTTGTCAACGCGCCGCCAACGTTCACACCGACACATACGGCGACCTTCACGCTTACGCCGACGCTGACGGAGACGCCGCTGCAGCCGCCGACGGACACGCCGACGCCGACAGAGACGCCAACTGAGACTGAGACGGCGGTCGTGATCGTGCCGACGGATACACCGACAGACACGCCGACATCCACCGAAACGCCGACGGATACGCCGACGCCTACGCCCACGTTCACCGAGACGGCAACCGAAACGCCGACGCTGACGCCCACGGCCACTGAGACGGCAACCGATGTGCCGACGGAGACACCGCTGCCGCCCGCAACCGACACGCCGCTTCCGGCTCCTGTGGCCACGTTCGTGGCGCAACAGGTGGAGGACGCGCCGCTGACGGTGCAGTTCGACAGCAGTGGCAGCCAGAATGCAGTCGCCTACCAGTGGGACTTCGGCGATGGGCAAGGCAGCAACGAGCCGAACCCGCGTCACACCTACGCGCAGGCGGGGCAGTACATCGTGACCTTGACGGTGACGGGGCAGGATGGCCGCACGGACACGACACAACAACAGATCACGGTGAGTCCGCCCGCGCCGGTGGCGGCCTTCAACGCGCAGCAGGTGGAGGACGCGCCGCTGACGGTGCAGTTCGACAGCAGCGGCAGCCAGAACGCGGTGGCTTACCAGTGGGACTTCGGCGATGGGCAAGGCAGCAACGAGCCGAACCCGCGTCACACCTACGCGCAGGCGGGACAGTACATCGTGACCTTGACGGTGACGGGGCAGGACGGCCGCACGGACACGACACAGCGCGAGGTAACGGTGCAGGCTCCGGCCCCAGTGGCGGCTTTCAACGCGCAGCAGGTGGAGGATGCGCCGCTGACGGTGCAGTTCGACAGCAGTGGTAGCCAGAATGCGGCCGCCTACCAGTGGGACTTCGGTGACGGGCAAGGCGGCAACGAGCCGAACCCACGCCACACCTACGCACAGGCGGGGCAGTATGTCGTCACGCTGACAGTGACGAGTGCGGACGGTCGCACCGACACGACGCAGCGTGAGGTAACGGTGCAAGCTCCGGCTCCTGTAGCCTCGTTTGTAGCGCAGCAGGTGGAGGACGCGCCGCTGACGGTGCAGTTCGACAGCAGTGGCAGCCAGAATGCGGCCGCCTACCAGTGGGACTTCGGTGACGGGCAAGGCAGCAACGAGCCGAACCCGCGCCACACCTACGCGCAAGCGGGGCAGTATGTCGTCACGCTGACAGTGACGAGTGCGGACGGTCGCACCGACACGACGCAGCGCGAGGTGACGGTGCAAGCTCCGGCCCCGGTGGCGGCCTTCAACGCGCAACAGGTGGAGGACGCGCCCTTGACGGTGCAGTTCGACAGCAGCGGCAGCCAGAACGCGGCCGCCTACCAGTGGGACTTCGGTGACGGGCAAGGCAGCAACGAGCCGAACCCGCGCCACACCTACGCGCAAGCGGGGCAGTATGTCGTCACGCTGACAGTGACGAGTGCGGACGGTCGCACCGACACGACGCAGCGCGAGGTGACGGTGCAAGCTCCGGCCCCGGTGGCGGCCTTCAACGCGCAACAGGTGGAGGACGCGCCCTTGACGGTGCAGTTCGACAGCAGCGGCAGCCAGAACGCGGCCGCCTACCAGTGGGACTTCGGTGACGGGCAAGGCAGCAACGAGCCGAACCCGCGCCACACCTACGCGCAAGCGGGGCAGTATGTCGTCACGCTGACAGTGACGAGTGCGGATGGTCGCACCGACACGACGCAGCGCGAGGTGACGGTGCAGGCTCCGGCCCCAGTGGCGGCTTTCAACGCGCAGCAGGTGGAGGATGCGCCGCTGACGGTGCAGTTCGACAGCAGCGGCAGCCAGAACGCGGCCGCCTATCAGTGGGACTTCGGCGATGGGCAAGGCAGCAACGAGCCGAACCCGCGTCACACCTACGCACAGGCGGGGCAGTACGTCGTCACGTTGACAGTGACGAGCGCGGACGGTCGCACCGACACGACGCAGCGTGAGGTGACGGTGCAGGCTCCGGCCCCGGTGGCGGCCTTCAACGCGCAGCAGGTGGAGGACGCGCCGCTGACGGTGCAGTTCGACAGCAGTGGCAGCCAGAATGCGGTCGCCTACCAGTGGGACTTCGGTGACGGGCAAGGCAGCAACGAGCCGAACCCGCGCCACACCTATGCACAGGCAGGGCAGTACATCGTGACCTTGACGGTGACGGGACAGGACGGCCGCACGGACACGACGCAGCAGGAAGTGGCGGTCACTGCGCCTGAGCCGACGCCGACGCCCGTTGAGCCTGAGACGCCATCACTGCAACCCGTGCTGACGCTGCAGGCTCATGACGAACCCGTCAACGCTGTTGCCTACTCGCCGGACGGCGGGCGCATTGCGACCGGCGCACGGGACGGTGTTCTCATCATCTGGGACGGCGCGACCGGGCAGCCGCAGCAGATGGTGCAGGGCCACGCCGACGAAATTCTGAGCCTGGCCTGGAGCGGCAACAATGCCACACTTGCGACAGGCGGCGCTGATGATGTCATCCATCTGTGGAGCGCGGCAGCGGGCCAGGATGTTCAGCTCGTCGGCGTGCTGGAAGGACACACCGGGGATGTCAATGCTGTGGCCTGGAGCCCGGATCAGACCCGTGTCGCCAGCGCCAGCGCCGACGGTACGGTGCGGATCTGGGATGTCGCTACGGGTGATGTGCTGGCCACGCTGCAAGGACACGTTGGCGCGGTGCTGACGGTTGCATGGAGCTTCGATGGCACGCTACTGGCCAGCGGTGGTGAAGACAACCTGATCTACATCTGGGATGTGACCACCGGCATGCAGTTGACGTCGCTACAGGGGCACACCGACGATGTGCGCTCTGTGGCATGGCGGCCCAACAGCTTCCAGGTTGCCAGCGGTAGCGCCGATGGCACGGTGCGCCTGTGGGACGCGACCACGGCAACGCCTCTGGCCGTACTTGACGAACATGAGGACGCCGTCAATGACGTCGTCTGGAGCGCCGGACTGGCACTGGCAAGTTCGGGCGACGACGGCGTAACCTACATCTGGAACGTTAACGCGCAGGCCGTGGCCGAGACGCTGGAAGGCCACACGGATGAAGTGCTGGCAGCATCGTGGCGGCCCGACGGTGTTCGCATCGCGACCGCCGGAGCCGACAACCTCGTGCTGGTCTGGGAGTTCTAGGCGCGGCGGCACGACCCAATAACAATGCAGGCCCTGCTGTTCGGCGGGGCCTGCATGTATCTGGAAGGTGTGGCCCGTCTCAATGCGGCGGCAGCCAGATTGCCTGCAAAATGTGGATGATCGGCACTGGGGCCAGTAAGGAAAAACGATGAATACCTCTACCGAAGCGGTTTCACGCTTGCAGGAAGCGCTTGGCGCGACGCGCGCAGCGGGCCAAGTCATTGACGATCTGATCGTCGCGCATGATTATCAGGATATTGCGTCGCTGGTCGTCCGCGCTGCCGAAGCGCTGCTGGAGGCGGCTTCGCAGCTTATGCAATCTCAGGATGAAGCTGCGCTGGAAGCGATCGAACGGGCCGATGATTTCCTCGACGCCGTGTACGATATCATCGACGGCGAAATTGGCGACGAGGAGGAAGCCTGAGCCGTACACGCTCTTGTCGCAGGGAAAACGGAAGGGGTGTACGTCCCGAAAGCAGGCAAAAAAAGTCCCTCTCCGATTACCGGAAGAGGGACTTTCTTGATCGTTGCCGCTATCGTTATGACAGCACGCCGCGCCGGATCAGGTACTTCTCGAATTCCACGCCCCAGAATACAATCGTGCTGAGAACCAGACACAACCCAAGCTGTTCCAGCGTTAGCGGGTTCGTGTTGAAGATCTCGTTGAAGAACGGCAGGTAGACCGCCAGTAACTGGACCACCAGCGTCGTCACGACTGCCACCAGCAGCAGCGGATTGCCGAAGAAATTCAGACTGAACAACGACTCGCGGTGCGAGCGTAGTCCGAGCGCATGGCCCATCTGCGCGATCGTCAGGAAGATGAAGACCATCGTGTTCCAGGCGGGTTCGCCATTCGCAGCCTGAATATCATTCGACCATGCCCAGTAGCCGAGCGCCAGACCGGTCACGCCGAGCAGGCTGCCGACCAGCAGAATGTGCCGACCAAGGCCGCGATCGAACAGGCTTTCCGTCGGGCTGTAGGGCGGGCGGGTCATGCTGCCTTTCTCGGTCTTTTCAACGCCCAGCGCCAGCGCCGGCACGCCGTCCGTGATCAGGTTCATCCATAGGATCTGCAGCGTCGTCAGCGGAATGGTCATGCCCTGAATAAGCTGCGTGATCAGCAGAACGATGAGTTCGCCGGTATTGCTGGCCATCAGGTATTTGATGAACCGGCGCACGTTGTCATAGATGGTGCGCCCTTCCTCGACAGCGCTGACGATGGTGGCGAAGTTATCGTCGAGGATGACCGTATCGGCGGCTTCTTTCGAGACCGCCGTCCCTGTGATGCCCATCGCGACGCCGATATTGGCGCGTTTCAGCGCCGGCGCGTCGTTCACACCGTCGCCGGTCATGGCTGCTATGTGGCCGCGGTTTTGCAGGGCCTGCACGATGTTGAGTTTGTGTTCCGGCGAGACGCGGGCAAACACCGGCACTTCTTCGACCACGGCGTTAAGTTCTTCGAGTGACATCGAAGCGAGATCGTAGCCGGTGAGCACACGGCTGTTTTCGTTTGCGATGCCCAGTTCGCGGGCGATGGCCAGAGCCGTCAGCGGATGGTCGCCGGTAATCATCACCGGGCGGATGCCCGCCTGTTTGGCGATGCGAACGGCTTCCTTGGCCTCGGGGCGGGCCGGGTCGATCAGGCCCAGCATGCCGACGAAGATCAGGTCACGCTCGACAGTGTTCGCAGTCACCGGCGTAGGCACGGCATCATCGAGACGATAAGCAATACCCAGCACGCGCAGGCCGTTGGCTGCCAGATGATCGTTCGACTGAGAGATGCGTGCCCGGCGTTCGTCATTCATCGGCTGGATTTCGCCGTTCTCGCGCACATAAGAGGTCACTTCGAGCAGGCTGTCAACCGCGCCTTTGGTGATGGTCAAGACGGCTCCGGGGCTTGCGTTCAGCAGCCCGGCGAGATAAGGCCGTGCTTCCTGAACCCCGTCCCAGTCGTCGATACGGTGCAGCGTCGACATCCGCTTGCGTTCGGATTCGAACGGCACTTCCGCAATGCGTGGGAACCAGTCATCGAGCAGCGCCTTGGGCAGGCCAAAGCGATCGGCTGCCACGATCAGCGCGCCTTCGGTTGGGTCGCCCACGGGGACGAACGTGTTCGGATTATCCGGGCTTGGCTCCAGAAAAGCGTCGTTGCAGAGCGCGCCGCCCAGCAGCGTCAGCGTTTGCGCGCCGCTGTAGCCGGGCGTGTTGCCGTTGGAACGGATCAGTTCGGGCAGCGGATGGCTGAGAATTTCGCCAAGCTGGGTCGAGCGCCCGGCGACGTCGACAATCGTGACCGTCATGCGGTTCTCGGTCAGCGTGCCGGTCTTATCGGAACAGATCGTGGTGACGGAGCCAAGCGTCTCCACGGCGGGCAGCTTGCGAATCAACGCCTTGCGCTTCAGCATACGCTGCGCGCCGAGCGCCAGCGCAATCGTCACAACCGCGGGCAATCCTTCCGGCACGACGGCGACGGCGATGGCGACGCCATTCAGCAATACGTCTTCCAGCGAGTCTCCGGCGATCAGGCCCACCACGAACGCGATGCCCATGACCGCCAGCGAGGCCTTGAGCAGCACACTGCCTAACTCGTCCATTCGACGCTGCAACGGCGTCTTTTCGCTTTCGACCGACTGGATCATGTCGGCGATGCGGCCAAGCTGCGTTTTCATGCCCGTTTCGGTCACGACTGCTGCGCCGCGGCCGTAGGTCACCGACGTGCCCATAAAGACCATGCTGGAACGATCGCCGAGCGGGGCGCTCGGATCGGAAATGGCCTGTGTCTGCTTATCGACCGGCTGCGATTCGCCCGTCAGTGAGGCTTCCTGCACGCGCAGGTTGGCCGATTCGATCACGCGCCCGTCGGCGGGAACGATATTTCCGGCTTCCAGCAGGATGACATCGCCCGGAACGATATCGCGCGCGGGGACTTCCTGCACGCGCCCGCCGCGACGCACGCGCACCGTCGGCGCGGCCATACGCTTCAGCGCCGCCATCGCCTGTTCAGCGCGATATTCCTGAACGACGCCCAGGACGGCGTTCAGGATCACAATCGCGCTGATGGCGATCACGCTGTCGGCTTTGCCGAGTAACGCGGAGATAATCGCCGCGAATATCAACAGCAGAACCAGCGGGTTGGTGATCTGCTCCCAGAGAATCGCCAGCGGGCTCTTGGGCGGCCGGTCGATGAGTTCGTTCGGGCCAAAGCGCATTCGCCGCTCGGCTACCTCTTCCTCGGACAGACCGAGATTGGGAGCAACCTTGAGGCGATTGGTCGACTCATCCGGTGACAGGCTGTGCCAGGGAGATTCTTCTTCCCGTTCCCTCTGTTGTTCGGATGGCTGGGGAGGCTTTACGAGCATTTTGTCCCTCATGGGTTTGATTACGTTATGTGAATCGAAAAGCCGGCGATGTGCCTGTCCGATCCGCCTGGACAGGAGAGCGCCGGCTGGTCATGCAACTCGGCTTTTCCAGTCAGGTTGCAAAAGACTGCAGTGCGTCTGGGCCAGCCGGACCAGACGTGTCAACCCAAGCTAGGGTAACCGACGAGGTGGGATAATGAGACCCCTAAAAAAGGGGGGGCTTTATGCTGAGTCCAGACTACCGCGAGCATTTTTTAGGAAATCAGCCTTCTCGTCGGTAAGGTTTCAGGAGCGCTGCCGGATACGAAGCGTTGCGCCCGGCGATTGCCAGCGCAATGATCGTCAGAATATAGGGTAGAGCCAACAGCGCTTCATAAGGAAGCGGCACGCCTTCCGCTTGCAGGCGAAGCTGAAGCGCCTGCAAGCCACCGAAGAGCAACGCGCCGGCCAGCACTTTCACGGGCTGCCAGTTGCCGAAGATCACAATCGCGATGGCTACCCAGCCACGCCCGCTGATGATGCCGTGAGTAAACGCGCCAAGCTGCGCCAGAGACAGGAACGCGCCGCCAAGCCCTATCAGCGCCCCGCCGATGATGAGTGCCAGATAGCGCATCCGGTAGACGTTGATGCCTGCCATATCCGCCGCTTCAGGATTTTCGCCGACAGCGCGCAGTCGCAGGCCAAATGTCGTTCGGGTGATCGCGAGCGACAGCACCGGCACAAGCAGCAGCGCCAGATAGGTGAGGCCGTACTGGCTGAGGACGGGGCCAAGCGGCGTGCCGGACAGGATAGGGATGACGCGGAATGACTCCGGCAGCGACGGCGGCGTGCTTGCGCCGCCGTACAGCAGGCGAAAGCTGAACAATGCCAAGCCGCTGGCCAGCAGCGTAATGCCGAGGCCGGAAACATGCTGGTTCAGCCCCAGAGTGACCGTCAGGAAACCCATCAGCAGACCGAGTACGACGCCTGTGAGCATCGCCGCCGCCAGGCCGGCAAACAACGAACCGGTTGTCTGGGCGACAACGAAGCCGTTGAACGCCGCCAGCAGCATTGTGCCTTCAATGCCGAGATTGAGGATGCCCGCGCGTTCGATCAGCGTTTCGCCCAGCCCTGAGAGCAGAATCGGTGTTGAGATGCGCAGTGTCGCGCCCAGAACAGTAGCGATGAACTCGATCATGGCTGGCTCCGGCGCAGGCTATAGCGGTTCAGAAGGAGCGTGGCAAGCGCGACGAGCAGCAGGCAAGCCTGAATGATATCGCCCAGATAGACGGGTATGTTGAGCTGGCGGCTGGCGGAAAGAATGCCGATATCCACCAATGCCAGAAACAGCGTCGCCATCAGCACACCGGGGGCGGTCGTCGCGCCGAGCGTGGCGATGATGATCGCCGTGTAGCCGTATCCCGGCGACAGGGCGTCGATCAGGTGGTAGTGCGTTCCCGCGACTTCGCTGACGCCGGCCAGTCCGGCGATGCCTCCGCTGATCAGCGCTGCGATCAGCACAACGCGCCCGACGCGCACGCCCATGAAGCGCGCGGCCTCACGGCCCAGCCCGGCGGCGCGCAATTCAAGGCCGAAGCGCGTGCGTGTAAAAATCCACCAGAAGGCCAGCAGTGCGAGGACTGCTACCAGAAAGCCGAGGTGAATGCGCGTACGCGCGAAAAGCTGTGGAAACTGTGCGCTGGCGGCGATGGTGGGCGACTGTGGCCAGTTGCTGATCGGGTCGCGCCACGGGCCATTGAGCAGCGCGCTGACGAAAAACAGCATCACCGAATTGAGCAGCAGCGTTGTCACGACCTCATCCACGCCGAGGCGAATTCTGAGAATGGCGGGCGGCAATGCCCAGAGCATGCCCGCCGCGAAGCCGCACACCAGCATGACCGGAATTGCGACCAGCGCCGGCTGTTCGTGGAGTTGCGTGCCGGCCCATGCGGCAGCCACGGCTCCGGCATAAAGTTGCCCTTCCGCGCCGATATTGTAATACCCGCCGGCAAAGGCGAAAGCCACCGCGACACCCGTCAGCAGGAGCGGCGTCGCCTTCACCAGAATTTCGGCGCGCGCGGTTGGCCGCGTCAGCGGGTTAATCAGCAGTTCGTAAAAAGCTTCGCCTGGATGCGCTCCCGCGATCAGTATGAGCACGCTGACGATCAGGAACGTGATCGCCACGGCGATGAGCGGGATTAGGCTGCGCACCCAAAGGGGGGCAGGTGAACGCTCAAGTCGGAAGCCCAGCATGATCTCTCCCGGATAGGGGCTGTGCGGAGATGGCGTTCGCTTGCCGGTCCTGCTGCCCGCCTGCCATGAGCAGGCCAATCGTTTCAGGCGTCGCCGTGGTGGCGTCCAGCCGCCCGGTGATTTCGCCCTTGAACATGACGACGATGCGGTCGCTGAGCATCAGCAGCTCATCGAGGTCTTCGGAAACCAGCAGAACGCCAGCGCCGCGTTCTTTCTGCTCAAGCAGTTTCTGGTGTACGTACTCGGTTGCGCCGATATCGAGGCCACGGGTGGGCTGCGCGGCGATCACGACCACCGGATCGCGCGCGAGCGCCCGCGCCAGAATGATTTTCTGGATGTTGCCACCGGAAAGCGTGCGCGCTCGGTCGCCGGGACGCGCCTTGATCTGAAACTCGCGAATCAAACGCTCGGCGTGCTGCTCGATGCGCTTATAATCGACGTGTCCCGCCCGGCTGAAGTCTTCCATCTGCTCCAGCGCCAGGTTTTGCGCTACTGTCAGATCGCTGACGACGCCTTTCAGGCGGTCTTCGGGAATACGGCCTACGCGCGCGCGATTGAACGCGCGCGGGTCGCCGAGTTTCAACGCGTTGCCACGCACTTCGACCGTTCCTCTGTCCGGCGCGATCATGCCGCTGAGCACGCCGACAAGCTCGCTTTGACCATTTCCGGCGACGCCCGCCACCCCGACGATTTCACCCTGATTCACGGTGAGCGAAACGCCACGCAGCAGCGCTACGCCGCGCCGGTCTTGCAGCCACAGGTCGCGGACGTTCAGCGCACTGGCTGTGCTGGCCTGATGGTTGGCTTTGCGCGTCACGGCGGCGGTACTGCGCCCAACCATCAGGTTGGCGAGGTCGGTCGGGTTGGTTTCGCTGGTGCGGCGGCGGCCCACGACGCGCCCGTGTCGCAGTACGGTCACCTGCTGGCTGATGGCCATGACTTCTTCGAGTTTGTGCGTAATCATGATCACCGACAGGTGTCTGGCGCGCAGATCGAGCAGCGTTTCGAATAGGTTGGCGGCGTCCTGCGGTGTCAGTACGGCTGTCGGCTCGTCCAGAATGAGCACGCGGCAGTCGCGATAGAGCGCTTTCAGGATTTCGACGCGCTGCTGCTGGCCGACCGACAGATCGCGCACGAGGGCGTCTGGCGGGATGTTGTTGAACCCGAAGCGCTGCGCGGTTTCGTGTACGATCTGTTCCATCTCGCGGCGCTGCAACAGGGAACGTCCCTCATACCCCAGCACGATGTTTTCGGCCACCGTGAGCGTTGGCACGAGCGAGAAATGCTGGGATACGTAACCGATTCCATGCGCGATGGCGCTGGCGGGCGAACGGAAGCGAACGGGCCGGTTGTCGATCAGGATCGAACCGGCATCTGGCTGGTAAAGCCCGTAGAGGATCTTCATCAGCGTTGTTTTGCCGGCTCCGTTTTCGCCCAGCAGCGCGTGGATTTCGTTCGGCTCCACGGTCAGATCAATCTGATCGTTCGCCAGCAGCGGGCCGAAGCGTTTGGTAATGCCTTGCATTTCCAGAACGGGCATAGCGACCATCCATCAGTCTGGAGAGAGCGGCCCCGTTTCCCGCTCTCTCCTTCGCCACTTCTTTAGCTGACAGCCGGTGTTATTCGCCGGCGCTTTCGGCAACTTCAGCGCCCGTCGGCGTATCCTCGTTGATGGGCACACGGAACAGACCGTCGAGGATTTCCTGCTCGCGCGTGCGGATCAGTTCGATCAGGTCTTCGTCAAGCGTTTCCTCGAAGCCGTGGAACGGCGCGAGACTGGCCCCGCCTTTCGCCATCATCGAGAAGTCCTTCAGGTCCTGTGCGGTATAGGTTCCGCCGGCAACCTGACTGATAACGTACTCAACCGTCGGCGTCATGTTCCAGACCGGGCCGGTGATGACCGTTTCTGGCGCGAGTTCGTTCTGGTCGCTCATGTTGCCGAAGGCGAGGAGACCGTTTTCGGCGGCCGCTTCGATGACGCCAAAGCGCTCGGCGAACAGGATGTCCGCGCCTGCGTCGATCTGGGCCAGCGCCGCTTCCTTGGCCGCTGCTGGGTCGAACCAGCTATTGATGAACGTCACCAGCACCTGAATGTCGGGGTTGGCTTCGCGCGCGCCGACCGTGAAGGCGTTCACCAGCCGGTTGACTTCCGGCACCGGATAACCGGCGACGACGCCGACGATACCGCTTTCGGAAAGCGTGCCGGCGATCAGCCCGCTCAGATAGGCAGGCTCATGAATCCAGTTGTCGAAAACGGACAGATTCGGCTCCGCCGGCCCCAGCCCCGATCCAAAAACAAAGGCGATTTCGGGATAATCGCGCGCGACGCGGCGTACGGCTTCCTCATTGCCAAAGGCATCGCCAAAAATAATGTCCGGCTGCTGTTCTTCGGCCACTTCGCGCAGGATGCGCTCCATATCGCCGGAATAGCCGATGTCGTCGATATACTGATAGGTGATCAGTCCGGCCTCTTCCGCCTCCAGCAGCGCGGTATGGATCACGCCGTCCCAAGGTTCCTCAATTGCGGTGGCGTAGGCGGCAAAAACATCCAGTGGTTCGTCCTGCGCAAATGAGGGGAAGCTGAAACTGAAAACGATGGCGATCACAACTATGAACGGAAGCAGACGCCGAGCATTCATCACGGTTGCCCTCCAGCGTTATGATATAGTTTGTCGGATAACCTTTATGAGAAGCGATTGAACGGCTGATAAATTACTATACTCGATTTTTATCACGAGCAACGCCCAGGAGCAAAAAATGTATGATCTGATTTTGCGCCGCTGTCGTCTGCAGGGCAGGACAGAGTTGCACGATATTGCCATCGAAGGCGCACGTATCGCCGCGATTGCGGCGGTTGTTGACGGTCAGGGAGCCAGTGAAATCGACTGTGGCGAGAATCTGGCAAGCGCGCCGTTTGTGGAGTCGCACATTCACCTCGACTCAGCGCTCTCTGCCGGGCAACCACGTTTCAACGAAAGCGGCACGTTGTTCGAGGGCATTCAAATCTGGGGTGAACGTAAAGGCTCGCTGACGCGCGAGGACGTTCAGGCGCGCGCGCTGAAGGCACTGGAGTTGATGGCGGCGCACGGCGTGCTGTTCGTGCGGACGCACGTTGACGTGACCGAGCCGCGTCTGATCGCGCTCGACGCATTGCTGGAACTGCGCGATCAGGTCAGGGACTGGACGACGGTGCAGGTGGTCGCCTTCCCGCAGGATGGCATCTACTCTCGTCCTGAAAACGAAGGGCTGCTGGAGGAAGCGCTACGCCGGGGTGCGGACGTTGTCGGCGGGATTCCCCACTACGAGCTGACGCGCGAGGACGGCGTTCGCTCGGTCGTGCGAGTTTTCGAGCTTGCCGAAAAGTATGACCGCTTGATCGACATTCACTGCGACGAAGTTGACGATGAGCAATCGCGCTTTGTCGAGGTGATGGTCGCCGAGGCGATCAAGCGCGGCAATGGCGCGCGTGTTGCCGCCAGCCACACTACCGCCTTTGGTTCCTATAACGATGCCTATGCTTACAAGCTGATGGGTTTCCTGCGCCGCGAGCCGATTAATTTCATCGCCAATCCACTCATCAATATCACGCTGCAGGGGCGCATGGATACCTATCCCAAGCGGCGAGGGCTGACGCGCGTGAAGGAGCTTTGGCAAAACGGCGTCAATGTTAGTCTGGGGCAGGACTGCATCTACGATCCCTGGTACATTCTCGGTACGGGCAACATGCTCGATGTCGCGCACATGACCGTGCATGTCGCGCAGATGACCGGGTTGCAGGAAATCGACGCCTGCTTCGATATGGTCACTGTCAACGGCGCGCGCACGCTGCAGATCGACGATTACGGGCTGGAAGTGGGCAAGACGGCCAACATCGTCGTGCATAATGCGCCGGACGCCTTTAGCGCGATTCGCTTCCGTCAACCGCCGCGTGTGGTGGTGTCTCGCGGCAGGGTGATCGCCGAGTCTCCGGCAGCGCAACCGTCGCTGACGATCGGATAATCTCGAGCGCGGCGCGACCTGCGGCGTCTGCGCTGGCCATAGTGGGTGTGTGACACTCCCCACGCCTAAAGGCGGGGGCTTCTGACGGACGCTTGCCCTTGCTGGTCGCGCGAGGCGGCCAGCAGCGGGGCTACGTTATCCGGCACGGGTGTGTCCCACCCGGCTCGACGCAAAATGTTACGCGCCGCGTTGTGATCCCGGTCGAGCGACAGGCCACAGGCGCATATGACCCAACGGGTCGAAAGGTCGAAGTCTTGGAACACCGCCCCACACTCCGAGCAACAACGCGACGTGTAGGCCGGGGCTACGAAGGCCACCTCACGACCAGCGCTTTCAGCCTTGTACGTGAGGTATTGCCGGAATGTAGCCCAACCGCTATCGAGGATGCTCTTGCTCAGGTGGGGGGTTCTGACCATGCTGCGAACATGCAGGTTTTCCAACGCGATCCGGTCGTAGCCGCGCACCAGAGCGGTGCTGAGTTTGTGCAGGAAGTCCCATCGCTGGTTGGCGACGTGTTCCTGCTGGCGCTGCACGGCACGCAGCACCTTGTGGCGGTTGCGGCTACCGCGTCTGGCCCGCGCCAGCTTGCGCTGCAAGACGCGCAGTCTGCGCTGTCCGGCGCGGTAGA
>Ga0207864_1000619_pt1 | contig 46797 bp, 46 predicted proteins | sample HigsolmetaAR202D_FD_184834 | JGI IMG/M metagenome (GOLD analysis project Ga0207864, IMG submission 184834) | Ionic liquid and high solid enriched microbial communities from the Joint BioEnergy Institute, USA - AR20-2-D (SPAdes) (version 2) ...
TGGGACCGCCCGCGGGAGAGCTGGCCGCCGCCGCAGGGCGACGCGAAGGTGGGGATGTACACGCGGCCGCTGGACCTCGACGGGCTGCTGGCGGAGCTGCGCGAGGGCCGGGGCGGCTAGGCGGCGAGAACGCACGCCTGGCGGCGCGGCGCTAGATTGCCCGCCGCAGCATGTCGACCCGAGTCGCCAAGTCGCGCCTTTCGACCGCCGGGATCGCCTCCCTGGTCGCCGCGCTTGCGATCCTCGCCGCGGTCGTGGTGGCGCCGTCGGCGACGGCGGAGCCGACCGCCTCGGCCTCGGCCTTCAACCCGTCCCCGGTGCGGCACGTGCGCGCGAACGGGATCGACATCGGCTACCGCGTGATCGGCAAGGGCCGGCCGCTGGTGATGATCACCGGGTCCTCGGGGGCGATGTCCGAGTGGGACCCGGCGCTGATCTCGCGCCTTGCCAACAAGCACCGCGTGATCGTCTTCGACAACCGCGGGGTGGGGACGACGAGCGGGCCGGTGAAGGGCCTGACGATCGAGAAGATGGCCGACGACACGGCGGCGCTGATCGCGCGGCTCGGCCTGCGCCGCCCGGACGTGCTCGGCTGGTCGATGGGCGGCTACATCGCCCAGGAGCTGGCGATCCACCACCCGAACAGCGTCCGCCGCCTGGTGCTGGCGGCGACCGACCCGGGCAGCCCCAAGGCGATCCCGACGCCCGAGTGGGTGATCAAGGTCTTCGAAAACCCGGAAACGACGACCGAAGACCTGGTCTCGCTCCTCTTCCCCCGCGCCCACGAGGCCGCGGCGCGGGCCTGGATGGCCCGGATCCCCCGCTGGCCCGAACTGCGCAAAGAGTATTTCTACGTCGCGCCCGAGACCGTCGCCGCCCAGAACCGCGCCGAGGGCGCCCTCTGGTACGGCCGCGGCCGCGGCGCCTACGCGGACCTGCCACGCATCCGCCACCGCGCCCTCGTCGCCGCCGGCCTCAAGGACGTCGTCGTCCCGCCGCGCAACTCCCGCATCATCGCCGGCCGCCTCCCGAACGCCGAGCTGGTCACTTACAAGGACGCCGGCCACGGCTTCCTGATCCAGAACCACGCCGCCTTCGCCCGCAAGGTCATCCGCTTCCTGGCGGCTCCCTGAGCGCCCGCGCAAGCTGCGCCGCGCCTCCGCCTCGCGCTATCTTTCTAGCCCCAACGCGGCTGTAGCTCAGTTGGCTAGAGCGTCTGCTTGCCATGCAGAAGGTCGAGGGTTCGAATCCCTTCAGCCGCTTCCAAGGTCTAGAGCCAAAAGCGCCGCCCTCAGAGGCGGCGCTTTTCGTTCCGGGTCAACGCCCAGGTCAACAGCATGCAGGCATCGTGCGAAGGCCCGCGAGAACGAACGGAACGAGCCGCAGACTCCGGTAGCCCGCACAACGCGGGCCGGGAGGGCTACACAGATGAACGCTCAGGTCGGCAGAGCCTCGCCGGCTTGTGCCTCTTGCGCAAACAAGTCATCCGAGGCCTCATCGAAATACGAGAGGCTCGCATCGTAGGCACGTTGAAGATTCGTGATAAATCGAGCCAGCGTGTTGCCGCAGAGGCCGTGACCGAGATAGACACGCATCCACGTGGGCGTGAGATCCATTCGTAGAGGGGCCCCCGTGTGGAGATCTACCGCCTCTACCCATGCAACTTCCTCGGCTCGCCAATCAACGGTCCCAAGAATGCGGAACGGCTCGATCCCAGACACGAGCCTCTCGACCAAGCTCTGGAACTGAAAGCCCTCAGGCTTCTGGGTCTGGATGCTCAGGGGTCGACCTTCGAGGATCCCCCCGGAATCGTCACCGGAGAACTGCAGACCAAATGCAAGCTCCAAGTTGACGATAAACCTCTCGTACGATCTCACTACCGCGCGCGCAGCCTGCAAATGGCTATCCAGCGATTGCCCGGTGCTTCGAAGGCGTCCTTGCCTGGTGAGGCGCATCAGCTGGGTTCCGTCGCCGCTCGACTTCCAGAACGCAACCTCTGCAACAGCCATCGCGCGTCGGGTCAGCTCGTTGGCTTCAAGTAGCTGATAGATCCTCTCCGCCCCAACGCCAGCGTGCTCGACATTTAGCTTGTGAGTGGGCTCTTCCAGCTCAAGCATGTCCACCTCTCGGCGGTAAAACGGCCGCTCGTCGAATCCGAGCCGGAATCCGAAGGGCTTGAAGCGCGACTGAACTGATCGGAGCTGGTTACGTGGCAACCAGGCGGTATCGAGTCGAGGCGAATGGCCTACAAGCCGACGCAGAGCGGTCCCGGCAGGACTAGCATTCGTCTTCGTGTGAAGTAGCCAGAACCGAGGATTGGCAACGTCAACCCAGAAGCCGACCTCCTCCTCTTGACCCTCATTTAAGACAGTTGCCATCAGCAAAAAGAGGCTCGGGTCATCGGTTTCCTGCACCTTCACGTCTGCGCGCTCGCCGCCTTCGCTCAGCATGCGACTGGCCGTCTGCAGGGAATCGGCTGGATGGGCCTCGACGATGTAGCTCTTGAGGTCGGCATGGGCCGATTGGGGAAGGAGGTCAAGCCCTTCTTCCCTGGCGAGATGAGCTGCTAGGTCCCGCTGCATTACTTGGCGATCAATCGTCACTTAGGTCGTCCTCAAAATCGTCGTCAGAAACCTCAAGCCGCAATTGCCCGGGGTACTCATTTGCCGGCCGTCCCGACACCCGGAGCACGAATGACTCCAGTTTCCCACGGAGAGCTCTCTGGGCTCTTAATTCGCCCGCCTGGGTCGTGGCCGTTGCAGAACCGTGGATCCGGACGGTTGCATACGACTGATTGCGGGCTCCTTCGACGCTCACGATGCCCGACAGCTCGCGGGAGGCAGCATCCTTCAGCATCTTCTGAACATCCCGCGATAGTTTGCCCTGGAAGCCCCTACCGAAGTTGGGCCAGCCCCAGCAGGCCATCTCGATCAAACTTGAGATCGTCACGGAATCACGGCCCTGCACAATGGCCCCATGTAGGGCGTTAGCGATAGGTCCTGCAAGATCCTGAGCGGGGGTCGCCTCATCGACCAGCAAGAGGCGGGGAACTGCCTCCAGATCAGTCGAGATCGGAGCAGACAGCATTTGGCGGAGAGCCGGATCAACTGGCGGTGGGCCGTGCCACTTGAGCTCGCTACCCACCTCCAGAACGCCTGCAGCAGGGGCGTATTTGGCTAGCCCCATCAAGGTGCTTTCGACGTGCTCTGGCGCCACGGCATAAGCAAGGCCGAGCAGGGCTTCGTTCGGATTCGGGAGCGTTACGTTGCCCGTCTGCACCAGATCGACGGCAGTCATCTGTTCGTATCGCGTCGCCTGCTGATGCTGCACCGTCCCTTCCTTGCACTCGACAACAAGGGCGGCATTCCGTTCTTCAGCCGTCAAGACGAGATCGGCACATACCTCCCCGCCTTCAACGCCAACTGGCTGCTCGATCCGGGCTAGGCGGTAGCCGATGTTGTAAAGGGGATGGGGCCACGGCGGCATTGGATGAACCAGCCCGATCACGGCGTTATGGATGAATAGGCGAGGATCCACTTGAAGTGACGGAAGTATTCCTTCCGCGGCCGACGCCTATGCGAGCTGGCGCTAGGTCTGCCGCTTGCTCCACCCGACTGGCAATACTTTCCTCATGCCGACCGACCCCAAGGAGAGCCTCCGCGAGGCTGTCCGTTCCGCCCAGGCGAAGTTTGAGCGCGACAGCAAAGCGGCGCGTGAAGCGCGGCGCAAGGCATTCGCCCAAGCTCAGAAGGACGGGCTCTCGCTTCGGGACATCGGTGCGCTGGTCGGCCTCGATCACACGCGAGTCCGCCAGATCATCAGAGGCGAATAGACTGCTGCTGTTGACTTATTCTCAACAGCGCTGATAGGCTTCGGGGCCACATAAGTGGGGCCGCGCGCTGGAACGCCGGCCCCGTGGCATCCGGCAAAGGTGGAACTCGGCCGGATGCAGCGGGAACGGTAGCGAGCTACCGGCTCCAGAAAGCGGCCCCCGGCGGTGCGCAAACACCAACCGAGGGCCTAACCAAAGGAAGGACGTGCTTCCAATGGCTGATCCCAACCCTACGGGTCCGGCGAGCTCCGCCGAGCCCCTGATGAGCACTGCCGATGAAGACGCCCGCGAAGAACGCCGAGTCCTCCGCGAAGTCCTCTCGATCTATCCCGAATCGCTGAGGCTCGATGAGCTGGTCTGCGAGCTGGCGACGGGCTCGGCGGAGTTCTCCAAGCAAGACCCGATCCGCCGCGCCGTCCGCGACCTGATCGCAGCTGGCCTGCTCCACCAGGTGGGCGATCTGGTCCTGCCGACCAGGCCCGCCGCTGTCTTCTACGCCCTGATCCAGGGCGGTGAAGTCTGATGGACGGCCGCAAGGTGGACAAGGAGATGGCAAGGCGTCTGGGCCGAAACGTGTTCTTGGCCCGCCGCCGCGCCGGCTTCTCCCAGGAAGAGGTCGGCGCGCTGGCCAGCCTCCATCGCACCGAGATCGGGATGGTGGAGAACGGCACCCGACTGCCCCGCGTGGACACGCTCATCAAGCTCGCCTCAGCCCTAGGCGTGAGAGCGGAGGAGCTGCTCGCCGGCATCGAGTGGATCGTGCCCGCTCCGACCAGGGCAGGCAGCTTCGCCGTCCAGGCTCCCGGCCTGAGAGGAGGAGTCGATGCCTAAGCGGAAGCCCAGCGGGCCGGAGGAGGTGCTGCTGTTCCTCATCCAGCACCCGCTCCGCAAACGGCTGCTCGCCCTCTGCGTCGAGGCCGAGGAGATGCGCAGCCCCAAGGAACTCACCATCCCGACGAACCAGACGGTCTCCAACGTCGCCTACCACGTCCGCACCCTTGCCAGGTACGGGGCGGTGGAGCTTGTCGAGGCACAGCCCCGGCGCGGCTCGGTCGAGCATTTCTACGAGGCGACCTCCCTCGTCGACGAGGTTCCCTGGGCGCGGGCCGCGCTCGGGTTGGGAGGCGAGGCCGCATGAGCGAAAAGAAGGCGAAAAGCGTTCGACTGCCTGACGAGCTAATAGCGAGGCTTGAAGCTGTTGCGCGTGCCTCGGGAAAAACGATCCCCGAGGTGATCCGCGATGCGGTGGGCCAGTACATCGCAGAGATCCGGCAAGACCAAGAGTTCAAGGAGCGCCTCAACAAGCGCCTGGAGGAAGACCGGGAGATCTTGGAGCGACTGGCGGAATAGGGCGACCATGAACCCTCCAAAGCCAGCCTCCGCCCACCTACCTGCAACCCGGTGGGCGGGGGCTGGCGAACTTGGCGAGCGTTCAACAGAAGTCCCTGCAAATGACGTTTTGGAAAAGGCCGCCGTTATAATCTTCGTCACGAAGTTAAGGGCCCACCGCTCGCGCTCTCGCGTCGAACCCGCGCCAAGCGCCTCCTCGCTTCACCTCCCTCCGCCCTCATTGCCTGCGGCGATCCTGGCACCGGCCGGCGGCTTCTCCGAGGCAAGGAAGCGGCGGCAGCCGCCTTCCCCGATGCCCTAGCGCCTCCGTCAACGACGGCGGAGGGAGGCAGCGATGGCAGCAGGAGCAGCAAGGCGGAATCGAGATCAGCGAGCGCGAGCGGGGAGCGGACAGAAGCGAGCGCGTGCAGCTGAAATGCAAGGGACCGGGAGCGTCGTTCCCCTTTCCTGCCAAGTGACCCGGTGCGCCAGGGCCGTAGACGCAGGCGTAGACAAACCCTTGGAATCGGTGTCTACGCCTGCGGCCCATTCCCATGCGGGCTGGGGGCGCTCTTCGGCCGGCGACCAAGCATATTCACGATCCCTAGGCGATCTATTCGTGAATCCGTTTGGTCGCCACCCGAAGAGCGCGTGCATGGGCCGGGGGCTGGTTGCGACCGTTGGGGCGGTTGCTGGCGCTTGCGAGCGGCAAGGGCAGGAAAGGGGAAGTGGGGGAACCGAGAGCGGGTGCTCGATCCCGGCTGGCAGCTGGGGGCAGGGGCGAGATCAGCTGCCGGGAGGTCTCTTCGGAGGGAGGGGATCGACGTGCTGATCGCGGATACCAAGAGCAGCAAGCAGGCGTTGGAGGCTCCGGCGGACAAGGACCGGGCGCTGGTCACCTTCGTCGGGCGTCACGGCATCGTCGCGCTCTCCCACGTGATGGCGGCGCTGGACGTGCGCCGGGCCGCTGCCTACCGCCGTGTCGCCCGACTGCGGGAAGCAGGGCTGATCGAGTGGGTGCAGGTGTTCATCAGCCGAAGCTACCTGCGGGCGACCCGCCAGGGCCTGCGTTACGCCGGCCTTGACATGCCGGTGGCCCAGCTGAGCGCCGCCAGCCTGGAGCACTCCCTGCGCTGCGCCACGGTGGCCCAGCGCCTGGAACGAAAGCTCGGCCCGGGCAGCGTGCTCTCTGAGCGCGACGTCGCCCTGGCCGAAGCGCTCGAGCAGCGAGAGATCGCCTGCGCGGTGCTCGGCACTCCCAGCAAGCCGCGCCGCCACCGCGCCGATCTGGCGATCCTGGGCGAGGAGGGCACGATCGCCGTCGAGGTCGAGCTGATGGCGAAGGCACCGCGCCGGCTCGTCGCGATCATCCGCGCCTGGCGCCTTGCGGTTGCCTGCGGCCTGGTTCGCGAAGTCCACTACCTCTGCGAGCCGGGCAAGACCTACCGCGCCGTCCAGCGGGCGGTCGGCAGCGTGCAGGCTGAGGGCTGCGTGCAGGTGATCGAGTTGAAGGGCGGATCGCGATGAGCGCGATCAGTCTTGAGATCGCCGACGAGCTGGTCGAGCAGATCGCCCACCGAGCGGCGCAGCTGCTCGCCGAGCAGCGAGCGGAAGAGCCGCAGGACGACGGCTGGCTGCGAGGGGTCGAGCGGATCGCCACCTACATCGACGCGCCGCGCTCGCGGGTCTACGCGCTGGTCTCGGCGAGGCGGATTCCGGTCCACCACGACGGCTCGGCGCTGGTCGCTCGGCGCTCGGAGCTGGACGAGTGGTTGCTCAGCGGCGGAGGGCGGCGGCCGTGAAGCGGGCGAGCGCATCGAGCGCGATGAAGGAGCGGGCTTTCTCACCCGGATTGTGGCGCCGGCGTCGAGCCCTGCAAGCCCCGGCTTCGCCGGGGCTCCTGGCGGCCCTCGCCTGCGGCTCGGGTTCCGGGCTCGCCGTCCGGCGCTGGATGGCGGGTGCAAAAGTCCGCCGCCGGAGGTGGGCTGAGGAACGGAGGTGCGCCGATGACCAAGCTCGCTAAGACTTCAACCCCGGGGATCTTTCGCCGCCACGTCAAGGGCTGCGACGGAAAGGGTCGGTGCGATTGCTCCTACGTGATCGTCTGGCGGCATCGCGGCAAGCAGTACACGGAGACCTATCGCAGTCTTGCGCTTGCTCGCGAGGCCAAGCGCGAGCACGAAGCCGAGGTCGCACGTGGCGAGTTCTCCGAGCTAAGCAGAGCGACCCTGCACGAGTACGCTCGGGAGTGGATCGAGCGCTACCAGGGAACGGGTCGACGTGGCTTCCGACAAGAGACGCGTGACGACTATCGGTGGAACCTGGAGCGCTACGCCCTCCGCTACTTCGCTGCCGATCTGAAGCTCGGCGAGGTATCTCCCCGGATGGTGGCCGATTTCATCGGCTGGCTATCTCGCCAGGAGACCCGCCGAGGCCGGCCGTTCTCGGATTCCGGGATTCGCAACGCCTTCAAGCCCCTTTCGGTTTGCCTCGCCACCGCGCGGCGGGAGGGCTTGATCCGCCACAACCCGGCCAGCGGCGCGGTTCTGCCGCACAGAGACCATGCGGTTGAGGACGAGGAGAAGGCACGCCCGTTTCCGGGCCAGACGATGGAGTTGGTGGTCTCACTGGTTCGCCCCTCGCATCGGCTGATGTTCGAACTGCTCGCCGCGACCGGGCTGCGCCGTTCGGAGCTGTTGGCGCTTGAGGGTCGGCACCTGAGCCTCGGCGGGGACAAGCCGCACGTGAAGGTTCGCCAAAGGATTCGACGGCGCAAGGGAGAGGGCTTGGTGGTAGGCCCCCTGAAGTCGCGCTATGCACGCCGAGATGGTCCGGTGCCGCTCGACCTCGCGGAGAAGCTTGCTTCGCTGCGGGTGCCGGAAGACCGGCTCGTCTTCACGACGGAGATCGGCAGTCCCTGCGACCCGGACAATCTCTTCACGCGCGTGCTGAGGCCGGCTTGTGAGAAGGTCGAAGTTGATTGGGCCGGCTTCCACACGTTCCGCCACACCGTTGCGAGCAGGCTGTTTGCGGAAGGACGCAATGCAGTCCAGGTACAGCGTTGGCTCGGGCACCACTCCCCCAGCTTCACCCTTGATACCTACGTCCATCTTCTCGACAGCGACCTAGGCGATCCGCTCCAGCCGCTGCGTTCCTAGCCTCCCCACCGACGATCCCGCCCCGCGCCGCCCCCCTCCCACCGCGGCGGAATCACGCCTCAGAATCGCCCCCGCCCCGGTCTCGGGTCAACACCGGGTCAACAGCCTGCACGCAAACGGCCGAAAGATGCCTCCGCTGGCCCCACGAGATTTGGCTCTACCAAGCGGAATAGCGAGACAGCCGAAAAGAGCCGTAAGGCCCGATCACACTTGCCATGCAGAAGGTCGAGGGTTCGAATCCCTTCAGCCGCTTGCACCGATCCCGCTCCAGGAGCGGGATTCGTCGTTTCTGGGGCACCGAAGATTCGTCGTTCTGGGGCACCGAAGGGGATTGAGCCCCATTCCCTCGTATCGCCTCCATCTGAGGCGCAGGCTCCCAGACGACCCAGTCGGCTGCCGCTGCGCTCCCTCTCCGAACTCGGACTGCATCGATTTGTCTGTTCGGGAGAAAGGCACGTTGATGCAGAACGTCCAGTTGCGGGCCGACCGCGCCCGGTGTGTCTGCGCCGCGGCGCCGCCCCGCCGCCGCGCCGGCCACCGCGCGAGGCCGCCGGCCCAGGCGTGCGGCGCCAGGCGACGCGCCTGGTCGGTCACTGACCGCCGCCCGACGGCAGGTCCGGGCAGTAGGTGTTGACGGGCGGCAGGCGCTTGGGCGTCACCAGATAGCGACCGGCCCACCGGGCTACGCAGGGCGAGCTGGTGAACGCGGTGTGGCCGAGGCCCTGCCAGACCAGCAGGCGGGAGCCGGGCAGCGCCATGCTGAGGCGCTGGCTCGAGTTGATCGGCGTCTCGGCGTCATGGTCGTTGCCGACGACGAGGAGCGGCGGCAGCCGCCGCGCGGTCGGCGGCGGCACCGGCTTCGCGGCGCGCGGGCAGGCGGTCTGGTTCATCAGCGCGAAGGTGACGCCGAACGGGCCCAGGCGGGGGGCCAGGCGCTTCGAGTCCTCCGCCAGGGCCGCGACCTGGGCCACGGTCGGCCGGTCCTGCCAGTCGAGGCAGTTGATCAGCTGGAAGGTCTCGGCGCCGTTGTTGGAGAGGGTGCCGTCGGGCTTGCGCCCGCCCGCGATCGCCGCCGCCAGCGCGTAGATCGCGGTCGGGTCGCCGGTCGCCCGGTAGTCGGCGATCACCGCCGACGCCGCCTCCGTGGAGCCGTGGTAGTTGATGATCGCCGCCAGGATCACCTGGTAGAAGAGCCCGACCGTCATCCGGCGGCCGCCGGTCCCCGGCACCTCCGGCGGGTCGTGGCGGAAGCGGTCGACCAGGGAGTCGAAGCCGGCCGCCGGGTCGTCCCCGAGCGCGCACGGCGGTGCAGCGGCGCAGCGGCGGAACCACTCGTGCAGGGCGCTCTCGAAGGAGGTCGCCAGCCCGGTCGAGATCTCGGTCAGGGTCGAGACCGGCGGCAGCGCGCCGTCGAGCACCATCGCCCGCACCCGGCGCGGGAAGCGCTGCGCGTAGACGGTGCCGACGCGGGTGCCGTAGGAGAGGCCGAGGAAGGTCGCCCTGCGGTCGCCCACGGCGGCGCGGATGCGGTCCATGTCCCGGACCACCTGGTCGGTGCCGATGTCGGAGAGGAAGGCGCCGTAGCGCGCGGCGCAGGCGCGCGCCCGCTCGGCGACGGCAGCGCCCATCTGCGCCAGTCCGGCCTCCGTGAACGGGTCGGCGTCGAACGCGGCGTCGGTGCCCTCGGGGCAGAGGACGGGGGCGCTCTCGCCGACCCCGCGCGGGTCCCAGGAGACGACGTGCATCCGGCCCCCGGTGGCGCGGCGGATCAGCTCGCCGGAGCCGCGCAGGGACTCCACGCCGCTCGCCCCCGGGCCGCCGAAGTTGACCAGCAGCGACCCGACCGGCTTGCGCCGCGCGGGCAGCCGGATCAGCGAGAGGCGGATCCGCTTGCCGGCGCGCGGCCGGTCCCAGTCGCGCGGCACCGCGAGCCGCGCGCACTGGAAGCCTTCGCCACAGGCCCGCCAGCGCAGGGAGCCGGTCCCCGGCCCGGCCTTGGCGCGCGGCGCGGGGCGGGCATCGGCGGCCTCGGTGCCGGCGGGCGTGCCGGCCGGGGCCCACGCCTGGACCGCGGCGAGCGCCGCGGCCGCGGCGAGCAGCCGAACGAGAGCGGGGGCGGGGAGGGCGGGCAGGAGGCGGTGGCGCAACGGCGGGTCCTTTCGTCGTCAGGAGGCCCGGCCGAACCGCACCCGCCCCCGTGGTGGTCGGATGGCCCCATCCTTATCCGTCCCCCGGTCGCAATCAACCCCGATCCGGGCACGGCGCGAACGCAGTTTGTTCCGCATACCGGAACAAACTGCGTTCGGAGCGACTGTGGGTGGGGGCGGCGTCGGGACGCGCGGTCAGCGCCAGAGCTCGCGGCGCAGGAGGGCGTTGGCGCGCTCGAGCTGGTCCAGGGTGGCGGTGGCGACCGAGCGGGTGCCGGTGGCGCGGTTGATCCGGGCCTGGATCTGGCGGTGGGACTGGCCGCTGCGGCGGGCCAGCTCGCCGACCAGTCGGCGGCGTTCGGCGCGCAGGCGCTCGCGCGCCGCGTAGGCGGACTCGCGCGGCCGCGGCTCGGGATCGGGCGCCGCGCTCGGCGCCGGCTGCGCTCCGGCCGCAGTCCCGGCCCCCGCGGCCGCGACCTGTCGCCCCGGCGCGACCGCGCCCGGCCCGCTGCCGTCGCTCCGCCCCGGCACCGACCCGCCGCCGGACCCTGCTCCGGCCGGCTCCAGGTCCTCGGTCGGGAAGAGCTGCAGCGCGGTGCCGCTCATGATCGCCTCGTCCAGCTCCGCGTCCCCGGAGGCCAGGGCGGTGAACCCGGCGCCCGGCTCGCCCGGCTCGCGCCGCTCCTCGGGCTCCTCGACCTCCTCCTCGCCCTCGCGCCGCGAGAGGTCCAGCGCGTGGCGCCGCTCCTGCTCGATCTCCCGCGCCAGCGCCTTCAGGCGCGCGTCGGCGGGCATCAGCAGGTAGCTCATCTGCCGTCCCAGGCCCGGGATGGCGCGGATGAAGCGCCCCACCACCTGGCGGAAGAACAGCTCGGTGCGGGCCGCGGTCGCGTAGACGCCGACCCGCAGGCGCGGGATGTCGACCCCCTCGGAAACCATCAGCACCGAGACCAGCCAGCGCCGGTCCGAGCGCGAGAACTCGGCGATCCGCCGGCTCGCCCCGGGCTCGTCGCTCATCACCAGCTCCGGCCGCTCGCCCGCGATCCGCTCCAGCCGCGCCGCGATCGCCCGCGCGTGCTCTTGGTCGGAGGCGATCACCAGCCCGCCCGCGTCCGGGTGCCCGTCGGCGCGCACCTCGCTCAGCCGCGCGTCCCCGTCGTGCAGCACCTCGCCCATCCAGTCGCCGTCGGGGCTGAGCGCCGTGCGCAGCCGCCGCGCCGACTCCGCCGCGGGCAGCGCCAGCCCGAAGTCAGCCCGTCGCAGCCGCCCGTCGGAGACCCATTCCATCTCCCCGTCGTAGGGGAGGAAGGTGATCGGGCGGCAGACCCGGTCCAGCAGCGCCTGTGGGTAGCCGTAGACGTAGTCCGCGCGGCTCAGGCCTTCCTCGTCGTAGGTGACCCAGGGGATCGCCGAGTTGTCGGAGCGAAACGGCGTCCCGGACAAGAGCAGCCGGAAGCGGGCGTTCCCGAAGGCGCGCTGCGCCTGCATCCCCCAGGCGGCCTGGTCGCCCATGTGGTGGGGCTCGTCGGCGATCAGCAGGGTCGGCTCGCGCGCCGCCGCCCGCCGGTGGGCCTCCGGGCCGGCGGCGATCGTCTGGTAGGTGACCGCGACGCCGTGGAAGTCAGGCGGCTCGGGCCCCTGGGAGTTGGGGCGGTTCGGCTCCAGGTCGATGCCGTAGCGGGCCGCGTCGGCCGCCCACTGGCGGCAGATGTGGGTGGTCGGGCCGACGACCACGACCCGGGACACGAACCCGGAGCTGAGCATCCGGTGCGCGATGTGCAGGCCGAAGGTGGTCTTGCCGGCGGCCGGCGTCGCCGAGGCGAGGAAGTTCGGGGAGCCGTGCGCGCGCACGGCCTCGGTGGCCTCCTGCTGCCAGCGGCGCAGGGGCCGGTCGGCGGGCCAGGGTGGAAGCGTGCGGGCGCGCCCGCGGCGCCCGGCCGGGTGACGGGACGGGTCGTACAAGGGGGCGCCAACGATATGCACGGTCGCGGGCGCGAGGTCGCCGGGCCGGCCCGCCCGACCGCCGGCGTGCGCGCCGCGTCCCCGGCGGGGGGTGACAATGGGGGAATGAAGCGGACCCGGCTCGGCGACGAACACACGCCCGAGGCGGTGCGGCGGCGGCTGAGCGCGCCGCCCCGGATCAGCTACTTGCGGGACTTCATCTACGGGGCGATCGACGGCGCCGTGACCACGTTCGCGGTCGTGGCCGGGGTGGAGGGGGCGGACCTGAGCGCCGCCGTGGTGCTGATCCTCGGCGCCGCCAACCTGATCGCCGACGGCTTCAGCATGGCGGTCAGCAACTACCTCGGGCTGCGCGCCGAGCTGCAGCAGGTGGAGCGGGCGCGCCGCGAGGAGGAACGCCACATCGAACTGCTGCCCGAGGGCGAGCGGGAGGAGATCCGCCAGATCTTCGCCGCCAAGGGGTTCGCGGGGGAGGACCTGGAGCGGGTGGTCGACGTGATCACCGGCGACCGCGAGCTGTGGGTGAAGACGATGCTCAGCGAGGAGCTGGGGATGGGGGGCGCGGTGCCGCACCCGCTGCGCGCCGGGGCGACGACCCTGCTCGCCTTCGTCGTGGTCGGATCGCTGCCGCTGGCGGTCTTCGTCGTCGACGCGATCGCGCCCGGGGGCGTCGCGCACCCGTTCGCCTGGAGCGCGGCGCTGACCGCGGTCGCCTTCTTCGCTGTCGGCAGCTTGAAGGCGCGCTTCGTCGGCCAGGCGTGGTGGAAGTCGGGCCTGGAGACGCTGGCGGTGGGCGGCGCCGCGGCGCTGCTCGCCTACTGGGTCGGCGCTCTGCTCTCGGGCGTGGTCTGAGCGGGCGTGGCCGGAGCGCCCGGCGCGGTCGGCCCGCCGGCGGCCGCCCGCGGCATCGCCGCGCCGCCCTACCGCGCGCCGCGTCGTCGCCGGCCCAGTTGCTCGACGGCCCACAGCGCCAGGCCCAGGCCCAGCAGCGCGGCGGCGCGCAGCCACACTTCTGCCTCCACCTGGGTCATCACCAGCAGGCAGGCGGCGATCCCCAGCGGCGGCAGCGCGGTCGGGACGCGGAAGTGGCGATGGTCGACCCGCTCGGAGCGCAGCGCCAGCACCGCCACGTTGACGGCGACGAAGACGCCGAGCAGCAGCAAGACCGTGGTGTCGGCGAGCGAGCCGAGGTCCCCGGTCGCGATCAGCCCTGCCGCGATCGCGGTGGTGAGGGCGATCGCCGCGGTCGGCGTGCCGCGGGAGCTGAGCCCCGCCAGGCGGCGCGGCAGGACGCCCTCGCGCGCCATCCCGTAGAGTAGCCGCGAGGCCATGATCATGTTGATCAGGGCGCCGTTGGCGAGCGCCAGCAGGCCGATCGCCGAGAAGACCTTGGTCGGCACCGCCGCCGGCCCGACCTGCACCACATCCAGTAGCGCCCCGTCGGACGCCTGCAGGCGCGCGGTCGGGACGGCCATCGCGGCGACGACCGTCACGACCACGTAGACCAGCCCCGCGGCGCCGAGCCCGGCGAAGAGGGCGAAGGGGTAGGAGCGGCCGGGGTCCTTCGCCTCCTCGGCGATGTTGACCGAGTCCTCGAACCCGATCAACGCGTAGAAGGCGAGCAGCGCGCCGCCGAGCACGGCCGGCAGCGCCGCCTCGCCGGGCGGCAGCTCGACCGCGCGGTGTGGGTCGCCGCCGCCCGCCGCCAGGGCGGCGATGCCGATCACGACCACCAGCGCCAGCCCGCCCAGCTCGACCACGGTGAACGCCACGTTGAGGCGCACCGAGACGAGGATGCCGATGAAGTTGACGACCGCGACCGCGGCGATGAAGGCGAGCGCCGCCGCGACGACCGGGACGGAGACGAACTCGCCCAGGTAGGCGCCGCCGAACCCGCGCGCCAGGGCGCTCGCCGAGGTGATGCCGGAGGCGACGACGGCGAAGGCGATCAGGAAGGCGACGAACGGGCTGCGGAAGGCGCGTTTCGCGTACAGGGCGGCGCCGCCGGCGTGCGGGTACTTGGTCGCCAGCTCGGCGTAGGAGCCGGCGGTGAGGGCGGCGAGCAGCAGGGCGAGGAGGAAGGCGGCCCAGATCGCGCCCCCGACCTCGACGCTGACCTCGCCGACGAGGGCGTAGATGCCGCCGCCGAGGATGTCGCCGAGGACGAAGAAGAACAGCATCGGGCGGCTGACCACGCGCCGCAGCACGCTCGGCGCCGCGGCGGGGGCGTCGCGCGGAGCGGGGCGCTCGGGGTCGGGACGGTCTGTCATCGGCAGTACACATTCTCCGGCGCTGCCCGGCGCCGGCGGTCGAGCCCGCCTGCCACAATGGGGCGCCGTGACGGGGGAGCGCCGCTTTGACATCGCCCTGTTCGGCGCCACGGGGTTCACCGGCGGGCTGGCCGCGGACTACCTCGCGGCGCACGGCCCGGCCGGCCTGCGCTGGGCGCTGGTGGGGCGCAACCGGGCGAAGCTGGAGGCGGTGGCGCAGCGCCTCGCCGCGTCCGACCCGCAGGCGCCGGCCCCCGAGCTGCTCGTCGCCGACGCGAGCGACCGCGCCGCGCTCGACGAGGTGGTGCGCTCGACCCGCGTGGTCGTGACCACGGTCGGGCCTTACGCGCTGCACGGCTGGACGCTGGTCGCCGCCTGCGCCGCCGCAGGCACCGACTACCTCGACCTGACCGGGGAGCCGGAGTTCGTCGACCGCGTCTGGCTCCTGCACGACGCCGAGGCGCGGCGCAGCGGTGCCCGCCTCATCCACAGCTGCGGCTTCGACTCCGTCCCACACGACCTCGGCGCCTACTTCACCGTCCAGCGGCTCCCCGAGGGGGTGCCGCTGAAGGTCGAAGGCTTCGTGCGCACCGACGCGCGCTTCTCCGGCGGCACCTACCACTCGACGATCAACGCGTTCGGGCGCGCCGGCAAGACGATGGCGGCGATGCGCGAGCGCCGCCGCTTGGAGCCGCGCGGCCCGCGCCGCGTGCACAGCGCCCCGGCGCGGGTGCGCCGGCAGCCGTGGCTGGGCGGCTGGAGCTTCCCGCTGCCGACCATCGACCCGGTGGTGATCCGGCGCTCGGCCGCCGCGGTGGAGCGCTACGGGCCGGACTTCACCTACGGCCACAACCTCGTCGCGCGGCGCCTGTCGACCGGCGTCGGGCTGGCGGCGGCGTTCGCGGGGATCGCGCTGCTGGCGCCGATCCCGCCCGCGCGGCGGCTGCTGCTGAAGCTGAAAGACCCGGGCGAGGGGCCGAGCCCGGAGCGCCGCGCGCGCAGCTGGTTCAAGATCACGTTCGTCGGCGAGGGCGGCGGCGAGCGGGTCGTCACCGAGGTCTCCGGCGGCGACCCCGGCTACGACGAGACGGCGAAGATCCTCGCCGAGTCGGCGCTTTGCGTCGCCTTCGACGAGCTTCCGGAGACCGCGGGGCAGGTGACGACGGTCACCGCGATGGGTGACGCATTTCTCACAAGGCTCCAGCGGGCGGGCATAGGTTTCCGGGTGTTGGAGCCCGCATAAAGCCCGGAGGAGGAGAGCTGTGGAGCCCGAACACGTTGACGTCCTGATCGTCGGCGCAGGCCTGTCGGGGATCGGGGCGGCCTGGCACCTGCAGAAGCGCTGCCCCGGCAAGACCTACGCGATCCTCGAGGCGCGCGACTCGATCGGCGGGACCTGGGACCTGTTCCGCTACCCGGGCATCCGCTCCGACTCCGACATGCACACGCTCGGCTACCGCTTCCGCCCCTGGGGGGAGGCGAAATCGATCGCCGACGGCCCCTCGATCCTGCGCTACATCCGCGACACGGCGCGCGAGGCGGGGATCGAGGAGCGAATCCGCTTCCGCCACCGGGTCGTCGCCGCCTCGTGGTCGAGCGAGAGCTCGCACTGGACGGTCGAGGCGGAGCGCGAGGGCGGCGAGCGGGTGACGATGACCTGCGACTTCTTCTTCGTCTGCAGCGGCTACTACCGCTACGACCGCGGCTACACCCCGGAGCTGCCGGGCGCCGAGCGCTTCCAGGGCGAGTTGATCCACCCACAGCACTGGCCCGAGGACCTGGACTACGAGGGCAAGCGGGTGGTGGTGATCGGCAGCGGCGCGACCGCGGTGACCCTGGTGCCGGCGATGGCCGAGCGGGCGGCGAAGGTGACGATGCTGCAGCGCTCGCCGACCTACGTGATCTCGATGCCGGCCGAGGACCCGCTGGCGAAGGCGCTGCGCAAGGTGCTGCCGAGCCGCGCCGTCTACCCGATCGTGCGCTGGAAGAACGTCCTCCTGCAGATGGCGAACTACCAGCTCAGCCGCAAGCGGCCGGAGCTGGTGAAGAGGTTCCTGCGCCGCGGCCTGGAACGCCACCTGCCGCCCGGCTACGACATCGACACCCACTTCAAGCCCCGCTACAACCCTTGGGACCAGCGCCTCTGCCTGGTGCCGGACGCGGACCTCTTCCGGGCGATCCGCTCGGGGCGCGCCGGCGTGGTCACCGACCGGATCTCGACCATCGTCGAGGACGGGATCGAGCTGGAGTCGGGGCGCAAGCTCGAGGCCGACGTCATCGTCACCGCGACGGGGCTGGAGCTGCTGTTCCTGGGCGGGATGAAGGTGAGCGTCGACGGGGAGGAGGTCGACCTCTCCAAGTGCTTCACCTACAAGGGGATGATGCTGGACCGCGTCCCCAACATGGCGTTCACGATCGGCTACACGAACGCCTCCTGGACCTTGAAGGCGGACCTGGTCGCCGAATACGTCTGCCGCCTGCTCAACCACATGGACGCGCACGGCTACACCCGCTGCGCCCCGGTCGCGGACGACCCGTCGATCACCGAGGAACCGCTGCTGGACTTCACCTCCGGCTACGTCCTGCGCGCCCTCGACCGGCTGCCGAAGCAGGGCTCCAAGGAGCCCTGGAAGCTGCGCCAGAACTACCCCCTCGACCTGCGCACCCTGCGCTTCGGCCCGCTCGAGGACGGCGTCATGCGCTTCTCCCGCGCCCCGGCCGCCGAGCGCGCGCCCGAGCCGGCGCTGACGAAGTAGTCGCGGCGCGTTTAGCCCCGGGCCGCCGCGGGGTAGCGGTCGGCGCGATGGACGACGGCCAGGTCCTCGACCGCATCGACCGCCTCGTGCGCGAGGAGGAGGGCCTCCTGCACCGCCACGAGACCGAGGGCCTCACCAATGCCGAGCGAGCCCGCCTGCGCGAGCTCCAGATCGGCCTCGACCAGGCCTGGGACTACCTCCGCCAGCGCCGCGCCAAGCGCCAGTACGGCGAAGACCCCGACGACGCCAGCCCCCGCGACCCGGACACCGTCGAGGGCTACGAGGGCTGAGGGGGCTCGCTGCTCGAACGCCGTTGCCGAGCCCAGACGCGCTCTCGCACCGACGGCCACATCGCCTTGGTGCCCCCAAGACCGTCAACGACTCAACGTCAGGCGGCCAGCTCGCCCCTTCCACTCCGCAGGTCAAGGGGGGCGCCGCTACCCTTCAAGCGACGCTCGGCGCCTTGGCGGAGTGGTTACGCAGCGGCCTGCAAAGCCGTTTACACCGGTTCGATTCCGGTAGGCGCCTTTGGCTTGCCGCGATGGGGATTTCTTGCCTCCAACCGGCGTCTTCGTGACCCACAGGGCTTGATCCGAGCGCCGCTCGAACGTCGCGGCAATGGCTCCATTTCCGTCGCTCAAGGCCAAGAAGCTCCTTGCGGTTCTCGAACGCTCTCCGCTCGGCTATCGCGTGGCGAGGCAGTCGGGATCGCACCGCCGATGGAGTCGCAGTGCTATCCGCCGTTGACCTTCGCCTTCCACGACAAAGCAACGATTCCCGCCGGGTCCCGTCCGCAAGATCCTCGTCAGGGACGTCGGAGTTCATGAGGACGAGGCGCGGAGCTCCTCTGATCGAGGAGATCCGATGGAGACCGTACGAGTCCCGGCAGGAGAGCGCGTAGCCGCTTAGTCGCCGCCGCCCCTGGCCCGGTGGGGCGCATCGTGGGTTCGCCTCGGATGATGTTGAAGCGGGGCCGGGCGCTTCAATGTCTGGTCGCGGCGCTGGAGGCTCGGCGGTCGCCGGTTTTTCGGGGGTGAGTCGCCACTGCGCCCGGGTGTAGCGGGCCCCCGGTGCTCCCGCCGCGGCCATGTTCAAGATGGTCGGGTGCCGAATATCTACGACCCCGAGTTCGACGAGCCGCGTGAGCGGGAGGGGTTCCGCGCTCGTCGCGCCCGGGTCGGGCACCGGCTGGGGACCGAGAAGGTGGGGATCAGCGTCTGGGAGATCCCGGCCGGCGAGAAGGCCTACCCGTACCACTTCCACCTGGCCGAGGAAGAGGTCTTGGTCGTGCTCGAGGGGGAGCCGACGCTGCGGACGCCCGAGGGCGTGCGCAGGCTGGCGCGCGGCGAGGTGGTCCGGTTCCCGGTCGGGGAGCGGGGAGCGCACCAGCTGTCCAATGAGGGCCCGGAGACGGTGCGGCTGATCGCGATCAGCAACCACGGCGCCCCGGACGTCGTCATCTACCCGGACTCGGGCAAGCTCTGCGCCGCCGAGCGGCTGCCGCGCTCCGACGGCCGCAAGCACTACTTCCGCCTTGTCGACGAGGTCGACTACTGGGATGGGGAGGAGGCCTGACCGGCCGGCGGCCCGCCCGCCGCGGCAGCCGGGCGCCTACTCGCCGTCGGCGCCCGCGCCGGGGACCCAGTTGGGTCGCACGTAGGCCTCGCGGAACCCGGCGCGGAGGATGTTGCGGTAGCTGACCGAGGGCCGTCCGGGCACCCGCTCGCCGGTCTCCACGAACAGGGTGCGGCAGCCGGCCGCGGCGGCGTCGCGGATGCGGCGGTCCAGCAGCGCGAGCTGGCAGCCGCGCCCGCGCCCCGGCTCCAGGGTGGCGGCGATCGCGAGCTGCGCGATGCCGGCGTCGATCAGCATCATCCCGCAGGCCTGCGGCTCCCCGCCCAGGCGGGCGACGTAGCAGCGCCAACCGGGCCGCCCGGCCATGTCGGCGAAGAAGGCGGCCGCCCAGGCGGGCATCTCGAAGGCGGTCGCGGCGATCATCCCGATCGGGTCCTCGTCGCCGGGTCGCAGCTCCACCACCTCGACGTCCTCGGCGACGCGGAAGCGCGGCGGGTGTGGGTCGCGGACGAACTTCATCCACCCGTAGCCGCGCGTGAAGCCGCGCTCCCGCAGCCACTCCTCGACCGCGGCGCTGCGCGGCCCCGGCGAGACGGGCACGTAGGGGCGCACGCCCAGCTCGGCCGCCAGCTCCAGGGCTGACTCCAGGTGGCCGTCCTCCAGCGCCCCCGGCTCGGTCGCGCCGAGGACCAGGTTCATCATCCCCGAGGTCGGCAGGTCGCGGGCCAGCGTCGCCTGCACCGGGCCGAAGCGCCGCAGCACGACCCCGTGCCGGCGCCGCGCCTCCTCCGGCACCGCTTCCCAGCACTCGCGCCAGAAGCGCCGCTCGACGCGGTCCAGTTCCGCCGCGTCGACCCCGGCCAAGCCGCCTTCAGCGCCCGCTCCCATCGGCGGCAGGATATTGGCTCCGCAAGCACGCCCGGCGCATCTGTCAGCCTGTCGGGGTGAGCGCCGTCACCGCCACCGCCCCCCGTCGGGGGACCGCGGCACGGGTGCCGCGGGACCAGGTGATCGTCCTCTTCGGGGCGACCGGCGACTTGGCGCGCCGCAAGCTGCTGCCGGGGATGTTCCACCTCGCCCAGGTGGGGCTGATGCCGCGCCGCTTCCGCGTCCTCGGGGCTGCGCGCGGGGACGTCGGCACGGCGGAGTTCCGCGAGCTGGCACGGGAGGCGGTCGACGCCTCGCAGCGGCGCCCACCCGACCCCGAGGCCTGGTCGCGCTTCGCCGCGGCGCTGGACTTCGTCGGCGTCGGCGAAGGGCTGGAGGCGCTCGGCGAGGCGGTGCGGGACGCGCGCGGGCGGCTCGGTGACGCCGGGCTGCTCTTCTACCTCTCGCTGCCGCCGCGGGCGGCCGCCGCGACCGTGGACGGGATCGGCGCGCTCGGGCTGGGGGACGGCGCCAAGGTCATCATCGAGAAGCCGTTCGGCACCGACCTCGAGTCGGCGCGGGAGCTGAACGCGTGCCTGCGGCGGGTCTTCGAGGAGCGCTGCATCTATCGCATCGACCACTACTTGGGGCGTGAGGCGGTGCAGAACCTGCTCGCGGTGCGGTTCGCGAACGGGATGTTCGAGCCGGTCTGGAACCGCAACCACATCGACCACGTGCAGATCGACGTGCCGGAGACGCTCTCGATCGAGATGCGCGGCAGCTTCTACGAGGAAACTGGCGCCTTCCGCGACATGATCGTCACGCACCTGTTCCAGGTGCTGAGCTTCGTCGCGATGGAGCCGCCGACCTCGCTGGACCCGAAGCCGCTGGGGCTGGAGCGGGAGAAGGTGTTCGACTCGATGCCGCCGCTCCGCGCCGCAGACGTGGTGCGGGGGCAGTACGAGGGGTACCGGGACGAGCCGGGGGTGGCGAGCGACTCCGACACCGAGACGTTCGTCGCCCTGAAAGCGCACGTCGACAACTGGCGCTGGGAGGGGGTGCCGTTCTTCCTGCGCTCGGGCAAGCGGATGGGGCAGCGGCGGCACCTGCTGACGATCGCCTTCAAGGAGCCGCCGCGACGCATGTTCCCGCTCGACTGCGACCGCACGGCGGAGTCGTTCGGCCACGACCACCTGACCTTCGAGCTCGGCGACCCGGGCAGCATCTCGGCCTCTTTCCTGGCCAAGGTGCCGGGCCCGGCGATGCGGCTCGGCGAGGCGCACATGCGGTTCAGCTACGCCGACCAGTTCGGGGGCGCGGAGGCGGCCCTGGACGCCTACGAGCGGCTGCTGCACGACGTGATGCTGGGCGACCGGACGCTGTTCACCAGCTCGGCGGCGATCGAGCGGCTGTGGGAAGTGTCGGCGCCGCTTCTGGCCGACCCGCCGCCGACCGAGCCCTACGTCCCCGGGTCGTGGGGCCCGCGTCGCGCCCACGAGCTGATCGCCCCCCGCCGGTGGCACTTGCCCAACCAGCACGTGTGAGAGCGGGCGGGGGCGGGGACGCGGCGCGCGGTCGTCGGTGGGGCACCGGGCCGCGCGCGGTGGGGCGGTGCGGGGTGGCGCGCCGCAGGGTGGCCCGGGGGCGCGCTCAGCCCAGCGCCTGCACCGCGTAGCGAGCGCCGAGCGCCAGCGCCAGCAAGCCGAGGCCGCGGCGCAGCAGCGCCTCCGGCAGGCGGGGCTGCAGGCGGGCGCCGAGGTAGGCGCCGGCCAGGCCGCCGAGACCCATCCCGACGCCCAGCGTCCACTCGGGCGCGGCGTCTCCCGCGCCGAGGCTGAGCAGGGCGAAGGCGGCGACCCCGGCCAGCGAGGTGACGAAGGTCGCCGTAAGCGCCGCCGGGGCGACGAGGGAGACCGGGTGGCCGAGGCCGACCAGGACGGGCGCCAGGATCGAGCCGCCGCCGATGCCGTAGACGCCGCCCACCGTCCCGCTCGCCGCCGCGAGGGCGAGGACGAGGCGCGCCCGCCCGCGGCCCGGGCGCGGCGCGGGCGCCGGGCGCCGCCCGAAGGCGAGCCAGGCGCCGAGCGGCGCCAGCACCGCGGCGACGATGAGCAGGAACGCGCCGCCGCCGTCCAGGACCGTCACCCGCAGCACGGCGCCGAGGATCACGCCCGGCACCGCGCCGAGCAGCAGCAGGCGCGTCAGCGGCCCGCCGAGCCGCCCCGCCCGCCGGAAGCGGGCCAGCGCCCCGGGGATCGCGACGAGGTTGTAGAGCAGGTTGGTGGGCGTCACCGCCGGGCCGGGGGTGTGCACGACGCTGAGCTGGAACGGGACCAGGAAGACGGCGCCGGAGACGCCCACCGGCGTCGTCAAGACCGCCAGGCAGAACGCCACCGCCGCCCCGAGAGCCGCCTCACCAAGCACCGCGCCAGGGTACCCGCGCGGGTCCCTGTCGGATCGGCGGCGGCGCTGCTAGATTCAGGGTTCCCAGGGCGTTTAGCTCAGTTGGGAGAGCGCCAGCTCGACAAGCTGGAGGTCGCTGGTTCGAGCCCAGCAACGCCCATCGCCCGGAGCTGTGGGGCCACCCCGTCGCTCGCGCCCCGGCCCCACCGCATCCTTGGCACTCGGCGCATCGTCTCGGCGGTGGCGCTGCACGCCCCCCAAACAGGTGCCTTCACTGCAACTTTTTTGTCTCGCGGGTGTTTATGGGGGGCGACGTCGAAGTAACGGCGGTCGCAACCACAGAGCTTGAGGACCGACGAGCCGGCGACCGAGCCCTTCGCCGGCGGCACGTCCTTCGGAACACGGGGCCCCGGTGACGGGGCCCTTTTCCGTGCTCCGGTGGGACGGCCGGGGCCGGGCCAGCCGCGGCCGAGGACGGGCCCGGGTTGGCCGCCGGCTCGAGCGCGCGAGGCCGACTGACGGCGACTGACGTCAGCCGGCAGCCGGCTCGGGCGCAGGTCCGCAGCTCGGCGTCGGCGGGTCGACCTCGATCCGTCCCGGCGACGCGAGCCGCGCCGTGGCTTCGGCGAAGCACTGCTCCGGCTCCCCGCCCGGGTCGCGTCGACGCCATTCGGCGAAGCCGATGAAGGTGCGCGCGTCGACGCGGCTCAGCTCGACGCCGACCCGCTTGCCGGCGGCCCGCTCGACGGCCTCTTTCAGCGCCCGCCGCGCGGCTCCGGGCCGCAGCACGAGCTTGCGGCGCTCGGTGCAGCGCTTGCGCAGCCGGCCCACCGGCCGGCGGGCAGGGGCGGTGACGACGACGCGCACGTGGCAGCGGGTGCGCAGCGTGGCGGTCTCGCCGAAGGCCTCGAAGCGGCAGACCACGCGCCGCATCCCCTGCCGCGAGCAGCCGCGGAAGCTGTAGCCGTCGAGCCGCGAGCCGTGGCGCACCGCGACCCCGACCAGCCGCTGCGCCAGCGACCGCGCGGCCCGCTTGGAGAGGCGGTACGGCCTGGGCTCGCGCCGCGTCGTGCCGCCGCTTCCGCCGCCCCGTAGGGGGCGCCGCCGAGGGCTGCGAACGCAGTTTGTTCCGCATAGCGGAAAGAAGTGCGTTCGCGGCGGGCTAAAGTCGTTGCGTGCCTGAGTTCAGGCTCAACCCCGCCTACACGTCCACCGCCGACCAGCCGCAGGCGATCGCCGCCCTCGCCGAGGGGCTGCGGGCCGGCGAGCGCTACCAGACGCTGCTCGGCGCCACCGGCACCGGCAAGACGTTCACGATGGCCGGCGTGATCGCCGAGGTGCAGCGCCCTGCCCTCGTGATCGCCCACAACAAGACGCTGGCGGCGCAGCTCTGCAACGAGTTCCGCGAGTTCTTCCCCGAGAACGCGGTCGAGTACTTCGTCTCCTACTACGACTACTACCAGCCCGAGGCCTACGTCCCCGCGCAGGACCTCTACATCGAGAAGGACTCGTCGATCAACGACGAGATCGACCGGCTGCGCCACGCCGCCACGGCGGCGCTGTTCGCGCGCCGCGACGTGATCATCGTCGCCTCCGTCTCCTGCATCTACGGCATCGGCTCGCCCGAGCTCTACAACGAACAGATGCAGCTGTTCAAGGTCGGGGAGGAAATCGACCGCGACGAGGTGCTGCGCAAGCTGGTCAAGATGCAGTACCAGCGCAACGACCAGGTGCTGGGGCGGGGCAGCTTCCGGGTCCGCGGCGAGGTGCTGGAGATCATGCCCTCCTACGCGGAGACCGCGTACCGGATCTCCCTCTTCGGCGACGAGATCGAGGGCGTGCAGCACTTCGACCCGCTGACCGGGGAGGTGCTGGACGAGATCGACCACGTCTCGGTCTGGCCCGCCTCCCACTACGTCACCAAGGACGAGACGATCGAACGGGCGGTGGAGGAGATCCGCGCCGAGCTGGAGGAGCGCACCGCCGAGCTGGAGGCGGAAGGCAAACAGCTGGAGGCGCACCGGCTGCGGCAGCGCACCCTCTACGACCTGGAGATGATCAAGGAGCTGGGCTTCACCTCCGGGATCGAGAACTACTCGCGCATTCTCGACGGGCGCCCGCCCGGCAGCCCGCCGCACACCCTGATCGACTACTTCCCCGACGACTTCGTCGTCTTCGTCGACGAGTCGCACCAGACCATCCCGCAGATCGGCGGGATGTATGAGGGCGACCGCTCGCGCAAGCAGACGCTGGTCGACTACGGCTTCCGGCTCCCCTCGGCGATCGACAACCGGCCGCTCAAATTCGAGGAGTTCCTGGAACGGGTCAACCAGATGGTGATGGTCTCGGCGACGCCGGGCCCCTTCGAGCGCGCGGAGTCGTCGCGGATCGTGGAGCAGATCGTGCGCCCGACCGGGATCGTCGACCCGGAGATCGAGGTGCGGCCGACCCGCAACCAGATCGACGACCTGATGAACGAGGTGCGCAAGGTCGCCGAGTCCGGCGAGCGGGTGCTGGTCACCACGCTGACCAAGAAGATGGCCGAGGACCTGACCGCGTACCTGCTCGAGTACGGGATCCGGGTCCGCTACCTGCACTCGGAGATCGACACCCTGGAGCGGATCCAGATCGTGCGCGCGCTGCGGCTGGGCGAGTACGACGTGCTGGTCGGGGTGAACCTGCTGCGCGAGGGCCTCGACCTGCCCGAGGTCTCCCTGGTCGCGATCCTCGATGCGGACAAGGAGGGCTTCCTGCGCGGCGAGACCAGCCTCGTGCAGACGATCGGGCGCGCGGCGCGCAACGTCAACGGTCGGGTTCTGATGTACGCCGACAAGGAGACCGAGGCGATGCGGGCCGCGATCCGGGAGACCGAGCGGCGGCGCAAGGTCCAGCTCGCCTACAACGAGGAGCACGGGATCACCCCGGAGACGGTGCGCAAGGGCATCTCCGAGATGGCCGAGTTCCTGGCGATGGAGGACCGGGCGCCGCGCAAGCGCCGGCGGCGGCGGGGCGAGGAGCTCTCCAGCCCGGAGGAGCTGGAGCGCACGATCGTCGCCCTGGAGGAGGAGATGATGACGGCGGCGGAAGACCTGCGCTTCGAGGAGGCGGGCCGGATCCGCGACGAAATCAAGGAGCTGCGGCGCGACCTCGACGGCATGACCGCCGAGACCTGAGCGCGGCCGCGCGCTCTCGGCGCCCTGCGCGGCGCGGCTCCCGCGCGGCCCGTCGTCGCGCTCCGCCCCGGCGTGCCCGCCCTCACACGCCGCCTGATCGCCGGGGGCGTGTGGCTAAGCTGCGCGGCGATGCCGATCGACGTCACCGAGGCGAGCTTCGAGAGCGAGGTCGTCGGGCGCTCGCGCCGGGTGCCGGTGGTGGTCGACTTCTGGGCCGCCTGGTGCGGCCCGTGCCGGCAGCTCACCCCGGCCCTGGAAGCGGCCGAGGCGGCGCGGGACGGCAAGGTCGTGCTGGCGAAGGTCGACGTCGACGCCAACCAGGCGCTGGCGGCGCGCTTCGGGGTGCGGGGCATCCCGGCCGTGAAGGCGTTCCGCGACGGTGCCGTGGTGAGCGAGTTCGTCGGCGCGCTGCCGCCGGCGCGGGTGGAGGCGTTCTTCGACGCGCTGGTCCCGTCGCGAGCCGACGAGCTGCTGGCCGCCGGCGACGAGCTGTCCCTGCGCGAGGCGCACGAACTGGAGCCGCACCGCGCCGACATCGCGGTGGCGCTGGCGAAGGCGCGCCTGGAGCGCGGCGCCGAGGCGGAGGCGCTGGAAGCGGTGGAAGGGGTCGAGGAGAGCGACTTCGCCGCCGCCGGGATCGCGGCCCGGGTGCGCCTGAGCCGGGCCGGGATCGGCACCGAGGCCTTCGCGGCCCTGGACCGCGGCGACCGCGAGGCGGCGCTGGACGGGCTGCTGCGCGAGCTGGAGGAGCCGGGCGCCGCGGCGGGCGGCGACGGCGACGGCCCGGCCCTCGACCCCGACGAGCGGCGCGAGCAGCTGCGACGCGCCGTCGTCGGCATCCTCAACGAGCTCGACCCGGCCGACCCGACCGCCCGCGCCTACCGCCGCCGCCTCTCCGCCGCCCTCTGATCCCGGCCGCCCGAACGCAGTTCTTTCCGCATAGCGGAACAAAGTGCGTCCGGACCGGGATTCTCCGACCGGGGTGGGCGACGGCCGGGGGTGGGCGAGCCGGGGGCCGGGGCGCGGTCAGCGGCGCAGTTCGGCGCGGCGCCGGGCGAGGAGGGTGGCGAGGGTGCGGGCGACCTCGCGCGGCCGGCGTTCGATCCGCCGCGCGGTGATGCGGATCGCCTCGATCCCGGACAGCTTCAGGCGCTCGATCTTCACCGGGTCGCGCTCGAAGGAGGCCCGGTCCCGGTGCCATTCCCAGCCGTCGATCTCGACCGCGAACCGCTCCGCCTCCCAGTACGCGTCGACCTCGAAGCCGGCGACGAAGCGGTTGATCGCCGGGCGCGGCAGGCCCGCCTGCTTGACCAGGTCCAGGAAGAGCCGCTCCGAGCGGGCGCGCGAGAAGACGGGGTCGCGGTAGATCTCGAGCGCCTCGCGCAGGGCAGGCGCGCCGCGCTGCCCGCGCCGCTCCCGCAGCAGCGCGTCCAGCGCCGGCAGGTCGAGCAGGCCGAGGCGCTCGCAGCGCTCGACCGCGCCGCCGAGGAGGCGTCGGCTCCCCGAGGCGGCGAGGTCGAACAGGGTGCGGTGGACGGAGGTGACCGGGATCCCCTCGGCCACGTTCCGCTCCTCGGGCGCGAGCGTCGCCGCGCGGTGGACGCGGATCCGCTCCCGGCCGTGGCCGCGACGCGGGACCGTCACCTCGGGCACCGGCGGGCAGAGGGCCAACATGCCCCACAGCCAGGCCGCCGAGGCGTGGCTCAGCACCGCGCCCCGACCGCAGGCAGCCACGGCCGCCAGGCAGCGCCCGTGCGGGGTCAGCTCGCGCCGCCCGACCGCGTACACCCCGCGATGGACGCGGTGCAGGCGTCCCGCGGCCGTCGCCCGGGCGACCGCGGCCGGCGAGTAGCCGAGGTCGCGCAGCTGCTGCGCCGTCACGACACCGTGGCTTTCGTCCGCCAGCCGCGCCAGGGCGTGGTGCGAACGCACTTCCTTCCGCATACCGGAACAAAGTGCGTCCGGGCCGGGATTCTCCCCCCGGGGCGGGCGACGGCCGGGGGTGGCATGAGGGGTGGGGGCATCGGGACGCGCCCCGCCGGGCGATGCGAACGTCTGTTCGGGTGCGTAGAATCGAGACCAGTGGCCGCCTCGGAGCGCATCGTCATCTCCGGCGCCCGCGAGCACAACCTCAAGGACATCGACCTCGAGCTCCCTCGCGACGCGCTGATCGTCATCACCGGGCTCTCCGGCTCCGGCAAGTCGAGCCTGGCCTTCGACACGATCTACGCCGAGGGACAGCGGCGCTACGTCGAGTCGCTCTCCGCCTACGCGCGCCAGTTCCTGGGCCTGATGGAGAAGCCCGACGTGGACTCGATCGAAGGTCTCTCGCCGGCGATCTCGATCGACCAGAAGACGACCTCGCGCAACCCGCGCTCCACGGTCGGCACCGTGACCGAGATCTACGACTACCTGCGCCTGCTCTGGGCGCGGATCGGGGTGCCGCACTGCCCCGAGTGCGGGGAGGAGATCACCGGCCAGACCCAGGAGCAGATCGTCGACCGGCTGATGACCCTGGAGCCGGGGACCAAATTCATGGTCACGGCGCCGGTGGTGCGGGGGCGCAAAGGCGAGTACGGCAAGCTGCTCGAGCAGCTGCGCCTCGAGGGCTACTCGCGGGTGAAGGTGAACGGGGAGCTGCGCCGCCTCGACGAAGAGATCGCCCTCGACAAGCGCTACAAACACGACATCTCGGTCGTCGTCGACCGGCTGGTGATGAAGCCCGAGGTGCGGCGGCGGCTCTCGGAGTCGGTCGAGGCGGCGGCGGGGCTGGCCGCGGGCCTGGTCGGGATCGAGTTCGTCGGCGAGGGCGCGTCCGACCCGCTGCTGTTCTCCGAGCGCTTCGCCTGCCTCAACTGCGGCACCTCGATCCCGGAGCTGGAGCCGCGGATCTTCTCCTTCAACTCGCCGCACGGCGCCTGCGAGCGCTGCCACGGGCTCGGCTTCCAGCGCGTGATCGACCCGGAAATGGTGGTGCCGGACCCGACGCTGTCGCTCGCCGAGGGGGCGCTGCGCCCTTGGAACCACGGCATCACCGCCTACTGGCGGCGGATGGTGGCGGCGGTTGCCGAGTCTTACGGCGTCGACCTCCACAAGCCGTGGGCGAAGCTGAAGAAGTCGGAGCGCGACATCTTCCTCTACGGGACCGGCGACGAGCGCCACCTGGTCACCTACACCAACCGCCACGGCCGCCGCCGCTCCTACCGGGTCCGCTTCGAGGGGATCGTCAACAACCTCGAGCGCCGCTACCAGGAGACCGACTCCGAGGCGGTGCGGGAGCGGATCGAGGAGTACATGGCCGAGCAGCCGTGCCCGGCCTGCAAGGGGGCGCGGCTGCGCCCGGAGAGCCTCGCGGTCAAGGTCGGCGGCCTCAGCATCGCCGAGTTCAGCGCCTTCTCCGCCTCCGCCGCGGCGCGCTGGATCCGCGACCTGGAGCTGACCGAGACCGAGCGCGCGATCGCCCGCCTGATCGTGCGCGAGATCAGCGAGCGCCTCTCCTTCCTGGAGAACGTCGGCATCGGCTACCTGTCGCTGGACCGCGCCGCGCGCACCCTCTCCGGCGGCGAGGCGCAGCGGATCCGGCTCGCGACCCAGATCGGCTCGCACCTGGTGGGCGTGATGTACGTGCTCGACGAGCCCTCGATCGGCCTGCACCAGCGCGACAACGAGAAGCTGATCGCGACCCTGGAGCGGCTGCGCGACCTCGGCAACACGGTGATCGTGGTCGAGCACGACGAGGGCACGATGCGCGCCGCCGACCACCTGGTCGACCTCGGCCCCGGCGCCGGCGAGGCGGGCGGGCACGTGATCGCCTCCGGCACCCCGGCCGAGGTGGCCGCCGACCCGGCCTCGCTGACCGGCCAGTACCTGGCGGGCAAGAAACGGATCGAGGTGCCGGCCGAGCGCCGCTCGCCGCGGGGCGCCCTGGTCGTGCGCGGGGCGCGCGAACACAACCTCAAGAACGTCGACGTGACGATCCCGCTCGGCGTCTTCTGCTGCGTCACCGGGGTCTCCGGCTCGGGCAAGTCGACGCTCGTCAACGAGACGCTCTACCACGCGGTCGCCAACCGCCTGCACCAGGCCAAGCAGCGCGCCGGCGCCCACGACGGCATCGACGGGCTGAGCCAGATCGACAAGATCATCAGCATCGACCAGTCGCCGATCGGGCGCACGCCGCGCTCCAACCCGGCCACCTACACCGGCGTCTTCGACCACATCCGGGAGCTGTTCACGCAGACCCAGGAGGCGCGGGCGCGCGGCTACAAGCCGGGCCGGTTCAGCTTCAACGTCAAGGGCGGGCGGTGCGAGGTCTGTCGCGGGGACGGCCAGCTGAAGATCGAGATGCACTTTCTGCCCGACGTCTACGTGCCGTGCGAGCAGTGCCACGGCAAGCGTTACAACCGCGAGACGCTGGAGGTGCGCTTCAAGGGCAAGAGCATCGCCGACGTGCTGGAGATGTCGGTCGCCGAGGCGGTCGAGTTCTTCGAGAACGTGCCCAAGATCGCCCGCCGCTTGCGGACGCTCAACGACGTCGGGCTCGGCTACATCCGCCTCGGCCAGCCGGCGACGACGCTCTCCGGCGGCGAGGCGCAGCGGGTGAAGCTCGCCACCGAGCTGTCCAAGGTCGCCACCGGCGACACCCTGTACATCCTCGACGAGCCGACCACCGGCCTGCACTTCGCCGACGTGCAGAGGCTGCTGGACGTGCTCGGCCGCCTGGTCGACGCCGGCAACACGGTGGTCGTGATCGAGCACAACCTCGACGTGATCAAGACCGCGGACTGGCTGATCGACCTCGGCCCCGAGGGCGGCGAGGAAGGGGGGCGGGTGATCGCCACCGGCACGCCCGAGGAGGTCGCCGCGACCCCGGGCTCCCACACGGGCCGCTTCCTCGCCGAGCTGGTGCGCCCCAAGCGGCGCCGCCGCCGCGGCGGCGGCCGCGAGCGGGTCGCCGCCTGACGCGCGCCTCCCGCCCGCATGAAAAGCCCCCGCGCGGGTAGCTGCGAAGCGCAGATCCGCACGAAGGGGACACGGGGAGGAACAGATGAGACTCAAGCCCGGCACTCCCACCGGTGGGCGCGCGGCCCGCAGACGGGCGAAGGCCGCCGCGGCGCTGCTCGCGGCGCTGGCGCTGGCCGCGTTCGCCGGTTGCGGCGACGATGACGACGGCGACGGCACCGCGGGCGGCGGGGGAGGGGAGCTGCAGATCGCCCTCCTGCTCCCCGAGACCAAGACCAGCCGCTACGAAGCGCACGACCGGCCCGAGTTCGAAGCCAAGGTCAAAGAGCTCTGCGAAGAGTGCTCGGTGATCTACAGCAACGCCAACCAGAGCACCAGCGAACAGCAATCGCAGGGCGAAGCGGCGCTGACGCAGGGCGCCGACGTACTGGTGCTCGACGCTGTCGACGCGACCGCGGTCGGCTCGGTGGTGCGGAAAGCGAACGACGAAGGCGTGCCCGTGGTCAGCTACGACCGGCTCATCCTCGGCGCCCCGATCGACTACTACATCTCGTTCGACAACGAAAAAGTGGGCGAACTGCAGGGCGAAACGCTCTCCGAGCGGCTGCGGCAGGACGGCAACCCGAAAGGGCCGATCGTGATGATCAACGGCTCGCCCACCGATCCCAACGCGGGCCAGTTCAAAGCCGGGGCGCAGAAGGTCTTCGACGAGGAAGGGGTGAAAGTGGCGAAGGAATACGACACCCCCGATTGGAGCCCCGACCAGGCCCAGAACGAGATGGAACAGGCGATCACGGCGCTTGGCAACGGCGGCTTCGCCGCCGTCTACGCCGCCAACGACGGCACCGCCGGAGGCGCGATCGCGGCGATGAAGTCGGCCGGTATCGAACCGGCCTCGCGCCCGGTCACCGGGCAGGACGCGGAGCTGGAAGCGATCCAGCGCATCCTGGTCGGCGAACAGTTCATGACCGTCTACAAGGCAATCGAACCGGAGGCCGAAGCGGCGGCGGAAATCGCGGTCGCGCTGGCGCGCGGCGAGGACGTTCCCGACGGCCTGGTCAACGGCGAGGTCGACAACGAAGCCGGCCAGGTGCCCTCGGTGCTGCTGGAGCCGGTCGCGGTGACGAAAGACAACGTCAAGTCGACGGTGGTCAAGGACGGGTTCTGGCCGGTGAAGGAAATCTGCACCGGCCGCTACAAGGCGGCGTGCCGGAAAGCGGGGATCGGGTGACCCCCCGGCCCCGGGGAGCGGCCGGATAGGCCGCCCGCGCCCCGCGAGGGGGTCGTGATGGAGGGCGCCGGCGCGATCCTCGCGACGCGGGGGGTGTCGAAGCGCTTCGGCGCCGTGCAGGCGCTCGACGGGGTCGATCTCGAGGTCCGCGCCGGGGAGGTGCTGGCGCTGGTCGGCGACAACGGGGCCGGGAAGTCGACCCTGGTGAAGTCGATCTCCGGCATCTACTCGATCGACTCGGGGGAGATCCGCTTCGACGGTCGCCCGGTCTCGATCTCCGGCCCCGAGGACGCGACCGCGCTGGGGATCGCGACCGTCTACCAGGACCTGGCGCTGTGCGACAACCTCGACGTCGTCGCCAATCTCTTCCTTGGCCGCGAGGCGCTGGCGCGGGGGCCGCGGCGGCTGCTGCGCGCGCTGGACGAGATCGGGATGGAGCGCCGCGCCGACGAGCTGCTGCGGCGCCTGGCGGTGACGATCCCCAGCCTGCGCTCGGAGGTGGGGACGCTGTCCGGCGGCCAGCGCCAGCAGGTGGCGGTCGCGCGCTCGCTGCTGGGCGAGCCGCGGGTCGTGCTGCTGGACGAGCCGACCGCGGCGCTCGGCGTGCCGCAGACGCGCCAGGTCCTGGGCCTGATCCGGCGCCTGCGCGAGCGCGGCCTGGGGGTGGTGCTGATCAGCCACAACCTGGCCGACGTGTTCGCGGTCGCCGACCGCATCTGCGTGCTGCGGCTGGGGCGGGTGGCGGGTGTCTTCGACGCCGCGGGCACGAGCGAGGAGCAGGTCGTGGCTGCGATCACCGGCGCCGACACCGGCGAGCTGCGGAGGCCGAGGTGAGCGCCGGCGCCCCGGTCGGGGCGGCGGCCGAGCGCCTCTCGCCGCGCCAGATGGCGCGCCGCTTCCTGGAGGGCGACCTCGCCTCGCTGCGGGTGATCCTCGCCATCGCGCTGATCTGGGTCATCTTTGCCTCCCAGAACGACCGCTTCCTCTCGGCGACCAATCTCACCAACCTGTTCCTGCAGATCACCGCGGTGGGGCTGATCTCGATCGGCGTGGTGATGGCGCTGCTGATCGGCGAGATCGACCTCTCGGTCGGCGCGGTGAGCGGCTTCGCCGCCGCCGTGATGGCGGTGCTGCACGTCAAATCGGGCTGGGCGCCGGTGCCGGCGGTGCTGGCGGGGGTGGCGACCGGGGCGGCGATCGGCCTCCTGCAGGGGATGCTGTTCACCCGCTTCCGCATCCCGTCGTTCGTGGTCACGCTGGCCGGGCTGCTCACCTGGCAGGGGGCGCTGCTGCTGGTGCTCGGCAGCACCGGCACGGTCAACCTCAGCAACTCCTCGATCACCGACCTCGCGAACACGTTCTACGACCCGGCGGTGGGGTGGGCGTTCGCGGCTGCGGGCGTCGTCGCCTACGGCCTCGTGACGCTGGCCGGGCACCGGCGGCGCGCTGCCGCCGGCGTCACCACCGAGCCGCCCGTCCCGCTGGCGCTGCGGGTCGCCGCGGTGGCGGCGGTGGCGATCGTCGCGGTCGCGATCCTCAACTCCGACCGCGGCCTGCCGCTGGCGCTGCTGATCCTGCTCGCGTTCACGATCGGCTTCCAGCTGCTGATCACGCGCACCGCCTTCGGCCGCCACCTGTTCGCGGTCGGCGGCAATGCGGAGGCGGCGCGGCGGGCGGGGATCAAGGTGGACCGGATCCGCGTCGTCGCCTTCACGCTCTGCTCCTCGATGGCGGCGGTGGGAGGCATCCTCGCCGCCTCGCGGCTGCTGGCGGTCAACCAGAGCTCCGGCGGCAGCAACCTGCTGCTGGAAGCGATCGCCGGCCCGGTGGTTGCCGGCACCAGCCTGTTCGGCGGCCGCGGCAGCGTCTGGTCGGCGCTGCTCGGCGCGACCGTGATCGGCTCGATCGCCAACGGCATGAACCTGCTGGCGCTGCAGTCCTCGGTCAAATTCATGATCACCGGCGGCGTGCTGCTGGCAGCGGTCGTCGTCGACTCGCTCGCCCGCTCGCGCCGCCGCGCCGAGGGGCGCGTGTGAGCGCGCCAGCGCCACTCGCCCCGCCGACCGCGGTGGCATAGGGTGAGCGGCGTGTCGGGAGCGGCCGAGCAGCGGGGCTGGCGCGTCTGGTGGGCGAAGCGGCGCTGGTACGAGCGCAACCACCGCCCGCTGCGGCGGCTGCGGATCGACCGCCACGCGGCGCGGGGCGGCTTCTACATCCGCCACCCGGTCGAGGGGGAGGTGCTGGAGGCGCTCGACGAGGGGCGGCTGCGGATCGGCCCCGGGACGCTGCTGGAGCCGGGCTGCTGGCTGACGCTGGCGCCGGAGGCGCGGATCGAGATCGGCGCCGGCTGCTTCCTCAACCGCAACACGATGATCGCCGCGCAAGGCAGCGTCACGATCGGCGACCACACGATGCTCGCCAACGGCTGCTTCGTCGGCGACGCCGAGCACCGCTACGACGACCCCGAGCTGCCGATCACCTGGCAGGGGTTCACCAGCAAGGGGCCGGTGCGGATCGGCTCCAACTGCTGGCTGGGTGTCAACTGCGTGGTCACCAGCGGGGTCGAGATCGGCGACCGCTGCGTGATCGGCGCCAACTCGGTCGTCACCGCCGACGTCCCCGCGGGCACGGTCGCGGTCGGCGCCCCGGCCCGCGTCCTGCGCAAGATCGAGCTCTCGTAGCCCACAGGGCGACAAACGGCAACGGGGTTGCGGGGGCGTGGCATACTTTCCGGGCAAGGCCGTGACCCGGAAGGGCATGGACCCGATGAGCACCGACCTCTCCACCGGCGACACCCGCAGCAGCGCGCCTGCACTGAGCGCGACCCGCTCTCGTGCGGAGCTGCGCGCGGCCCTGGAGCCGCGGCGGCGCGCCGGGGAGACGATCGGGCTGGTGCCGACGATGGGCTACCTGCACGAGGGCCACCTCTCGCTGCTGCGCGCGGCGCGGGCGGAGTGCGACGTGGTCGTGATGAGCCTGTTCGTCAACCCGACCCAGTTCGGGCCCGGCGAGGACCTCGACCGCTACCCGCGTGACGAGCGGCGCGACCTGGAGCTGGCGGCGGCGGAGGGCGTCGACGTCGTCTTCGCGCCGTCGGTCGAGGAGATGTACCCGGACGGGTTCGCGACCGCGGTCGCGGTCGAGGGCACGCTCACCTCGGTGCTGGACGGCGACCCGGCGCGCCGCGGCCCGGGCCATTTCCGGGGTGTCACCACCGTGGTCGCGAAGCTGTTCAACCTGGTCGGCCCGGACGTCGCCTACTTCGGCCAGAAGGACGCCCAGCAGGCCGCCGTGATCCGCCGCATGGCGCGCGACCTCGACTTCCCGCTGCGGGTCGAGGTGCTGCCGACCGTGCGCGAGCCCGACGGCCTGGCGATGAGCTCCCGCAACACCTACCTCGACGCCGCCGCGCGCGAGCGGGCGGCGGCGATCCCGCGCGCCCTGGAGGCGGTCGAGCGCGCCGCGGCCACCGAGTCGTTGGCGGCGGCGCTGGCCGCCGGCCGGCGCGAGCTGGAGGCGGCCGGGATCGAGCCCGAGTACCTGGAGGCGCGCGACGCCGAGACCCTGGAGGAGGTCGACGCGCTCGGCGCGCGCCCGGTCCTGGTCGCGGTCGCCGCCCGGGTCGGCGACGCGCGCCTGATCGACAACGTCGTCCTGCAACCCCGAGCTTGAACGCTCCCCCCACGACACAGCCGCGAGAGGAGAAACCGTGCACAGACAGATGCTGAAGTCGAAGATCCACCGGGCGACGGTGACCGACTGCGACGTCGACTACGTCGGAAGCATCACGATCGACACCGAGCTGATGGAGCGGGCCGACCTGCTGCCCCACGAGCAGGTCCACGTCTGGGACATCGACAACGGCTCGCGCTTCGTCACCTACGTGATCGAGGGCGAGCGCGGCTCGGGGACGATGCAGGTCAACGGCGCCGCCGCCCATCTCACCGCCCCCGGCCACAAGATCATCGTCGCCTCCTTCGCCGCCTACGACGAGGCGGACCTGGAGCGCTACCGCCCGGTGGTCGTCCACGTCGACGCCGACAACCGCGCGATCGCGGTCGACGACCGGCCCGAGGTGCTGGTCTCATGAGCTCCGGCGCCCGCTCCCACACCGCGCCGCCGGAGCCGGACCGCCCGCCGGTCTCGCTGCCCCGGCTGGCGGAGATGAAGGCCAACGGCGAGCCGATCGTGATGGTGACCGCCTACGACTACCCCTCGGCGAGGGTCGCCGAGGCGGCCGGGGTGGACATCGTGCTGGTCGGCGACTCGGCCGCCAACGTGGTCCTCGGCTACGCGGGCACCGAGCCGGTGACGATGGAGGAGATGATCGTGCTCGGCAAAGCGGTGCGGCGCGGCCTGCGCACGCCGCTGATGGTCGGCGACCTGCCGATGGGCAGCTACGAGGCCTCCAACGAGACCGCGATCCGCAGCGCCCAGCGCCTGGTCAAGGAGACCGGCTGCCAGGCGGTGAAGCTGGAGGCCGGCGGGGTGATGGTCGAGCGGGCGCGGGCGATCATCCGCTCCGGCATCCCGGTCATGGGCCACGTCGGGCTGACGCCGCAGACCGCGACCGCGCTCGGCGGCTACAAAGCGCAGGGCCGCAGCGCCCGGGGCGCGATCAAGCTGTTCGAGGAAGCGTTGGCGCTGCAGTCGGTGGGCTGCTTCGCGGTCGTCTTCGAGGCCGTGCCGGCGGCGGTGATGGAGGCGATCGCCGACCGCCTGGAGACGATCACGATCGGGATCGGCGCCGGCCCGGCGACCGACGGCCAGGTGCTGGTCTTCCACGACCTGCTCGGCATCACCACGGGGCGGACGGCGAAATTCGTCAAGCGCTACGCCGACCTGCACGCCGAGATGGTGGCGGCGGTGCGCCGCTTCGGCGAGGAGGTGCGCGGCGGCGCCTTCCCGGCCGCCGAGCACGTCTACGGGATCGAGCCGGCGGAGCTGGACGGCCTGCGGCGCTACCTGGAGCAGGAGAGCCTCGACTCGCGCCAGGCCTGGGATTGGGAGCCGCTCGTCTGAGCGGCTCCCTCCGCGCCGCCGCGGGCGCGCACCCCTATTCCCAGGGGTCGTCGTCGCAGGGGCGCGCGCTCGGCTTGCGGTAGACGCAGACCGCCACCGCCAGGTGGTTGCCGCCCAGCTCCGAGAGGAAGCCCGGCCACCCGGGGCGGCCGTGGATCGTGAAGTCGGGGCCGAGGCAGCCCAATTCCCCGGTCACGCGGCAGTACCACGTGTTCGAGCCGGAGTAGGGGTCGGCGGTCTCGACCCGAACCGTCCCGTAGGAGTTTTCGTAGGTGACGTTGTTCCAGCAGCCGCGCAGCCAGGCGGAGACGGTGGTCCAGCCGCGGAAGGTGTCGACGTCCGGGAGGCCGCTCTGGGGGTGCAGTTCGCGCGCCGGGTTGGCCTGCCAGGAGTCCTGGCTCTTCTTTTCGTCGCCCTTCCAGACCAGCTTCTCGCCGGAGAAGTTCGCGACCGCGCCGGTGCAGGTGTGGCGGCTGGTGAAGAAGTTGTAGGTCCATTCGATCAGTTCGGCGATGTTGCGGGCCGCGCATTCGACCCCGACGCATCCCGCCGGCGGGGCCTGGTGGGTGGGGTCGACCTCCCCGATCAGGATCGCGGGTCCGAAGCGCCGCGGCAGGTCGGCTCGCTTGCGGCCCGGCTCGGCCCGGTAGACGGCGCGACCGCGCCGCGCGTCCCAGTCGCCGTCCAGCAGGCGCAGCGGCACCACGCTGACCTCCCCGTCGCGCTCGGCGCGCAGCCGCGCGGCGGCGCTCACCAGCCGCGGGTGGCCGATGATCCGCTCGATCAGCCGCTGGTTGTGGATCCGGCGCCGCTCGCCGCCCCGCCGCCGCTCCACCCAGGCGCTGGTCGTCGGCACCCCGCGCAGGCGCAGGACGAGCTTGCCGCCCTGCCAGCGCAGCGTGCCGGCCTCGGCCCGCTGCACGAAGCGCATCTTCGCGGGCGGCTTGCCGCCGGGGCGGTCGTCGGCGGCCGACGACGCGACGGCGGCGCCGAGGACGAGCAGGGCGGCCAGGGCGAGGGCGAAAGCGAGTCGTCGTCTCATCTTCGGGTCGAAAACGGCTCGTGTCGTCGGTTCAGCCAGCTTGTCCGTTCGGACCGGGAAACCTAGCGCGGGGCGCGGAGCGAAAACGCCCCGGTTCCCCGACCTCCTGTTGGACGCGGCAAGCTCGCTGCTTTTCGTTCGACCGCTACGACTCGTGGGGCCGAGCGCTTGGCCTACTCACAGCCCATCTTGCACTTGAGTCGCCCCCAGGACGGACGCTTGGTGCACCTGACTCTCCTCCTGGCGTAGCCAGCGCCGATGTAGAACGACGGTCGCCGTCCAGCGCTTGCCGTATGTATCGCGCCGCCTCTCGCGTGCTGAGGAAGGAGCGCTAGATTGACGGCCGTCGCACCGGCCGTCGCAGCTTCCAGACGTGCGCCTTCCCCTCCGGGAGGAAAACGACCGTGAGTCGGGTGTAGAACAGTCTCCTTCGGCTCTTGTCCCCTACAGCCGGGCGAAGCCCGCTGACCACGACCTTGACGGGATGTCTTTGAAATCCGTTCCAGTCTTGATCGTGGTTGTCGACTCGCCAGGCGGCTCCCGTCGCGCGGAGCTGACCCCAGTTCGTCCAGCGAATCCCGACGAGATTGATGAGATTGGCCGTGCTGCCATCGCTGCTGTAGTGGCATCGGGCCGGGCGTTGCTTGTAGGTGAGCGGACCATGCGCGTCATTGAACCCGCAAGACATGAACGCCGGCGCCGCGCGCGCGGTGGAGGCGGTGACCATTGCGCATGCCGCCACGGTCAGAACGGCAGCTGCCAATCGCGTCATCCGCGCGATCCTAGACCGATCTGAGGAAGCCGACGTTTTTCCAGGGTCAGTCAAGCCGCGGGGGCCCCTTGCGGGAACCCCCGGCTTCATCTCACGGAACGACTCAATGCCCGAGCCCGGTGGGGGCGATCGCGGGCCGGTCGCTCGCTTGCTTGCAAGCGGCGGTGGCGTCGGCTCGCCCTAGAATCGGGCGCCGGTGCCGATCTACGAGTTCGAGTGCGAAGGGTGCGGGGAGCGCTTCGAGGAGCTGGTCGCCGCCTCGGCGCCGGCGCCCGCCTGCCCGGCCTGCGGCACGTCCGGGGCGCGGCGGCTGTACTCGATCGTCTCGCCGCCCTCGCGCCTGCCGCGCGGGCCGCGCGTGAGGTCGGACGAATCGCGGCGCCGCGAGCGCGAGGCGGCGCGCCGCGAGCGGCTCGCCGAGACGCGCAAGAAGCGGGCGCGGGGGGAGATCCCTTGAGGGGGCGCCGGTGAGCCCCTCGGCCGCCGAGCGGCGCGAGGAGCTGGTGCGGCTGTACCGCGAAGTGCAGTCCTGCACCCGCTGCCCCCTGCACGAGACCCGCACCAAAGCCGTCTTCGGGGCGGGCAACGCCGACGCCGACCTGATGTTCGTCGGCGAGGCGCCGGGGGCCGAAGAGGACCGCCAGGGGCTGCCGTTCGTCGGCCGCGCCGGGCAGCTGCTCAACCGCCTGCTGGACGAGATCGGCCTCTCGCGCGAGGACGTCTTCATCGCCAACGTGCTCAAGTCGCGCCCGCCCGGCAACCGCGACCCGCTGCCGGCCGAGATCGCCGCCTGCGAACCGTGGCTGTGGGAACAGGTGCGGCTGATCGAGCCGAAGGTGGTCTGCACGCTGGGCAACTTCGCCACCAAGCTGCTGACCGGCAGCCGGGTCGGCATCACGCGCGTGCGCGGCACGCCGCAGGTGCGCGAGCTGGCCGGGCGCACCGTGTACTTGCTGCCGCTCTTCCACCCGGCGGCGGCCCTGCGCACGCCCGCGATGCTGGAGACGCTGCGCGGCGACTTCGCCACCATCCCCGACCTGCTCGCCGGCCCGCCGCCGGAGCCGCTCGGCGTCGTCGAGGAGCCGGAGGAGGAGCCGGCCGAGCAGGGGCCCGGCGCCGAGCCGGGCGGCGACCAACTGGGCTTCTTCGGCTGATGGAGCGCCTGCAGACCGCCTCGGCGGCGGAGACCGAAGCGCTCGGAGCGCGGATCGCGGAGCGCCTGCGGCCCGGGGACGTGGTTCTGGTCAGCGGTGACGTCGGGGCGGGCAAGACGACGCTGATCCGCGGCGCCTGCCGGGCGCTGGGCGTCGAGGGGCCGGTCACCTCGCCCACCTTCACGATCGGGCAGCGCTACCGCGGCGGCCGGCTGCCCGTCTCCCACCTCGACCTCTACCGGCTCGGTGGGCTGGAGGACGAGGACCCGGCGCTGCTGGACGACTACCTGGGCCCGGACGGCGTCGCCTTCGTCGAGTGGCCGGCGGCGGGGCGCGAGCAGCTGCGACGCCCGGCGCTGGAGGTTCGCATCTCCCATCTGGGCGGCGACCGGCGCGCGATCGAGCTCGTCGACGAGGCGTAGCCGGGCGGCGGGCGCGCCCCCGCGCCGCATCCCGGCGGCGACGCGCGTGTTCGGAGGGGTGGGGGCAGCTTGTAGCATCGCCCCCGCAACCCCCGTGAGAACCCGAGCGACGAGGAAGGGGATGACCGCAATGAAGGCATGGAAGGCGCTTGTGGCCGCGCTCGCGCTGGCCGCGCTGCTCGCCGCCGCGGCGCCCGCGGGGGCCGAGGCCGCCGCCGCGTTCCGCAAGTACGTCGCCTGCGGCACCTTGGAGAAGGCGAAGCCCTCCCACGTCTGCCCGCGTCGCAGCAAGAAGGGGGCCTTCTTCCGCAGCAACCTGGCCGACGTCAACTACAGCGTCTGCGTGCGCTTCCCGACCGGCAAGAGCCTCTGCGCGCGCTCCCAGAAAGCCGAGCAGGGGACCCTGTACGTGAACAAGATCACCTCGACGATCCCCGGCAAACACCGGGTGACCTGGTTCGTGAAAGGCAAACGGGTCGGGGCCTTCTACTTCCGGGTCAAGGCGTAGGGGCGCCGCGCCGCTGCTCGTAGTCGGGTTCGACACGGCGACGGCCGACACCGCCGCCTGCGCCTGGCGCGACGGCGAGGCCCTGCACGAGACGCAGCTCGGCCTCTCGCCGACCGGCCGCCCGCTGCACGCCACCGGCCTGCTGCGCGAGGTCGAGCGCGCCGCCGCCGCGGCGGGCGGCTGGGGGGAGGTGGGCCTGATCGCGGTCGGCCGCGGCCCCGGCACCTTCACCGGCCTGCGGGTCGGGATCGCCACCGCGCGCGGGCTCTCGCTCAGCCTCGGGATCCCGGTGCGCGGCGTCTGCACTCTCGACGCGCTGGCGCGCGGCATCGCCGAGCGGGCCGACGGCGCCGCGGCGCTGGCGGTGATCGACGGCTTCCGCGGCGAGGTCTTCGCCGCCCTCTACGGGCCGGGCGGCGAGCGACTGTGGGAGCCGTTCGTCAGCCGCCCGGCGGGGCTCGTCGAGCGCCTGGCCGAGCTGCCCGAGCCCCCGCTGGCGGCCGGTTCGGGGGCGGTACGATTCAGGCAGGAGCTGTCCCGGGGCGCCGTCCGCATCGCGGACGACGCCGACCCCGTGCACCGGGTCTCCGCGCGGCACCTGTGCGCGGCGGCCGCGGCCGGGGAGGGCGGCGCGCCGGAGCCGATCTACCTCCGACCTCCGGACGCGGAGCGGTGGCGTGAGCGAGATTCTTCCCACAGAGACGAGTGACCTGACCGGCCGGGTCCAGATCCGCCGCCTCGCCTACAGCGACCTGCCGGCCGTGATCTCGATCGAGCGCCGCTCCTTCCCCAACCCCTGGTCGTTGGCGATGTTCGTGCTCGAGCTGTCGAAGCCGAGCGGCGTCTGCCTGGCGGCGACCGCGGGCGACGAGCTGCTCGGCTACCTGGTCTGCTCGCGCTACGACCGCGTCCGGCACCTGATGAACGTCGCCGTGGCGCCGGAGCGCCGCCGCCGCGGCATCGCCGGCCGGCTGCTGCGGGCGCTGTTCGAGGAGGCGGGGCGGGAGCTCCCCTACACGCTGGAGGTGCGGGTCTCCAACCGCGGCGCGATCGCGATGTACGAGCGCTTCGGGTTCCAGTCGGCCGGCGTGCGCCCCCGCTACTACCACGACAACGGCGAGGACGCGCTGATCATGTGGCTCGACTGAGCCGCGGCGGGGGACCGATGCTGCTCGCGATCGAGACCAGTTGCGACGACACCTGCGCCGCGGTGCTGGACGGCCCGCGAGCGCTCTCCAACGTGATCTCCTCGCAGGCCGCGGCGCACGCCGGGTTCGGCGGCGTCGTCCCCGAGGTGGCGGCGCGGCGCCACCTGGAGCTGGTGGAGCCGGTGGTGGAGGCGGCGCTGGCCGAGGCGGGGGCGAGCCTGGACGACGTCGAGGCGGTCGCGGTCACCGCCGGGCCGGGGCTGATCGGGGCGCTGCTGGTCGGGCTCAGCGCCGCGAAGGCGATCGCCGCCGCGCGGCGGCTGCCGCTGATCCCGGTCGACCACCTGCAGGGGCACGTGGCCGCCAACTTCCTCGAGCCCGAGCCGCTGGACCCGCCCTTCCTGTGCCTGATCGCCAGCGGCGGCCACACGCTGCTGGCGGCGGTGCGCGACCGCGAGGGCTACGAGACGCTGGGGCAGACGCTCGACGACGCCGCCGGCGAGGCGCTCGACAAGTCGGCGCGGCTGTTGGGGCTGGGCTACCCGGGCGGGCCGGCGATCCAGCGCGAGGCCGAGGGTGGCGACCCGGAGGCGTTCGAGATGCCGGTCGCGATGGCCCGCGACCCCGGCCTGGACTTCAGCTTCAGCGGCCTGAAGACGGCGCTCGCCTACCGCTGCCGGGAGCTGGGGCCCGAGGGGGTGGCGGCGCGGCGCGCCGACCTCGCCGCCTCCTTCCAGGCCGCGGTCGTCGCGCAGCTGGTCGCCAAGCTGCGGCGGGCGCTGCGGCGCGGCGGCTGGGAGGCGGTGGCGCTGGGCGGTGGCGTGGCCGCCAACGGGCCGCTGCGCGATGCGGTGGCGCGGCTGTGCGAGGAGCACGGCGTGCGCCTGAAGCTGGTGCCGCCGGCGCTGTGCACCGACAACGCGGCGATGATCGGCTCCGCGGCGCGCTTCGCGCCCCGCATCCCGTACCCGGACTACCTCGACTACGACGCCTTCGCCAGCGGCGAAGGGCCGGGCGACGGCCGCGTCGTCGGCGCCCGCCCGGCGAGGGCGCACTGATGGCCGAGGTCGTCGTCTACGGGCGCCCCGAGTGCCACCTCTGCGCGGAGGCGCTGGAGGGGCTGGAGGGGCTGCGGCGCGAGGGCTACAGCTTCGCCCTGCGCGAGGTCGACATCGAGGCCGACGAGGAGCTGCTGCGCCGCCACCTGGAGCGGATTCCCGTCGTCGAGGTGGACGGCGAGGTCGCCTCCGAGCTGCGCTTCGACGCCGCCGCGGTGCGGGCGAGGCTCGATACTGTGGGGGCATGGTCGAGGTGATCGAGGACTACGAAACCCCGAACGGCCTGCCGGTCGAAGGCGAGAAGCTCTCCCTCGGCGTCGCGGCGCGCCTCTCGCGCTACCTGCAGGTGCTGACCCAGGCGCGCAAGATGGGCCGGGAGACGATCTCCTCGCAGGAACTGTCGGAGTACACGCACATCAACCCGACCCAGATCCGCCGCGACCTGTCGGGGTTCGGCAAGTTCGGCAAGCGGGGGGTCGGCTACAACGTCGAGTCGCTGGTCTCCGAGATCCGCAAGATCCTGCGCACCTCCGGCCAGCACAACATCGCCCTCTTCGGCGCCGGCAACCTCGGCCAGGCGATCGCCTCCTCGGCGATCTTCGCCGACCACGGGTTCCAGATCGTCGCCGTCTTCGACGTCGACCCGCAGGTGGTCGGGAGGCGGATCGGCGAGCTGACCGTGCGCCACGTCTCCGAGCTGCCCGCCGTGGTGGCGGAGGAGGAGATCGTGGTCGGGGTGCTGGCCGTCCCCGCCGAGGCAGCCCAGGAGGTCGCCGACCGCCTGGTCGAGGCCGGGGTGAAGATCATCTTCAACTACTCCGAGCAGCTGCTGCAGGTGCCGCCGGAGGTGACCGTGCACACCTCCAGCCCCGCCGTCGACCTGCTCTACGCGCTCTACTTCTACCTGACCTGACGTTGTCGCTCGATCTCGACCTCGTCCGCGAGCGCTTCGAGTCCTCGGCGGACTTCACCGTAGGCCTGGAGGAGGAGTTCGCGATCCTCGACCCGGTGACGCTGGACCTCGAGCACCGCTACGAGGAGTTGATCGACGCCTGCCGCGAGGACGAGGTGCTGGCCGACTCGGCGGCGGGCGAGCTGATCGCCTCCGAGATCGAGATCCGCTCCGGGCGGGCGGAGAGCTTCGCCGAGGCGGTGCGGCTGCAGGGCGAGCGGCGGGTGCGGCTGTTCCGCCTCGCCGAGAGCATGGGGCTGGCGCTCGGCGCCACCGGCACCCACCCCTGGGCCGACTACCTCGACCAGCGGATCATCGACACCCCGCACTACAACCGCCTGCGCGAGGAACTGGGCTGGGTCGCGCAGCGCAACAACACTTGGAGCACCCACGTACACATGGGGGTGCGCGGCGCCGACCGGGCGATCGCGGTCTGTGACCGGCTGCGCGAGCTGCTGCCGCTGCTGCTCGCCGCCTCCGCCAACTCGCCCTTCCTCGACGGCCGCGACACCGGCCTGCACACCGTGCGCACCGAGATCTTCACCCGCACTTTCCCGCGCTGCGGGATCCCGTCCCCGTTCCGCGACTGGCGCACCTACGCCGACTTCATCGGCGTGCTGGAGCGCACCGGGACCGTGGTCGAGTCGACCCAGCTGTGGTGGAGCGTGCGCCCGCACCACAGCTTCGGCACCGTCGAGGTGCGGATCTGCGATGCGCAGACGCGGGGGGAGGAGTCGTTCGGGATCGCGGCCCTGATCGCGGCCTGCATCGCCCAGGCGGCGATCGAGTACGACGAGCGCGGCTACGGCGGCGGCCGCGAGCCGCTCGCCGACCGCGAGATCGAGGAGAACCTGTGGCGGGCGATCCGCTACGGCGCCGGCGGGCGGATGATCGACTTCCGCCGCGGCGAGGAGGTTGAGACGCGAGCAGCGCTGGAGGCGGTGCTGGAGTGGACCGAGCCGGCCCGCGCGGCGCTGGGGATCGAGGTGCGGCTGCCGGAGCGCAACGGTGCCGAGCGCGCCCGCGAGGCGCTGGCGGCGGGGCGCTCGATCGAGGACATCTACCGCGAGGCGGTCGCCGAGACGCGCCGCACCTACGCCGCCGGCGCGGCACCGGCCGAGAAGGCCTGATCGGTCAGGCGGGCCGCGAAAGCGGCTTCGCGAAGCCGGTCAGGGCGCTTTGACGCTCCCGGCGCCGATAAACTCCCGCGCCGCCAAATCCACCGGAGGAACGAAACTTGACCGACTTCTTGACCGATTACGGGGTTGTCGTCGCGCTCGTGTGCGCGGGCGCGGCCGTCGCCTACGGACTCATAGTGACCCAGCGCCTGCTCGCGAAATCGCCCGGCAACGAGCGCATGCGCGAGATCTCGGGGGCGGTCCAGGAGGGTGCGCAGGCCTACCTCAACCGTCAGTACACGATCATCGCCGCGGTCGCGGTGCCACTGGTCGTCCTGCTCCTGATCCTGCAGGACTGGAAGACCGCGCTCGGTTTCGTGATCGGGGGCGCGCTCTCCGGTGCCACCGGCTACATCGGGATGAACCTCTCGGTGCGGGCCAACGCCCGCGTCGCCGAGGCGGCCCGCGGCGGCGTGCCGCCGGCGCTTGACGTCGCCTTCAAGGGCGGCTCGGTGACCGGCCTGCTCGTCGTCGGCCTGGCGCTGCTCGGCGTCGCCGGCTACTACGGGTTCCTGCTGCTCACCGGCAGCACCGACAAGGAGGCCGTCGACGCCCTGATCGGGCTCGGCTTCGGCGGCTCGCTGATCTCGGTCTTCGCCCGCCTCGGCGGCGGCATCTTCACCAAGGCCGCCGACGTCGGCGCCGACCTGGTCGGCAAGGTCGAGGCCGGGATCCCGGAGGACGACCCGCGCAACCCGGCCGTGATCGCGGACAACGTCGGCGACAACGTCGGCGACTGCGCCGGCATGGCCGCCGACCTGTTCGAGACCTACGCGGTCACGTCGGTCGCCGTGATGCTGCTCGGCGTGCTCGAATTCAACTCCGACTTCGCCCGCGAGCTGGCGATCTACCCGCTGGTGCTCGGCGGCGTGGCGATCATCGCCTCGATCATCGGCGCGCTCGTCGTGCGCACCGGCAGCGACAAGGTCGAGGGCGCGCTGTACCGCGGCCTGATCGTCTCCGGCCTGCTCTCGATCGCCGCCTTCTACCCGGTCACCGACTGGCTGATGGGCGACCCGCTGCGGCTTGGCGTCGCCGACGCCGGCGCTGCCGCGATCAGCGTCGCCGACCTGTGGCTGTGCGCCGTGATCGGCGTCGCGGTCACCGCGGGGCTGTTCCTGATCACCGACTACTACACGTCGACCCGGTTCCGGCCGGTGAAGATGATCGCCCGCTCCTCGGAGACCGGGCACGCGACGAACATCATCCAGGGCCTCGCCCAGGGCTTCCAGTCGACCGCGGCGCCGGCGCTGGTGATCGCTCTGGCGATCCTCGGCGCCAACGAGCTGGCCGGCATCTACGGCATCGGCATCGCCGTGATGGCGCAGCTCTCGCTCTGCGGCCTGATCGTCGCCCTCGACGCCTTCGGGCCGATCACCGACAACGCGGGCGGCGTCGCCGAGATGGCGGAGCTGCCGGAGGACGTGCGCAACGTCACCGACCCGCTGGACGCGGTCGGCAACACGACCAAGGCGGTGACCAAGGGCTACGCGATCGGCTCCGCCGCGCTCGCCGCGCTGGTGCTGTTCGCGGCCTTCAAGCACGAGCTCGAACTCGAGGCGCCCTCGGGCTTCGACCTCGGCAGCCTGTTCAACCTCTCCACGCCCGACGTGCTGATCGGGCTGATCCTCGGCGGCATGATGGTCTACCTGTTCGCCGCCTTCGCGATCGAGGCCGTCGGCCGCGCCGGCGGCGAGGTGGTCGAGGAGGTGCGGGCTCAGTTCCGCGACCGGCCGGGGATCATGGAGGGCACCGAGAAGCCCGACTACGGGCGCACGGTGGCGATCGTCACCGCGGCGGCGCAGAAGGAGATGATCCTGCCGTCGCTGATCCCGATCGTGATCCCGGTGATCGTCGGCATCCTCAGCGCCGACGCCCA
>Ga0207864_1000620_pt1 | contig 46790 bp, 44 predicted proteins | sample HigsolmetaAR202D_FD_184834 | JGI IMG/M metagenome (GOLD analysis project Ga0207864, IMG submission 184834) | Ionic liquid and high solid enriched microbial communities from the Joint BioEnergy Institute, USA - AR20-2-D (SPAdes) (version 2) ...
CCCTCCTCCGGCACTATGTTCGCAGGCCTTCGGCCTGCTCACGCTGAGTCGGTCGTCTGTCGTTCCTGTACTCCGTCCACTGCGTGGACTCCGTACAGGAACGAGCGACTCCCTCCTCCGGCACCTCTGTTCGCGGGCCTGAGCCCGCTCACATTGAGTCGGTCGTCTGCCGACTCCCTCCTCCGGCACCTCTGTTCGCGGGCCTGAGCCCGCTCACATTGAGTCGGTCGTCTGTCGTTCCTGTACTCCGTCCACTGCGTGGACTCCGTGCAGGAACGAGCGACTCCCTCCTCCGGCACCTCTGTTCGCGGGCCTGAGCCCGCTCACATTGAGTCGGTCGTCTGTCGTTCCTGTACTCCGTCCACTGCGTGGACTCCGTGCAGGAACGAGCGACTCCCTCCTCCGGCACTGATGTTCGCGGGCCTGGGCCTGCTTACATTGAGGTGGTGCCTGTCGTGCCTGTCCGCCGCGGTTTTCAGGGGAAACAGCGACGTTCCAACTCGCGAACGGCTTCAAGGATCCGTTGCTCGTTGCCAGCGAAAACGATTGGGCGCTCGCGACCAATGCGCTCTGGCGCGTCGCCTAACCACTTGGCCGCGTCCGAATCGCACGTGAACACGTCGCAGTACGCCGCTCCGATGCTCGCGTGCGCGAAGTCGTAGAACGCCGACGTGAGCTGCTCAGCGCCCTTCCCACCAGGCTTTCGGTTCCCCATGACCTCGACGAGGCTCGTTGCGAAACGTTCGCTTACGTAGAAGCTCGGGAGGGCGGTCGGGTTTGCGAAGACGAAATCGGCGAACGCGCCCTCAGGGTTCGGATGCCTTCGGTACTTTGCGTGAAAGTCGGGCAGGTCGAGTTTTCGAAGTTCCTCCCATGCGCTTCGACTGGCGCGCTCTAGCTCCTCACGTCGCTTCCTTTCGACGACGCTTTGCTTTTCGTCTGCGCTCATCCTGAGTGTGGTCGGGTCGAGATGGCGGTCGTAGTAAAAGCGCCGAACCATCCGGCGTATGAGGCCGTGCTCTGCTTTCCGCCCTCGCATGCGCGCTGCCTCGGCCAGCGCCAGAATCGGTGACGAACTCGTGATCGCTTCACTGAGTGAATCGAGCAGATCGAGCCTCGAGCGCGCAAATGCCGCGAGCATGCTTGGCGCGAACGGATCGACAGGTGCGTGTGGCTCGGCCCCGACAACGCGTTGGAGCGCGTTCTCGTCCTCGCGAGCCTGAACCTTGTCGTAGCTGTACATCCACACGAGGTCGAGCGAGTCCAGCCACGAGAACATCGCGCGAACGGCGTCCTCTCTCCCGTGTGCGAGCTCCACGATGTGCATCGTCGAGATACACAGGTTGCTTTGTCGCGAGATGCGCTCGACGAGGCGAAAGAGATCGCGAAAGGCCTGGGGCTCTTTCGGGTTTCGGAATGCCTCGTGGCCACCACGGAATGCGTAAGAGAGCGTGCTCGTGTCGAGGTAGGCCGTCGGCTTGCCGGGGCGTAGGTGAATGCTCGGCATCGACGGTAGGTAGCCTCGAGCTGGGCGCGTTCAAGTTTTGGGTGCGGAACCGCCCGAGCGGAAGCCGTTCGACGATCGCCTTCGTCAGGCAAGAAGCTCGTCGAGCTGCAACGCCGTGAAGTCCGCGATCGTCTCCGCCGCCCCCGCCTCACGAAGCGCTTCGGCCGGCACGTTCGTCGTCACGCCGACCACCATCATCCCCGCCGCCCGAGCCGCGACGACGCCATTCACCGCATCCTCGAAAGCGAGACACGCCCGCGGCTCGACGCCGAGCCTCTCGGCGGCCGCAAGAAAAATGTCGGGCGCCGGCTTGCCGCGTAGCCCCTCGCTCGCGACGACGACGTCGAACGTGTCGTTCCACCCGAGGCCGTCGAGGACCATCGCGCGGTTCTCCGGCGGCGCCGAGCTCGCGACGGCGAGCTTCACGCCGCGGGCGCGGAGGCGGGCGAAGAGCGCTTCGGCGCCGGCGACCGGGGCGAGGTGCGGGCGGTAGAGCGTGCGGTACAGCTCCTCCTTCTCGCGTCCGAGCTCCTCGATCACCGAGCGCGGGACCTCACGGCCGAGCAGGCGAGGGAAGATGTCCTCGTTCTTGAGGCCGTTGCACGACTGGAAGATTTCCTCGTTCATCGCGAACCCGACGCGATCGCCGAGGGCCTTCCACGCCTCGTAGTGGAAGCGGATGTCGTCGACCAGCGTGCCGTTGAGGTCGAAGACGGCGGCTTTGAGCTTCGTCACGGCGCGGAAGACTAGCGCGGCCCGGGCTGCGTCTCAGCCCTTCGTCAGAGAGCGCGTCGCTTTCGGCGCCGCCTGCGCCATCACCCGGGCGACCTCGCGGAGCGCGTGCGCGACCGGCGCCGTCCGCCGCCACGCGAGGACGATCGTGCGGTGATGGCCGCGTCCGGCGAGCGGGCGGATGGCGAGCTGGCCGCGGCGGTTCTCGACGTCGACGGCGACGCTCGGCAGGAGCGTGACGCCCGCGCCCGCCGAGACCATCTGCACGAGCGTCGCGAGGCTCGTCGCGCGAAGATCGGCCTCCTCCGCGCCCGCGCGCTTGCAGAGGGCGAGCGCTTGCTCGCGGAGGCAGTGGCCGTCCTCGAGCAGGAGCACCGGCTCGGGCTCGAGGTCGGCGAGCGAGACGGCCTTCTTCTTCGCGAGCGGGTGGAGCGCCGGGACCGCGACCACGAACGGGTCCTCGAGGACGACGGCGTGCTCGAGGTCGTCCATGCCGTCGACGAGCGCGAGCAGGCCCGCGTCGAGGGAGCCATCGCGCAACTGGGCGAGCAGGTCCTCGGTCTTGTGCTCGACGAGGGCCAGGCGCAGGCGCGGCCAGCGCTTCATCACCGCGGGCGTGACCCACGGCAGGAGGTACGGGGCGACCGTCGGGATCACGCCGACGCGGAGCGTGCCGGTGAAAGGGTCGGCGGCTTCGCTCGCGGCGACGAGCAGATCGTCGACGTCGACCAGCACCTTGCGCGCTCGCGCCACGACGGCCTCGCCGGCGGGCGTGAGGAGGACGCGCCGCCTGTCCCGCTCGAACAGGCGCACGCCGAGGATCTCCTCGAGCTTCTGGATCTGCGAGCTCAGCGTCGGCTGCGAGACGTGGCAGCGCTGCGCCGCGCGGTGGAAGCCGAGCGTGTCCGCGACGGCGACGGCGTACTGGAGCTGTCGGATCGAGATGTCCTGCGCGTGCGTGTGCGGAGCCTTCGGCGTGATTGGCGTCATCGGCGTCCTCGGCGCGGTCGATAGGAGAAAGCTATCACGACCATAGGATCTTCGTCTTTCACGAATCAGACCGCCGACCATAGGTTGTTCAGCGATGGTCGGAACGGTCGAAACGAACTCTACGAAGGCTCGAACGGTGGACGTCGACGTCGCCGTGATCGGGGCCGGCACCGCAGGTATGGCCGCTTATCGCGCGGTTAGAAAGCACGGCAAGAAGGCCGTCATCATCGAGGCGGGCCCCTACGGCACGACGTGTGCGCGCGTGGGGTGCATGCCGAGCAAGCTGCTCGTCGCGGCGGCCGAGGCTGCGCATCACGCGCGCGCTTCCGGGCCCTTCGGGCTCAGCTCCGCCGTGAAGGTGGACGGCCGGGCCGTGATGGATCGCGTACGGCGCGAGCGGGACCGCTTCGTCGGGTTCGTGCTCGAGGCCGTCGAGGAGTTCCCGCCCGAGGATCGCCTGCGCGGACGCGCTCGCTTCGTGGCGCCGGGCGAGCTCGACGTCGACGGCACGCGGGTGCGCGCTCGCGCGGTCGTCATCGCGACCGGCTCGCATCCGGTCATCCCGGCGATGTTCGACCGCATCCGTGATCGGCTCGTCGTCAACGACGACGTCTTCGAATGGGAGTCGCTGCCCGAGTCGGTCGCGGTCTTCGGCGCGGGCGTGATCGGGCTCGAGCTCGGGCAGGCGCTCCACCGGCTCGGCGTCCGCGTACGCATCTTCGGTCGTTACGGCGCGGTCGGCCCGCTCGCCGATCCGGTCGTGAAGGCGGAGGCGGCGCGCATCCTCCAGGAAGAGCTCCGCGTCGACTTCGACGCGAACGTGCAGTCGGTCGAGCCGGAGGGCGAGGGCGTGCTCGTCCGCTGGATCGATCCCGACGGCAGCGAGCGGATGGAGTACTTCGAGAAGGCGCTCATCGCCACCGGGCGGCGCCCGAACGTTCACGGGCTCGGGCTCGAGCACGCGGGGATCGACCCGAGCTGGAAGATCGACCGCGAGACGCTCCAGTGGGGCTCCTCGAACGTCTTCGTCGCCGGTGACGCGAACGAGGATCTGCCGGTCCTCCACGAGGCGGCGGACGAGGGCGCGATCGCGGGCGAGAACGCCGCGCGCTTCCCGGACGTTCGACCCGGCCACCGCCGGACGTCGCTCATGATCGTGTTCACCGATCCGGCGCTCGCCGTCGTCGCCGGCGGCTACGCGGCGGCGTCGAAGGGACCGTTCGTCGCCGGAGAGGTCGACTTCGGCAACCAGGGGCGGAGCCGCGTCATGCTGAAGAACCAGGGGCGCGCGCGCCTCTACGCGGATCCCGTGACCCGGCGCTTCCTCGGCGCGGAGCTCGTCGGTCCGCGCGCCGAGCACCTCGCGCATCTGCTCGCCTGGGCGCACCAGAGCGGGATGACGGTCGACCAGATGCTCTCGATGCCCTTCTACCACCCGGTGGTGGAGGAGGGGATCCGGACGGCGCTTCGCGATCTCGCCGCGAAGCTGGACGCGGCCGCTCGCCAGCGGTCGCGCTCTACGACGATTCGACAAGCAGAGGAGAGAAGGCCATGAAGAACATGGAAGGACAGCGTGTACCCGAGGTGACGTTCCGCGTCCGCGACGGCGCGGAGTGGAAGGAGATATCGACGAAGGAGCTCTTCGAAGGGAAGAAGGTGGTCGTCTTCGCGCTGCCGGGCGCGTTCACGCCGACGTGCTCGTCGTCGCACGTGCCGCGGTATCAGGAGCTCGCGCCCCGCTTCAAGAAGCTCGGCATCGACTCGATCGTCTGCATCTCCGTGAACGACCCGTTCGTCATGGAGGAGTGGGCGAAGGCGCAGCACGCCGACGACATCATCTTCATCCCCGACGGTAACGCCGAGTTCACCGAGAAGATGGGGATGCTCGTCGACAAGACCCACCTCGGCTTCGGCAAGCGCTCGTGGCGCTACTCGATGTACGTCGAGGACGGCGTCATCAAGAAGATGTTCATCGAGCCCGAGGTCGAGGGCGACCCGTTCGAGGTCTCGGACGCCGACACGATGCTGAGGTACCTCGATCCGGAGGCGAAGCCGCCGAGCGACGTCCTCATGATCGGACGTCCCGGCTGCGCGCACTGCGCCCGCGCGCGTGCGCTCCTGACGAAGCACGGCCTCGCCTTCGACGAAGTCCTCGCGACGCCGCGCAACCTCCGCGCCGCGACGGGCAAGACGACGACGCCGCAGATCTTCATCGACGGCAAGTACATCGGCGGCGCCGACGAGCTCGAGAAGTACCTCGAGCAGCGGGAGAAACTGGAGCAGCCGGCGCAGCCGGAGAGCCAGGCGCAGCCGCAGCTGCACTGACGATGGTTCGGCCTCTGCGCGACGCTAGGAGCGCAGCGCGCCACGGCGCCGGCGGCGCTCCGCGAGGAGCGCGCCGGCGCACACGAGGCCGAGCACCGCGAGCGCGCCCGAGGCGGCTCTGCGCGCGCCGACCGCAGAGCAAGCGCACCCGCCCACGATGTCGAATCGCTCGTCCGTGGGGTCTTCCTCCACCGGACACTCGAGCGGCTTCGCGGCGAGCGCCGTGCTGCCCTGGTCGAGCTTCGTGGCGTAGTTGCCCGTGTTCGCGTTGTCGTGGTGGAACGACTCCCACTGCACGGGGCCGCTCGCGCGGCCCTTCGTCGTCCACGCGAAGAGCCAGCCCTCGCGCGTGCCGACCACGACCTCGAGCCGCTTCTCCGGATCGCCGTCGATGTCGCCGACCGCGGCCGTCGCGGCGATCCAGCCGTTCGTGAACTTCGGGAACCCTTCCGCCTCGCGCCCGCAGCCGTCGACCGCGTGGAGGAAGTAGCCGCCCGTGCCCGAGATGATCTCGGGATACTCGTCGCCGCTCACGTCGGCGATCGCGTGGTTCACGAGGAACGTGTAGTCCTCGACCGGGATGGGCGAGCCCGGGAGCATCTTCCCCGTCTTGCCGCTCCAGACCGCGATGAGCTGCTGCGCGCGCTCGGCTCGCGTCCCGGTGCCGCCGAGCGCGGCGGCGAGAGAGAGCGAGCCTCCGGACACCACGACGTCGGGCACGCCGTCCTGATCGAGGTCGCCGATGGACGGCTGGCTGAAGAGCGGGAACATCACGTCGGGCGAGAATGCGCGCGAGCGCTCGCCGAAGGTGCTCATCGAGTCGAGGCCGCGCTGCTCCGTGCCGTCCTCCGCGACCGTGACGGGGAGGCGGTTCGGCGGCTCCTCGACGCGCTCCTGCGGGCCGGGATCCGCCTTCAGGACGAGCGGGCGTGAGCCGTTGCCCTGGACGACGATGTCCGGCACGCCGTCGCCGTCGAAGTCGGCGGCCGCCTGGGAGGCGACGACGCCTTCGGACACGACGGGGAACAGCTTCAAGCTGGAGATCGTGATCGGCCAGTTGGGCAGATACGTGCTCGGCGCGATGTTGCCCCGGCCGTCGACGACGAAGACGGGACCGGCGTGGCCGCCGTCGAAGAGCTGCTGGTTCGAGCCGCTGATGATCTCGGGGATGCCGTCGCCGTTCAGATCGGCCACGGTCGGCGTCGCCATGATGCGGGCGGGCGTGTCCGACTTCGGCGAGACGAGATCGACGGGGAAGCCGTCGAGGACCGAGCCGTCGGCCTCGAAGACCCAGATCCGGCCGTCGAAGCCGCCGATGATGATCTCCGGCCGCCCGTCCTTGTTCATGTCCGCGAGGACCGGCGCGCTGTACGTCCCGCGTGCCCAGTTGTGGCGCAGGTCCATGCAGCGCTCGGGCTGCGGCGCGTTCGGATCGTGCGGGCACGACGGCACGAGCGGCAGGCGCTTCGGCCAGCCGGGGAGATCCTTGCCCTGGTGATCGACGACGTAGATCGTGCCGGGCCACGTGGCGAAGACGATGTCGACCTTGCCGTCGCCGTCGATGTCGGCGATGCCCGGCGCCTGCAGGATGGCCTCGCGCGCGATCGAGGGATCGACCCCGCCGCCTTGTGGGCCGGCGCGGTAGGCGGGCGCGGCGATGTAGCTCGGGACGGTGGGCTCGCTCGTGAGCTCGCTGTTGAGGCCGTCGATGAGGCGCGTGAGGTAAGGGAAGCCCGCGACCTCGACCGGCTGTCCGCTGCGCATCGACAGGACGTGGAGCTTGCCGGAGCTGTCGCCGACGACGATGTCGCGGATGCCGTCGCCGTCGATGTCGGCGAGCTTCGGGCTCGCCTCGGCGGAGGCGCCGAGCTCGAGCGGGAAGCCGGGCAGGAGCTCGCGGTCGAGGCCGTTCTTCTCGTTCGTCACGGAGATGACGCGCCGGGCCTCGCCGTGCACGTCGCCGAAGTCGTAGTGCGCGACGGCGTGGACGCGGATCGTGATCGTCCGCGCGTTCTCGCCGTTCGGGGAGTCGGGGTCCGGCGTGTGCGCGGTGTCGATCTGGCTCGGATCGAGCAGCGCGAGGGGCTCGGCGCCGCCGCTCACGGTGGACGAGGGCACGTTCGTCAGCGGCGCGACGATGTCGCGGTAGTCCGACTCGGCGGGCTGGACGCCGGGCGCCCACTGGACCTTGAAGTCGTACGACTTGGCGCGCAGCGCCGCGACGCGTCCCATGATCTGGATGGGGCCGGTCGAGCGATCGGCGAAGACCGGCTCGAACCACTCCGGCGAGACGATGTCGACCTCGGGCGGGATGCGGCCCGCCTCGATGGCCTCCATGATCCTGAGCGCGTTCGCGCGCCCGTAGCCGAAGCGCTGATCGAAGCCCGGCTGCGAGTGGTAGTAGCGCGCGTTCGGCTCGCGCGACTCGGGCACGTCGATGTCGTCGGCCTCCATCTTGAAGAGCTGGATGGCCTCCTCCGCGGTCAGGTCGATGCCCTCGTTCGCCGCCATCGAGAAGAGCAGGCCGGCGATCCCGGAGGCACGGCCGGTGGCCTCGCTCGAGCAGCTCGTCGCGCTGATGCTCAGCGAGAGGTGGCCGCCGTAGTTCGAGCACGTGTCGAAGGCGACGAACGTCGTCGCGCGCCGCGGGTCGTCGCCGTCGTAGCGGATCGAGTGGACCGTGAGCACGTGGTTCGCGGTCGCCGGCATGTTGTGGTGCCGCGAGTTCTCGTCCGCCATGCTCGCGACGATGACCGCGCCCTTCTTGTACGCGTAGTCGATCGCCGCCTTCGAGAACGCGGTCTGGTTGACGGTGCCGAGCGCCTCCTGGATGACCCGGGCGCCGTTGTCCGCGGCGTAGATGACCGCCTTCGCGAAGTCGTTCGCGTCCGCGATGAAGCTATCGCCCACGCGGAGCGGGATGAACATGCAGCCCGGGCACACGCCGGGCTCGCCGAAGCCGTTGTTGGCCTCGGCGACGCTGTCGCGCGCCTCGCCGGTGCCGTGTCCGTAGCGGGTGTCGTCGTACGGGTCGTTGTCGTTCTTGAAGAAGTCCCACCCGCAGATGTCGTCCGTGTAGCCGTTGGCGTCGTCGTCGACGCCGTCGGAGAACATCAGGATGATGTCGCCGGGATCGAGGATGCAGTTGCGGTTGAGGTCGCCCTTGATGCGGTCACCGCGAGGGCGGGTGCGGTCGTGCCCCTCGAAGCACGGCTCGCCCGGCACGACGGGCGCGATGCGCGGGTCGTCGCGGTAGTCCGCGACGTTGAAGATCCCGTCGCCGTTGCAGTCGTAGCCGGCGAGGGGACCCGAGCCTCCGCACGGCTCGCCGTCTTTGGTTCGCGGCTTCTGCTCGTCGCGCGAGAGCTCGCCGATGTTGAGCGCCGCCTTGTTGACGAGATCGGCGGCGTCCCACTCGATGCCGGAGTCGACGACGGCGATTTTCACGTCGGGCCGGCCGATCGTGTACGTCCACGCCCGATCGATGCTCATGCCGGAGGCGCCGAGCTTCAGATCGAACGGCTCGATGGGGCCGGCGTTCGGGGCGCGCTCCGGGAAGTAGGAGATGTAGTTCCAGCGCCCGCTGAAGTCGTTCGGCCAGTTGGCGCGGTCGCGCATGTCCGCGCCGGGCGCCGGCGGCCACGCGGCATCGGCGTGTATGGCCAGCGTCGTCAGGACGACGAGACAAGAAAGGAAAACGACTCGAAGCAAGGACCGCATCGGTCGGGGGAGGCTACCACGGCATCCCCCGTGGCGATGGGGCCGGATGGCCCCTCGGAGACGCGTATGGTCCTCGGCTCGAGCCGCTCGAGGTCGAGGTACGTCGGCCGTGCCCCCATCCGTCCGATCGACGCCCGGTCGATCGACGACGGGGCACGGACGATCAGTACTCGCCGAACAGGTCCTGGATGCGCGAGTCGAGCGCCGTCGCGATCTTGTACAGCGACGAGATCGACGCGCTCGATTCGGCGCGCTCGATCTGCGAGAGGAGCGACACGCTCAGGTTCGTGCGCCGCGACATCTGCTTCAGCGTCAGATCCTTCTCCTTCCGCAGGTTGCGGATCGTGTCGCCGATGACCTTGTGCAGCTTCTCCTCCGGCGTGCGCGCGAGCCCCTTCTTGCGCATGACGCGGTCGAGGACCTCGCGGAACTCGTCCACGTTGAACGGCTTCTTGATGTAGTCGACGGCGTCCAGCTTCATCGACGCGACCGCCGTCTCGAGGTTCGGGTAGCCGGTGAAGATGACGACCGCGACGTCGCTGTCGATCTTGCGGATCTTCTTGAGCGCCTCGATGCCGTCGAGCTTCGGCATCATGAGGTCCAGGATGATGAGGTGGTAGCCGCCGTTCTTGACCTCCTCCTCGATCGTCGTCGGATCGCTCATCGTCTTGACGGCGTACCCGTCGCGCTCGAGCAACGTCTGCATGTACTCGCAGATGGCGCGATCATCGTCGACGATCAGGATCTTCACGGCGGGGAGCTGGAGGTCTGAGGCCTGTGCAGTCATCGCGTCTCCATTCGGCAAAGGAGGTTCACCTCGGATCCCACGTGTCCGTGGGGACAGAGACCGGTGCCCGTCGAATCCGGGCGAAAGGAAGTTGAAGAGGCACGAGGCGGCAGCGATTCCGTCGTCCTTGGAACTTGGAGCTACCCCAAACCACCCCGACCACCGGTCGCTGTTACAGTGTAGCTTGACAGAGATCCGCTGAGAGTGAAGGGCGGAGCTCGCCTGAGGCTGGAAAAAGGTAGGAGTCCTGCGCCATTGGACGGTTCCGCTCCCACTGGAAGACAAAACGAAGTCGAATCGCGTTGACGCGGGAGCCTCCAGAGTCCTATCTAGGCGCCCCTCGCCGCACTCCTCCTGGAGGGTGGGTGAGGCACCCGGGGCGTAGCGCAGCCTGGTAGCGCACCTGGTTCGGGACCAGGGAGTCGGAGGTTCAAATCCTCTCGCCCCGACTACGAAGGGGGGGGCCACCCGCAAGGGAGGCTTTTGGAAGGGGGGCTCGCCGCTCAACGGCGCGTCGCGACGAAAAGGTCGAGGCTGCCGTTGCGCTCGCTCACGAAGTAGAGCCGCCGGCCGTCCGCCGAGATCCACGTCGGATAGTCGATGCCGTCGCTGTCGAGCTCGGCGACGATCCGCGGCTCGCCGAACGCTTCGTTCGTGCTCGCGCGACGTGCCGTCCAGATCGCCGTGCCCTTCGAGCCGGGACGCGTCGACGAGAAGAAGATCTCGAGCTCGTCGCGCGTCAGCACGGGATGACCGTCGCTCGTCGTTTCGCCGAGCGCGACGACGCTCGGCGAACCGAAGCCCGCGCCGCTCGCCGTCGCGACTCGGATGCGGGTCGGGCCTTCTTCCGACTCCGTCGAGCTCCAGTACAGGCGGTCGCCGACGAGGTACGGCTCGCCGTCGTCGAGGGGTCCGTTCAGATCCGCGAGGGGCGTGGCCTCCTCGAAGGCCGCGGTGGTGTCCGTCCGCGTCGCGAGCCACAGGTCGCGACCGCCGCTTGCGCCGGGCCGATCGGACTCGAAGACGATCCGGAGGCCGTCGGCCGAGAGCATGCCGTGGCCCTCGTTCGCGGTGGTGTTGACCCCTGGGACCGACCGCGGCGCGCGGAACGGCGCGTCGAGGCTGCGTCGGTCGACGACGAACAGATCCCCGGCTCCCGCGGTGACGATGCCGGAGAGCTCGTCGTCCGCGAACCGCGCGGAGATCTCCGCCTCGGTGGTGTTGAGCGACGTGATCTCCTCGACCGCGTCGAACATCGGAGGCTGGCCGGCGCCGTCCGAGCCGGCGTCCGCCGGGGCCCCGCCATCGGCGGGTCGGTTGCTCCCTTCGCTCTCGCATCCAGGAGCACAGGCCAGAAGGAGCCAGACGATCGGAGCTCGGAGCCGCACCCGCCGAGGATAGCCGCAGCCGGACGGATGGGCTGGGCCGATCGCGCCTGCGGTCGCCGTTTTCAGCTCCGGAAATCGGCGAATGCGTCGGATCGCGTCCCCTTCCGGCGTCGAGCCGTGGTAGGGGCGGCCCATGGTCGACGTCTCCCGTGTCGCTCGCGCCGCCGAGGCTGCGGTCGAGCCTTCGTTCGCTCGTCTCGGTCGCTACCTCGCGTTCGCGCCGATCTCCAGCGATCCCGAGGCCGCCCCGCGCCTGAAGCAGCTCGCCGAGGTGCTTCGCGCAGACCTGACGGAGCTCGGGCTGTCTCGAGCGCGCGTGCTCGAGCTGCCGAACGCGCATCCGTGCGTCGCGGCCGAGTGGATGGGCGCGGGCCCGAAGGCGCCGACGGTGCTCGTCTACGGCCACTTCGACGTGCAGCCCGTGAAGGGCGAGGTCTGGGCCACGGACCCGCACACGCTCGTGCGCAAGGGCGATCGCCTCTACGGGCGCGGCTCGGCGGACGACGCCGGCGGGTGGCTCAGCCACCTCGTCGCGATCGAGGCGTGGCTCCGGGAGAACGGCGGGCTGCCGTGCAACCTGAAGATCCTGCTCGAAGGCGAGGAGGAGATCGGCAGCCCGAACCTCGAGCGCTTCATGGACGCGTACCCCGACGCGTTCGAGGCCGACGCGATGGTCCTCACCGACTGCGAGAACCCGAGCGTCGACATCCCGGGCCTCACCGTCAGCCTGCGCGGGCTGCTCGAGATCGAGGTCTCCGTGACGAGCGCCCACGCCGACGTGCACTCGGGTCTCTGGGGCAACATCGTGCCGGACCCGGCGATGACGCTCGTCGCGCTCCTCGCGCGTCTCGTCGACCAGGACGGGCGCCTGCGGCTCGGCCGGCGCGAGGTCGATCCCGCATGGCTCGAGAGCTCGCGCGAGGTCCCGCTCGACGCCGACGTGATCCGGACCGGCGCGCGCCTCCTCGACGGCGTGAACCCGCTCCCGGACCGTGGCCTGACGCCTGCGGCGTGGATCGCTCGCCAGCCCGCCGTGACCATCCTGTCGACGACGTTCCCTGCGCCCGGGACGGAGAAGAACGCGATCCGGAAGTCGGCGTCCGCGAAGCTGAGCCTGCGCATCGCGCCGGGGCAGACCGCGGACGAGCTGTTCGACCTCGTCGCGGCCGAGCTGCGGCGCGACGTGCCGGGCGGCCTCACGGTCTCGATCGTGAAGCAGCCGGGCGCGGCCTCCTCGTGGGACTACCGCGCAGAGGGACCGGCCTTCGACGCCGCCGATCGCGCGTACACGGCGGCCTGGGGGCGCCCGCCGCTCCGCCTCGGCCTCGGCGGCTCGATCCCGTTCGTCGCGCTCTTCGGCAAGCGCTTCTCGCGGCTGCCGCTCGTCCTGAACGGGGTCATCGACCCGGACACCGGCGCGCACGGGCCCAACGAGTCGATGCACGTCGGCGTGTACACGAAGACCGTGAAGGCGAACGTGCACCTCTACGACGAGCTCGCGCGCGCGCTCGCCAAGTAGCTCGCGAACGAGCGGCCCGTCTCGAAGCGCCACATCGGCGCTCGGTGCTCGGGTATCGTGCGGGCCATGTCCGCTCGGCAATCCGAGCCGTCGAAGGGGGCGGCGGGCTCCGGCTCTGCCCCTGCGACGGTCGTCGTCGTCCACGCGCATCCGTACCCGCGGCGCTCGCGCGCGAACCGCGTCCTGCTCGCGGCGGTGAAGGACGTACCGGGCGTCGCGGTGACCTCGCTCTACGATCGCTATCCCGACTTCGCGATCGACGTGGACGCCGAGCAGGCCGCGCTGCGCGCTGCGCGCGCCGTCGTCTGGCAGTCGCCGTTCTACTGGTACGGCGTGCCGGCGCTCTTGCAGCACTGGTTCGAGAAGGTGCTCGAGGAGGGCTTCGCCCATGGGCCCGGAGGCGACGCGCTCGCCGGAAAGCCGCTGCTCTGGGTGACGACGACGGGCACGGCATGGGACTGGTACGGACCCGAGCACTCGTTCGAGGCGTTCACGCGTCCGATCGAGCAGACCGCGCGCTTCTGCAAGATGCGCTGGGAAGAGCCGATCGTCGTTCACGGAGCGGACACGATCGACGACGCCGCGCTCGCCGCTCACGCGAAGACGTACCGGGATCGCGTCGCGGCGCTCGCCGGCGAGAGGGAGGTCGCGTGAGCAACGAAGTCGGCGAGCACGACCTGATGCGCGACGCGATCGTCTACCTCTCGGCGGCGATCGTGTTCGTGCCCATCGCGGCGCGCATCCGTCTCGGCTCCGTGCTCGGGTACCTCGTCGCGGGCTGCGTCATCGGCCCGTTCGGGCTGCGGCTCGTCCACGAGGTCCGATCGATCCTCCACTTCGCCGAGTTCGGCGTCGTGCTCATGCTCTTCCTCATCGGCCTCGAGCTCGACGCGCGGCGGCTCTGGGCCATGCGGCGGCCGGTCTTCGGCGGAGGCGCCATCCAGATGGGCCTCTGCGGCCTCGCGCTCACGGCCTTCGTGCTCGTGTTCCGCCTGCCGTGGCAGGCCGCGCTGGTCGCCGGCCTCACCATCGCGCTCTCGTCGACGGCGATCGCGATCCAGACGATGCGCGAGCGCGGGCTGCTCTCGACGCAGATGGGCAGGTCGGCGTTCGCGGTGCTCCTGTTCCAGGACATGGCGGCGATCCCGCTCGTCGCCCTCGTCCCGATGCTCGCGGGCAACGGCGGCTCGGGCGACGGCGTCGTCGGCGTGCTCAAGGTCTTCGGCGCGATCGCGGCCGTGTTCGTCGTCGGCCGATACCTCACGACGCCGGTCCTGCGCTTCGTCGCGAAGACGGGCCTCCGCGAGGTGTTCACGGCGTTCGCCTTGCTGCTCGTCATCGCGATCGCCCGCCTGATGGAGCTCGTCGGCATATCGATGGAGCTCGGCGCCTTCCTCGCGGGGGTGCTGCTCGCGAGCTCGGAGTACCGGCACGCGCTCGAGACGGACATCGAGCCGTTCAAGGGCCTGCTCATGGGCCTGTTCTTCATCGCGGTCGGGATGTCGATCGACTTCGGCCTGTTGCGCGATCAGGCCGCGCTCGTCCTCGCGCTCGTCGGGGGCATCGTCGTCCTGAAGCTCGTCGTCATGGCCGCCATCGCGCCTGCGCTCGCCGTCCCGCGGGCCCAGCGCTGGCTCTTCGGCGCGCTCCTGTCGCAAGGAGGCGAGTTCGCCTTCGTCGTCTTCGGCGTCGCCGGGGCCGCGCACCTCTTGCCCGAGCCGTGGGACGGGCTGCTCACGCTCGCGGTGGCGCTGTCGATGGCCGTGACGCCGCTCCTCCTCGTCGTCCACGATCGCGTCGTCGGCGACGGGAAGGAGCTGCCGCCGGAGGAGCCCGTCGAGAGCGACGGCGCTCCGGTCATCATCGCCGGCTTCGGTCGCTTCGGGCAGATCGTCGGGCGCATGCTCTTCGCGGTGGGTGTGCGCGCGACGCTGCTCGATCACGATCCCGATCAGATCGATCTCGCCCGCAAGTTCGGCTTCCGCGTCTTCTTCGGCGACGCCACGCGGCTCGACCTGCTTCGCTCCGCGGGCGCGGCGGAGGCGAAGGTCCTCGTCGTGGCCGTCGACGACGTCGCGGCGAGCCTGCGCCTCGTCGACGTCGCGAGGGAGCACTTCCCGAACCTCACCATCGTCGCCCGCGCACGCAACGTGGCGCACTGGCTCGAGCTCCGCGCTCGCGGAATCGAGCGCATCGAGCGCGAGACGTTCGAGTCCGCGCTGCGCGCCGGGCGGCACACGATGGAGGCGCTCGGGGACGATCCGTTCGAGGCGAAGGAGGACGCCGACCGCTTCCGCCGGGCCAACGTCGCGACGCTCGAGCAGCTCCTCCCATACCTCACGGACGAGGCCCGTCGTCTCTCGGTCTATCGCGCAGCGCGTGAACAGCTCGCGGCGCAGTTCGCCCGCGACCGCGCGCGGCGCGAGGAAGAGCACGAGCGTGCCTGGGCCGACAGGGAGCGACGCGAGCGCGAGTCGGCGCCGAAGATCGACACGCCTCGGGCGGATCGCTCGTGAAAAATCGCCCAAAGACCGCGCAGGACGCGTGGCAGCCGGCAAACGCGGCCTTAGGATGGTGGCATGGATCCGGTGACCGTGTTCGGGGTGGCCGCCGCGGCGGTGGGATTGTCCGTGCTCGCGCGCGGGCTCCGGCAGGTGAATCAGTGGGAGACGGCCCTGAAGTTCACGCTCGGCAAGCTCACCGGCCGCGCGGGGCCCGGGCTCAACTTCGTCTTCCCGGGCATCCAGCGGATGGTGCGCGTCGACATGCGCGTCCGCAACCGCGACCTGCCGCAGCAGGCGGTCATCACGGCCGACAACGTGACGGCCTGGATCGACGCGGTCATCTATTACAAGGTCGTCGACGCGGAGAAGGCGACGCTCAACGTCGAGGACTACGAGCACGCCATCCGCGATCGCGCGAAGGTGGTCCTCCGCGACGTCGTCGGCGAGACCGTGCTGGACGAGCTGCTCGCGCATCGCGAGCAGGTCGCGGCCAAGGTCCGCGCGGCGGTCGAGCACTTCGTCGCGCAGTGGGGCCTGCACGTCGAGCTCATCGCTCTCCAGGACATCCAGCTCCCGCAGCAGATGCAGGAGGTGATCGCGAAGAAGGCGATCGCCGAGCGCGATCGGCAGTACGTCGTCATCAAGAGCCAGGCCGACCTCGAGAGCGCCAAGAACTTCGCCGAGGCCGCGCGCATCCTCCACTCGTCGCCCGGCGCGATGGAGCTCCGTCGTCTCGAGGCGCTCCAGAACCTGTCGGGAGGGACGAGCAAGGTCATCTTCGATCTCGCGAAGCCGATGGGACCGAGCGAGACGCAGGTGGCGGCCATCGCGGCCGCGCTCGGGAGCAACGTGCGGGTCGCGGATCACGCGCCGGGGCACGCCCCGGTCGACGAGGAGGGGCTCGAGGAGAACGAGGGGCGAAAGCAGCTCGGGCGGCGTTGACGCGCGTACCGCGGACGCTCGAGCACCGGGGAGCGCCACGTGAAGGAACTGCGGATGAAGGGCGACCGATGCCGCGTGAGGCGGGTGAGGAGCCGCGCGAGGACGAAGGGCTGAGGCGGCTCGCGCTCGACGAGCTGGGCCCGCTCGCGCCGCCGCTCGCGCGCGAGGCGCTCGAAGCGGGCGTGCTCGAGGTCGAGCGCGACGTCCTCGCCTGGGAGGGCTCGCACGGCAGGGTGCGCGCGCATCGGGTCGTGCTGCGGCTCGTCCCGGAGCTGTGCGCGCGCGTGAACGAGACGCCCTCGGCCCTCGACGCCTTGACCGCGGCCGTGGCCACGGCCGTCGCGGCGGTGGCGGGCAACGCCCTCGCCGAGCTCCGCGTCGTTCCGGGGGCGGCGGCTCCTCGCACGACGGCCTATCGCGGGCGGCTCTGAGCCTCTGAAACGAACCCCTGGCGGCGAGAGGGCGGCCGGCACTAAGAAGAGCCCATGCGCGTGACGGTCCTGGGTGCAGGTTACATGGGCAGCGCGATGGCCGAGGTCGCGGCCATGCGCGGGCACGACGTCCGGCTCTGGGGGACGTGGCTCGACGATACGCTGATCGAGGCGGTCGAGCAGGGCAAAGAGCACCCTCGGCTGAAGAAGAAGCTCGACGCGCGCGTCACGCCGATGCGGTCGGCGGCGCTCGAGGCCGCGCTCGACGGGGCGGAGCTCGTCGTCCACGCCGTCAGCTCCGAGGGGCTCGTCCCCGTGCTGACGAAGGCCGGCCCCCACCTCCCCGACGTGCCCGTCCTGAGCGTCACGAAGGGTTTTCTGCCCGCGAAGAGCGGGAAGATGGATCGCATCGACGTCGTCGCGTCCGAGGTCGCCGGCAAGCGCCTGCGCTTCGTCCACGCGGCGGGCCCGGCGAAGGCGATCGAGATCGCGCGCCGCGTGCTCACGTGGATGTTCTTCGCGTCGGCGGACGTCGCCGATGCGCGCGCGTGCGCCGAGGCGATGGGCGGCGGGCACCTGCGCGTCACCGTCAGCGACGACATCGCGGGCGCGGAGATCTGCTCGGCGCTCAAGAACGCGTACGCGACCGGCCTCGGGCTCTGGGACGGTCACGTCGGCGCCGACTGCCACAACGCGCGGGCCGCGTGCTTCCAGCAGGCCGTCGTCGAGATGGCCAGGCTCGTCGCTGCGGGCGGCGGACGGGTCGAGACGGCGTACGCGGCGCCGGGCGTGGGCGACCTGCACGTGACCGCCGCGGCGGGCCGCAATCGCGCCTTCGGCGAGCGGGTGGGGAAGGGCAAGCCCGCGAAGACGGTGGCCGCGGAGATGCTCGCCACCGGCGAGCTCACGGAGGGCTATCCGGCGATCGCCTCCGCATGGCGCTGGGCGCGCGAGCGCGGGGTGAGCGAGAGCGATCTCCCGCTCCTCGCCGCGCTCCATCGCATCGTCTGGGAAGGGGCCGAGGTCCCGGCGACGCTGGCCGCGCTCGAGCTGTCGGTCTGAGCGGCTCGAGCGGCTCGAGCGGCGCCTCGGGCCTCGCCGGCCTCGGCCCGAGGCGTCAGGCGAGGTGCTTCTTGAAGAACGCGACCGTGCGCTCCCACGCGAGCTTGGCGTTCTCTGCGTGGTAGACCTCCGGCCGCGTGTCGTTCACGAACGCGTGCTGCGCGTCGTAGACGTGGACCTCGATCGGGTGGCCGCGGCCCTCGAGCTGCTTCTTGATCTCCTCGACCTTGTCGAGCGTGACCCACTCGTCGTGCTTCGCGACGTGCGTCATGATCGGCGCCGTCACCTTCGAGTAGTCGACCTTGTCCGCGGGCGGGACGCCGTAGAACGGGACGACCGCGCCGAGGCCCTCGATGAAGCAGGCCGAAGCGAACGAGAGCGCGCCGCCCATGCAGAAGCCCATCACGCCGACCTTCCCGTTCGAGCGCGGGTGGTTCCTGATGAAGTCCACGGCGCCGGCGATGTCCTGCACGGCCTTCGCGGTGTCGAGCTCCGACATCAGCTTGCTGGCCTCGGCCGGGTCCTTCGTCACCTTGCCGTGGTAGAGGTCGGGGGCGACGACGACGAAGCCCTCCTTCGCCATCCGATCGACGAGGCTCTTGATGTGATCGTTGAGCCCCCACCACTCCTGGAGCAGCACGATCGCGGGCACCTTGTCCGAGCCGCTGGGCTCGGCGAGCTCACCCGAGACATCGGAACCCGTCTTCGACTTGAAAGAGACGCGCGTTGTCATGGTGCGCGCAGGATACCGGCCGCGGCCGTGCTGTAAACCGTCGAGGTCGCCGGCCGCGGCGCGCCTTCGATGCGGCACCGGAGCGAGTGTGTTAGAACTGGCGGCGATGATCGCGGGAAAGAGGTTCGGTCTGTTGGCTCTGCTCGTGCCGATGACGGTCCTCGCCGCGTGCAACAAGGACAAGGACAAGGAGCAGGCGTCGGCCGCCGCGGCGTCCGTGCCTGCCGGCGCGATTCGGATCACCGCCGACGAGAAGGGCTTCACCCCGAGCTCCGTCACGCTGAAGAAGGGGGAGCCGGGGACGCTCGTGTTCCTGAGGACGACCGACGAGACGTGCGCGACCGAGGTCGTCTTCCCCGAGCTCGACATCAAGAAGGACTTGCCGAAGGGGCAGCCCGTCACGATCGAGATCCCCACCGACAAGGATCAGAAGCTGACCTTCCAGTGCGGGATGGGGATGTACAAGAGCAGCGTCGTCGTGAACTGATCGGCGGCGCGCGCTGTCGTGGGCGCGCTCGGCCCTCGCGCGTCAGAGGCAGTTCTTCGACGTGACCCACTGCCCCGTGTACGTCTCGCCACCGGGCACGTCGCCGTACGAGACGGGGATGCTCCAGCACCACCAGCTCCCGCAGCGCTGCTGGCGCTGGACGTGCGCGTGCGGGCCGGTCGACCAACCCGTGCCGCCGGAGAGCGCGACGCGCTGGCCGCGGCGGACGTAGTCGCCGACGTTCACGAGCACGGTGTTCACGTGCAGGTAAGCCGTGTCCGTCCCGTCGGCGTGCGCGATGACGACGTAGTTCACCGTGTTCGCGCACGCGGGCCCGCCGCCCGAGTAACAGGGGTTGCCCGGCTTGACGTCGTTCCGGACGAGGGTGACGCGGCCGTCCTCCGTGGCGACGAGCGGCGTGTTGACCGGCAGCCCGAAGTCCGTCCCGTAGTAGGCCTCGTTCCAGTGGCTGTAGCCGCCGCGTCCCTGCGTGACCATGGCGCTCGTCCCGCACTCGAGCGGGAGGAGGAATCCCTTCAGCGCCGACGAGCTACCGCCCGCGCCCTTCGACGAGCGCGGCGGGCTCGTGCTCGAGCAGCGCGGGATGTTCGGCGCGAAGCCGTCGTAGCCGGTGTAGAGGTGCGCGTCGGAGACGTAGCCGCCGTACGCCGGCAGCCAGTCCCAGACGGGCGTGCCGTCGATGACCTCACCCTCGGTCTGACATCCGATGTCGACCTTCGTCCCCGGCGGGATCGTCGTGATGATCTCGGACTTGGTCGTCGGACGCCCGCGGACGTTCAGGGGCATGTTTCCGGTGTTCCAGACCGGAGCCAAGATGTCGGCCGTCTGGTGCTCGAGCGGCTCTTCTTCGATCGGCGCCTGACACGCGACGATCGCGCCCAACGCGAGAGCGCCTGCACCGAGTCGGCGCAGCGCGCAGGCGGCATCGAGCGATCTCCATCGAGCCATCGCTCGAGAACCTCGTGAGACCTTTCCGTCACGCCCGCGCGTCATGAACCTCATCGACACCTCCATCCGCCTTCCCGTGACGGCGAAGGATCAAGAGGGATGCCGCGTTCGATGCGCGCGACCCGAGCGCGCGAGCAGCGCGTTCGATGCGGAAATCCAGGCGTGATCGACGACGGAGAGGCTCGTGAGGAACCCGTGGCGGCGAACCGCCACTCGGCGGGGATGCCCACGCAAGTGGTGCGTTCGCGACGGAGTTGGCGTCCTCGATCGAGGGCGTCCGCGACAACGGCTCGAGGCGATGCGCGCGACCTTGCCTCGTCGCGCGCCGCGGCCGATGGCGCGCTCGTCGTCCGTGCGCACGTGCGTGCATCCCTCTCGCGTGCTCGCGCGCGGCAGCGGCCGTCCGGCGGTAGATCGCGGCTGCCGTCGGCCGTCTCGCAGACGCGCGGGCGCCTAGGGCCGTACGGGCGCCGGTCGCGGACACGCGCGCGCCTCAGGGACGTCCGCGGGTGGCGGTCGCGGGCGCGCACGGACGCCGGTCGCGGGCGCGCACCGTTGGGGACGCTCGCGGTCGAGCAGGTGAGGGGACGCGGCCGAGCGCGTCAGCGGCTCACTTGCAGGCGTTCCAGGGGTTTCCGTCGGAGCCGACCCGCATGTAGCGCTTGCCGTCCTTCTCCGCGACGATGGCCGCGTGGACGACGAGGTCCCGCTGCCCGAGCTCGTCGACGACGATCATGTTCTTCACGCGCTCGGCGCGGATGCGCTGCCTGGTGACGTTGCCGCTCGGCGCGACCTGCTCGAGCCAGCCCTTGCCCTCGTTGCCGTCCCACTCGACGACGAGCTCGATCTTGCCGTCGGAGCCCTCGGTCCGGCACACGACCTGGCTGCCGCTCTTCTGGGTCGATGACTTCTCCGGCGCCCTCTCATCCGCCTGCGCCGAGGCGATGCTCGTCGCCATGACGGCGATGGCGCCAAGGATGCCTGCGAGTGCTTTGGACGAGAGACGGAGCTTCATGCTGATGAATTAGCAATCGCCATCGCAGAAGCCACCCATGAGACACGCATGAAACCTGGATCGAAGCGTGACCACGCTGCGTCGTCTTGCGTGTCGACACCCTCGATCGTCGCGTCACGATCGTCGCGTCGAGAGCTGCGCCGCGCTGCGCGGATCGTCGGCGATCCACTCGCGAGCTCTGCCGTTCGCCGCCGATGACCGTCGCCGGCCCGTTGCGTGTCGTCAGTTGCAGCCCGCCGGCTGGGAGCATGCCTTGACGGCCGCCACGACCCACTGCGGGCAGCGGTAGAGCGTGCACGTCCCGCCCTCGCCGCAGTCCGCGTCCACGTCGCAGAGACGGATCTCGCCGGCGGCGTTGCAGTCGGCCTTGCAGATCGCGTGGATGCTGCCGTTGCTGGTGTCGGCGCAGCAGCTCTGTCCGTTGCAGTGGCTCGGGTGGCCGCAAGCGAAGCTCTCGCCTTCGCACGTCTCCGGCATCTTGCAGCCCACTCCCATCGCGCTGTTCGGTCCCTCACCTCGGCGCTCGAAACAGGTGACTCCGCCGTCCAAACCGCACGGCCCGAAGTTCGAGTATTCGCGGCCGCCTTGCCCGCCGGAGGCGCCCATCCCGATGTCGTCCGTGCCGCCGGAGGAGCCCTCGGTGCCGTCACCGGAGCCCGAGTTCTCCGACGAGGTGTTCGGGTCGCCGACGCCCGGACTGCCGGGGCCGCCTCGGCACCCGCTCGAGGCACCCAGGCAGAGGAAAGAGGCGAGGACGATGGTTCCGCCGATGACGGAGAAGCGATCGATGGTCAAAAGGGACGCTCCGGACGCGAGAGAAGCACGGGGCGCGCGTACGGGCAAATCGCGCTCGGTAGGTTTTTCGTGAGGCGCTGATGTTGATCGAGGAGACGCACGCAGACGTCAGAGGCAGGTGACCTTGACCGAGCGGATGGATAGGTTGAGGCGGTAGGTCTTGAAGCCGATCGATCCCGACGTGTAGCGGTCGTTCTTCGTGTCGATCGCCTTCTTGTCTCCGACGTAGACCTTGACGTCCTTGCCGGTCACGTCCACGCGCATCGTGATCCACTGGTTGGAGGGGATCGACACGTTCTTCGTATCGGCCTCCTGCGACCAGCTCCCGTCGTCCTCGATACCGAAGATGACTTTGTGGTCTCCGTTGAGGACGACGGCGGCGAGATACATGTGGCCGTCGTTGTTCTCGACCGGCGGCTCGCCGACGTCGAGGACGCGAAACACCGGCCCGGCGTTCCCATGTGCGCTCGACGGCGCACTGACGCGAATGGATGCTTCGATCGAGTAGTTCTGCCACTTCGGTCGCTCGCCGATCCACGTCAGTCCGTGGGGGTCGAAGCCCGTGACGGTGTAGATCTTGTTCGCTGAATCCCACGTCCAGGTAGCGGCGACCGGGAACCATCGCCCCGTCGGATCGAAGGTGAAGTCGTCTTCGTAGACGGTTCCGGGCGGACACTCCTCGCCGAACACGGGAGGGAGAGGCCCGGCGTCGACGTCCGCCGCCGCGTCCTCGTCGTCGTTCGTGCCCGCATCGACGGGAGATGGCTGCGAGCCGCTGTCGGCGTCGACGGAGACGGGCGCGGCGGTGTCGACCGAGGCGTCCCTCGTGGGCTCCTCCACTGCTTCCGCCCCTTCGTCCGTGGTGGAGGACGCGACGACGCTCAGGCCGCAGCCGGTGCCGACGATTGTGAGTACGATGAACGACGGGGTACGGACAGTCACGACGATCGTCGAAGTTTACCAGCATCGCGGCGTGCGCTTGGCGCAAGAGCCGAGCTCGACTGTTCGTCCTCGTGGCTGTTGGTGGCGCCGAGGTAGCCGAGAAAACCTGAGCTTCGATGACTCACTCCGGAGAACGGCTGCCGATGCCGAGCGCGCGTGAGCTCCTGAAGGAGGGAAAACGGCTGAGGTGGGAACGTCGGTTCGACGAGGGCGGCCGACGTCCTCCGGGAAGCCGTGCGGCTTGCCGGGACCGTCGCGACGGGGGGGGAGGCGCTGGATACCCTGCTCGACCGAATCGAGCGTGAGATGAGTAGCGGCGGGCTAGCGCATGAGTGAGCGCGAGCGCCTACTTCGACGAGGAGGGATCCGCCGCCGTCGTCGAATGGAAGGCGTACAACAACGACTGAGGAGATGAGGCCGACGGCGTGGTGCGCGGAGGGAAGCCCGCCTCACGACGATGCCGTCACGACGCGAACGCTCTCCTCGAGAATCCCGAGCAGCTCGTCGAGCTCCTGCTCGCCGATGTTGAGCGGCGGGCAGACGTACACGGTGTCGCCGAGCGGCCGGAGGTACGCGCCGCGCTTCCTCGCTTCCTCGTAAACACGCCACCCGGACTCGCCGAGGTACCCACCCGCGCCGGTGGCGCGCAAATCGGCGGCGCCGATCATCCCGATGGACCGAACGCGCTCGACGCCCGGTAGCTGCGCGAGGCGCTCGAAGGCGGCGGAGATGCGCGCGGCGCGCGGCGGGATGCCTTCGAGGACGCGCTCGTCGCGGTAGATGGCGAGGACCTCGCGCGCGAGCGCGGCGCCGATGGGGTTTCCGCAGAACGTATGGCCGTAATGTAGGGTGCGGTCCTTGCCGCCGCGGAAGGCGGAGAAGACGTCCTCCGTCACGAGCGTCGCGCCCATCGGCACGATGGCCGAGAAGGCCTTGCCGACGCACATCACGTCGGGCGTGACGCCGGCGTGATCGCACGCCCACATCTTGCCGGTGCGGCCGTAGCCGGCGAAGACCTCGTCGGCGATGAACAGGACGTCGTTCTCGCGCGTGACGTCGCGGAGCGCGGAGAGGAAGGCGGCGTCGTAGATGCGCATGCCGGCGGCGCCCTGGACGACGGGCTCCACGACGACGGCGGCGAGGGTGTCCTTGTCGCGCCGGACGATGGACGCGATGGTGTCGAACGCGCGCTCGTAGGCGCCGGGCTCGGGGAAGGGGGCGTGGACGCAATCGAAGAGGACGCCGGCGAACGGGCGCGTGAAGACCTCGACGCCGCCGAGGCTCGTCGCGCCCAGCGTGTCGCCGTGGAAGGCGCCGTCGAGGGCGACGAAGCGCGTCTTCTTCGGGGCGCCCCGCTGGTGCCACGCTTGGAGCGCGATCTTGATCGCGACCTCCACCGCCGTGGAGCCGTTGTCCGTGTAGAATACACGTGATAGGCCGCGCGGCGCGGCGGCGACCAGCTCCTCGGCGAGGAGGGCGGCGGGCTCGTGCGTGATGCCGGCCAGGGCGACGTGGGCGAAGCGCTCGGATTGCTCGCGCAGGACGGCGAGGAGACGCGGGTGGTTGTGGCCGAGGGCGGCCACCCACCACGAGGAGTTGCCGTCGATGTAGCGGGTGCCGTCGGCGTCCCAGAAGAAGGCGCCGTCGGCGCGCGTGACGACGATGGGATCGGTCTTCTCCCACGCGTCGATGGACGTGTAGGGATGCCAGACGCGCGCGTGGTCGAGGCGGACGATTTCGTCGCGGCGAGCTGGCATCCCGGTCGGTCCGATGTGCGGCGCCGTCACTCGGTGGCGCTGCGGGTCAGGGGTGCCTCACTTCGTGGGCGTGCCCATCGAGGGGAGCGCCGTCGTCATCGTCGGGCTCGGCGCGGGCGCGGGCGCCTTCGCAGCACCGCCGTCCGCGGCCGCCGGCGCACCGCCGTCGGCGCCGTGATCGGCCCCGTGCGCGGCGGCCGTGTCGGCCGGCGCGTCGCGGTCGATCTTGATGGAGCGCGTGATCTTGCCCCAGAGTCCCTCCATCGGCTTGCCGGACGCGTCGACGAGCTGGGTCGTGACCTCGTACGTGCCGTTCTGGAGGTTGTCGAGGTAGAGCGGCGTGCCGAACTTCTCGACCTTCGCCTCGAGCGGCTTGTCGATGCCCGGGCCCGTGACGGTGACGAGCACGTGCTCCTTGCCTTCGGCGAGCGTCACGTTCGCCAAGTAGAAGTCGATGAGCACGTGGTTCGCCATCTCACCTTTGTAGTCGCCCTTCGGGCGGCTGTAGATGAGCATGGGCTTCGTCGTCGGGTCGTCCTTCGCGTCGCCCTTCTTGCCGACCCAGAACGGGACGATCGCGAGCGCGCCCTTCGTCTTCACCGACTCGTGGTTCGCGCGGCTCGGGAACGCGACGAGCACGTGCAGGCCCTCCGAGATGGCCTCGCCGCCGGAGAGCTCGGAGAGCTTCACGGGCGCCTTCGGGTCGTAGATGGCCTTGTACGGCTTGTTGTCGAGGATCAGATGGACGTGGCTCGAGCCCACGGCCGTCTGCCAGTTCTTGACGTCGAGCTTCACCGAGAAGTCGGCCGCCTTGTCGGCCGGGATGACCTGGCCCTTCGTCGGCGCCTTGATCGCGACGGTCGGCAGCGGCGCCGACGGATCCGGGCTCGCAGCGCCCGGCGCCAGCGTGACGGGCGGGGGCGGCGGCGTCGCAGGCGCAGGGGGCGCGGGCGGCGCGATCGTGGAGACGGTCGTCGCGGCGTCGGTCGCAGGCACCGGCGGCGGGGGCGGGGGCGGCGGAAGGTTGTCGCTGCCTCCTCCGCAGGCGAAGAGCGCGGCCGCGCCGATCACGGGAGGAATCAGCAGGGTAGCGAAGCGAACGAGCCAGCGGTTCGACATGGCGGCGGACTTTCGCATCGGAGGCGCTCGTGCCGCAAGGCCCAGTTCGACCCAACTCTGCCTTTGCGCTGCACTTCGCGTCGCTTCGTTTTCGTTTGTTTGCGCGCTGCACTCTCACGAGTGAGGCTCTCGCAACACGGAGACAGTAGGGCCTGCCGAGCCCGAGGCCTCCTCGAGGCCCGAGGCCTCCCCCTTGACGGCCATCCGACGGAAGCCGATGGTTCGATGTCCTCGCGATCGCACGAAGCTACCGCTCGCGCCCGTCTTTCGATATCTGGTGCCCGATGCCGCATCGAGAACGCTACCTCTTCGTCTGCACGAACCGCCGTCCCGACGACCACCCGAAGGGGTCGTGCGCTCAGAAGGGAAGTGAAGAGCTCGTGAAGCGTCTCAAGGCTGCGCTCGCTCAGCGCGGGGCCGCGACGCGCATTCGGGCCTGCTCGTCGAGCTGTCTCGACCTCTGCGACATCGGCGCGTCGATCGTGCAGGAGCCCGAGCACGTCGCGTACGGGCGCGTGACCCTCGACGACGTCGATGCGATCGCGGATGCCGTCGTCGCCGGCACGGTCGTCGAGCGGCTCGTCGTCTATCCGAAGAAGGACGAAGCGAAGCAGGAAGAGGCGAAGGGCTGAGCGGCCATGGGCCTCGGATTCGAGCTCGCCGAGTCGATGACGGGGCGCTACCACCTCTTCGATGCGCCGTACGAAGACCGCGTCATGCGCATCACGCTCCGGCTCGGCGTCGACGGCCTTCGCCGCTTCGCGCGCGAACGCTGCATCGACGCCGACGGCGTCATCGAGGCCCAGGGGCTCGCCGAGAACGCCGGCGCCGGGCGCACGGTGCGCGGGACGGTCAAGTGGAAGCTCCCCGACGAGAAGCGCGTGCCCTACGCGCTCACGTTCGAGGGCGACGACGGCAAGACCTATCACCTGCGCGGGCAGCGCGACTTCTTCCTCTACAACGCCATCGGCTCGCTCACGACGCTCCACGCCAGTCTCTACGACGACGAGGGACGCGAGATCGGCCGGGCCACCCTCGACTTCGAGCCGAAGATCGAGCTGCCGGCGCTCATCAAGTCCTTTCGGCCGCGCCTGCGCCTGAACGCGCTCGAGCGCCTCCGGCGCGCGAAGTGAACCGCCTCGGGATTCGCCTCGGGAGGAGAAACATGGAACGACTCGATCCCAAGACCACCGCGATCCTCGTCGTCGACGTCCAGGAGAAGCTGGCCGCCGCGATGCCGCCCGAGACGCTCGCCACGCTCGTGAAGAACACGAGCATCCTCCTCGAGACGGCGAAGGTGCTCGGCGTCCGCGTGATCGCGAGCGAGCAGTACCCGAAGGGCCTCGGCCCGACGGTGCCCGAGCTCGCCAAGCTCCTCGGGGAGCTCGGAGTCACCCCTTTGCCGAAGATGACCTTCGACGCGTGCTCCGATCTCGCGATCGCCCGCACGCTCTCCGAGATCGCGCCGCGATCCGTCGTCGTCGTCGGGATGGAGTCGCACGTCTGCGTCTTCCAGACCGCGCGCGAGCTCGTGAAGCGCGGCTACGACACCCACGTCGTCTCCGACGCCGTGGCGTCGCGCCGAGAGGAGAACCGCGTCCTCGGCCTCTCGCTCTGCGAGCGCGCCGGCGCCATCGTCACCGGCACCGAGACCGTCGCCTTCGACCTGCTCGAACGCGCAGGGACCGACGCCTTCAAGGCCATCTCGAAGCTCGTTCGATAGAGCCGGCTCTCGACCCGTCGGGGCGGCACGGGGCCGCGGGCGGCGCCCCGTGGCGCTCCGTCGTGCCCTCCGTTCGCACCGACGTTGCGTATAACTGGCCGAAATTACACGAAGTCTGAGCCTGCTTGACGATCTGTCCGCCTGTGACAAAGTGGTCTTCGTGATTGACGAAACGTCACGAGCCGGTGACAAGACGTCCGAGTCCTCGCGATCCCAGGACGAGAACACGACGGTGCTCGTCGTCGACGACGAGCGGTCGAACGTCGAGTCGCTCGAGAAGATCTTCCAGCGCGAGGGGATGCGCGTGCTCACCGCCTACGACGCGAAGCACGCGCTCGAGCTGGTACGCAACCACCGCGTCCACGTCGTGCTCACCGACCTGATGATGCCGGGGACGACCGGGCTCGAGCTCTTGCGCGCGATCAAGCAGGTGCAGCCCGAGGTCGAGGTCGTGCTCATGACCGCGTACGGCTCGGTCGAGGTCGCCGTGAACGCGATGCGCGAGGGCGCGTACGACTTCGTCGAGAAGCCGCTCAAGCGCATCACGATCGTCAAGAGCGTGCGCAAGGCGGCCGAGCGCGGGCGGCTGCTCGAGGAGAACCGGACGCTCAAGGACGAGATCAAGATGCTCACCAAGCGCGAGATCGTCGGAAGCTCGCTCGCTTGGCGGCGCGTGATCGAGGTCGCGACGCAGGCGGCGCCGAGCATGGCGACGGTGCTCATCTTGGGCGAGAGCGGGACGGGCAAGGAGCTGCTCGCGCGGTACATCCACGAGCGCAGCGGGCGCGCGAAGAAGCCGTTCGTCGCGGTCAACTGCGCCGCGATCCCGGAGACGATCCTCGAGAGCGAGCTGTTCGGTCACGAGCGCGGCGCCTTCACGGGGGCGGTCGCGAAGAAGGAAGGGCGCTTCGCGAAGGCCGCCGGCGGCACGCTCTTCCTCGACGAGATCGGCGAGCTGTCGCCGCAGGTGCAGGTGAAGCTGCTGCGCGTCCTCCAGGAGGGCGAGTACGAGCCGCTCGGCGGCAACACGGTGAAGGCGGACGTGCGCATCGTCGCCGCCACGAACCGCGATCTGCTCGCCGAGGTGCAGGCGGGGCGCTTCCGCGAGGATCTCTACTACCGCCTCAACGTCATCGCCGTCACCGCGCCGCCGCTGCGCACGCGGCGCGAGGACATTCCGCTCCTCGTCGATCACTTCGTCGGTCTCTACGCGAAGAAGAACGGCAAGCCGCGGCTCGCCGTCGCCCGCGCGGCGCTCGATCGGATGATGGACTACGCGTGGCCCGGCAACGTGCGCGAGCTCGAGAACGTCATCGAGCGCGCCGTCGTCCTCTCGCGCGGCGACACGCTCACCGAGCAGGACCTGCCGGAGAACATCGTCAAGTCCGCGAGCTCGGCGCCGCGGCCGCTCGAGTTCCCGATCGGAACGCCGCTCGCCGAGATCGAGCTCCGCGTCATCCGCGAGACGCTCAAGCATACGAAGGGCGACAAGTCCCTCGCCGCGCAGCTGCTCGGGATCTCGACGCGCACGATCTACCGGAAGCTCGACGAGCTCGGGGAGACCATGCCGACGGACGGCTGATCGCCGCCCCCGGACGACCGCGCCCGGCCCGGCGTCCGGCGCGGGACGTCAGCTCGCCATCGCCGACTGCGCGGCCGCCGCGACGACCTCGAGCGAGGTGCCGCGCGGGAAGCGCCCTTCGGCGCGCTCGGGGCGGCCGCCGCCGCGGCCGGAGCGGGCCTTCGCCTGCGCCTGGACGAACGCGCCGCAGTCGAGCGGCGCTCCGGAGCCTCGCTGCACGACGAGCACGAGCTCGCCGCTGTTCGGATCCTTCGCGGCGGCGAGGGCGACGACGCGCGGATCGGAGGCGAGCTTGCCCGCGAGCAGGCGCAGCGAGCCGATGTCGTCGTTCTCGCGCAGCACGGGGACCACGATCGGTCCGGGCACGGCGTCGGGCGAGGGGAGCTTCGCGAGCGTCGTCTTCGCCACGAGATCGACGAGCTCTCCGCGCAGGGCGTCGATCTGGGCGCGCGCCGCCTTGAGATCGGCACGGAGCTTCCCGACGGCCGCGGGCACGTCGCCGATCCCGCACGTGAGATCGGTGGCGATCGAGGCGAGCGCCGCGTGCTTCGAGCGCGCGTCGTAGAAGGCGCGCAGGCCCGCGTGGAACGTCAGGCGGAGCATGCCCTTGTACTTCTCGGCGCCCACGATGCGCACCTGGCCGATCTGCCCGGTGCGCGTGCAGTGCGTGCCGCCGCACGGGGTCAGGTCGAAGCCTTCGATCTCGATGATGCGGATCACGCCCTCGGTGACCTTCGGCGGCTTGCGCAGGGGCAGCTTCGCGAGCTCGTCACGATTCGGGTAGAGCGCGCGCACCTCGACGTTGCTCGCGATGAGCGCGTTCACGAGCTCCTCCGCCTGGTAGAGCTCGGAGTCGGGGATGGACGCGCGCTGCACGTCGATCGTGCACGCCGTCGCGCCGAGGCGGGCCGAGACGGTCTCTGCGCGCGCCACGTCCGCGAGCGCGCGGGAGAGCGCATGCTGGCCGGTGTGCTGCGTCATGTGATCGAGCCGGCGCTTCGCGTCGATCGTCCCGCGCACGGTCACGTCGGGCGTGAACGACGCCGCGACGTCCTCCGGCGGGCGCTCGGCGAGCACGTGGTGGATCGTGCCCGCGTCGTCCATCTGCGTATCGACGACCTCGGCCGCCCACGAGCCGACCGTGAGCGTGCCCTTGTCGCCGAGCTGGCCGCCTCCCTCGGGATAGAACAGCGTCCGCTCGAGGACGAGCGACGGCTTCCCCGCGTGCTCCGCGAGCCTGGCCCCCGTGGTGACGAACGAGGTCTGGAGCGGGTTCGACCAGTAGAGCTTTTCGGTCATGGCGGCCTCCGCTGGCGTAGCACAATGCGGCCGCGCGGGGCGGCGCGACCGTCGGACGGTTGACGCGCCATGGAGCTCGGGGCTACGTGCCTGGCCCATGAAGGTGACGATCAACGGAAGCGAGCGTGAGGTCCCCGACGGCCTCACGGTGCGTGGGCTCGTCCTTCATCTCGGGCTCGGCGACGGGCCCGTGGCGGTGGAGCAGAACCGGGAGATCGTCCCGCGCGCCGAGCACGCGACGCGGACGGTGAACGACGGGGACACGATCGAGATCGTGCACTTCGTCGGCGGCGGCTGAGCGAGCCCCGACGGCGATCCCGACCGCGACCCCGCCCGCGGGGTCGGCGGAGCCGTCAGGGACCCGACAGGCGCCGCGCCTCGACGACGAGCTCGCTCACGGCGGCGTGCGCCTGCTGGCAGAGCGCGCCTGCGCGCGTCCCCTTGGTCGCGACGAAGGGCGTTCCCACGGCGACGCCCATGCGCGTCCGCGTGCTCTTCGCCATGCGCGCGAGGTGCTTCAGGAAGGTCTCGTTCACGTAGGCGGCGCCGGAGCTCGCCGGGTAGGCGAGACCCACCGGGAGGATCTCGGCTTCGGCGCGCGTCGCCGCGATGAACGCGCCGCCGTGGAAGGGCCGCACCTCGTCGCCGTCGAAGGTCGTGCCCTCCGGGAAGATCGCGATCGTCCGACCGTCTTCGAGCTGCTTCTGTATCGTCCGGATCGTGTTGGCGCCGCTCTTGGCGTCACCTCGATCGACGAACACCGTGCCCACCGAGCGCGCCGCCGCGCCGATGACGGGCCAGCCCGCGAGGTCGGCGCGGCTCACCATGGTGCCGCCGAACGTCGCGAGGATGACGCCGATGTCGATGGCGGAGCGGTGGTTCGCCACGATGAGCCGGCCACGGTCGCCGCGCTTCGTCGGCGGGGGCACGTTGCCCTTCACGACGACCTCGATGTCGAACAGATCGAGCAGGGCCCGCGCCCAGCGCCTCACCCAGAGGTCGCGCACGAGGTCCTTGTCCGCCTCGGCGGCGACGCGGTGATGGGACAAGTACACCGGCAGCATCGCCGCCGTGAGCCCGACGAATCCACCTGCGCGCAGGACCTGCCTCGCGCGATCTCTCGCCTCCGTCGCGATGTTCACCAGAGCTTCCTCAACGCATAGGCCATGTACTCGAGCCCTCGTCGAACGAGCGGGCGCGCGCGCCATTCGTAGAGGTCCATCTGCACCGCGTTCTCGAGGTCGCGATCGAACCACCGGCGCACGTAGAGCGCGAACGCCTCGTCCTCGACGGCGATGTTCACCTCGAGGTTCTTCGTCCGCGAGCGCTCGTCGAGGTTGTAGCTGCCGATCATGGCCCAACGGTCGTCGATGATCGTCGTCTTCGCGTGCATCATCGGGCCCGAGTGGCAGTAGATGTCGACGCCGTTGCGCATCAGCGACTCGTACATCGCCTCGAGCGCGTACTGGACGACGGCGACGTCGCTCTTCGAGGGGACGAGCACGCGGACGCGGGCGCCGCGGAGGACGGCGCGATAGAGCGCGTTGCGGACGTTCCGGTCGGGAAGGAAGTACGAGTTGGCGATCTCGATCGATCGCTGCGCGCGGTTGAGCCGTGCGAGGTACTCGCGGCGCAGGTTGCGCCGGCTGCGGCGGAGGCTCGCGAGGACGTAGACCCGGCCGCGCGGGTGCTTGCTGAGCGGGACGAGATCGGCCGGGACGTTGAGCGATCGGAGCGGGTCCTGCGGCAGGCGCCGGAAGCCCATGCGCCGCCACGTCTTGTAGAAGAGCGTGCGGAGCTCCTGGGACGCGTTGCCGACGACCTCGATCATGTCGTCGCGCCACCCCTCGCCGCCGTCGTCGACCGGCAGCCACGGCCGCGCGAGGTTGAGGCCGCCGGTGAAGCCGCGCGTGCCGTCCACGACGAGGATCTTCCGGTGGTCGCGTTGCTCGATGAGCGAGAGATCGAACGCGGGCCGGAGCGGGGAGAGGGGATGATACTCGCGGACCTCTCCGCCTGCGCGGACGAGAGGATCCCAGAAGCTCGGCGTCAGGCCGAGGCTGCCGACGGCGTCGTAGATGACGCGGACCGTGACGCCCTCGCGCGCTTTCTCGGTGAGCGCCTCGCGGAACTTCGTGCCGACGGCGTCGTGCCCGATCCAATACATCTCGAGCAGGATCTCGCGACGTGCGGACGCGATCGCGGCGAGCATCGCCGGCAGCGCCTCGACGCCGTCGCGCAGGAGGCGCACCTCGTCGTCGCCGACCTTGAACCACGGTCCGAGCGCCTCGGTCCGTGCCCACCACGGCTTGGCCGACCTCTGCGCCGTCATGGGCTCGCCTCCGGTCGGCCGGGCCGCGACGCGACCACGATCATCGAGTCTTCCGACAGGTGCTTCGCCGCGAAGGCGCGGACGTCCTCCGGCGTCGGGCGCCTGGCGGCCGCGGCGTCGATCGGCTCGCCTCGCCACGTCGCGACCACGCGCGCACGTGGGTCGAGCGCGGTCGACAGCGACGCCTTCGCCCGCGCGGCCGCGGCACGCTCGAAGTCTTCCGCCGGGAGCCCGCCCTTGTGGAGGCGATCGACGAGCGCGCGCGTCTGCATCACGGCGGCATCGAGGGACGTCTGAGGAGCGACCACGCGGATGACGAGCGCCGGTGCGCGCGGCCATCCGAGCACGCGCGTCGACGCGTCGAGCGCGAGCGGGCTCGCCCCGCCGAGCGCCTTGTCGAGCAGCGAGCCGTCGCCGTCGAGCGCGGCGGCGACGAGCGAGGCCGCGGCCCACGCCGTAGCGTCGTTCGCCGGGAAGGGGAATGCGAGGTAGGCCTCGGGGACCGCTCCCGGCCGCGGCGTCGCGGCGTACGTGCCGGGCTTCGGCGGCTCCGTGCTCGAGGCGGCCGGACACGAGCGTGCCTCGCCGGTCCGGCGCGTCACCCAGCGATCGGCGGCGCGGACGGCGGCCTCGGCCTGGGCCTCGTCGACGTTCGCGAGCACCGCGACGCGGAGAGGACCCGCACGGAGCGACTGCGCGCGCAGCCGCACGGCGGCGTCCGAGGAGCGCGCGAGCGGCTCGCTCGTTCCCCACGCGACGACCCACGACGGATGCCGTGGCGCGAGCGCCGACGCGAGGAGCGACATCGCGGCGCCGTCGTTCTGCGCGTCGCGACGGAGGAGATCGGCGCGCGCTCGCGCGATGGCCGTGCTCGAGATCGGCTCGGCGGCGAAGCTCCGCGCCGCGACGTCCGCGAGACGTCGCGCGTGGGCGGCCGCGCTCTCGCCGGCGCGCGGCGGACCGTGGACGAGCACGCCCACCCCGTCGGCCGCGACCCAAGGCTCCACGCGCACGTCGGGCGACGGCTTCGCGCGGTCCGCGGCGGCGGCGACGAACAGGGCGGTGATGCCCGCGTCCGCGTCCGTCTCGGCCTCCGTCCCGCACGGCGATCCGACGAGGACCCACGCCTCGCCTTGTCCCGCCTCGACGCGGGTTCGCGCGTCGACGACCGGCTTGTTCCACGCGGCGGTCGCCTTCGTCATCGCCGCGGCGAGCGCATCGCGCGAGGGCTCCACCGCGAGCGCGTCGTCGCCGCCGTCGCGCGGCGCCGTTCCTCGACGCATGGGCACGCCGAGGACGACGGAGCCCTTCGCCGTGCGCGCCGAGTCCGCGCCAGGAGACGGCGAGGGCTTCGAGAGATCGACGAGCGCCCACCACGACGCGCGCTCCGCCGCCTCGCGCGCGTCGCCCGATCGGCGCGCGAGCGTGCGCCCGTCGCGCTTGCCGCCGAGCTCCGCGAGGTGCACGGCGGCCTCGAGCCGAACGAGGGCGACGGCGTCGGCGACGCGCGACGCGAGGTCGCCGGTGGACGCGGCTCCGTGCGTGGGCGAGGCCTCGAGCTCGACGCCGACGCAGCCTCCGTGCGCGTGCGCCGTGCCGATCACCTCGCGCAGGCGGAACGGGAGATCGAGCTCCGAGAGCCTCGCGGCGAGCGGGCCGTTCGGATCGCCGAGGGCCTCGGCCGCGGCGACCGCGGCGCTGCTCGTGCCGACGTCGAGCGTCATCCACAGCGCGGGCGCAGGGGCCGCGCCGTCGGGCGCGAGCTCGAACACGTCGATCGTGTCGGGCACGCGCTCGTCCTTCGGACCGATCGGCGCGGCGGCGCTCCATTCGGGGCCGTCGAGGACGATCGAGGCGACGTCCTCCGTCAGGCTCTTCGGGCCCGTGATCGCGATCGCGACGCGGCCGAGGCCGAGCGCGCCGGAGCGCCATCGCTCGAGCCGTGCGACGTCGAGCTCGGCGTACTCCTTCCCGGCGCGCGCGGGCAGGGCATGCGGATGACCGACGCATCGAGCCCAGCGACGGAGCGAATCGTCGCGGAGCGGACGCCGGCCGAGCGCCGCGAGCTTGCGCCGAGCCCCGGCGAGATCGGCCGCCGTCGCGGGTGCGACCAGCGCCTCGCGGAGCACGCCCGCGATCCTCGCAGCGTCGGCTTCGCTCGTCGCCAGCGCCGAGGCGCGGAGGCCGTCCCACGACGGCGTCACCGTCGCGTCGATGTTCTTCGCGCGCAACCGGTCCTCGAGGAGGCCGGCGAGCGCGGTCGCGGGCTCGGGATCGTCCGTCGCGCTGTCGTCCCAGCCGATGCCGGTCGTGGTGACGGCGACGGCGATCGCCGCGGCGGGATCGCCCTCGCGCGAGACGAGCACGACCGGCGGTCGCCCCTCCGCGACGCGCACGTCGGGGAGCAACGACAGGCCCGAGACGGGAGGGGCCTTGGCCGGCGGACGAGGTCCGCAACCCGATGCGACGACGAGCGAGAGGACGAGCGAGCGAGCGAGTGCCACGAGAACGTGCTCAGCGCACGATGTCGGCCGCGCTTCTTGGGGCGATGCGGAGGTTGCAGAAGAAGGTGACGACGCCGACGAGCTCCTTCAGTACGGTGCCCTTCTCGAGCGCGAGCGGGACGATGTCCATGAGCTCGTTGGTGAGGGTCGGCGCCTTCGGGAACGGGTCCTCGCAGCGGGTCGCGTCGTTCGTCTCGGGCAGGAGGCGTGCGGTCACACGGCCCGAGCGCGGCGGCACGGGGTTGCCGTCCTCGTCGCGGACGAAGGCGTCGTTCTCGAGCGTGACGTTCTTCACGCGGACGAGCATGTTCAGCCAGCGGCTGCCCTTTTCGTAGTCCGCGAGATCCTCGATGTCGATGTCGACCGGCTCCGGCGGCGACGTCTCGAAGCGGAACGTCCCGATCGCGTTGCTGAGCTGCACGAGGAACGCGTCCGGCGCGAACTGGATCGGGACGGTGTTGTTCTCCTGGTACTCGCCGCGGAGGTCGAGCGTGTCGCCGGGGCCGACGCGGAGGTTTCCCGGGACGAACGACGGGTTGAAGAGGCTGATGCCGGAGTAGGGCTCTCGGGAGCCGAGATCGGCCACGTAGATCGTGCCCTTGCTCCGACCGTCTCCCGTCTCGTCGAAGCCGTCGACCGCCACGACGACCGCGCCCGTGACGGAGACCGGCGTCTGGTGCGCGGCCTTCTTCGGGCTGTCGGGATCGCGGATCTCGCGGATGCGATCGCCGCGCCCCTCCGGAGGCGGAGCACCCGACGACGAGTGCGAATCGCCCTTCTGGATTTCGCCGCACGACCCGAGCAGTGCCGTGAGCGCCAGGAGCCCGAGACCTTTCGCGATTCGTGCCAGCGCCACGCGTCCTGCTTAGCACGGAAGGGGCGGTGGCCTCCAGGTCGCACGGCCTCGGGCGGCGTCGCCGAGGAAGGAAGCGGGGCTCTCGGTGCGACGCGGCGGCAAAACGAAGGAAGCGGCTCGCTCACGCGGCGATGGCGCTGCGCACGATCGAGGTGAGCGCCGACTCCAGGCGAGCCTGAATCTTGTGCTTCTTCGTGTAGACGGTCTTCACGCTGATGTTCATGCGATCGGCGATGGCCTGCGGATCCATGCCCTCGCCGAAGTAGAGCGCCGCGAAGGTGCGATCCTTCTCGCTGAAGTCCGCGAGCGTCTTCTCCGCGAGCTTCGCGCGCTCGTGCTCGCTGGTGAGCTCGAACGGATCGGGCAGATCACAGACCAGATCCATCGCCTCCGTCAGGCACTCCTTCTGCGGCTCGCGCTTCAGCGCGCGGAGGAAGTCGTAAGCCGCGTTCATCGCGAGGAGCCCGATCCACGACGAGAACCGGTTGCCGCGCTCCGGGTCGAACGACCGAAGCTTGTGCATGTCGTTGGCGAGCAGCGAGAGGTACAAGGTGGCGTAGATCTCGCGGACGTCGTCCTGGCTGACGACCGAAGCGAAGCGGCGCGTCACCTTCGTGATGCAGCGGAGGATGAGCCGGTCGTATCGGCTCTGGAACTCGCGCCATGCTGCCGGATCGTTCGCGAGCATCCCCGCGACGAGGTCGTCGTCGGAATCGAACCGATCCGCCGCGTCGACGCACGGGAAGAAGCCACTCTCGCGGACATCGTTCATCACCAATCCCTCCAAGGGCCGCGGCGGTGCCGTCGGCGGGAGGGCGCCGAGCACCTGTCATGCCAGACGTCTCCGTTCGGGTGACAGGAGCCAAGCTCATGAAAGTACTTGCGTAACGGGTCGGTCGACGGTGTTACGGTGGAGCGTAACAGTGCGTAACACCCGCCGTAACACTCGGTTCGGGCGTAACACCGGACGTTACGCTGCGTAACCGGCCGGGCGAGGCCGCGGAAGACTTGCCCGCGCAGGGCACGCGCGTATCCATGAGCGCTCGGCATGCGGTCGCGATGGAGGTATCTCGCGTCGATCGTCTCCTTCGCGCTCCTCGGCTGCGGGGGCCCGAAGCACGAGATGCGGCCGCCTCGAGAGCCGGTGCTGGCGACGCGCGCGAACGCGTACGACCCGACGCCGGCCGAGCGTGATCGCCAGCTCGTGAGGTCGGCGTCCGCGCCGCCCGCGGGCAAGCCGCTCCAGAGGGGGTACGCGAGCTGGTACGGGAAGAACCTCGCGGGGCGTCGAACGGCGAGCGGCGAGAGGTTCGACCCGCGCCTGTTCACCGGCGCGCACAAGGAGCTGCCGTTCGGGACGTGGGTGGAGGTTCGCAGGCTCGACAACGGCCGAGCCGTCCGCGTCCGCATCAACGATCGCGGACCCAACGGAAAGGCGAAGCGTCGTGTCATCGACGTGTCTCGTCGAGCGGCCGAAGATCTCGACCTCGTCCGTGTGGGCGTGGCGCCGGTGGAGATCCGCGTCGTCGACGGGCCTTGAGCTCTCGCGAACGGACTCGGGCGAGCGGTCGTCGAGTCACATCGCTGTGACAGACGTTACACGGCCGTGACGCCGGCGCGTTCGTCGTGGTCAGCTCCGCGCGCGCCGCCTTCGCGGGGCGCTCGGCGGATCGTCGTCGGCGCGGTCGAGGCGCGCGAGCAGGGCGAGCGCCTCACGCTCGAGCCCGGTCAGCACGCGCGTCCACTCTTCTCGCGGGAAATCGGTCAAGCCGTAAGTGAAGTAAAGACGAGCTTGCTCGCGCACGACCTCGCGGAGCTCGTGAGGAAGCTCCTGCATCCAGGCGAATTCGGCGACGGCGGCCGCCAGGTTCGGCGGCATGACGTCGGGGCGCGGAACGACCGGCTTCGACGTGGAGGGCGGAGGCTCTTCGCCGAGCGCGAGCGCTTCGAGCTGCGCGTAGGAAATTCCCCAGTGCGCGGCGACTTTCCGCCGAAACTCTTCGCCGGGCTGTCGCGACGGCGTCGCGGAAAGCATGTTGCTCAAATGCGCGCCTGAGACGCCAAGCCGCTTGGCGAGCCTCGCCTGCGCTCCCCGCGGGGCGTTCGCAAGCTCTTCTCTGAGCCTCGCCAAGACGTATTGCTTGATGCGGCGGACGCGCTGGTCGTCCTGTGCCACAGGGATGCACCCTAGGTTGTAGAACCTTAACGGGAGCTAACTTCGGTACGAGCGCTACCGTCGGTCTTTTTGTCTGCGCGGTCGATTTCGTGCCGGTGCGCCCTCTGCCGATGCCCAGCGAGCGCTCCGTCAACGAGCGTAGGGCTCGGCCGCGAAATCGCGAGCGTACTGGACGTAGAGCGCGCCGGCGTTGCGGATCTCCGCGAGATCCGCTTCCTCGAGCTTGCGCACGATACGTCCCGGGCGACCGACGACGAGCGAGCGCGAGGGCACGCGCATCGACGGCGGGACGAGCGCTCCTGCGGCAATGAAGCACTCGTCCTCGACGATCGCGTTGTCGAGCACGATGCTGCCCATCCCGACGAGGCACCGGCTGCCAATCGTGCAGCCATGCACGAGCGCGAGGTGCCCGACCGTCACGTCGTCACCGATGGTCGTGCTCGCCTTTCCGTTCGTCACGTGCACGACGGCGTTGTCCTGGATGTTCGTGCGCGCACCGATGCGGATCGGGAAGACGTCGCCGCGGATCACCGCGCCGAACCAGACGCTCGATTCGTCGCCGATGACGACGTCGCCGATGACGGTCGCGTTCGGAGCGATCCAGACGTCCTTGCCGAGCGTGGGCGTCACGCCCTTGTGCGGGTAGACGGGCATCAGAGCACCAAGGGGAGGGTTCGGCGGCGGGGGACGGGCCTCGTCGCGCCGTGGCCGCGGGACGGGAGCGCCGCCACCGCCGCAGGGGTCGGCTCGCCGGCGAGCGAGTGCTTGTAGGCGTTCGTGATCGTGACCTCGACGACCTCTCCGACGACGGCTCGGCCTTCGAGCCCTCGCCCGTCGACGTGCACGATCTCGTTGCGGTTCGTGCGCCCCTCGAAGGTCGACGGCGCCTTGCCCGGGCCCTCGACGAGCACCTCTTGCCGCGTGCCGACGAGCGACGCGAGATGCGCTCGCGTCTGCGCCTCGCTGACCTCGAACAGCCGCGCGAGCCGCTCGCTCTTCTCTTCCTCGGGCACGTCGTCGGCGAGCTTGAGCGCCGGCGTGTACGGGCGGGGCGAGTACTTGAACCCGAACACGCCCGTGAAGCCGATGTCGCGCACGAGCTCGAGCGTGGCGCGGAAGTCGGCCTCGGTCTCGCCCGGGAAGCCGACGATGATGTCCGTCGACACGGTCATGTCCGGCCGCGTCGACAGGAGACGCCGCACGCGCTCGGTGTACTCGGCGCGCGTGTAGCGCCGGAGCATTCGCTTGAGGATCCGATCGCTGCCCGACTGCACCGGCATGTGGACGTGGTGCGCGAGGACGTCGAGCTCGGCATGGGCGCGCGCCAGGGCGGCGGTCGCATGCCGCGGGTGGGGGCTCGTGTATCGGAGCCGCCGGAGCCCGGGCACCCGCGCCGCGATGGCCCGCAGGAGCGCGGGGAACTGGGTCTCGTCCGGGTCGTCCGACTCGGGCGGAGGGAGGGACGGGTCGCGGTAGCTGTCCACGGTCTGCCCGAGCAGCGTCACCTCGCGCGCCCCCGCGGCGACCCAGCGCTCGACCTCCGCGAGGATCTCTTCCGCCGGACGGTAGCGCTCGGACCCGCGCGTGTACGGCACGATGCAGTAGGTGCACCGCTCGTCGCAGCCCTTCATCGTCGTCACGTACGCGCTCACGGGAGCGGCGCCGGGCTCCGGGCGGGCGGCGAGGAAGCGCGGCGCATCGAGATCGAACACCGTGCGCGCTCGCGGCGGCGCTCCCGCCATCTGCTCGGCGACGAGCATCGGGAGCTCGGCCAGGTTGTCGGGGCCGACGACGAGGTCGAGGTGCGGGACCCTCGCGAGGAGCTTCTCGCCCTCCTGCTGCGCGACGCACCCGGCGACCACGAGGACGAGCCCGGGGTTCTTCGCCTTGAGCGGCGCGAGCTTCCCGACCTCGCTGCGAAGCTTCTGCTCGGCCTTCTCGCGGACGCTGCAGGTATTGAGGACGATGAGATCGACCTCGTCCGCCGACTCCGCGCTCGTCCACCCGTGCGCGCGCAGCACCTCCTCCATGCGGTCGGAGTCGTGCGCGTTCATCTGGCAGCCGAACGTTTGGACGAGATAGCGGGGCACGGGCGGGCTAATAGCACGGGACCCTTGAAGAGGCTCCAGGCTCCGGGCTCCAGGCTCCAGGGGGCGATTCCCGCCGCCCCTTCGGCGGCCCGGACATCCAGCGGCGTCTGCGACCAGGGCCTCTACTCGCCGAACTGGAGCCCGGAGCCTGGAGCCTGATCCGAGGTCACCCCACCTCGATCGCCTCCTTGTAGACCACCCCCCGGCTTCGGAGCTCGGCGAGGAGGAAGTCGACGCACGGGCGGCGGAAGCCGACGAGCTCGGGGGCGAAGACGCCCGTGTCCGTGAAGAGGCCCTTCGCGAGCATGCGGACGGCGGCGGTCGCGGTGTAGCCCGTGGTTCGGGCCATCGAGTGGACGTTCGTGATCGGGTCGTACGTGTCGAACAGGTCGTACGTGATGCGGCACTTCTTGCCGGACTTCGTGCCCTCGATGACGACCTTCATCACCGTGATGTCGGCCTCGCCCGGCTCGAGCTTCCACATCGGGAAGAGGAGCTTGGCCGTCACGTCGATGGGGCGGACCTTCACGCCGCCGACGTCGATCGGATCGGAGCCGAAGAAGCCCGACTCGCGGAGGACGGCGATTTTCTCGATGTGTCCCGGGTAGCGGAGCGTCTTCTCCTTCATGTTCGGGACCTTCATCGTCTGGGCCATCGTCCGGAGGCCGTCGGTGTTGAAGGCCACGAGCGTCCCGACCTCGGGGAAGTCGATGTACTCGGGATCCGAAAGGGCCGGGCGGACGACGAGGTGGCCGTTTTCGATGTACCGCGCCGGGCGGAGGTACTCCTCGATGAGGTCGAGCGGCGAGAAGACGGCCTTGTACTCCCAGGGCCACTTGCGGACGCGTGGGAGGCCGCCCACGTAGGTGATGATCGAGGTCGTCGTGTCGAGCTGCGACGACGCGTGAGCGGCGAGCACGCTGCTCATGCCGGGGCCGACGCCCATGTCGACGATCGCCGTCGCCCCCGTCTCCTTCGCGACGGCGTCGAGCGGGAGCGGGTCTTCGGCGAAGAAGGCGATGTCGACGACGCGCTTGCCGGCTCGGACGAGCGTCTCGAGCGTGCGGTAGCCCATGAAGCCGGGCACCGCGGAGAGGACGATGTCGGCCTCTTCCACGAGCGAGCGGAGCAGGGCGAGATCGGAGAGGTCGGCCTGCCGGGTCCGGATGCGCGAATTCACGGCCACGAGGGCGGCGAGGGGCTCCTCGCGCACGTCCGCCACGGTGACCTCGAACGAAGGATCCTTCGCCAGGTCGAGCGCCATGGGCGATCCGACCAGGCCGGCTCCGAGGACGACGACTCTCATCGCCACCTCTCTAACACGGGGGCTCCGAGGCTCGACAGCTCGGGCGCGGGGCTCGACCGGGCGCACGACGGGCCGTTCCGCTGGGCCCGATCCGGGGACGACCGGTCGCATCGGCAGGCGCTCGCGGGCGCCCGCGGCGCGCCGTTCGGGACGGTCCCGTTCGAGGCTGGCCGCGAGGGTGTCCGAGGGCTATCCTCCCGGCTGCCATGGCGAAATTCGAGACGCTGGTCGACATCTATACCGACGCCATCAAGACGTTCCCGGACAACCCTCTCTTCGGGACGAAGAAGGGCGGTCAGTGGAACTGGATGACGTACCTCGAGTTCGGGCGGATGACCGACAGCTTCCGGGCGGGGTTGGCGTCGCTCGGCGTCGGCAAGGGTGACCGCGTCGCGATCATCTCGAACAACCGCTACGAGTGGGCGGTGGCGGCGTACGCCTGCTACGGCCTCGGGGCGGCGTTCGTGCCGATGTACGAGGCGCAGGTCCCGAAGGACTGGGAGTTCATCGTCGCCGACTGCGAGGCGAAGATGCTCATCGTCGCCACCGACGCGATCGTCGAGAAGACGAAGCCGTTCCTCGATTCGGTCCCGTCGCTCAAGCACATCGTCTCGATGGATCCCGCGACGCGGACGGGCGGCAAGATCCAGTCGTTCGCGGAGCTCGCGCAGACCAAGAACAAGGTCCCGCTGATCAAGCCCTCGTCGAAGGACATCGCCGGCTTCATCTACACGAGCGGGACGACGGGCAACCCGAAGGGCGTCATCCTCTCGCACGGCAACATCGCGTCGAACGTCAGCGCCATCCACGAGGTCTTCCCGATGTCGTCGATGGATCGCTCGCTGTCGTTCCTGCCGTGGGCGCACTCGTTCGGGCAGACCGTGGAGCTGCACGGCCTCTTCTCGATGGGCGCGAGCCTCGCGATCTGCGAGAGCGTCGACAAGATCCTCGACAACCTGGCGGAGACGAAGCCGACGCTGCTCTTCAGCGTGCCCCGCATCTTCAACAAGCTCTATGCGGCGGTGCAGAAGCAGATCTCGACGAAGCCCGCCGTCATCCAGTCGATGGTGAAGACGTCGCTCGCCGCGCGCGCGAAGCAGCGCAAGGGCGAGGAGGTGGGCCTCGGCGAGGGCCTCGTGCTCGCCCTCACGGACAAGCTGGTCTTCTCGAAGGTGCGCGCGCGCTTCGGCGGCGAGCTGAAGTACGCGTTCAGCGGAGGCGCCGCGATCTCGACCGAGGTCGCCGAGTTCATCGACAGCCTCGGCATCATGGTCTACGAGGGCTACGGCCTCACGGAGACGAGCCCGATCACGACGGCGAACTGGCCGAACAACCGCAAGATCGGCAGCGTCGGCAAGCCGATCCCCGGCGTCACCGTGAAGATCAGCGACGAGGGCGAGATCATCGTCTACGGCCCGAACGTCATGCAGGGCTATCACAACCGTCCGGAAGAGAACGCGGCGGTCATGACGCCGGACGGCGGCTTCCGGACCGGCGACATGGGGCGCCTCGACGAGGACGGCTTCCTCTACATCACCGGCCGCCTCAAGGAGCAGTACAAGCTCGAGAACGGAAAATACGTCGTTCCGACGCCGCTCGAGGAGCAGATCAAGCTCTCGCCGTACGTCCTCAACGTCATGGTCTACGGCGACAACCGGCCGTACAACGTCGCGCTCGTCGTCGCGAACCTCGACGCGGTCAAGTCGTGGGCGAAGGAGAACGGCGTCGGTGAAGACGGCGAGAAGCTGCTCTCGAACCCGAAGGTGCGCGCGCTCTTCCAGAAGGAGCTCGACCACTACGGAGCCAAGTTCAAGGGCTTCGAGGGCATCAAGGACTTCGCCCTCATCAGCGAGGACTTCACCACCGAAAATGGCATGCTCACGCCGAGCCTGAAGGTGAAGCGCCGCAAGGTCTTCGAGCGCTACCAGGACCTCATCGAGAGCCTCTACGCGAAGAAGAAGGAGAAGGCCGACGCGGGGGAGAAGAAGGCGAAGGCCGAGGCGACCGCCGGTTGAGTCAAAGAGCGGAGACAGGCGTCACCGCAGTTCTGAAGGAGGCCGACAACCTCAGTGCGACGCTAGTTCGCCGCACGAGAGACCGCAGAGTTGACATCGGAGCGTCGCTGCCTTACGTTCTCGGGCTGGTAGTGAGCAACAGAAGGCGCGGTGGATCGTGAGCGACTTGACTCCAGGGCAGAACAGCAAGTTCGTCAAGCATTTCACGAGCAAGACGAACATCGTCTGCCCGATGTGTGGCCAGAAGTCCTGGTCTACTGGCCCGATTCTCCACGGGCAGCCGTGGGCCGAGGGAACTCTGGTCCTGGGCGGCCCGTCCGTCCCCCTCGCCACGATCGTCTGTGACAATTGTCACTTCATCGCTTACTTCGCAGCCGTGCCGATCGGACTTCTGGAGAAGGATCAGGACGCCTCGGTTGCTCCAGTGATGCCTCCGGAGGGGTGGAAGGGATGAACGTCAAGCCGGCATCAAGCAACGTGTTCACGTTCCCGACCAAGCCTGGGAGCGTGCATCCAGCTAAGACGGAACTCGCTCTCGTTTCGAACAACACCGCTCCGTCCTATTTGCCGGCCCTGTGCGGCCTCGTCGGCGTTTTCGCCCGTGCGTTGCCGTATGTCGAGGAGGCATTCGTACGGGAGGATGGACTCGAGTTCCTGCTCGTTGGTTCCGAGCCGAGTCCTGAGGGAGCTGAGCTCGCCGCGGAGTTTTCGGTCGCGCTTCAACGAACTTTCTTGCCTCAATTCGATCAGCTCCTCGAAGGTGGATACGAGTTGAGATGTGAGCGACCCCTCGAAGGGTTCCGCCGTGTCTTCAAGCGATGACGCACGAAGAGTACGCCCGCCACCTCTTCGATTTGGTACCCGGATGTGCGCCCACGGAATGGGGACCAGTCTTGCTCTTTTACTCCGTCGTTCATGGAACCTCGCACGTCTTATATGGGGGAAATCACGCGGAGTCGGTCGACCATGCGAAGCGCGAGGGGGAGATCGATAGGCACAAGACGCTACGCACCATCCTTCCGAAGTACCGAACGCTCAAACGTGCCTCAACGGACGTTCGGTACCGGCCGTGGCTGCCTCGTAAGACGGAGGCGGAAGTCTCGGCCTACAAGAAGCTGTGCCGTGAAATCCTTGGCGTCTGCGGTATATCTGTGAGCTGACCCGGCGCTTTCCCGTCACGCGCACGCGTCGACGCCGGCGCCGCACACGAGCGCGCACGGCGTCTTCGCGTCGCCGAGGTCGACCTTCTTCGAGAGGAGCGCGGCCACGGCGGCAGCGCCCGAGAGCTCGACGCCGACCCCGGCGTTCGCGAGGAGGAAGCGCGCCGCTTCCTTCATCTCGTCGTCGGTCACGAGGACGATCTCGTCGACCACGCTCCGGATGATCTCGAACGTGTACGGGTCGCTCTTGCGCGGCGCGAGCGTGCCGGCCTTCGTCGTGATCGCCGGCAGCTCGACGAGATGGCCGGCGCGAATGCTCTCGTAGAGCGTCGGCGCACCGACGGGTTCGACTCCGACGACGCGTACGTCCGGCCGGAGGAGCCGCGCCGCCGCCGCGACGCCGGAGACGAGGCCGCCGCCTCCGATCGCGACCACGAGGGCGTCGACGTCCGGCGCGCGCTCGAACAGCTCGAGCGCGATCGTGCCCTGACCGGCGACGACCTCGGGATCGGCGAACGGATGCACGTACGTGAGGCCGTCCTTCGCCGCGTGCTCGAGCGCCGCCGCGTGCGCGTCGTCCCAGACGTCGCCGACCCGCACGACGCGCGCGCCCCAGCGCTCGATGCGCTGTGCCTTCGCTTCCGGCGTGAGGCGCGGGAGATAGACGGTCGTCGGGACGCCGAGCGATCGGCCCGCGAAGGCGACGGCGAGGCCGTGGTTGCCGCCCGAGGCGGTGACGAGCCCGCGACGGGCCTCTTCGGGCGGGAGGGAGAGCACGCGGTTCAAGGCGCCGCGCGCCTTGAACGAGCCGGTCACCTGCAGGCACTCGAGCTTCAGCCAGACGTCGCGGCCGAGGCGATCGTCGAGCGAGGGCGTGGCGACGACGCCGCGCGGATCGACTCCGCCGCCTTCCGGGACGACGCCGCTCACGAGCCGCACGATCGGCGTCTCGACGACCCTCCCGCGAATGCGCGCGCGGGCGGCCTCGAAGAAGGGGAGATCGATTCCGTGGGGAAGGGGCACGCGCCTACCTTAGTCGAACCTCCGTCGGCTCGGTGCTCCGTCGTCTCGCCGCCCGCCGCAGGACGAGCACGAGCGCCACGAGCCAGCTCGGTCCGAGGCCGCTCGAGGCGCGCGCTGGGCCGGTCGTGCAGTCGCACCCGCCGCCGCTCGGCGAGAGACTCGAAGCGGAGCCGGCGTCTGCCGGCGCGCCCGCGTCCGGAGCGGGGGAAGGGGCGATGCCGACGCACGCGCCGGCGCGGCAGGCCGATCCCGGAAACGTGCAGTCTGCATCCGTTTCGCAGAGGTGGCCGCCGTTCGTGCAGCCGCCGAGCGAGAGGCATTGCCGGTCGCCCGCCTCCGTCGTCGGGCGACACGCGAAGCCCACGCCGCAGTCGTCGTCGTCGGTGCAAGGGCGGCCGCACACCCATCCGGGGCCGGCGTCGGTCTCGATCACGACGCAGCGTGCGTCGTCGCCCGCGGCCTCGCACGCGGCGAGGCTCGGAGCGCACGGAGCGCAGACGTCCGCGGTCTCGCCCGGCCTCTGGCACGCGCCGGCGACGCAGACGAAGCCGGCGGGGCAGGGATCGACGTCGCAGCCCGGAGCGCCCGTGCCCGGGTAGAGCGAGCAGACGCCGTCGACGTCGTCCGCTTCGAGCGAGCGCCAGCGGCGGCCGGAGCCGGACGCGTGCATCGTCGCGCGCGGATCGGTCGAGTGGCCGAGGCCGAGCGCGTGGCCGATCTCGTGGACGAGGACGCTGCGCGTGTCTTGCGCTCCCGGCGCGCCGGCGAGGTGCTTCGCCACGCCGTCGTTGGAGAGACGATAGTCGGCGCCGTTGACGTGGATGTCCGCGTCGCGCAGCTTGCCGGATGCGTCGACGTGCAGGATCGTCTGCCCGAGCGCGCCGGGCACGAGCTCCGGCGGCCACGCGTCCTCGTGGAAGAAGACGGCGCTGATGCCGTCGTCTCCCGAGACCACCTCGCGCTCGCCCGCGAAGCGGGCGCGGAACGACGTGCACGGGAC
>Ga0207864_1000622_pt1 | contig 46724 bp, 53 predicted proteins | sample HigsolmetaAR202D_FD_184834 | JGI IMG/M metagenome (GOLD analysis project Ga0207864, IMG submission 184834) | Ionic liquid and high solid enriched microbial communities from the Joint BioEnergy Institute, USA - AR20-2-D (SPAdes) (version 2) ...
CGCCCCGCCGGCTTGCTCGACGCATGTGCAAGCTTGGCGGGGCGTTTGTTTTTTGCAGGTTCGCGTGTGTTTAAGCCAGCGATTTTTCCGCGGAAAATCCGGCTTAAATGCGTCGGCGGCCTGCCTGGGGCTTCCCCCCAGCGTAGTGGCAGGGAACTACTGCGGGAAAAGGTAGGAACTTGCTGAATGGAACGTCTCGCCGACGGGCGTAAGATTGGCCATGTTCGCTGTCCTCACGAACCTGTTCCCCAGGTTCCCCCATCGACGAGGCATTGGCCTGGCCCGGGCCAAGATCGATTCTTAAGGAAGTCGCACCCATGGTTTCTGGTTCTGCGGAATCAATCTGTATGTCCGCCCGTTCGGCGATCCAACGCTCGCCTTACCCGCAGGTTCAGCGGGTGTGTTGCGAGTTCGAGAATGGCATCCTTCGCCTGCGGGGCCGTGTTGCCAGCTACTACCTGAAGCAGATCGCGCAGCACGTCGTCGGACGAGCCGTGCCTGCCTCGGTGGGCATCGACAATCAATTGGAAGTTGGGCAGCGGACTGCCGGGCAGGTTCACCTGTGATCGCTCCCCGGCCGGATAGGGAGCCTTGGGGCCGCCCCAGCAAGATCGCCAAAGCAAGTCCTGAAAAGCAGCCATTCGGCTGCCTGGCCAATCGAACGCCAGCTTTTCGCCTGGCGTCATGTCGCGCGATTGGCAGCCATCGCGGCCAACCCGCCTGACCGGCGGCACGACGTTTGCCATACGCACGGGGGCCGACGCCTCCCGCAAACGCGGAGTCGCCCTCCCAAAGGTTGGCTGGCGAGAAAAAGTCCGTGAGCCTTTGCCCGCCCTGATGTGTCTATCCGGGCGGGATTACGGAGGAGGCTAGAACGCCACTCGTCATTCCCGGGGGCCATGCCCGCACGTTGGTCCGCCACGTTATCGCGCGCCAAGTGGCGCAGTGAGGGATGACGCAGCAAGGAAAGCGCGATTGCGTGGAGGAGCCCTGCCAATGCTCGTACTGGGACGCAAGGTCGGCCAGCGGCTGTACTTGGGAAACGACATCGAGGTCGTGGTGCTCGGCATGCACCGAAACCACGTCAAGTTGGGCATCATCGCGCCCAAGGAAGTTTCCGTCCGGCGCGAGGAAGTCTACCAGCGGCTCCTGGCCGCTGAGCAACTGGCGCAAACGGGCAATCCGCCTCAAGGATGACCCATCCCCATACCACGGACGGTTGGGCCACATTCAACTAGCAAAGCACCCATGATCCAATCCGTTAAGCGGCACACCGCCCTCAAGAAACCCGGCGAACGTTGGCAATTGGACGGCACCCAAGTGGTGGTGCTCGACGTTCGCGGAGACCGCGTCACGTTAGGCCTGCCGGCCGAGGCTGCCGTCCTCCATCGCCCTGCCCGTCGCCTGCCCGGCTCGCGGCTCAAAGGTGCCTCGGCCCGTTCCGGCTACTTCTGGTTCCCTCAGGGCGGCCCTTGTCTGTACGTGGTCCATGTGCGTCCCCAGGAGCCGGTGGCTTTGAGCGTGGGCCATTGCGTGGTGGCCGAAGCCATCTCGCACGACGGTGTGCAGCTCTCCTATGGCACGCACTGCGCTGCCCAGCCCAATTAGCGTGCCGCGCCCCGGCCCATCCCCATAAGACGTAAGTGGTATAAGTGCAAGTGGTTGTGGACGAGCTGGGGAGTCGTCCCTGGCGTCTCGCCCTGGGCCAGTGGATGCCGCCTCGGCGTGTGGGCGCGGAGATCGCTCCGTGCCGGCGTTGCTTGTGCCGCGCGTTTCTCCCCCGAGCGTGTGAGCAAAAACCTGTCCCCGCCCTGGGGTGATTGCGGCGCAGCCAATGCGGTTGGTACCGCAGCACTTTTGGGTGATGTCGGTGAGCGCGCTTGGCTCGCTGGGGACGTTCGCCAGAAAGCGGCGAGTAAAGTGCTGAACAATTTGCCTGGGGAATTGTTTTATTTGATACAGTCGCCCCCGGCTTTCTGGTGGTATACTAATTGGAGCTGTTGCACTAGTGTCAGACGCTGCGCCGTCCGATCTATCGGCGGAGGGCACAGCGGCAGGCCGCAACCAGCTAGCACCTCGGCAGTGCAATCGCAGAATCGTCGTCGCACTTCCCATCACGACCGGTATGTCGCCGGCCGGTGGAACGGATCGCACGGTGTCGCCAAGCTCGTGTCGGCACAGAGCATCCGCCCGCCGCGTCCGCTGGCTTGGATTGCCCACGACGACGGGCGGAGCGAGTCAGCGGCCTGATCAGCGAACCAAGATGCTCTGGCACGGCATGGTTTCTGCGACCAACGTAGCGCTCCGCGGAACCTGTGAGGAGAAACCGACATTCTTCCGCAGGCGAGTAACAACCGAAGTGCGCCTCCAAGAGCCGCGGGCCAGTATGCGGATCTCTACGGAGGGGATGGACGGGGACAGGGGCTGACTATCTCCAAGCGTGGTTCTCCTCGCACGTTTTTGCTGAGTACCGGGGAGACCAGGTAGCAGCTACTCCAGGGTGGAACGATTAGGTGACAGAAAACAATTCTCGCCGCGTCCGTGTGCTGGTGGTCGACGATCACCCCATCGTGCGCAAAGGTTTTGCTCAACTCGTTGACTCCGAACCCGATCTGGAAATCTGCGGCGAAGCCGAAGATATCAGCCAGGCACTGCGCGTTGCGCGCGAAGCCGAACCCGATCTGGCGATCGTCGATCTGGCGCTCAAGGCAGGTAATGGGTTGGAGGTGATCAAGGCGCTCAAGTCGCATAACCCCAATATCAAGATGCTGGCCGCCTCGGCGCTCGACGAATCGTTGTTCGCCGAACGCGCCTTGAGAGCGGGCGCCCAGGGGTTCATCAGTAAGCATGAAGCGATTGAGAACCTGGTGGCCGCCATCCGCGCGGTCCTCGACGAAAATATCTACCTCAGCCCCAAGATGACGCAGCGGCTGCTGCATCATGTTTCGGGACGCGGGACGGCCATCGAAAGCTCGCCGGTCGAACGCCTTACCGACCGCGAATTGGAGGTCTTCCAGCTCTTGGGCGAAGGGCTCAGCACGCGGCAAATTGCCGCCAAGATCCATCTGAGCCCCAAGACCATCGACCGCTACCGCGACAACATCAAGCAGAAGCTGCAGCTCAAGAACGCTACGGAACTGATCCGCCAGGCGACCCAGTGGGTGCTGGAGAACCGCTGACCAACGGCCAGGGCAGGCCGCGTCAGTCGGCACGCTGCGCGTTGAGCAGCCGCATGAACTCGCGGAAGAACGGGGCATTATCGTGCCAGGTGCGGGCGGTGACCAGGTTGCCATCCACCACCGCCGGCTGATCCACGTAATGCGCGTGCCCCTGCTGGGCGTCCAAAGCGCACTTGGCCACCGTGGTGACGGTGCGGCCCCGGATGCAATCGGCCGCCGTCAGAATCTCGATCCCGTGGCACACACAGGCTACCGGCTTGTTCGTCTCGAAGAAGTGCCGCGTGATCCGCAGCAGGTCCTGGTCGTAGCGCAGATACTCCGGTGCTCGGCCGCCGGAGACAAACAAGCCGGCGTACTCTTCCGGTTTGACATCGCGAAACGCGATCGTCGCCCGGAGGTGATAACCAGGCCGCTCTTGCGTGATATCCCAGGGCGGATCGGCGCCGGGCGGCACCTCGTGCAGCACCATGTGATACAGCCGCGCTTCGGGCCCCGCCACCACCACCTCGTAGCCGTCCTCGGCCAGGCGGAAGAAGGGATACATGGTGTCCAGGACTTCGGTCGCGTCGCCAATCGGCATCAGAACTTTTGGCATCGGCGCAGTACCCTTCGCTTTCGCGTGCGAGTGACAGAACGGTGAGCGGCCTTGGCTGATCCGGGGCCAAGTACGGCCGCGTGATGGCGGCTTAAGCGGTGGCGCTTACGCGTCGCTGGCCTTTTGCCGGCGGCGGAACACGATAAACGCGGAGATCAACGCCACCAGCGAGACGCCCATCGCGACCAGCGACCAGAACAGCGTGATGTTCGCTTCCGTTGGCTCGTTATCAATCTCCACGTGATCCATTTCAGGCGGCTGAGGCGGTCGCACACCCGGCGCCGGTGGCGGCACGGTGGGCACGTCGGCCTGGCTGAAGTACAGGCCCCGGGCGACCGCCTGCGGATCGATCGCTTTGAGCTCCTCGAGGTATTGTTTGGCCTGGGGCAGCGGACACACGGCCAGGTACTGCACCACCGGAGCACGGATGAAGTACGTGCTGGGCTCGGCCGTACGGAACAGTTCCACCAGTCGGTCCATCACGGTCCAGTCTTCCCAGCGGGCCAGGTCGGAGACCACCAGTTCGGCCGTTTGCGGCTTGTCGAGCAGCCGCCGGAACGCTTCTTGAAGACGCTCGCGCGGGATGATGTTTTCTTCTTCGCCGTGGAAACGCACGGCCGTCACGGCGGCGAATACGTCCTCCCGCGCGGTATCGGCGCCGGTGAAAAACTGCGCTTCGATCAGCGGCATGCCGCTTTCGCCGGCCAGGGCCAGGTACGCGGCGATGATCGAATCAAGCGCTTCGGTAGGCACGTCTTGCGAGCGGTCCACCAGCATCTGCCGCAACCGCTCGCGATCTTCTTCCTGGCCGCAAAGCGACAGCATCAGGTAATACAGCCGCTTGCGGCTGGCGGCGATCTTGGGATCGCCGAGCCATTGCCAGAGCTTCTCGCGGTTAAAGTGCGGGGCCAACGCCTTCACGTCGGCATAGGGCGCCTTGGCGAACTCGTCGTAGGCGTCCTTGTCGAGCAGCATTTCAGGATGCTGGAGGTAATCGAGAAAGAACCGCAGCCGCTCCGGGCCGCTCGCGGGCAGCTTGATCACTTCGTGCACGTACTTGGCGGCCGGGCCAGGCAGCGCCATCGGGGTTGACCAGTACGGGTGTGGTTCGCGGTAGCCCAGCAGCAGAAACTCGGTGCCGACCGGCTCGTTGCCGGCAAACGGCGTTTCGATCGTGCCGCCCGTGTTGACCTGGTCGCCGCCCTTGAACACGTGCGTGACTTCGAAGGAGCCCTTGGGGCCCTCGGGCAGAAAGCCCAGCGGGTTGTCGGCGGCCGGGGCTGTTTGGGGCGGCTGGGTGATCCGGATCAGGCGCGCCGTGGCGGCCAGGTCGGCCGATTTGATTTCGTCGGCGATGGTGGGGCCGATGGACTCACAGAACGGGCATGCCAGCAGCCACGATGGCGCAACTGGCGACAACACAACGCAGCAGAACACTGCCAACCGGAACATCGCGCGCCTCTTCGTTTGCGAATGGTGTCCCGCGGCGAATTCGCCCACGCGCACGCTTGAGGCCGTTGCGCATACCGCACGACTGGTTCCCGAAATGTGTAGCCGGGCGGAGGTGCGAAGATCGGTCTTGGGCTCCAGGGTGCCACAGCGAAGGGCCGATTCGGGGATGTGCAGAAGCCATTCAAACAAAACCGCCCATCGAACCGATTATCTTAGGTGCCCCAAAGGGCGGTGGAAAGCGCCTTGCGGCGCGGTTCCGCCCGCCGGCGCCGCGGCCACGCGGCGCGCTGCTTGCTGCAAGGTGCCGGGTGCCAGCCCTGCGAGCCGGCTCCCAGTTGGACTTGGCGCACCGGCTTCTGGTTGAGTTTGTCGCTTGCGTGGGATGCGGCAAACCTGGCTGATTGGAGGGGCGCTCCCCAGTGCGGCGGCCTGGTCCGCCACCGGGGGCTTTTTGTTTTTGATCCTGCCCGACGGTGAATCGCCATGACCACTAGCCAGCCGCTCCGCGTCACGATCTGGAACGAGTTCGTCCACGAGCGGAATAAGGACGCGGTCAAGGCGATCTATCCCGACGGCATCCACGCCACGCTCGCCCAGGCGCTCGTGCGACAATTGGGTGAGCAGGTCCAGGTTCGCACGGCCACGCTGGATGAGCCCCAGCATGGCATTCCCGACGACGTGCTGGCCGCCACCGACGTGATGCTCTGGTGGGGCCACTCGGCGCACGATCAGGTAGCCGACGAGCGCGTCGACGCTGTGCAGCGGCGGGTATTGGAGGGAATGGGGCTGATTGCCCTGCATTCGGCTCATGCCAGCAAGATTTTTCGCCGACTGATGGGTACCGGTTGCATGCTGCGGTGGCGCGAAGCCGGCGAAAAAGAGCGGCTCTGGATCACGGCCCCCGGCCACCCGATTACCGAGGGCCTCGAGGGAGAGTTTTTCGAACTGCCGGCCACCGAAATGTACGGGGAGTTCTTCGATATCCCCTCGCCCGAGGAGCTGATCTTCATCAGTTGGTTTTCTGGTGGAGAAGTGTTCCGTTCGGGCTGCACATTTCGAAGAGGACGTGGTAAGATATTCTACTTCCGCCCAGGGCACGAAACGTTCCCCATTTATCACGACGCCACCGTACAGCGCGTGATCGCCAACGCGGTGCGTTGGGCGGCCCCCAGCGGGTCGCCGTACTTTGGGCAGAGCAGGAATATCGAGCCGCCGCTGGAGCCGATCCAGCGGACCCACCTGGCCGATCCCAGCCTTCACCGGCACGGCTAGTGGCCGTTGCCCCCGCACCCGTCGCGGTTTGCCGCTTGGGTTGCAGTGCCGCCGAGCCCCGCATTGCCGGGCCTGGCTGCTCTGTCAGCCGGGATGCTCCCGCCGGGGAAGCCCCTTCCACGTTTGGCTGCCACCGTGGTCGCGGTGCCGCCTGGCAGGCCGGTTGTAAGGGCTGGTTGGGGTGGGTAAACGGCTGCCGCCGGCAGGTGTATGCCAAAGCCGGGGGCGAGCCGAAAAAATCGAGGTTTGGACCCGTTGACAGGTACCAGCCTCATCCGTAGATTCGGTGATTCGTCCATTTTTGCGAGCGATTGATCGCACGCGAGTGTAAACGGAGAGCGACAGGTGGCCAACGAGACGATCCGGATCCGAATGGAAGCCTACGACCATTCCGTTTTGGATCAGAGCGCCGCGGAGATCGTGGATACCGCACAGCGGACCGGTTCCGAAGTGCACGGTCCGATCCCGCTGCCCACGCGCATCGAGCGCTACACCGTGCTCTCCAGTCCGCACGTGGACAAGAAGGCGCGCCAGCAGTTCGAGATTCGGACCCACAAGCGTTTGATTGACATCGTCCAGTCGACGGCCAAGACGATCGAGGCGCTCAATAAGTTGAGCCTCCCAGCCGGCGTGGATATCAAGATCAAGGCCACGCGGCGGTAGTTGCGGGCGTGGTCGGCCGCGGCGGCTGGTGTGCCGGCTGCGGCGGACGATGGGTCGGGCCGTTGCTGGCGGCGGCCAGCTTCGGCTGGTGCGATTTGTTGGGGAAGCGGCATGCATTGGAAGCCGTGGGGGTAAGCAGGAGTCGTTGGCGTCCCGGTGTGGGGTGCCGGTAATTCGGGCTCCTTGTTCCCTCATCTGGCGAGTGACCATTAGGGACAATGCTATGGCTATTGGAATACTCGGCCGCAAGGTCGGGATGACGCAAATTTACGACGAAAGCGGCAAGGTGATCCCGGTGACGGTCATTCAGGCCGGGCCCTGTCATGTTCTGCAGCTTAAGACCCTGGAACGCGACGGCTACGAAGCCGTGCAGCTGGGGTATCTGGATAAGCCCCGTCGTCTGGCCAGCCGTAGCGAGCGTGGTCACGTCGCCAGCAAGATGGATAGCAAGCGCGCTCGGAGCCGGGCGGCCGCCGGTGTCGAGGCGCCTCCCAAGGCGGGCTGTGAGCCCAAGCGCTTCATCCGCGAATTGCGCGGTTCTATCGAGGGCTACGAAGTCGGCCAGGAAGTCACGGTCGGCGTCTTTGAGAACGTCAAGGCCGTTGACGTGACCGCCACCAGCAAGGGTCGCGGTTACTCGGGTGCCATGCGTCGGCACAACTTCAAGGGCCAGCGGGCTTCGCACGGTGTGAAGAAGGTGCACCGCCACGTCGGTGGTACCGGTAGCTCGGCGTTCCCCAGCCGTACCTTCAAGGGCCTGCGGATGGCCGGTCAGTACGGCAATGCCCGCTGCACCATTCGCAATCTGCAGATCGCCGGCGTCGACGTTGAGAACCAGTTGTTGCTGGTCCGCGGCGGTGTGCCGGGCCCCAACGGCGGGTTCGTCGTCGTGCGGGAAACGAACAAGCTGGGCTAGTGGCCCTGGAAACGCATTACGCAGCCGGCGGCAACGCGGGCAACTGAAAGCGCTTTGTCAACAGCCTCGGTAAAGCCATGGTCAGTTTGAAGATATACAACCGCAGCGGCGACGAGGTCGGCACCTACGAGATCGACCCGGCCGAAATCGCCCCGCGGATCAGCAAGCAACTGTTGCACGATGCCGTCGTGATGTACCAGGCCAACCTGCGTCAGGGTTCGGCCAAGACCAAGTCGCGCGGCGAGGTGGCCGGGTCCACCCGCAAGATGTACCGTCAGAAAGGTACCGGTAACGCCCGTGCGGGTTCGCGCCGCAGCGGTGTCCGTCGCGGCGGTGGTCACATTCACGCTCGCAAGCCTCGCGACTGGTCGTACCGTCTGCCCCGCAAGGCCTTGCAGTTGGCTACGCGGATGGCGGTGGCGTCGAAGGTTCAGAGCGGTGCCGTGGTGCTGATCGACGACCTGAGCTTCGAGGAGCCGTCGACCAAGACGATGGCCGGCATCCTCAAGGCGCTGAAGCTGGCCGATTCGTCGCTGCTGATCACGACGGCCTCGCTCGACGCCAACGTGTACAAGTCGGCGCGGAACATCGCCAAGGTGGCCGTCTCGCCGGTGGCCGAGCTGAACGCCCTGAGCGTGCTCAAGCCTCGCCGGCTGCTGATGACCAAGGCGGCCATGGATGCCTTCCGCGAACGGATCAAGGCGCAGGCCAAGGCGCCGGCGACCGCCTGAGTCGGGCAGGTTGCAGTCGCGAAAGAAAGTCGCCAGGTGGGTTCTGCGGCCAGTGGCCAGGCCCCGGGGATTGAGAAGTTACGACGATGAGCAATACACAACAGCAACGCCGTCCAGGCGCAAAGCTTGAGCCGCATCAGGTGCTGCTCCGCCCGTTGGTGACGGAAAAGGGGATGCACCGCTCGGAGCGGCACAACGCCTACGCCTTCGAGATCAACACGTTGGCCACCAAGGACGACGTCCGCCGGGCAGTCGAAGAGCTGTTCAACGTGCGGGTGGTCCGGGTCAACACGCAGAACCGCCGCGGCAAGCCCCGCCGGTCGCGTTTCCGCCAGGGTGTGACCCGCGACTGGAAGAAGGCCATTGTCACGCTGCACGAAGAAGATCGGATCGACTTCTTCTAATCGGCCGTAACTTTGCCGCCGCGGTTTGAGTCGGGCGCGCCCAAGAGGCGAACGCCCGCCGCAGCCAGCCAGGTCGGCAAACCCTTGCGACCCCTGCCGAACAGATACGAATCAACACCGAAGAAAGACCAGAGCCATGGGCATCAGGCGATACAACCCGACGACCGCTGGCCGGCGTGGCGCGAGTGTCAGCGACTTTGCCGAGCTGACCAAGGGCGCGCAACCCGAGAAGTCGCTGCTGCGTCCCAAGAAGCGGACCGGTGGCCGCAACAACCAGGGCAAGATCACGGCCCGGCATCGCGGCGGCGGTCACAAGCGGATGTACCGGTTGATCGACTTCCGGCGCACCAAGGACGGCATCCCGGCCAAGGTGGCATCGATCCAGTACGATCCCAACCGCAGCGCCCGCATCGCTCTGCTGCACTACGCCGACGGCGAAAAGCGGTACATCCTGGCGCCCGAAGGCCTGAAGCAGGGCGATACGGTGATGTCCGGCCCGCAGGCGCCGCCCACCGTGGGCAACTGCCTGCCGATGGCCAACATCCCGCTGGGCTCGCCGATTCACAATATCGAGATGCAGCCCGGCAAGGGCGGGGCCCTGTGTCGCGCAGCTGGTGTCGCCGCGACCCTGGCTGCCCGCGATGCCGACTGGGTGCAGATCACCCTGCCCAGCGGGGAAATCCGCCGTGTCCCGGCGGCCTGCCGGGCCACGATCGGCCAGCTTGGCAACGCCGAGCACATGAACGTGCAGTTGGGCAAAGCCGGCCGCAAGCGGTGGCTGGGCCGTCGCCCGCACGTCCGCGGTACCGCGATGAACCCGATCGACCACCCGCACGGTGGTGGTGAAGGTCGTACCAAGGGTGGTCGCCACCCGGTGAGCCCCACCGGCAAGAGCGCCAAGGGCGGCAGCACCCGCAATCGGCGCAAGCCGTCGAATGCCGCGATCGTGCGTCGTCGTCGCTCGCGTCGCTACGGCTTGCTGAAGTTGCACCAGTAACACAACGGAGCTTCGGCCGCGGCCGGGGCGAACAACGAGGTTCGGCCAAACTCAAACAGCGGTGGTTCGGCCGGTCCTGGCAAGGTTTCGAATTTCACGGTTCAAGCTAGAGAGCTTCCGCACGCGGGAGTGAACGCGATATGGGACGTTCGCTGAAGAAAGGCCCGTACGTCGATCCTAAGCTCTACCTCAAGGTGGAGCGGCAGAACGAGGCCGGCACCAAAGAAGCCATCAAGACCTGGGCTCGGGCCTGCACCATCATTCCGGAGTTCGTGGGCCATACCTTCATGGTTCACAACGGCAAGCAGCACGTGAAGGTCTACGTGACTGAGGAAATGGTGGGCCACAAGCTCGGCGAGTTCGCTCCGACGCGGACGTTCCGCGGCCACGGCGGTAAGGGCGGCAAGAAGTAACAGCAGATAGGGTTCGGCCCAGGCTAGCCGCAACAACTGACCCGCGGCAGCCAGGTCGCCACCGGTAGCGTCAACCGTCCCGGAAGGCGAGGGCCGGCGAGGAGATCACAGTCCGATGGCATACCATGCAACTCACCGCTTCGCTCGGATCAGCGCCCGCAAGGTGCGGCCGTTGGCCGACCTGATCCGGGGCAAGCGTGTCGACGAGGCGCTGTCGATTCTGGAGTTCCAGCCGCACCGCGGTGCTCGCATGCTGGAGAAGGTGCTTCGCAGCGCGATTGCGAACGCCGAGGACCAGCGCTCGGGCAACATTTCGCGGCTGGTGGTGACCGACTGCCGCGTGGACGGCGGCCCGATGTTCAAGCGCATCCGGCCGCGGGCCCGTGGTATGGCGTTCATGATCAAGAAGCGCACCAGCCACATTCGCGTGGCGGTGGATCATCCGGCCCGGTAGGCAGGGCGGCGGCAGCGGCCGCGGCCTTGGACGTTGAGAACATTGACACGAGGTGAACGCACCCCAGCGGCTGATTCCTCCCCGGCACAGGCGTAGCCGTTCAGGGAACCGCAGGCGTCGCCAGGTTTTCAAGCTCTGAGAGCAGCGACTATGGGTCAAAAAGTTAATCCCATCGGCTTCCGCATCGGCATCATGACGGGCTGGAAAAGCCGCTGGTACGCCTCGAAGCAGGAGTTCGCCGAACTGCTGGTCGAGGACCAGAAGATCCGCAACTACATCAAGAACAAGAAGGACGCCCAGGGCCGCGTTAAGTATCCGGCGATCGACAAGATCGAGATCGAACGCACCCGCGACGAGGTGAAGGTCATCCTCTTCTCGGCCCGGCCCGGCATTATTATCGGCCGCAAGGGTCAGGAAGTGGAACTGCTTCAGGAGGAGCTCCAGAACCTGGTTGGGCGGCGGATCAACATCAAGATCGAAGAAATCACCAAGGCCGAGCTGCACGCTCAGCTGGTGGCCGAGGAAATCGCGGAACAGCTTTCGCGTCGGGCGAGCTTCCGCCGCACCATGAAGCGGGCGATGGAAGCGACCATGGACGCGGGAGCCAAGGGGATCAAGATCCAGCTCTCCGGACGGCTGGGTGGGGCCGAAATGGCCCGCTGCGAAAAGCAGATCGCCGGCTCGATTCCACTGTCGACCTTGCGTGCCAAGATCGACTACGGCTTCACGGAAGCCAAGACCGCGCAGGGACACATAGGCGTCCAGGTGTGGATCAACCAAGGCATGTACTTCGAGGACAACAACGATGGCGTTGATGCCCAAACGGGTCAAGCACCGAAAGGCCCAAAGAGGACGTATAAGAGGTAACGCCACGCGCGGCAACCGGGTGGTCTTCGGGCAGTTCGGCCTGCAAGCGACCCAAGGTGGCTGGATCAGCGCGGCAACGATCGAGGCCGGCCGTATCGCGGCACAGCAGTACCTGCGCGGCGAAGGTCGTCTCTACATCCGGGTGTTCCCGCACAAGCCCATTACGTCGATTCCGTTGGAAACGCGTATGGGTAAAGGTAAGGGTGAACCCGAGTACTGGGCGGCCGTGGTGCGTCCCGGTACCATCCTGTACGAAATCGGCGGCGTGAACGAAGACATGGCGAAGATCTGCTTCGCCCGTCTGGCGCACAAGATGCCGGTTCGCGTGCAGTTGGTGAAGCGCCACGCCGGGACCTAACGCACCGTCGGTGCTGACCGCGCGCCAGCGCTACGGGCAGGCAGGTTCAAGCGAGCCCAGGCCAAGAGAACAGATACGCCTTTAGCGGCCGGGCGGCCGCGGGGCAAGAGAAGGTAAGCAAGCGATGAAAGCCAAAGAACTTCGCGAGATGAGCGACGAGCAGCTTGCCGAGACGCTGAAAGAGGCTGTCCGCACGCTGTTCCGGCTCCGGATCCGCTCGCAGACCGAGCGGCTCGACGCTCCCAGCAACCTGTTGAAACAACGCCGCCTGATCGCCCGGATCAAGACGATCCAGACCGAGCGGTTGATGGCTAAGAATGTACCCGCCAAGGCGGCATCGGCGCAGGCCGCTACGGCCGGAAAGGCAGCGGAGTAACCCATGCCCAAGCGAGTATTTATCGGAGTTGTCACCAGCGACAAGGCGTCCAAGACGCGGCGGGTCGAGATCAATCGCCTGGTGCAGCACCCCGTTTACGGCAAGTACATCCGCCGCAAGACGGTGTGCCACGTGCACGACGAGAACAACGAGTCGCGCCAAGGCGACACGGTCGAGATCATCGAGTGCCCGCCCCGGTCGCGCACCAAGCGGTGGGAGCTGGTGCGGGTCGTGGCCCGCAGCACCGAAGTGGACCTGCACGCTCTGCGTGAGAAGACCGAGAACGGCGGCGACGCCGCGGCCGGTTCGCAGGGGTAGTGGCTGGTAAGCACGAGGGCCGGTCTTCGGCGAGGCCGCGTCTTGCACGCGGCAAGTGGTGGTAGGTGGTAAGTCAGTAGCAGTAAGTCAAGCGACGGCGGCCGGATTTTCGGCCGGCAGAGGGCGTATCGATGATCCAGATGCAAACGCGGTTGAATGTGGCGGACAACACCGGCGCCAAAGAAGTGATGTGCATCAAGGTGTTGGGCGGCACGCACCGGCGGACGGCTGGTTTGGGCGACGTGATCGTCTGCAGCGTCAAGAGCGTGATCCCCGGCAGCGACATCAAGAAGGGTGCCGTGGTGCGGGGCGTGATCGTGCGGTGCAAGCAGCCCACGCGGCGCCCGGACGGCAGCTACGTCCGCTTCGACAGCAATGCCCTGGTGCTGATCGACAAGGACCAGAACCCGCGCGGCACCCGCATCTTCGGCGCGGTGGCCCGCGAGCTGCGTGACCGTCACTTTTTGAAAATCGTCAGCCTGGCCGACGAAGTGGTCTGAGGCGGCACGGCGGCAGCGGTCGGCAGCCAAGAGAACAAGCGGAACACGAAACACGGAACGCAGTCATGTTGATTCGCACTGACGACATCGTCGAAGTGATCACGGGCGATGATCGCGGAACGCGCGGTAAGGTGCTCCGCGTGATCCCCAAGAAGAACAAGGTCGTGGTCGAGGGCGTCAACCTGGTTTACAAGCACATGCGCCGCACCCAGCGCAACCCGCAAGGCGGACGGCTCTCCAAGGAGATGCCGATCAGCGTATCCAACGTGATGCTGATCGACCCCAAGACCAACCAGCCCACCCGCGTCGGCGTCCGGTACCTGGAAGACGGCACCAAGGAGCGCTATGCTAAGCGGTCCGGCGCCAGTCTGGGTGTGATTGGCCCGGCCAAGAAGGCACACGCCCAGGGCTAGGCGAGCAATTTACCCGCGGCGGCGGGCGGCTGGCGGCCCGCAGGGCATAACGGTTCCACGAGACACATAACGTAGGCAGCATTACCAAGGCGTTGAATCATGGCGAAGAATGCCGCGGCAACCGCGGAGAAACCTGCCGTCAAGCCCCGGCTGCAGGTGAAATACGAGCAGGAAATCCTGCCCAAGCTCAAGAAGGAGTTGGGGCGGGATAACCGGCTCGCGCTGCCCCGGTTGCAGAAGATTGTCATCAACATGGGCGTCGGTTCGGCCATCACCGAGAAGAAGCATCTCGAGGAAGCCGTGCTGGCGCTGACCCAGATCAGCGGCCAGAAGCCGTCGGTCACGCGGGCTCGCAAGTCGATCGCCGGCTTCCGGCTCCGCGAGGGGATGGCGATCGGCTGCCGGGTGACGCTGCGGGCTGCCCGCATGTACGAATTCCTCGACCGGCTGATTTCGCTGGCTTTGCCTCGGGTGCGCGACTTCCGCGGTTTGAACCCCAAGGGGTTCGACGGGAACGGCAACTACAGCCTGGGCCTGAGCGAGCAGTTGGTGTTTCCGGAGTTGAACCCGGACAAGTTCACCCGTACCCAGGGGATGAACATCACGCTGGTGATCAGCGGCAGCAGCGACGACGAGTCGCGGCTGTTGCTGCGTGAGTTCGGGATGCCGTTCCGGGCCAGCTAACGGGGACGTTTCGATCCGCGCAGCTCCTCGTTGTGCGGCGTGAATCGTGTCACACTGAGAGCATTCAGCCAATGGCAAGCAAGTCGAAAATCGCCAAGGCGGCCCGCCCGCCCAAGTTTTCCACCCGGCGCGAAACGCGCTGCAAGTTGTGCGGTCGGCCGCGGGGTGTGTACCGCAAGTTCGGGATCTGCCGGATCTGCTTCCGGAAGTTGGCCGACCAGGGTTTGATTCCAGGTGTCAAGAAAGCGAGCTGGTAGGGGGTTCCCTGTAATATGATGACTGACCCCATCGCCGATATGTTGACCCGCATCCGGAATGCCGTGCGGATCGAACGGCCCGAGGTGGAACTGCCGGCCTCCAAGGTCAAGAAGGGCCTGGCCGATGTCCTCAAGCGCGAGGGCTACATCTGGGACTGGGAAGAAGTGGAGGCCAAGCCGGCCAACCAGTTGCGGTTGTACCTGAAATACGGACCCAATGGCGAAAAGGTGATCCGCCACATCAAGCGGGTCAGCCGGCCGGGCCGGAGGATTTATCGCGGCGTCGCCGAGTTGAAGCCGGTGCTCAATGGTCTGGGCATCTCGGTCGTGAGCACCAGCCGGGGCGTGATGAGTGATCGCGAAGCCCGCCAGGGCAAGCTTGGCGGTGAGGTCTTGTGCGAAATTTGGTAGTTCGGCGGCGGGCTGCCTAGAGCCTGCCCCCAATTGTCGGAAGCATTAACGATGTCGCGAATCGGGAAGAAGCCGGTACCCGTCCCCGCCGGGGTCAAGGTGCAACTGGCCGACCACAAGATCCAAGTCGAAGGCCCCAAGGGTAAGCTGGAATGGGCCTTCCCGGCTTCGATCACGGTCGAGCACGATCAGGAAAAGAACGAAATCCGCGTCAGCCGGCCCGACGACACCCGCAGCAACCGTGCGCTGCACGGCCTCACCCGCGCGCTGATCAACAACATGATGGTCGGCGTCACCCAGGGTTACGAGAAGCGGTTGGAGATCGTCGGCGTGGGCTACCTGGCGGCGGTGCAGGGCAACATCCTGCAGCTGCGCGTCGGCTTCGCCAACGAAATCCACAAGAAGATCCCCAGCGATCTGAAGGTCACCTGCCCGGACCAGACCCACATCGTCATCCAGGGCCTGGACAAGCAGCGTGTGACCCAGTTCGCCGCCGAAGTGCGGGCCGTCCGCAAGCCGGAGCCTTACAAGGGTAAAGGCATCCGGTACGAGGGTGAGGTCGTCCGCCGCAAGGCCGGCAAGGCGATGACCAAGTAACGCACGGCGTGGGGGAACCTCTGGCCGAGAGGGCGTTGACGCAGGCCGCGTGACCCAGCGGCGGCCGCGGGATAGCTCGGCCGGCAAGATGGGCAGAAAAGAACAGCAACCTAAGCGAAACAGCGTGTAAGGGCTGCCGCAGGCGGCGAGGCAAATGGGGCCTCTCCGGCCGGGTCGGACAGCAGAGTGAAGGGATAAGTTGCCGTGAATCACGAGAAGGCGGTTGGCAGGCAGCGCAAGCGGCGGACCTACCGGGTGCGGAACAAGATCCGTGGAACCAGTACGCGGCCGCGGCTGAGTGTCTTTCGCAGCCATAAGCACATTTATGCCCAGGTGATCGACGACCTGGCCGGCCGCACGTTGGTTTCGGCGAACAGTCGGGACAAGGATTTGGGCCTCAACGGCTACGGCGGCAACAAGGAGGCGGCGGCCGTCGTGGGCAAGGCGATTGCCGAGCGGGCGTTGGCTGCCGGCATTTCCGAGGTGGCCTTCGATCGCGGCGGCTACAAGTACCATGGCCGCGTGGCGACGCTGGCTGATGCGGCGCGCGAGGCTGGCTTGAAGTTTTAACGTGGCACCGCCACAACCTAAGTATCAGGCTTCCGCCCGGCAGCGGGGCGGCGGCAGACAACACAAACGCTCCGGGCCCTGGCTGCTCGGCTTCTCCCCTGGCCGGTCCGGCTGGTGAACCGGCCTGGTGGCTGCGAGGCAGCCCGCCTGGTCAGTGCGGCATTTGCGAAAAGCGAAGGAGTTTACGTGGCGACAGCAGAGTCAACACGCGGCGAGCTGATCGACAAAGTCGTGAAGATCCGCCGGTGCGCCGCCGTGGTCAAGGGCGGCCGGCGCTTCAGCTTTACGGCCATGGTTGTCGTCGGGAACGGCGAGGGCCGCGTGGGCTGGGGTTACGGCAAGGCGAACGAAGTTCCGCCCAGCGTCGAGAAGGCCGTCAAAGACGCGACCCGCAACATGATTTTCGTGCCCCGGCAGGGCACGACGATCCCGCACACCGTCGTGGGGCGGTTCGGCGCGGCTCGGGTGATCCTGATCCCCGCCGCTCCCGGTACCGGTGTGATCGCGGGCGCCAGCGTCCGCGCGGTTTGCGAAGCTGCCGGCATTCACGACATTCTGACCAAGAGCTACGGCAGCACGAACCCCATTAACCTCGTGAAGGCCACCATTAACGCCTTCGAATCTCTCCGCACGCCCGAAGAGGTGGCCCGGCTGCGAGGAGTCGAACTATGAACCTGAACGAAGTTCACCAGGGCATTCAAGCAAACAAGAAACGCCGCCGCATCGGCCGCGGCCCGGGCTCGGGCCACGGTAAGACGGCCGCCCGCGGTCATAAGGGCGCCCAGTCGCGCGCCGGTTACAGCACGCACCCGGCCTTCGAAGGCGGTCAGATGCCGCTGGCTCGCCGCATTCCCAAACGCGGTTTTAACAACCGCTGGGCCAAGACGGTGTGCGTGGTCAACGTGGCTGATCTGAACGACGCCTTCCAGGATGGCGATGAGGTCAACCTGGAGACGCTCCGCGGCCAGAATCTGGCCAAGGGCGTGTTCGACGTCCTCAAGATCCTGGGCGATGGCGAACTGAACAAGAAGCTCAAGGTCACGGCGCATCGCTTCAGCAAGTCGGCCGAGGAGAAGATCCGCCAGGCCGGCGGCGAAGTGGTGGTGTTGCCCGGACCCAAGAAATTCGTCAAACCTAAAAAGCAGAAAGCCGCCAAGTAGGCGTTCGGCACCGCGCCGTTCTCCAGCATCCGCCTCCAGCGCGCCGCGGGCGATGTGGGTGCGGCACGTTCCGCCGATATCGCCGGTTACGCTCGGCCAGCTTGACCCCACGGAACGGGGCCAACGCGCTGTTCATCTATTTTGAGGACGGATCGAGCCATGTTGCAGAAGTTGCGCGATGTCTTCACGGTGCCGGAACTGCGGCAGAAAATCCTGCTGACGCTGCTGTTCCTGGCCATCTACCGCGTTGGCTGGCACATCCCGCTGCCCGTTGTCGATCTGAGCAAGACGTTCTTCGGGCAGGCGGTGGGCGAAGGCGGCGACTCGCTGCAAGGCGCAGGCACCTTTGGCGGCTTCATCGAACAGGTGTCGCTGTTCAGTGCGAGCCAGTTGAGCCAGGCCACGATCTTCGGGCTTGGTATCATGCCGTACATTTCGGCCTCAATTATCTTCCAGCTGTTGGCCAGCGTTTGGGGACCGCTCGAACGCTTGCAGAAGGAAGGTGAGAGCGGCCGTCGCAAAATCAACGAATACACCCGGTACGCCACGGTCGCCATCTGCATCGTGCAAAGCTGGATGTATATCCGGTACATGCAGAACATCCGGCCGGAGTTCGCCGTCAACCCCAGCGCTCAGGCGCTGGAGCTGACGTTCGGCTGGACGCTCGTGTGCGTGCTGACCATGACCTGCGGAACCGTGTTCCTGATGTGGCTGGGCGAGCAGATCGACCAGTTCGGCATCGGCAACGGCATCAGCCTGCTCATCATGGCGGGCATCCTGGCCCAGCTTCCCAACTCGCTGCTGCGTGAGCTGCGGCCGGTCTGGGAGGAAGGCCTGCAGCTGGGGGCCAACGCAGAGCGGCTGGTCGTGCTGGCCGTGCTGTTCGTGGCGGTGGTGGCCGGCGTGGTCTTCATGTACCAGGGCCAGCGCCGCATCACCACGCAGAGCGCCAAGCACGTTCGCGGCCGGCGGGTGTACGGCGGTACCCGGCAGTATCTGCCGCTGCGGGTGAATCAGGCCGGCGTGATGCCGATCATTTTCGCCAGCAGCTTGCTGCTGTTTCCCTCGATGATTTTCCAGTGGGCGGGTTGGTATGAACTGGCGGCCTCGTTCCAGCGGGGTGCGTCGTTCATCTACAACGTCTGCTACGTGCTGTTGATTTACTTCTTCTGCTACTTCTGGACGGCCATCACCTTCAATCCGAAGGACATGGCCAACAACCTGAAGGACTTTGGCAGCTTCATCCCGGGTTACCGGCCCGGCAAGCGCACGGCCGATTACCTGGAAAAAGTAATGGTGCGGATCACCTACGTGGGCGCGGGCTTTTTGGCCCTGGTGGCGATCATCCCGACGATCGTCTCCAGCTCGATGGGCGTCGACATGACCACGGCCAGCTTCTACGGCGGCACGGGTCTGCTGATCGCCGTGAGCGTGGCCTTCGACCTAGTACAGAAGATCGACAGCCACCTGGTGATGCGCAACTACAAGGGCTTGCTCGAGGGCTAGTCGCCAGGGTGGCGCTTCGGGCTGGCTCGGCAACCGCAAAGTTTGCAGCACTGCGACAACCAAAAGCAGCATAAGATGAGGAAAAAGGGGCGCAGGCCGGGTGGAGCGGCGGCGTCTGGGCCCCTTTTCATTTGGTTGGCGCAAAGGTAAATTAAGTAATTTCCAACTTGGTACGGTCCCATGAAAGTTCGAGCCAGCGTCAAGCGCATTTGCGATAAGTGTAAGATCGTGAAGCGGCGGGGAGTGGTCCACGTGATCTGCTCCAATCCGCGTCATAAGCAGCGGCAGGGTTAAGCCGGAGTCGGTCGTGAGGACCATCCGCGGGAGTTATAGAGAGTAACCACACATGCCTCGTCTTCTCGGTGTCGACATCCCCAATGAACGTCCCACGTGGGTTTCGTTGACCTACCTGTATGGGATTGGTCCGTACCTGGCGCGGGAAATCTGCCGTAAGGCTGACGTCGATCCGCTGCGTCGGGCCAAGGACCTGTCCGAGGCGGAGGTTGCCCGGATCGCGGCCCTGCTCGACAACGAATACACGGTCGAAGGTCAGTTGCGGCGGCAGGTGGCGCAGAACATTGCCCGGCTCCGCGATATCGGCTGCTACCGCGGCCTGCGGCATCGGCGAGGCCTGCCCGTGCGGGGACAGCGCACCCGGACCAACGCTCGTACCCGCAAGGGTCCGAAGAAGACCGTCGCCGGGAAGAAGGGCGTCAAGGACCTGCGCTAACGGCGGTGACGCCGCGCGGGTTGTGGGCGTGGCCCCGTACCTGCGGTGCCTGCGGGTGCGTTGCGTGATGCGGCGCGCCGGGCACAGCGGTAGCGGCCGCGCGAACGCTGCGGCTTAAGAGCTGCGGTGGCTTAACAGCTGCTGTAGAACGAAGACAGGACCCAAAACAGATCCAGACAGAACACAACACGACAGACTTCGGGAGAAGTTGAAGGTGGCCAAGGCAAAACGTCGCAAGGTCCGCCGGAATGTCACGTTGGGGGTCGCCTACATCAAGGCAACCTTCAACAACACCACGGTGACCATCACGGACAACCGCGGAGATACGCTCTGCTGGGCGAGCGCCGGCACGTGCGGTTTCAAGGGAAGCCGCAAGAGCACGCCGTTTGCCGGCCAATGCGCCGCCCAACAGGCTGCCGAAAAAGCGGCCAAGTTCGGCGTCAAAGAGCTTGAGGTCCGGGTGAAGGGCCCCGGCAGTGGCCGCGAAAGCGCCATCACCGCGCTGGAGTCGGCGGGCATGACGATCAAGTCCATCGAGGACATCACCCCGCTGCCCCACAACGGTTGCCGTCCGCCCAAGAAACGCCGCGTGTAAGAGCACAGCGCACCTGCGGGTGCTGTCGTCACGGCGGGCGTGTCCGCGGAATGAGTGGCCACGCCGGCAGCGGCCGCCCGGCCTGCCGATCGCGGGCACACGGGGCGGCCGGCGGTGATTTGGGCTCGCATCAGGGGCGAGTCCGGCAGTCTTACCAGGGGAACCTGGCCTCGGGCCCAGAGGAACGTGGCCAGGGAGGCATGTGTCGAGGGGTAGCTGGCGTGGCGGCCGGTTGGGGCCGCCTGTGTCGGGCCGCGGGCGGCTGCGGCTTGTGGCCGGCAAGCTCTCGACGATCCTCGGAAATTTCGGCATACTCAGCGTTTGCACTCAAAGGTTCGCCGCCGATTGGCCTGTGCCAGCTCCGTCGCGTGCGGCCTCAGATTTAACCCAGGGGGGTTATCAATGCGTATTCGTTGGCGCGGTTTGGAGCTTCCCAGCAACGTCCAGTGCGATCGATCGACCCTCACGCCCACCTTCGGTCAGTTCACGGCAGAGCCGTTTGAACGCGGCTTCGGCGTCACCATTGGGAACAGCCTGCGGCGGATTTTGCTGTCGAGCATCGAAGGCAGCGCCGTTACCCAGATCAAGGTCCACGGGGCCCAGCACGAGTTCACCACGCTGCCGGGCGTCGTTGAGGACATGACCGACATCATCCTCAACGTCAAGTCGCTGGTCGTGAAGAACCACAGCGACAGCACCAAGGTGATCCGCATCGAGAAGAACACCAAGGGCGTTGTCACCGGTGCCGACGTGCAGACGGATGAGTCGGTCGAGGTGATCAACAAGGACCACGTCATCGCGACCCTCACCGAGGACGTGAGCTTCGTGATGGAGATGGTCGTGGAGAATGGCCGCGGTTACGTGCCGGCCCACGAGCACAGCCCCAACGTGCAGGAGATCGGCATCATCCCGATCGACGCTGTGTTCAGCCCGGTGACCAAGGTCCGCTACGAGATCGAGGAAACCCGCGTCGGCCAGAAGACGAACTACGACCGGCTGATCCTCGACATCCACACCGACGGCTCGATCAGCCCCGAGATGGCCCTGGTCGAAGCGGCCAAGATTCTCCGCAAGCACCTCAACCCGTTCGTGCAGTACAGCGAGATGGGCCCGGCCGTGTACGCCGAGGCTCGGGCGGCTCAGACCCAGTCGGCCGATGCCGATTTGGAGAGCAAGCTCAACATGCCGCTGGCCGAGTTGAACCTGTCGGTTCGGGCCATGAACTGCCTGGAGTCGGAGATGATGACCACGGTGCGCGATCTGGTGTCGCGGACCGAGGATCAACTGCTCGAGGTGCGCAACTTCGGCGAGACGACCCTCAACGAGGTGCGCAGCCGCCTGGCGGACCTGGGCCTGCGGCTCGGCATGCGGGTCAACACGCCCAGCCGCAGCGCGTTCTAACGCGGTGGCGGGACGTGCCGCGGGCGGGAGAAGCCCGCGCAGCAGAGACAAGGTTTTAACAACAATGGGAGCTGCCGGCGGAAGGGTTGCCGGGCGGGCTCCTCAATAGTCGAGGAGCAGCCCTCAGCAAGCGGTTGTTCCCCAGCCATTCGGAAGATCGGAACCATGCGTCACCGAAAGCGCGGTCGCAAGCTGGGTCGCGGTCCCAGCCACCAGCGGGCATTGTTGCGGAACCTGGCCAGTGCCCTGTTTCTCACCGAGCGCGATGCCGAGTTCGATGACAACGCGCCCAAGGTCAAGGGCCGGATCATCACCACGCTGGCCAAGGCCAAGGAAGTGCGCCCGCTGGTCGAGCGTTGCATCACCATCGCCATCAAGGGCCTCAAGGCGGAGAAGGAAGCCGAGCAGTACGCCACCACCGCCGAGCGGGGCTCCAGCGAGTGGAAGGCTTGGCGCGAGAGCGAGCAGTGGCAGAAATGGAACGCCGCGATCGCTCCTGCCGTGTATGCTCGCCGCCGCGTGCTGCAACTGATCGGCGACAAGCAGGCCGTGCGCGTGCTGTTCGACGAAGTGGCCGAGCGGTTCCAGGATCGCCCCGGCGGATACACCCGGATCGTGCGGCTGGCCAAGCCGCGGCTGGGCGATGCCGGCGAGCGGGCCATCCTGGAGTTCGTCGGTGTCCGCGATCGCGTGCAGGCCCGGGCCGAGGCTCCCTCGTTCGAAAGCGATGAGCCGCAGGGCGAGCCCGTGACTGCCGGCGAAGGTGCCGAGGCCAAGAGCGAGGCTTGATCGGCCACGCCCGGTTTGGCGCTTAGCCCCGCGTGAGGAAGGAACCCGTGGGCGGCTCACCATCCGTTTCCGGCTTCAACTTCACGGCCCACATGGAGGCATTGTGCCGCCATGCGGTCAAACACGTGGAGCCGTTGGCCCATGTGGACATGGACGCGGTGGCGGTCACGTACCGCCAGACACGCAAGGCCGTGATGCACGGGCTGCAGGCCTGCCTCACGCCGCTGCGGTTTGAGAACGGCGCCCGCGAGATAGTGCGCGGGCGTTATCGCTGGACGATGCCGCGGATCATTGGCCCCTCGGGCCAGGAACTGCTGTACATCCTCAGCTTCTACTTGCCGCGGTTTCTCGACCGCACATTCCGAGACAAGCTCGTGACGATCTTCCACGAGCTATGGCATATCAGCCCGGCCTTCGATGGCGACCTGCGACGCCACGAAGGCCGCTGCTATATGCACAGCGCGCGTCAGGCGGATTTCGACGCCCAGGCCGAAGCTTTGGCCGACGAGTGGCTCGCTTCACGCCCGCCCGTGGAACTGTACGAGTTTTTGAAGCTCAACTTCCGCGAGCTGTCGGCCGCCTACGGCGGCGTGTATGGGCAGAAGGCGGCCGTGCCCAAGATGGTGCCCCTGCCCCGCTAGGTCGCAAAACGGTCAGTGCTGCTGGACCGATTGCAGTAGCGCCGCCAGCTCCGGCGATAACTGCGGCGCCGGCGGCTGCTCATAGAGCCGGCGAATGAAGTTGCGGTGCCACCGGCTCGGCGCGTGCGGCACCCAGCCATGCCGAGCCATCAGGCGCTCGGTCAGGCGGACGTTGGCCGCGTCGCAGAGTAAGGCTTCGCAACCTTTCAGTCGGGCGAGCTCGTCCAAGAGTCGCAGGGCCGCGTGCAGCGTGGCCAACCGCACCTGCGGCGTGGCGACCAGAAACTTTACCGCCAGAAACTGCGGATACCGCCGCGGCTGGTTGAAGTAGATCCAGCAGCGGTCGCCCGGTGCGTTTCTCCGCCGCCAGCCCTGCCAGGCGGTGAACTCTTCGATGGCAAACAGCGTGGGCCATGGCCGAAAGCGCAGCCGCGCCAACTGCCCATCGGCCACCTCCAGCACGCCGTACCGCCGGCGGCGCACTACGGCGGCTTGGGCAGCCAGATCGGTGACGGTTTCAAACCAGGGCATCGCCATTCCTTTCACGCGGTTGTGTTGCAGCAGGTGCCGCAGGCTCCCCCCCTGCTCTGTTGCAAAATTACCTCACAAAGCGGTGCCCCAAGGCTTGGCCGCGTGCGTGCCTGCCTGCCCACGCTGCGAAAGCCGGGCCGCGTATGCCCTTACTTCCGATAGAACCGGCTCAACTGTGACGGGTAGCGGTTAGTAACGCCGGCTTTGTGAGTCCCGTGCCACAGTTCTGTGAACCATGTGCCTTATTGCGGGGGCCACAGGCTGGGCCAGTGTGAGCCAACAGGCCGGGTGCCACGGCGCCGCGAGCCGTGCTTTCTTGGTTGCCCCTGATTCGGCTGCGGCGGTTGACGATCCTCGGCACACTTCTTCACGGTCGGCGCGCCGCGCTTCGCAAACCGGCATCGCAATCGCAGGGCCTCCGGAGATAGCCGCAGACCTGGGCCGGATTTGCCCTGGTGTGCTATTCTGACGGGACAGTGCGGTCCCCGCGCGCCGCTGGTGGCCGGGGTCGTGCAAGACGGATGGCCCCCTGGTCTGCGTTGATGTTTGCCGCCGTTTGCTGGAGACGACATGCAGCGACCCGCCGAAGCCGACGATCAGCCCCGGGAGGCCCCGGGCGGCGCGGAGGGGACTTCGTCGCCGCACACGCCGGACAACCAGCCGCCGCGGCAGTTAGCGAACCAGCAGCCTGACCTTGAGGCAGCCAACGCCCGCGCGGCCTCGCCTCACAGCAGTACCTGTGCTCCGCACAATGACCTGGGCAGGAAAGCCTGCGAAGGCACCACGGCTCCGTCGCCAAGCCATCACGTTGCAGCGGAACCACCCGCCGCGTCATCCGAGCCTTCGTCAGCTGCTGCGGAGCCGGCCGAACCACCATCGGCGGATGCTCCCAAGCCTGCGGAGCCGGCCTCTGCCCCGCCGGCGTTAAGCCCGCCGCCCGCCACGCGGCCCGCGATTCATTACGACGGCGCGTATTACGAGCCGGCGCATGTCGGCTCGCCTCGGGAGCCGCAACCGCCGCCGTCGCACTCGTGGACGGTGCCGGGCGACTGGGGCCAGGCACCTCACCAGGATGCGCGGCCCCAGGCTGCTCGCCCTGAAGGCGTACACGCTTCCGACGGTTATCCTCAAGTTGCCCGCCCTGTGCGGCCACGTCGCCGGGGCTGGAAGCTGCCGGTCGCCTTGTTCCTGCTGACCTGTTTGAGCACGTTTTGGGCAGGCGCGGCCGGCGAGTACGTCCTGGCCATCTTTGGCGGTTTGCCGACCATTGCCCGGGTGCTGGCCGTCCACTGGCAGGATGGGCTCATCTACATGATCACGGTGCTGGCGATTCTGCTGGCGCATGAGATGGGCCACTTCCTGCTCACGCTGCGGTACGGCATTCCCGCCAGCTACCCGCTGTTCATTCCCATGCCGCTCACACCGATCGGCACCATGGGAGCGGTGATCGCCATGCAAGGCTCGCAGGCCGACCGCAAGCAGTTGTTCGATATCGGCATTGCCGGGCCATTGGCCGGGCTGGTGGTCGCCATCCCGGTGGTGGTGATCGGCATTCTCCAGGCCCCGGCCAAGCTGGCTCCCACGGTGGTCACCTATCACAACCCGCTGGGCATGGAACTGCTGATCGCATGGCTCCGGCCGGGCGTTGGGCCCTACGGCGTGCAGATGACGCCGCTCTTGATGGCCGGCTGGGTGGGGCTGCTGGTCACGGGCCTCAACATGCTGCCGGTGAGCCAACTGGATGGAGGACACGTGGCCTATGCCTTGCTCGGCCGGCGGGCTCACGTCGTCGCCAAACTGCTGGTGGCGGCGGCCGCGATCTATGTGGTGGTGACCGGCAACTACGGCTGGGTGGTGATGCTGCTGTTGGTCCTGCTGATCGGCGTTTCGCACCCCCCGACGCGCAACGACCGCGTCCCCTTGGGGCTAGGGCGGAAGATCCTGGGCTATGCTTCGCTGTTGATCCCCGTGCTGTGTTTCCCGCTGCGGGTGATCACCGTCGATGAATCGCTGCTGCGGTTCGCCTGGGGCGGGTAGAGCCGCTGCGGCGGTTGTCAGCGCGGCCACCTTGCGATAGGCTCGGTCGTCCCGTGCCGCGGCACGGTTCGCCACATTGCCCACGCCCGGCCCGCCCACGCGGCGTACAATGGAAACGTGCGGCGGCGTTTTGGGCATCTGGATTGCGGGCAGAGTGCTTCCTGCCGTGGCGGCTTGCTCCCGGCGGCGCTCGCCGTCTTTTTCCCTCCTGGTACGCGCGTCGGTACAGTCGCTGGTCCCTCCGGTTTCCGTTGCTTCCGATTGCAGCAGCCATGACCAATACCCTCTACCTGCCCGAGCTCCGCGAAATGCTGGCCGAAAACAACACGGCCGAGCTGAAGGAGTTCTGCACGGCGCTGCATCCGGCTCGTACCGCCGAGTTCATGGAGGGGCTCACCGCCGAAGAAACCTGGCAGGTGCTGCTCAACGCCGATCTGAACACGCGGGTAGAGATCTTTGAGTACGTCGCCCGCGAGAAGCAGATCGAGATCATCAGCACGGCCGACCGCAGCCAGGTGGCCGAACTGCTCACCGCGATGCCCACCGACGAGTGCGTCGACCTGCTCAACCACGTCGACCCGGCATTGGTGAGCGAGCTGCTGCGGCTGATTCCCACCGCCCAGCGGCGCGACATTCTCCGCCTGCGCGAGTTCGACGAAGACACCGCGGGCGCCTTGATGACCACCGAGTTCGCCCGCATCCACGAAACGGCCACCGCCCGCGAGGCCCTCGATGCCGTGGTCAAGCAGGCCGAAAAGCTCGAAACCATCTACTACGTGTACGTGGTGGACGACGAGGACCACCTGCGGGGGATCGTTTCTGCCCGGCAGTTGCTTTCGGCCATGGGCAAGGGCAACGTCACCGTGGGCGACTTGATGGAGCGCGACGTGGTCAGCGTCGAAGTCGACGACGACCGCGAAACCGTCGGCCACCGCTTCGCCGACTTCGACCTGTTGGCCCTGCCGGTGGTCGATCACGAACACCGCATGCTGGGCATCATCACCCACGACGACGCTCTGGATGCCATCCGCGAAGCCGCCACCGAGGACGCGCATCGCCAGGGTGGTATGAATCCGCTGGAGATGGGCTACCTGGAGGAAGCCCTGGCGCGGCTGGCCTGGAAACGCGGCATCTGGCTGATGATCTTCTTCTTTGGGGCGCTGATCACGGCCTTTGCCCTCCGCGGCCACGAAGACACCCTGGCAACCGTCGCCTGGCTGGTGTTCTTCATCCCGCTGGTGAACTCCAGCGGCGGCAACTCGGGCAACCAGTCGGCCACGCTGGTGATTACGGCCCTGCGCACCGGCGACATCACCATTACCGACTGGCTGCGCGTGGTCCGGCGCGAGCTGGTGATGGGCCTGATGCTCGGCAGCATCCTGGGGATGATCGGCTTTCTGGTCGCGCTGGCGATGACACCATCGATCCAGGGAGCGGCCGTACTGGGAATCACCTTATTGATTGTGGTGATGTGTGGAGCCGTCACCGGCTCCATGCTGCCGCTGTTGTTCCACCGGCTGGGGCTCGATCCGGCCATGATGAGCAACCCGTTCGTGGCTTGTCTGAGCGATCTGATGTCGGTGCTGATCTACATGCAAATCGCCCTGTGGCTGCTGCCCGAAGCCAGCCTGGGCGGCGGTACCCCGTAACACGCGGCGGCTTCGCTACTTGGCCACCACCTTCACGTGCTGCACGTGGTGATCGACCATCCACTGCAGCCAGGCTTCCTGCTCCTCGCTCAACTCGATCTCGGTGGGGTGCTCGCTGTCGAGCGGGCTGACGAGGTAAAAGCAGCCGTCTTCGAGCCACTCTTGGGCTTGGTGCCGGTGAATCCAGTATTCGCCTGGGCCCAGCTTGGGCACGCCTTCTTCATCGGGCGCGGCCATGAAGTACGCGATCTCATGCCGGAACCGATCCGGCATGATGAACGGTTCAAGGCCTTGCTGGTCGAGCGCGTGCACTTCAGTTGCCATGGGCCAATCACTGCGAGGGCAAAAAAAGAACAAAGATCCGCGGGCAGCAGCGGCACTCAATCTTCTACCCGCGGCGCCGAACCGTCAACGCTGCAAAGTAGGGGCCGCTGTGAGGCTGTGAACTTATTCAGCCGTAGGCCGGGGGCTTGCACCCGGCAACTTGAACGGATTCCTTGATTGCGCGTTGGGAGCGGCCGGTTGAACGCGTGCCACGGCTTTGTGAGTCGTGTTTATGGGGCGTCGCTCGCGTTGAAAGCGGTAACGTCGGTGCCCGATCTTTGGTCCGCACAGCGGCCGCTACTTACTCCCCGATGACCTTGACCAGCACGCGTTTGGGCCGACGGCCGTCGAACTCGCCGTAAAAGATCTGTTCCCAGGGGCCAAAGTCCAGCTTGCCTTCGGTGATGGCCACCACCACTTCGCGGCCCATGATCTGCCGCTTCATGTGGGCGTCGGCGTTGTCCTCGCCGGTGCGGTTATGGGCGTAGCGCTGCGGCGACGCGTCAAAGGGGGCCAGCTCCTCCAACCACCGCTTGTAATCCTGGTGCAAGCCCGGTTCGTCGTCGTTGATGAACACGCTGGCCGTGATGTGCATGGCGTTGACCAGCACCAGGCCTTCCTTCACGCCGCTCTTGCGGACGATCTCTTCCACCTGCGGCGTGATGTTCACAAAGTCCATCCGGGCGGGGACGTTGAACGTGAGATACTCGCGGTACGACTTCATCGCCGGTCCTTCTCCAACTGCGGGGCAACTACCAGCGCCATTGTAACGGAGCACGGCCGATTCGGGGCAGGATGGCCGCTACGGCAAGCCTGCGGGAGGAGCCGCCAGGTTATGAACCTGGGACCAACAGATTATGAGTCTGCTGATTGCTCGCACGGTTGGGGTTCTGGTGTCCGAGGGGCGTTGGTTCCTGCTTAATGGACACGACGCGGCTGGCTCAAGACCATCGCCGGGCCCGTGCCCCGCTTGCTAACGGGCGGCCGCAGTCGCCATCATGGCAAGCACTTGGTGGTGCTTCGCTAGGGCAGGCCGCGGGTTGCTTGTCCTGTTTGTTTGCTTCTTCCATCCCGAACGCTTATGGCCAAACGCGCGTCGGCCGCCGTGGTTCGTTGTCCCTGGGCGAAAGACGAGGAAAACATCGCCTACCACGACACCGAGTGGGGCGTGCCCGTTCACGACGACCGCCTGCTGTTCGAGTTTCTCATCCTTGAAGGGGCCCAGGCGGGCTTGAGTTGGGCGACGATCCTCAAGAAGCGTGAGAACTACCGCCGGGCGTTCGATGGCTTCAATCCGGCCGCGGTTGCCCGGTACGACCGCCGCAAACAAGAGCGGCTCCTGGCCGACGAGGGCATCGTCCGCAACCGGCTGAAGATTGCGGCGGCAATCGACAACGCCAAAGCGTTCCTGGCCGTGCAGGAGGAGTTCGGTTCGTTCGACCGATTCATCTGGGGCTTTGTCGACGGCAAACCCGTGCAGAACGCCTGGCGCTCGCTGGCCGAGGTGCCCGCCCGGACCGAACAGTCCGACGCCATGAGCAAGGAGCTCAAGCGGCGGGGCTTCCGGTTCGTGGGCAGCACCATCTGTTATGCGTTCATGCAGGCGGTGGGCATGGTGAACGACCACCTGGTCGATTGCTTCCGGCACGAGCAGCTCAAGCCCCGCCGGGCCGGCAAGGCAAAAGGCTAAGTTGCCGCGTTGACGGCCGGGCGGCCCCCCGCAGTGTCGCAGGTTGTTGTCATCGCCAGCGCCACGCGCGCCATCAAAATGACGACATGCGTTTGATGCTATGGAGGCGATGTTCAGACGGCGAGATTATTTGTAAGTGTTTATTTTTAAATGAGATAAGAATTTCCTCGCGGCCGAATACGACGACTTGGCACGGTCGGTGCCTTTAAGGCCTGACGTTCCTGGCGGCAAGACGCCGGGCCCCCCGACCCAAGATAGAAATGAAGCGAGGAGAGACACATGAAGCGTTTCCTGCTGGCTGCCGTCGCCGTCGTCGGTCTGACCTTCGCCGCATCGCATGCTTACGCCGGTCCGCACGGGCACGGTCACGGGCATGGCCATGGTCACGGCCATTCGCACCACGTCGGTCACGGGCATGGCCACGGACATGGTCATGGTCATCATGGCCACGGCCACCACGTCGTGCATCGTCACCACGGGCACGGCCATTACGTGCCGAGCTACTACCCGTACTACCCGCGGCCGGGCTTCAGCATCGTGACGCCGGGCTTCGGTTTGTGGCTGAGCCGGTAGTTGCAGCAACGGGGCCGGAACAGACGCCCGCCTGAAACGGCGGACGCGAGAGGCCCCGCCCTCCCCAGAGAAACCATCCCGGGCCGATCGTTGGCTCGGGATGGTTTTTTGTTTTTGTGGGGCCGGTTCGGAAGAAGCTGGCGCCGATCCGTGGACCAGGCGGTACGCGTGGGGGCCGCAGGCACATACCGACCGGCGTGGTGACGCCCTTAATGGTCGGCGGCAAACGCCCGGCGTACACGGTTGCGCCGTTCTTGCACGTGCGCAACCGTCGGCGTGATGACGCGCGCAATTGCCGGGTGATGAGCACCCGGCCTACGGCCAAACGTCGGCGCAAAACAAACCGCAGCCCGGCGTCTGCCTCCTGCAAACGTCGGGCTGCGGGCGTGCAAGCGTGTGTTGCAAAGCGAGCGATCAGCCAGGCAGCGCGTCACCAGGTACGGTGGTCGCGGACGGTCGGCCGAGGGCTGGGCTGGCGATGATCGCGCACGATCACGCCGCCGGGGGCATCACGGTGGTCGCGGATCACCGTGACCGGTTGGGGCGTACGATGATCGCGAATCACGGGACCGGTTGTGATCGGCACCGGCTTGGGCGTGCGATGGTCGCGCACCACCGGCGCCACCTTGATCGGTGGACGCGGATGCTGGGTGACGACCACGCCGCCGGGCGCGTCGCGGTGATCGCGGATCACCGGAGCAGGCTTGGGCGTGCGATGATCACGCACGATCACGCCACCGGAGGCGTCACGATGGTCACGCACCACGGGGCGCGGCCGCGGGGTGCGATGATCACGCACGACCGGGACCGGCAGGGGGGGCACGATCGGCACGATCTTGAGCTGCTGGGTGCCGGCGGGCTTTTCGCCACTGGGTGGCGACTTGGCCTGGGCCGGAGCAATCTGGCTGCCCAGCGCCAGGGCAGCCAACAACGTCCCGGCGGCGGTGTACGACAAACGGCAAAGCATGTTCTTCCTCGTTTCTTGGGGGGCGGGGTGCGGCCGCCTGAGGCGGGGTAGGTTAAAAGGCAGCCAGGGGCGTCGCGGTTGGGGGCCAGCATCAGGCCGGCGGCCGCGGCAAGGACGCCCCCCGGGGAGGTCCCTTGCTCGAGCAGTGGCCGGGCAGAACGTCCGCCGGGCTGCTGCCCGCTGTTCATCCAGGCGGATATGCCGGGGCGGTGTTACCGGCCAAAAGAGGCGGCGGAAGCTGCAATGGCACAAGTGGCGAAACGGTTTGCGCGGCTTTTTCGGGCAAAAAAGACCTGCATTGGCGCCCCGAGCGGCTTCCGTTGTGCCTGCCCCCCCTCCGGCTTTGGCGGGCGAAACGCTAGAATGGCTCTGGTGGAGTGCTGCCGGGCCTCCCCCTCAACCGCCAACGTGGAACCCCCAGGGACGTCATGACCAAGCATATTTTTGTAACGGGAGGCGTTGTCAGCTCGTTAGGCAAGGGACTCACCAGCGCCTCGATCGGCATGCTGCTGGAGCGTCGCGGCCTCAAAGTGCGGATGCAGAAGCTCGATCCGTACATCAACGTCGATCCCGGCACCATGAGCCCCTACCAGCACGGCGAGGTCTACGTGCTGGACGACGGCAGCGAAACCGACCTCGACCTGGGCCACTACGAGCGGTTCACCAGCGGCCCCCTCACCCGGCACAGCAACTACACCACCGGCCAGATCTACCTGTCGGTGATTAACAAGGAGCGCCGTGGGGAGTTCCTGGGCAAAACGGTTCAGGTGATCCCGCACATCACCAACGAAATCAAGAGCGTCATCCACGAGCTGGCCAAGGACGACGTCGACGTGGTGATCACCGAGATCGGCGGCACTGTCGGCGACATCGAAAGCCAGCCGTTCCTCGAAGCCATCCGTCAGTTCTCGCTCGACGTAGGCAAGGAGAACTGCCTGTACATCCACCTGACGCTGGTGCCCTACCTGAAGGCGGCCGGCGAGCTCAAGACCAAGCCCACCCAGCACTCGGTGGGCGATCTGCGGCAGATCGGTATTCAGCCCGATATCTTGATCTGCCGTACCGAGCGTTCGCTCAGCCACGAGGACCGGCAGAAGATTGCGCTGTTCTGCAACGTGCCGATCGACGCCGTGATCGAGGAGAAGGACAAGGACTTCTCCATCTACGAGGTGCCGCTGAGCCTGGTCGATCACAAGCTCGATGAGCTGATTGTCCGCAAGCTGGGGCTGACGACGCCCGCCCCCAACGTCGACGACTGGCGCGAGCTGCTGCACAAGCTCCGCAATCCGGAGCACGAAATCAGCATCGCCGTAGTGGGCAAGTACGCCGAGCACCGCGACGCGTACAAGTCGATCTACGAGGCGCTCGACCACGCCGGGATCGCCAACCTGGCCCAGGTGCGCACCCAGCGCATCCAGAGCGAGCTCATCGAGCAGGAAGGGCCGGAGCGGCTGCTCTCTGGCTTCGATGGCCTGCTGGTGCCCGGCGGATTCGGCGAACGGGGTATCGAAGGCAAGGTGGAGGCGATTCGCTTTGCCCGGGAGCGGAACATTCCGTTCTTCGGCATCTGCCTGGGCATGCAGTGCGCGGTGATCGAGTTTGCCCGCAACGTGGCGGGCCTGGCCGGCGCCCACTCCACCGAGTTCGACAAGGACACGCCGCACCCGGTGATCTGCCTGCTCGACGAGCAGAAGAACATCACCGACAAGGGCGGCACCATGCGGTTGGGCAGCCAGGCTTGCGACCTCGTGCCGGGCAGCAAGGCGTACGAGTGCTACCAGCAGGAACGTATTTACGAGCGGCACCGTCACCGCTACGAGTTCAACAATCATTACCGGCAGCAGTTCGAAGCGCACGGCCTCAAGATCACCGGCAGCAACCCACAGGGGCCGCTAGTTGAGATCGTCGAACTGGCCGACCATCCCTGGTTCGTGGCCGTGCAGTTCCATCCGGAGTTCAAGTCCAAGCCGACGGCCGCTCACCCGCTGTTTACCGGCTTCATCGCCGCGGCCATCGAGAAGCACGCGGCACGCACCGCCCGCGAGGTCGAAGCCGAGGCTTAATTCGTTCGGCGTCGGGCAGGCGGGCAAACCTCGCGCAACAAACAAAGTGCCGGGCCGCAGTAACCTGCGGCCCGGCACCATTCCCTTCTGGAATCGCTCCTGTTGGCTTAGCCGGCGGGAGCGATTTTTGTTGCATGTGTGGCCACTCGACGGCCTCACGCGATGCGGATTGTTGCCGCAGGGCGGCCGGCCGCGAAGGCTGTTATTGCTCGTTCGGGCTGGTGGCCTTCTCGCGTACCGGCGTCTTCACTTCCTGGCGCGGGCCTTCCTGATCGGCCAGGCTTCTGGCCAAACGCTGGGCTTCGCCCATGTGATGCTTGGTGACCTCGATGCCCTGGGCGACCTGTTGCTGGAACTCACGCGGGCCTTCGTTCTTCATGGCTTCGAGCACGGCCAGCATGTGGGTGTGGGCCACGATCTGCTGACCCAGGTAAGCCATGTCGAAATCGGGGCCCGTGTACCTCTCAAGCAACTGCCGCGTCAGGGCCAGTTCGATCTGGGCGGCGCGGTTGGCAATTTGGAGCATCTGGCCGTGATGTTCGCGGGCCTGTTGGGCCTGCTCCTGCTGAGCCGGCAGGGCGCCGGGCCGCGGGGCAGCGCCTTGCTGCGGGGCCGGTAGCGTGCGCGGCTGGTCGGGGGCCGCCGGCTGAGCGCCAGGCTGCAGGCGTCGTTCAGCTTCGCCCCGCAGCTCATCCAGGGTGGGCATGAACTGCCGCAACTTGGCTAGGAAGGCCGTGTGGTCCTCGACCATCTGATTGGCAAACTTCTTCACCTCGGGATTGGTGGAGCGTTCGGCGGCCAGTTTGCCCAACTCCACTTCGGCGTGGTTACCCAGGGCCAGCCAGGCGGCAAGCGATTGCACATTGCTGTCTTGCTGCTGGCCTTGCTGCGTTTGCGCGGCGGTGTCGCGCGTGTTCTGGGCCACGAATAACGTCAGGGAGGTGATGATGCCTGCCCAAGTGGTGATCGTGCCGGTATGCATGGGAGTATCCGTTCATTGAGCGAGGGACGACGGTAGGGAGACGCCCCGGTGGCGTCGCTCCGCAGATGGGCCACGGTTGCAAAGCCGGTGCCACGGAGCGGGCGGCCAGACCTGCGCGGACGATTCACCTGCCCGGCTAGACACAAAGCACGCGCCAGACGACAAGATAGGCGACGTTCAACGGCGAGATACCGCGTAAAACGTCAGCGAGATGGCCGCGCATGCCTGCGGGGCAACAGCGCACGCACGTCAGAGTGTCGCCATGCGTCCGACACCCTTGCCTCGGGCGGCGCGTGCGCGCAAGCGGTAACAATTGCCCGGCGGTAGCGGCCATGGCTGACCGCCGGGCGGGTGAAATCGCATGCGTCTACAAAACGCGAACGCCGGCGAAGGCCCGGGCGGTTACCAGGTTTCGCCGTCCTGGGCCAGTTCGCGGAGGTACTGAAGCGCTTCGTCCAGCTCGGGGGCTTCCACGCCCGGCTCCCGACCTGCCCGATCGCATTGGGCCAGCAGCATCAGCGTTTCGAAGTCTTCCTCGGCTTCGAGCCGCTTGCGTTTGCGCTGGCCGAGCGTGCCATCGCGGTACGCGTGCGCGTCCATATGGTGCTCGATCAGCCAGGCGGTGCGGTCGGTGATGTAGCCGTCGAGGGCCTCAAGCCCGGCGCGCACGTGATCGGCCGGATCGATCGCCTTGCCCACGTCGTGCAGCAGAGCCGCCAGCAGAAACTCCTCGTCGTAGGGCAGTTCGCGGCTGGCCAGATCGAACACCTGGAGGCTGTGGTACAGCGCGTCGCCCTCGGGATGGTACCGCGGCGACTGCTTCACGTTCTCCAGCGGTAGCAGCAACATCTCGTAGATCTGGAAGCGGTCGATCTTGTTGTTGGCTTCGTCGAGCTTTTGTTCCAGGTCCAGGCCGGGATACTCCTGCTTGAGGAACTGCTCGAACTCGGCGATGGTCGCCCGCTCGATCGGCTTGCCGGTGATCGAGCTCTTGAAGACGTAGTGGGCCTGGTCGGCGGCGTAGACGGTCAGCTCGACCGGGAAGCGGTCCTGCACGTGGATGTGCGTGTAGATGCGTTCCTCGCCCTGCTTGCGGACCCGTTTGCGTTCGACCTCGAAGCGGATGCCTTCCTGCTCAAGCACGTGGCACACGGCTTCGATGCTGTCGCTGAACACGTGCAGATCAATGTCCGAGCCTTGCCGGACATGCCCGGTCAGCGTGCTGCCGATGATCTTGGGGCGAAAGCGTGCCAGCAGCCGCATGTACCGCAGACCTTCCAGCCGCATTTCCTGGAGGTTGTTGGCGCGGGCTTCGCCTTCGTGGATGCGGGCAAAGACCTGGATCTCGTCGCGGATCTCGGCGTTGGAGGGCAGATCCTCCGGTTTGACCCACCCGCGGCATATGCGGCGGGCGGCTTTCATCTTGGCCCGGTAGTACTCCGACTCCTGGCGGATGTACATCAGCCGGGCGGCTTCCCAAGCGATTTGCTTGCGGAGCTTTGGAGCAGACATGCTGTGCCGCGGTTTGCGGGACCTGGCCCAAACCGGCCAACCCGCTGGCCCATGATGCGCGGCGCTCGGGCCTGGGTGGGAGATACCGTGCAAATGATCGAGGAGGCGGCGGGCGAAAGCTGCGAACACGTTGCCGCAGCGGGCCGCCGCCAGGTTCAACCTTACCTTCGGAGTATAGGTCGCGAGGTGGTGGGGGGCCAGAGATAAAACGCCCTCGGCTTCGCCCGCGACGGCTGCCAGATGACGGGGGGCTGATGGCCGCAAACGCGACAACTAAGCGCTGACGCACAAGAAACGGGCGCGCAAAAAAACAGGCGTGGGTGTGCCAACGTTGTGTTCCCGTTAGCACCTCCCACGCCTGCCGTCTCATCCTGGTTGTGGAGTGACCACCCGCTTACGTTATGCGGCGGTCGATTCCAGGCTTTCCTTCTCGGCGGCCTCGCGGAGCTTGTCCAACGCCCGCTTCTCGATCTGGCGAATCCGTTCCTTGCTGACGCCCAGGTCGATGCCGACCTCCTTGAGCGTCTGGGCACTCTGCCGACCGGCCAGGCCGAACCGCTTGGCCACCACGTCGCGCTCACGCTCGGTGAGCACGTCCAGGATGCGGGCGACCTCCGCTTCGCGGCGGCGTTGATCGCTTTCCTGCACGTAGGCGTCGCTGCGGTACTCAGGCGTCTTGTCCAGCAGCTCGTCGTAGCTGTTGCGGAACCGATCCATCGTCCGCACGCGGTTCTTGTACGAGCGGATGAAGTTCTTCTTGATGGCCCAGGTGGCATACGTGCTGAACTTGTTGCCCAGGGCGAAGTCGAACTTCTCCACCGCCCGCATCAGCGAGACGTTACCCTCGCTGATCAGGTCGAACAGGCCATCCTGTTCGCTGACGTACTTCTTGGCGATCGACACCACCAGCCGCAGGTTGGCACGGATGATCTGGTTCTTGGTGTCCACTGCCTGCTCGTATAGCCGCTCGATCTCGTCCATTTTGCGGCTGGACGGCTGCTTGGGATCCAGCTCGTCGCGCAGCTTGCTGGCCTTGTACTTTAGGTAGTTGTACTTGCGGAACAGGTGTGCTTCCTGCTCGCGGGTCAGCAGCGGCACGTCGTACAGGCTGGCCAGGTACGTCGGCAGACCGGCCGGCTTGCGGGCCTTGCGGGGCTCGCGTTCCGGCTCGGGTGCGTCGGCCAGGATCTCGGCTTCGTTCGCGGTGTCGAACGCGTCGTTGGGCATGTACTCCAGCGGTAGTTGCGCGATGCGCTCGTACCGTTTCTGGAGCACGATGCGGCGAATCTGGCTCACCGAACTGCCGTAGCGCGCGCTCAGCTCCTCAAACGTGGCGCCGGCCTGGTGTTCCTTGAGAATATGTTGTTTCCGCTCCGCGGAAAGATTGTGCGAATCCATGAAAACTGCCTCCTCTGGGTGTGTCTCGTTGTAGTCGCGGATCGTGTAGCGGACCGTTTCCACGGAGCGCCCCACCAATTCAGCAACGCGGCGAATCACGCGTCCCGGTTCACTGCCTTCTTCCGCAAAGCGGCGCGCCAGCTCGATGATCTCGCGGCGCTGCATGTCGGTCAGGCGGCTGAACCGGGTGCCCCGGCTCACCAGCCGCCGGTTCCGATGCAGGAACCGATCGAGCGAGCTCTGCAAAATGCCCAGCCGCTTGCGGCCGTCGATCACCAGCCAGCGGGCCACCAGGCCGCGCTTGCGCCAGCGAGTGACGGTCTTGGTTGAAATGCCCAGTTGCTCGCTGACTTGCTCCAGCGTGTAGACCGGCTCACCGACCGACTCGGCGGGAATCGCCACCGAAGCGGTCAGTTCCTCAATCAGGCGTACCAGTTCCTGCCGGGCGCTGGCCGCGGTGATCTCCTGCCGGGCCGCGGGACCACGGAGGGCTGCACCGCTGCCTTCGCCAAACAAAGCGTCGCAGAAGTACGCGGCCGGATACTTCTTGCCGGTCTCGATCTGAGCCAGCAGGTTCTCCACGTGCCGGGTCACGTCGAGCCGGCGCTCAGGAGCGGTCCGGTCAACGAGCTGATTCTGGAGCGTTTCAAACAGCGGATACTGATACGTTTTCATCGAGGCGCTTTCGTCTTTTGTTTCACCATTGCGTGCATTCTTTCTACGCAGTTGGTGAAAATTTGTTCAACGCTCTCCTAAGCGCCGGGTTGGAATATTTCGCAGGTCTTTCGCTTTAACTGGGACGGGAAACGGGACCAAACAGAGACAGTCTTCTGGAAAATGAACGGACAATGTTGGGCGTCCTTGCCCGGCCCCGGACCGGAGCTGCCATTCCCTTTGCCTTCTGGCAGCCAGCAGCTACCGGGGCAGGCGGTGGGAGCGAAAACCTCGCTCCCTACCGCTTGGCCGCCTGCAACTGCCGGGACGAATCGCCAACTGTGGTTAGCGAGCGGCCGCGGAGTGCAGCCGGATTTTGTTCGCAAACTCCTGGTTGGATTCGTACTTGGCCAACTGGGCGGTCAGTTGCTGCATCGCGTCGGCCGGGTGCATGGTGCTCAGCGTGCGACGCAGTGCGGTGACCGTTTCCAGTTCAACCGGGTTGAACAGCTTCTCTTCGCGGCGGGTACCCGACGCGTTGATGTCGATGGCCGGCCAGATACGGCGGTCGGCCAACTGGCGATCGAGGACGATCTCCAGGTTGCCGGTGCCCTTGAACTCCTCGAAGATGGCGTCGTCCATGCGGCTGCCGGTTTCCACCAGCACGGTGGCCAGCACCGTCAGCGAACCGCCTTCCTCGAAAGCCCGGGCGGTGGCGAACAACTTCTTGGGGATGTCCAGGGCCTTCACGTCCAGACCGCCGGTCATGGTGCGGCCGGTGTTGCCGACCCACTTGTTGAACGCCCGCGCCATGCGGGTGAGCGAGTCGATCAGCAGGAACACGTCCTTGCCCCGCTCGACCAACCGCTGGCAGCGTTCGATCACCAACCGGCTCAGCCGGACGTGGTTCTCGACCTCGTGGTCCAGGCTGCTGGCGAACACCTGGCCGGGGATCTTGCGACGCATGTCGGTCACTTCCTCGGGGCGCTCGTCGATGAGCAGCACGATCAGTTCGACCTCCGGATAGTTGGTGCCGATGGCCTGGCCGATCTGCTGCAGCAGCACGGTCTTGCCGCTGCGCGGCGGAGCCACGATCAGACCACGCTGGCCGCGGCCGATAGGCGTGAGCAGGTCGATCACCCGCGTGGACAGCGGCTCGCGACCGGTTTCCAGCCGCAGAATCTGCTCGGGGTTGATCGGCGTGAGCTGGTCGAACCGGCGGCCCGAGGCCCGCTGGGCCGGGTCGTCGCCATCGACGCTGATCACCTTTTCAACCCGCGGGCCTTGCTTGCCCAGGTCGCGGGCTTCACCCACGACGGCGTCGCCCACCCGCAGCCCAAGCTGCGAGATGAGCTGGGCCGGCACGTAGGGATCGCTCGGCGTCGGCCGGCAGTCGTTGGCCACGGCCCGCAAGAACCCGTAACCGTCGGGATGGAATTCCAGGATGCCTTCCACGGGCACCAGCGGACGGTCCGGAGCGGCCTGGCCGTTTTGCTGCTGCTGCGGACGCTTGGTTTGGGAACGCTCGCCTTGGGCGCGCTGCGGGGCCCCCGACTTCTGACCGCGGCGAGTGCGTTCTTGCCCCACCGGAGTCTTGCGAGTCCGTTTGCGCGTGCGGCGGGCGGGAGATTTCAGTTCCGTATTCATCTTGATTCGTGACTAAAGAGTGTGTTGGGTTCCAGAGAACCTGTGGTGTGATTGAAGAATCCTGGTTGTCAGAAGTTCCCAAGTTGGAAGATACGTGCTTCGCACGGCGCGGCCGCTATTCAGGGGGCGCATCGGCCACATGGCAGAAACGCCAACTGGGTGGCCGTTCCCCTTGGTCCGCAACCGTGGGGCACGAGGGATGTTGCCGGGATACGGCGTTCCTCTGCCGGATACATGCCAGGGCGGGCGTGGTGGTATGGCGTGCCAAAACGGCGGGCGGCACGTCACCCCGCCAAAGCAACCCTGCGCGTACGGTGAAGCATCGGGCTTCCACGCAATCGCTGCCGGGAGATGCGCGGCACGCTGCGGCGCATGTCCTGGAAGGGACGGTGCACAGGCGGCTCGCACCATGCGAGTCCTGTGATCGAACGCGAGATGCCGCGCGAGGCTCCTGCGGGAATTGCCCCTGGTTAGGGAGCCAGCCACGGCGGCCGCGATACTCGTGCCGCGGCCTCAAGACAAAGATCGCCGGCTTTACGCCGACGGCGAATCGAGCCGCCCATTGCGACTCGGCAGCCAGCTTCGGCGCCGCATGACGCGGCTGAGAGCCAACCTGGCTGGGGTTCGCTCTACAGCATAGTACGCCTGGGCTGGAATAAAAGTTCGTTAGCGTGGCTAATTTTTTCAAGCCCCCCCCGACTTGGACACGGCTCTCTTGGGCTGATTCCGCAAGTATTTGTAGGGCAATCATTTGTGTCGTCATTTTGCCAGGAAGATTCATCGCATTTCTCAAAAATTTTTTTGCCGACTTACTGGTCACCTCGGTTTTTCGGGTGCCTGCCACCCTCTGTGGTGGGGTGCTTGGGCCAGTTGGGGGAGCCCTTGCAATCCCCCCGGCGCGCAGCGGCAGCGGTTCCCTGCGGACCTGCTTGGGAAGGCCGGCTGGGAAGCGTGCGACCCCGCTGGACGCAGCCTGAAGACCTGAGGGTGATGGCGCAGATTCCGCCGCCCCGAGTTGTCGTGATGCAACGGCCTCGCCGTGCGGCCAATGCTGGCAGTTGCCCTTAGGGGGCGTTCATGCCGACTGCCGGCCCCGCAGCTAACCTGGGGGGGCAGGCCGAGCGTGGCTGGCGTTTCTCATGCCGCGCTCACGCGGCCCGGTTTGCCGCAGGGCCATCGTGCGACTGCTGCCGGTCCGGCTTGCGATTCAGCAGCTAGCCGGTAGCCTAGCCGTCACGGTGTCCGGACAGTTCTGGCTCCAGATGGATGATGATCCGGTAGTTCCGAGAGCCGACCGCTCCGGCCAGCGTGACTTGGCGGCTGGGCGGCCCGAAGACTTCGACCGCGCCAAGCGTGCTTTCTTGGTTCAACCGGTTCACCAGTTGGCTCAGCACCAGGCTGGGCACCGACGTGCTGCGCTCGAAACGAATTTCCATACAAACCGTTTCGTTCTCGGTCTCCGACTGCTGGGATACCTGCGTCGTCAGCTCGGTGTCGTGTGCCCGGGCCTCTTCTACCGCTTGGGTCAAAAGTTGGACCAGTGCTTCCGGCTTCACAGACATCAATAGGCCTCCGCTGCAGTAGCAGAGGCAGATCGCATGCCGCCGCGATGCCAGTTGGCAGTTTTTCTATGAAGCCACATTGATGGATGTGTGCGGCTGCCTAACTGGCGAAGCGGATTTCGTACAGCGTAAGAAGTTACGCCCAAAGACGTTGGCTCTACACAGCCACGGGGCGAAAAGCGTTCAGCCCTCAGACACGTGGCGATGATTTGCCAACAGGCGACGTCGCCAGAGAACAGCGCCAAGCGGCCAAACGATGACGCCAAGCAGGCTGGTGGACGGCCAGCAATCGGCACAAACGCGCTAAGAGCCCTATAGAAAAAAAGCGAGCAGGCGGCGTGTCCCACGCTTCATTCTACGCCGCCGCTCGCTGAGGGTATCTGCGGCCGCAGGTTCGACGGCGCCATCGAACCACACGGCCGCGTGGGCTGCCCAGCCGACGGGGGCAGGGCTGTCGGCGGGCAACCCGGGGCTTTCGTGAGCCTGCGTTGGGCTAGTGGTTGTATCGGCATTACCGCGCTGGCTCATGGTGGGGATAAATCCCAGCAGAACGATTTTTGTCTGTCCAGTTGGTGTTGGTCGGTGGCCATGGCGCGAGGTCGCAAAGTCGCCAGGACATCCCCTACGAACCAGGCACGACAATTTGGCGGGTAACGACGGGCCGCGCCGTCGCTTAGCCCAGCCGCAGCAGTTCTTGGCAGCTTAACCAAGGCGGCTAGCTAGCTGACGGCCGCTGGTTTACTTCAGGTCTTTGAGCCACTCGGGAATGCGCTGCGGCACGCCCTTCTCGTCCACGCAGCAGAGCGTGATCTTGGCTTCGGTCAGAAGCTCGGTGCCGCGATAGAGGTGGTACTCGTGCTCGATCCGCGCGGCGGTGATGTTCGTGACTGTGGTCCGCAGCCGCAGCAGATCGTCATAAACCGCCGGCCGGATGTAACGCACCTCGGCTTTCACCACCACAAAGAACAGCCCATCGGCTTCCATCTGCTTGTAGGTGTAGCCGCGGGCACGCAGCAGCTCGGTACGGCCGATCTCGAAGTACACAAAGTACTGCGAATGGTGGACGAATCCGCCGGGATCGGTTTCCGGGTATCGCACGCGGATTTCGGTATCGTGGTACACCATGACTGCGGATCAGCAAAAAGCAGGTGGGGCGGCTGCCAGCCTGATCACAGGGCAACTGGCCGCCGACAAGCAGAACATCGAGGCTCGCCAGGCTGGCTGGCGTGCCGGCGTGGAAGCATAGCGCAAGGCGGGCGATTGGAGCAACGGCACTACGGTATCGCCGGCCCTGCTCATTGGGCAGGGGGCTGCCGCAGCAGCGTGAATGGGTGTTTCGAGTGTTTCGAGCGTTGCGACTGTTTCGAGTGGTGCCTATGCTTCTAGTAGGCGAGATAGTGCGGAGGAGCCTTTCATGGCAACGTCAATTCCCGACAGCTTTGAAACAGTAACTCCCAGCGAAGCCGATACCCGCCTGGCCCAGGAGTCGAGCCGGAAGCTAGCCGCGCGCAAACTCGGCAAGCGGCCGAGCGTGCGGCTGCGCGTGGAGGACGGCGACCAGGGGGAGGCAATTACGGTGCCTGCTTCGGCCATGCGCTTGTTCGTGCGTTTGCTTCAGGAAATGTCGGCAGGTAACGCGGTCACGCTCGTGCCCACGCACGCGGAACTGACCACCCAGCAAGCAGCCGATCTGCTCAACGTGTCCCGGCCTTATGTTGTGAAGCTGCTCGACGACGGCAAGATTCCCTCGCGTACGGTGGGCAAGTACCGCCGCGTGCGTTTGGATGACCTGCTGGCTTACAAGCGGCGGGACGACGAGACGCGAGCCAAAATTCTCGATCTGTTGACGGCTGAAGCCCAGGGTCTCGGCATGGGTTATTGATGCGCCATCCCGTCACGGCGGTCTACGACGCCAACATCTTGTACCCGGCGCCGGTGCGCGACCTGTTCATTCGGTTGGCGCAAGCAGGATTGGTACGGGCACGGCGGACCGACGCAATCCATGACGAATGGATTCGCAATCTTCTGAAGCAGAACCCCAACCTATCCGCCGAGCGGCTGCAACGAACCCGGTCGCTCATCAATGAGGCTGTTCGCGACTGCCTGGTGACGGGATACGAAGCGCTGATCGAATCGTTAGTACTGCCCGACGCCGACGACCGTCATGTGCTTGCAGCGGCCATCCACGGCGGCGCAGAAGTCATGATCACCTTCAACTTGAAGGACTTTCCGGCAGACACGCTGGCCGGCCATAACATTCAGGCCGTGCATCCAGATGCCTTCATAGAATCGCTCATTGAGGACGACCCGCTAGCAGTATGCGCAGCGGTCAAACGGCAGCGCGAGGCTCTCAAGAATCCGCCGCTGAGCGCGGAAGACCTCCTGGGAATCCTTGAGCGACACGGCTTAGCTCAGGCGGTTGCTCAGTTGCGGCAGCGAATCGACCTGCTCTAAACGCCGCAAGCCTGGCGAGGCTTCAATCCCCGCCAGGCTTGCCTGTCGTGTTAGCGGTTCGCGGTTAGCGTTCGCTACGGCGAGTTACTGGCCGCACGATTCGCTCGCCCGCTGCTGGCTGCCGGCGTGCAGATGCTTGGGGCTGTGGACGCCGCCGTGTACCTTCCGCAGCGGCAGGCCGAAGAAGTCGCCAATCGCGCCCACCACCGTGGCCTGCTCGTCCAGCGTCAGTTCGGGGAAGCAGGGCAGCGCCAGGCTTTCGCGGGCAGCGCGGTAGGTTTCCGGCAGCGACTCGGGGGCGTACCCCAGCGGGCGGAAGCATTCCTGCTCGTGCAGCGGCACCGGGTAGTAGATCTCGGTGCCGATCTTGCGCTCGGTCAGGTACGCCCGCAGTTCGTCGCGGCGGCCGTCCGGCACGCGGATCACAAACTGGTTCCACACGTGGCGGCCGTTGGGCGACTCGACCGGCAGGCCGATGATGCCATCGAGCCCACGTTCGGCGAACAACTGGCGGTACCGCACGGCGTTGTTGCGGCGCTTCTCGGTCCAGGTTTCCAGGTGCCGCAGCTTGATCCGCAGCACGGCGGCCTGGATCGAGTCCAACCGGCTGTTGATGCCGACCTCGCGGTGGTAATACCGGGGCCGCATGCCGTGGCCGCGCAGCAGTTCCAGGCGGTCGGCCAGGGCATCATCGCTGGTGGTCATCATGCCACCATCGCCGAAGCCGCCGAGGTTCTTGGTCGGGTAGAAGCTGAAGCAGGCCACCGCACCCAGCGAGCCGGCCCGGCGTCCGCGGTACTGGGAGCCGATCGCCTGGCAGGCGTCGGTGATGATCTGCAGGTTGTGCCTGGCGGCGATGGCTTCGAGCGGGTCCATGTCGGCGCACTGGCCGAACAAGTGGACGGGAATGATCGCCTTGGTGGCCGGCGTGATGGCGGCCTCGACCGCCGCGGGGTTGATGTTGAACGTGCCCGGATCGATATCCACAAACACCGGCTTGGCGCCCAGCCGCCACACGGCGCTGGCCGTGGCAAAGAACGTGTAACTGGGGCAGATCACTTCGTCGCCGGGGCCGATGTCCAGTGCCATCAATGCTAGCAGCAAGGCGTCGCTGCCCGAGGCACAGCCGATTCCGTGCTTGGCGCCGCAGTAGTCGGCCATCTCGCGCTCAAGCTGTTGGCAGTCGGGGCCCAGAATGAACCGGCCCGACTCGCACACTTGCGCGATGGCCGCCAGGATCTCCTCCTTGAGCGGTCCGTTTTCCCGGGAGACATCAATCAGAGGGACAGGGCTGGCACCATCCTGGTGAGGAGCATCCATAGCGCTGCGTTCGCCCGAAGTAGGTGTCTTTGTGAAAGGGGAGCTATTGCCGCCTGCCTCGCGGCACACTCCGGCCGCAAAGCGGCCCAGACGTTATTCCCCGCTGCCCACAGCGTCAAGATCAGGCCGCCCCCATCGGCCGCTTGTGCTGCGACAGTTCGTGGCGGGCGCCGGTATCGCCTGCTACCATCGGGGGGCGGTTAGGCGTTCGCATTCTCCTCTCTGCTAGCAGGCGATTGATTGACTGTTGCGTCACCAAGGACTCCAGGCGACCAGGGGGAGCCTGTCTTCATAAGCCTTTGGGGGCGCATCAGCGGACATTCTGAACGCAACCATCAAAAGCGTCAGGAGAGCATCATGCGTCGATTGGTCGTCAGGGCGATGGTTTCTGTTGGGGTGATTCTGGCCACCCTCGCTGCCCAAGTGGCCACGGCCGCCGAGCCGCTTGATATCGGCTCGCGGCTGGAACTGTTTGTCGATGCGTTCCTGGTCGACCGCCTCGGCGGCGAGGCCGACTTCTACGTGCACGAGCCGCGGCCCGAAGGCGTGGTGCTGACCACCGATCAGCCCTGGGAAGGCAACACCTGCGCGTACTACACCATCTTCAAGGATGGCGACCTGTACCGCATGTATTACCGGGGTTCGCACTTCGACGAGAAAACCCGCAAGTCGGCCCACCCCGAAGTCACCTGCTACGCCGAAAGCAAGGACGGTATCCACTGGATGCGGCCCAAGTTGGGCATCCACGCGTGGAACGGCTCCAAGGACAATAACATCATCCTCACGGGGCCGGGTGCGCACTGCTTTGTGGCCTTCCGCGATGACCGGCCCGATTGCCCCGCCGAAGCCCGATACAAAGGCATCTCACGTGGCCGCAACGAAAACGGTCGCGGCCTGTTTGTTTACCAATCGTCCGACGGCATCCACTGGAAGCTGATCGTCGACCGGCCGGTGATCACCGAGGGCGCGTTCGATTCGCAGAACCTGGCCTTCTGGGACCCGGTCACCGGCAAGTACGTGGATTATCACCGGGTATTCGTCAACCGCGTGCGGGCAATCATGACGTGCATTTCTGACGATTACATCAACTGGTCCAAGGGCCAACTGCTCAAGTATCCCGGCAAGCCCGACGTGCACCTGTATACCAACGCCATCCAGCCGTACTATCGGGCACCGCACATCCGCATCGGCTTCCCCACGCGGTTCATTCCCGACACCCAGGCGGTGGAACCGATCTTCATGGCCAGCCGCGACGGCGTGACGTTCAACCGGTTCGACAAGCCGATCATTCCCCGCACGGCTCCCCAGGACCGCGACGGCAACCGCAGCAACTACATGGCCCACGGCCTGGTGCCGCTGCCTGGCAACGACCGCGAACTGGCCGTGTACGGCACCGAAGCCTATTACGAAGGTCCCGACAGCCGGCTGCGGCGGTTCATGTATCGCATCGACGGCTTTGTGTCGAGTCGTGCTGGGGCTGCCGGCGGCGAACTGCTGACCAAACCGCTGGTCTTCTCCGGCGACCGTCTGGTGATCAACGCGGCAACGCAGGAAGGCGGCAAGCTGCTGGTCGAGCTCCAGGATGCCGACGGCAAGCCGCTGCCCGGCTTTGCGGCTCAAGACTGCCAGGCCTTCCAGGGCGACCAGATTGCTCATACGGTATCGTGGAAAGGCAGCGGCGACCTGACTACCTTGGCCGGCAAACCGATCCGCGTGCGGTTCGTGCTGAACAACGCCGACCTGTACTCGATCCAGTTTGCCGAGAACAAGGAATAACGATCACGCGAGTGCATTCAATCCGTAGCCTGGATGCTTGAATCCGGTGAATGGGGATAGCGTTACGGTGCGCTCGTAGAGGAAAGCGTACGGTTAGTTCTGGATGTGAGCATTCGGGCCGCGCCAGTTAAAGCTGGGGTTTAGAGCGCGTCCAAAAAGCTAGGAGTTGCTTAGTCGCCGAGCCATAAGGTGAATCATAGTCACAAGAATGAACGCCTGTTCGCTCTCCGTGGTGAGTTCGTAGCATTTCGCCAGGCGGCGTGAGCGATTCCACCAGCCGAAGGTGCGTTCGACGATCCACCGTTTGCGTTGAATCTCAAATCGCCCGCGAGGGCG